>OLQY01000002.1_pt1 | contig 345561 bp, 306 predicted proteins | sample 1672851 | NCBI WGS metagenome assembly OLQY01 (sample SAMEA3136730, study PRJEB25190) | human gut metagenome
AGGACTTCTTTACTGAAAATGCCACACATAAACAGAACTGTACCTCGTTTAACCCGAAAGGTGTTATCACATACAACGTAAATAATGGCAAGCCATTTTTAAACGTGTCTCGATCCTCCGCACAAATTATAAGGTAATCATTTGATCACCTGCACATTTATGCGTCTTTGCCGCCCAGGGTTGCCCTCGCTGCTACCGCAGGATTCGCAATTATAGCAAACCCGATGGTTGCAACTTTTTTACCATAGCTCAACAACTTCGGTTCGTCCAGGTACCCGGCTATTCTAACACCACATTTTCAGCACACAGGGTCAGGGCCGGTGCATAATGATGCGTATAAAAGGTCATATCGATAGTTGAAATTTCGCTTAAATTCTGCGGAGGTAAAGATATAAAATCGTCATCCGCTTCCGTTATAAATATTATTTATAATACAATTTAAACGTGAAGCATTAATGACGATATTTTTTCATCAGACAATTAAAACAGATTGTTATTATTTTATTTGATTAACTAAAAAATCAATGACGTCAATAGCCAGAATTGGGAGCAGGAACACACTCAGGGGGCGAGGAAGTGTAACAAAACGATCGGAAAGGATAAGAAAAAGTTATAGCGACTCCTTAGATCCAGGTGCACACCGACCCGGTGCACACCTGTCAGTCAGCTACCGTTCGGCGACGAGACGGATAAAGTCGTCATCGTCTTTCTCTCCCGCCGAAGTCTTAGTAACCTCTTGTTTCTCAGGCTCATTGGCTTCACAGAGACGGCGCAGCAGCGCATTTTGCCGCTTTTGCTGGTCCAGTAACGCCTGCAGCAGTTCAATCTGCTGATTGGTGCGCGAACTTGCGCGATTAACAAAAAACCATAACAACAAACCGACAAGCAGCAGCACAACGGACAGTGCCAACGATGCCAGATTTAAGATCCCAGGATTCAGTAACTCACTCATTTCACCACCTCAAAGAGAAGGCGTCCATTCTACCACTCGCGCAGCAGAAGGAAATCGGTCGTCATAAAAATGTCTTACCAGGGGATAAACTTATTGATTGTGCAGATGCCGCTGAAAAACTGTACATCTTGATCGCACATTACGTTAAGCATCTGAGTCCACAGCAACAAACAGCCCGCTATGATGACTATCAGCAAAACCCAGCGTACTTTTTTCACTCCATTCTCCGCATCAGTATCAGATGTTTCCAGGATAACATGAGCATCTTAAACCGTGGCTAACTGTAATACGAAAGACAAGTTTAGGAATCATAGACTTGTTTCAATACGTGTAGCTGTCAAAATAAGCGCAGGGATAATGCAAACCATGAGGCAACAATGCGATTAATCATTCGTTCCATTGTAGTACTGGCTATCGTATGGATTGGTATATTATTGAGCGGCTATGGCATTCTTATTGGCAGCAATCAGAATGCTGCGGGACTGGGGCTTCAGTGTAAATATCTGACCGCTCGCGGCACCAGTACCGCACAATACGTTCATTCTGATAGCGGTATTATCGGTGTTACCGACTGCCCGATTTTACGCAAAAGCGAAACCGTTATCGACAAAGGTTGATGCGTAAAAGCGACAGCGGGAAGCGCATTCCCGCTGTCGTTTAACTGACCACAGCGCCATTCGGATCAGAATGGATAGTCGTTATAGCCCATCTGTTCAGAAATCTTACGCGCCGCCGTGTGCAACATCGCCACGTATTCACTCAGACGCTCTTCTGAGAAACGCAGCGTCGGGAAAGAGATACTCAGGCCGGCAATCACCACGCCAAAGCGGTCGAAAACCGGTACGCCGATGCAGCGCAGCCCCTCTTCCTGCTCTTCATTATCTTCACCGTACCCCTGCTGACGCACCTGATCCAGGACGTCAAGCAGCGCTTGCGTACTGGTGATGGTCCGCTCGGTGCTGCGTTTATATTCGACGCCTTCAAGAATCTGCTCAACTTCAGCGCGATCGCGCCACGCCAGCAGCACTTTACCGATAGCGGTACTGTACAACGGGTTGCGGCGACCGATACGCGAGTACATCCGCAGGTTGTACATGGAGTCGATTTTGTGGATATAGACGATGCTGTCTTCATCCAGCGCGCCCAGGTGGATCGTCTCTTTCGTCAGCCGCGAAAGTTCACGCATCTGGATGTCGGCACTGCGGACCAGGTCGACATTCTGTAGCGCACGCGCGCCCAGTTCGAACAGCTTGAGCGTCAGGGAGTATTTCTCAGATTCGCCTTCCTGCGCCACATAGCCCAGCGATTTCATGGTTTGCAAAAAGCGATAAACGGTGCTTTTTGACATCATGACGCGCTGGGACAGTTCGGTAATGCCAATTTCACGCTCTTCACCAAGCGCCTGCAGAATGCCAAAAACCTTCAATACCGAAGAGACAGAATCTGGCTGCTTATCCAAATCTGCAACTGCCATTTATCACCTCATCGTAACTGTTTTATAAAAATCAGAACCGGTTTTTATTATAAATTCGCATCGCGGCCCCCGCAATCGTTCTTCTGCTCATTCGTTACAAATCTGCGACATACAGCCGAATAATCAATGCTAAAATCATTACTCAGAGAATAATTACCATAAAGACATACATTCACCATGGATAAAAACATTGCCGATGGCCTGCCTTTGCCGCAGCGCTACGGCGCAATTCTGACCATCGTTTTAGGGTTGGCCATGGCGGTGCTCGACGGCGCAATTGCCAACGTGGCTCTGCCGACTATCGCCACCGATTTAAACGCCTCGCCGGCGGCGTCAATCTGGATTGTCAACGCCTACCAGATAGCTATCGTGATTGCCCTTCTGCCGCTCTCTTTTCTCGGCGATATGTTTGGCTATCGGCGTATCTATAAAATCGGTCTTGCGCTATTTACTCTGACCTCGCTCGCCTGCGCGCTCTCCCATAGTCTACAGATGCTGACGCTTGCCCGCGTCGCGCAGGGCCTTGGCGGCGCCGCCCTGATGAGCGTCAACACAGCGCTGATCCGACTTATTTTCCCGCAGCGTTTTCTCGGGCGCGGAATGGGGATTAACTCCTTCGTGGTGGCGGTTTCATCGGCCGCCGGCCCCACCATTGCAGCCGCTATTCTCTCGGTTGCCTCCTGGCAATGGCTCTTTTTTATTAATATTCCGCTCGGGATTGTTTCGCTTATCCTCGCCATGCGTTACCTGCCAGCAAACGTTGGCCGGAGCAAAATCACCCGCTTCGATCTTCCCAGCGCCATAATGAATGCGCTGACGTTTGGCCTGTTGATCACCGCTCTCGGCGGTTTTGCCCAAGGTCAGTCGGGACGATTCGTACTTGCGGAAGTGGCCGCGATGCTGGTTATCGGTTTCTTTTTTGTGCGCCGCCAGCTGCAGATGCCGGTCCCGCTGCTGCCGATTGACCTGCTACGCATCCCGCTGTTTTCCCTGTCTATCTGTACCTCCATTTGTTCGTTCTGCGCGCAAATGCTGGCGCTGGTTTCCCTGCCCTTCTTCCTGCAGTCGATGATGGGCCGCAGCGAAGTAGAAACCGGCTTGCTGCTGACGCCATGGCCTCTGGCTACCATGGTGATGGCGCCGCTGGCAGGTTATATGATTGAGAAAGTGCACGCGGGATTACTGGGGGCAATCGGCCTGCTGGTGATGGCCTGCGGCCTGTTTGGCCTTGCGCTGTTGCCCTCCACGCCTTCCGATCTGGATATTATCTGGCGCATGGCGCTGTGCGGCGCCGGTTTTGGCCTGTTCCAGTCGCCAAACAACCATACCATTGTCTCTTCCGCACCGGCCCATCGCAGCGGCGGCGCCAGCGGAATGCTCGGGACCGCGCGTCTGCTCGGTCAAAGTACCGGTGCGGCGCTGGTTGCCCTGCTGCTTAACCTGCAGGGCAACAGCGGCACCCACAGCGCACTGCTGTTGGCCGGTGGACTGGCGGTGATTGCCGCAACCGTCAGCGGGCTTCGCGTAACCCAGCCCCGGCCTGGGCAATAGCCGCCCTCCTCAGGCTTCAGCCATAAAAAAATCCGCCGCCCGAGGGCCGCGGATTTTTTTTACCTACTCTGCAACAATGTTACTTCAGGTATTCGCCACTGCGCAGCGCTTCAATACGCTTATCCAGCGGCGGGTGAGTCATGAACAGTTCGCTCATTGACTTCGCCTTACCGTTAATGCAGAACGCCATCATGCTGCTGGCTTCCTGTGGTTCGTAGCTGGTTTTCAGGCGCTGCAGCGCGGCAATCATTTTCTCACGACCAACCAGTCTGGCAGACCCGGCATCGGCGTGGAATTCGCGGTAGCGCGAGAACCACATGGTAATGATGCTGGCCAGAATACCGAACACCAGTTCCAGCACGGTCGCTACGGCAAAGTAAATCAGCGGGTTACCGTTGCTGCTTTCACTGTCATCCCGGTTTCCGCCCAGGAAGCCGGCGGCAATCTGCGCGATAACACGCGAGATAAAGATAACGAAGGTGTTCACCACCCCCTGAATCAGCGTCATCGTGACCATGTCACCGTTGGCGATGTGGCTGATTTCGTGGGCGATGACCGCTTCAGCTTCATCACGGCTCATGTTTTGCAGCAGCCCGGTGCTTACGGCGACCAGAGAAGCATCGCGGCGGGCGCCGGTGGCAAACGCGTTGATATCCGGCGCGTGGTAGATGGCGACCTGCGGCATGCCAATACCCGCCTGCTGCGCCTGCTGCGCGACGGTGTTCATCAGCCAGCGTTCCGTTTCATTGCGCGGCTGCTCAATCACTTCCCCACCCACAGATTTCAGCGCCATCCATTTCGACATCATCAGCGAAACGATCGATCCACCAAAACCAAAAAGCAGCGCCATGATCAGTAACCCGGTCATGCTGCTTGACTGAATTCCCGTCAGGCTTAACACCAGCCCGAAGACCACCATCACTGCCAGGTTGGTCAACAGGAAAAGCGCGATTCGCATCATAATTTTCTTTTAACCTCGATTTAACAAAACGCACTATGCGATTACCCATATCGTATGGGTAGAACGCTAATTTTCAACGATCAGGCCCCGCTAAGTCACGAGAAAAACACAACTTTACATTTTGTCACGACGAACTGACATCCGCGTAAGTTGTTGACATTTTGTATGTATAAGAGAGGACGGCCTGGAGGATGACGGAAAGAAAAACGGGCACAATCATTGTGCCCGTTGGGTGCTTATTTGCTGACCGGCGGTTCTACCGCGGGCATCTCTTTCTCAAGATGCGCAAGGTCTACCGCAATGTGGACCGTCTCATCAAGATACGGATCCGGCTCCTGGTAGTCCTTCGGCAGATCGTCCAGTTTCTTCAGCGGCGGTTTACCTTCGCGCTTCAGACGGTCGTTAATCCGCGCCAGGCGCGTCGCGTCGTCTTCTTCGTTCTCTTTCTCACGCTGGGCGTAGTTGAGAGAAACGATATAACGCTTATCTTTCATTGCGTTATAGCGAGCGATGTCCTTCATGATGTACTGGAACTCAGGATCTTTGGCAATCCGCTCATTATGCAGCTTCAGCAGCTGCGGATCGAACGGCTTCAAATCACCGGATTTCACGTAGGTCGCCGCATTGACGCTATCCCACGGCAGCGCGTTATCTTCATACTGCTCGCCGGTTTCGCGATCTTCGCTCCCGGTCGGCATCATGATATCCGGCGTGACACCTTTACGTTGGGTACTGCCGCCGTTAATGCGGTAGAACTTCTGAATGGTGTACTGTACGGAGCCCAGCGCCGGCCAGTCAGGGCGCAGCATCTGATCGTAAATCCGGTTCAGCGAGCGATACTGCTGAACGGTGCCTTTACCAAAGGTCGGCTCGCCAACAATTAAGCCGCGACCGTAGTCCTGCATAGCGGCAGCGAAGATTTCAGAGGCCGAAGCACTGAAACGATCGACCAACACCACCAGCGGGCCTTTATAGTACACCACGCCATCGGTATCGCTGTCTTCACGCACTTTGCCATTGTTGTCACGGACCTGAACCACCGGGCCAGACGGAATAAACAGGCCAGATAGCGAGACGGCTTCGGTCAGCGCCCCACCGCCATTGCTGCGCAGGTCGATAACAATGCTGCTGACGTTCTGTTTCTCCAGCTTCTGCAGCTGCACCTTAACGTCATCCGTCAGGCCAACGTAGAAGCCCGGGATATCCAGCACGCCGACTTTCTCTTTGCCGACGGTTTTCACCGACATCTTCACCGCGCGGTCTTCGAGACGAATGCGCTCTCGGGTCAGCGTGACGATGCGGGTTTTGGCCCCCTTACCGGCAGGCAGAACTTCGAGACGCACCTTGCTGCCCTTCGGCCCTTTGATCAGCGCGACAACGTCATCCAGACGCCAGCCGATGACGTCAACCATGCCTTTACCCGACTGGCCGACGCCGACGATACGATCGCCGACGGCGATCGATTTACTCTTCGCCGCCGGACCACCGGCTACCAGCGAATTGATGACCGTATAGTCATCATCCATCTGCAGTACCGCGCCGATGCCCTCTAATGACAGGCTCATTTCCGTATTGAACTGTTCGGTATTGCGCGGAGAAAGATAGTTGGTGTGCGGGTCAATCTCGCGAGCGAAAGCGGTCATCACCATCGAGAACACATCTTCGCTGTTGGTCTGCGCCAGACGGCGAATGGCAAATTTGTAGCGACGCGTTAAGGTATCGCGAATTTCTTTGTCATCTTTGCCAGTGAGCTTGAGGCTCAGCTGGTCAAACTTAACCTTGGCATCCCACAGCGCGTTGAGCTCGGCTTCGTCTTTCGGCCAGGGGGCTTTGCTGCGGTCAAGGTTGAAGTTGTCGTTGCCGGTAAAGTCCATCGGACGTTCCAGCACCTTCAATGCATACTGATAGCGCTCAAAACGACGCTTCTGCGCCAGGTTATACAGGTCGTAAAAAACGTCCAGCTTTCCGGTGCGCAGCTCATCGCCGATTTGATTCTTCTTCGCCGAGAACTGAGCAATATCACTGGCCAACAGCACGTTGTGGCTGTAGTCCAGCAGATTCAGATAGCGGTCGTAAATTTTTGCCGAGAAGGCGTTGTCGAGATCAAATTGCCGATAGTGAGAACGGGTAAAGCGCGAGGTAACGCGCTCACTCACCGTCGCGTGCTGCGGCTCTTCTTTCAGCACGGGAATTTGATCGACTCGAGTGATATCGTCCACGGCGAACGCATGGCCTGCTATTGCTAGCAGGCCCGCAAGCGCGGTGAGCTTAAAGAATGTGTTCATGCCTGGCCCGGCCTCCGTTTCAGAACACCAGGTGTTCTGCGCGTACAATCATTGACATACCAGAAGTCAGCTGTACACGAACGCCATCTTTGGTGATTTCCAGAACGGTGGCGTCCATTGCGTTGTTGCCTGCTTTCACCTTCAGAGCCTGGCCAACGCTTAACGCGGTCAGATCTGATACAGGGGTATGACGCTCTTCACGCGGTGCTTTTGCAACGGCTGGACGCGGCTTACGCTGTTCGGTGCCTTCTTTGCGACGAACCTGAGGACGTGGCTTACGCTCACGACGAGCACCGTCTTCCTGCTGACCCGCAGCGGCGGCGGCTTCGCGCTTTTTAGCCTGCTGGCTTGCGCGCTGCGCCTGAACGCGAGCTTTTGCTTCTTCGAGCTGCTGACGAGCGTGAGCAACATGCTGCTCTTCCAGTTCGCCGCACGGGTTGCCGTCAAGGTCAACGCGGACTGCGCCTGGCTTAACGCCGTACAGATAGCGCCAGCTCGAAGTATAAAGACGTAAAGCGGCACGAAGTTGGGTTTTGCTGAGATTCATCTCTCCCCCAACACGCTCCACGAGATCCTGAAAAATACCGACTTTCAGGGGGCGAGCTTCACCTTCAGCGCTGAAGCACTGAGGGAAACGTTCGGCCAGAAACGCGATAACTTCTTTACTGCTATTCAACTTAGGTTGATTTTCCATGAAATTTCCTGATTACAACGGACGTAGCCAACAAGCCGCAGGCATGAACAGGCGTCATTATAATGACGCCATCGCTAAATGCTACGTTATCCGTTGATTATCCTGCGACGTGGGCGAATATTTTTTGGTAGTCAGTCGCAGAAATGAGTTTTTCCAGATGTGCGACCAGTTCAGCCAGCCCCTGCTCATCCTCAGCGGTGAAGCGGGAAAAGGCGGTGCTGTCGATATCCAGAACGCCAATAATCTGATTGTTCACCTGCAGCGGAAAGACGATTTCCGAATTGCTGGCGGCATCACATGCGATATGTCCATCGAAGGCATGGACATCTTCCACCCGCTGAACGCGATTTTGCGCAACGGCCGCACCGCAAACGCCTCGCCCAACCGGAATCCGTACGCAGGCCAGTTTGCCCTGGAATGGTCCTAAAACCAGCGTCTCCCCTTCGAGCAAATAGAAACCTGCCCAGTTAACCTCGGTCAGGCGCTCAAACAGCAGCGCGCTGGTATTAGAGATCATCGCCAAAAAACTGGTTTCACCTGCCATTAAAGCCTGAAAATCACGGTTCAAATCCGCGTAAAATTCTGTTTTGTTCATTATCTGGTCACTTAGTTGTCTTACTGCGAAACACGCATTGCCTAATAAAATAAGCATTAAATGCGTTCAGGCTCAAGATGAATTCAATCCTGGGTTAAGATAGTGAGATACATTCATTCCTGTACGTAATAAATGCCACTAAAAACACAACCGATAACACCGGCAAAAAAGATGGTCGTGCATGCGGTCAGCCGTCCGCTACCCCAGGCACATTATCACCGCTGCCCGCAGTGTGACGTTCTTTTTCGTTTGCCGGTGCTTAAGCGTTATCAAAGCGCCTGGTGCCCGCGCTGCAATGCGAAAGTGCGTGATGGCCGCGACTGGTCTCTTTCGCGGCTGGGTAGTATGGCCATCACCATGATGCTCCTGATGCCCTTTGCGTGGACCGAACCCTTACTGCGTCTGCATCTGCTCGGCGTACGTATCGATGCGAACGTGATCCAGGGGATCTGGCAAATGACCGGCCAGGGCGATCCGCTCACTGCCGCGATGGTGCTGTTTTGTGCGATTGGCGCACCGGCGCTGCTGGTCATCTCTATCGCCTATCTCTGGCTGGGGAACGTTCTGGGCATGAATTTACGCCCGGTGCTGCTGATGCTGGAAAAACTGAAAGAGTGGGTGATGCTGGATATCTATCTGGTCGGTATCGGCGTGGCCTCCATCAAGGTACAGGATTACGCCTTCCTGCAGCCGGGCGTCGGGCTTGTGGCCTTTATCTCCCTCACCCTGCTCAACATTCTGACGATCATTCATATGAACGTGGAAGAGTTGTGGGAGCGATTTTATCCCCAGCGGCCTGCGTTTCGGGCCGACCCGGCGCTACAGGTTTGCACCGGCTGCCATTACACCGGCTTTCGCGACGCTCGCGGGCGCTGCCGACGCTGCCATACGCCGCTCCACCATCGACGACCGCAGAGCCTGCAGCGAAGCTGGGCCGGGCTGATTGCTTCGGTGGTGTTCCTGCTTCCCGCTAACCTGCTGCCGATCTCAATTATTTACGTCAACGGCGCACGTCAGGATGATACGATTCTTTCGGGGATTATGTCGTTGGCCAATAGCAATGTGGCGATTGCCGGCGTCGTGTTTATCGCCAGTATTCTGGTGCCATTTACCAAAGTTATTGTGTTGTTTACGCTGTTAGTGAGCATACAATTCAAGTGCGAACAGGGGTTGCGTACCCGCATCATCCTGCTGCGGCTGATTACCTGGATCGGCCGTTGGTCAATGTTGGATCTTTTTGTTATCTCATTAACCATGTCACTGATTAATCGCGACCAACTCCTCGCTTTCACGATGGGGCCTGCTGCGGTATATTTCGGCGCCGCGGTAATATTAACTATCCTTGCTGTTGAATGGCTGGACAGCCGCTTACTTTGGGACGCACATGAGTCAGGAAACGCCCGCTTCACCGACTGAAGCCAGAATCAAAACCAAACGTCGCATCTCGCCATTCTGGCTGCTGCCGGTAATAGCCCTGTTGATCGCCAGCTGGCTGATCTGGACCAGCTATAACGATCGCGGGACGACCATCACCATCGACTTCCAGTCGGCCAACGGGATTGTCCCGGGGCGCACGCCTATCCGCTATCAAGGGGTCGAGGTGGGCACCGTCGAGAATATCTCGCTGAGCAAAGACCTGAGTAAAATCGAGGTATCCGCCAGCGTCAAAGGCGACATGAAAGACGCTCTGCGCAAAGATACCCAATTCTGGCTGGTGACTCCGAAAGCCTCGCTGGCCGGTGTATCCGGTCTTGATGCGCTGGTTGGCGGTAACTATATCGGTATGATGCCGGGCAAAGGCGAACCGCAGGACCATTTCGTCGCCCTCGATACCCAGCCGAAATACCATATCAACAACGGCGAGCTGATGATTCATCTGCAGGCGCCGGACCTCGGTTCGCTCACCAGCGGATCGCTGGTCTACTTCCGCAAAATTCCGGTGGGCCGGGTTTACGATTTTGCGCTCAATGATAATAATCAGGGCGTCACTATCGATGTGCTGATCGAACGCCGCTTTACGAACCTGGTGAAAAAAGGCAGCCGCTTCTGGAATGTGTCAGGGGTTAAGGCCGATGTCGGCCTCGGCGGCGCGAAGGTCCAGCTGGAAAGCCTCTCCGCGCTGGTTAACGGCGCGATTGCCTTTGACTCCCCTGCGGATTCCCAACCGGCTCAGCAAAACGATGAATACGGGCTGTATGAAGATTTGGCCCACAGCCAGCGCGGGGTCCTGGTCACGCTGGAACTGCCTGACGGCGAAGGCCTGAAAGCCGGCTCCACCCCGCTCATGTATCAGGGGCTGGAAGTCGGGCAGCTGACCAAACTCAATCTCAATCCCGGCAGTAAAGTGACCGGTGAGATGACGGTGGACCCAAGCGTTGTCACCCTGCTCAGAGATAAGACGCTTATTCAGATGAAAAAGCCGAAAATCTCGCTGGATAACCCCAGCCTCAGCGCCCTGCTGACCGGGAATACGTTCGAACTGGTGCCCGGAGAGGGGGAGACGCGGAATCACTTTGTGGTGCTTCCGGCTGACAAATCCCTGCTCGATGAACCGGATGTGGCTACGGTTACGCTCACGGCAGCGGAGAGTTACGGTATTGATGCCGGGCAGCCGCTGGTGCTGCACGGCGTGAAAGTGGGTCAGGTTCTGGAGCGCAAGCTGACCGCGAAAGGCGTCACGTTCCAGGTGGCCATTACCCCTGAATATCGCGACCTGGTGCGCGGCGACAGCAAATTTGTCGTTAACAGCCGCCTTGACGTGAAAGTGGGTTTTGATGGCATCAAAGTGCTTGGCGCCAGCGCCAGCGAGTGGGTCGAAGGCGGTATTCGCATTATCCCTGGCGAGAAAGGGACAATACAAGCCAGCTATCCGCTGTATGCCAATATGGAGAAGGCGGAAGAAAACAGCCTCAGCGAAGTGCCCACCACCACTCTGAGCCTGACGGCAGAGACCCTGCCGGATGTTCAGGAAGGTTCGGTGGTGCTGTACCGTAAGTTTGCCGTCGGCGAGATCATTTCGGTTAAACCCCGGCGCAACGCATTTGATATCGATCTGCATATTAAGCCGGAATATCGCTACCTGTTGACCAACAATAGCGTCTTCTGGGCCGAGGGAGGCGCCAAGGTCCAGCTCGATGGCAATGGTCTGACCGTGCAGGCGTCACCGCTGTCACGGGCCTTGAGGGGCGCTGTCAGCTTTGACGATCTCAGCGGCAGCAGCGCCGGCGCGCGAATTGGCAACAAACGCATTCTCTATGCTTCTGAAACCGCCGCGCGGGCAGTCGGTGGCCAGATTACGCTGCATGCCTTTGATGCCGGTAAAATTTCCGAAGGGATGCCGATTCGCTACCTGGGCATTAATATCGGCCAGATCCAGTCCCTGAATCTGATTACCGCGAAAAACGAAGTCCAGGCGAAAGCCGTGCTCTACCCAGAGTACGTCGACACCTTCGCCCGCAGCGGGACCCGCTTCTCGGTGATCACCCCGCAGATTTCGGCCGCGGGTGTCGAACACCTGGATACCATTTTCCAGCCCTATATCAACGTTGAACCGGGTCGCGGCACGGCACGCCGTGATTTCGAAATTCAGGAAACGACGATTAGCGACTCCCGCTACATTGACGGTCTGAGCATCGTTGTCGAAGTGCCGGAAGCCGGTTCGCTGGATATCGGAACGCCGGTACTGTTCCGCGGACTGGAAGTCGGTACGGTCACCGGGCTGACTCTGGGTTCAATGTCGGATCGCGTAATGGTCAAACTGCGTATCAGCAAACGCTATCAGTATCTGGTGCGTAACAATTCGGTCTTCTGGCTCTCTTCCGGCTATAACCTCGACTTTGGCCTGATTGGCGGCGTGGTGAAAACCGGGACCTTTAACCAGTTCATTCGCGGCGGCATCTCCTTTGCCACGCCGCCAGGCACGCCGCTGGCGCCGAAGGCACAGGATGGTAAACACTTCCTGCTGCTGGAAAGCGAACCGAAAGAGTGGCGTGAATGGGGCACGGCCCTGCCACAGTAAGCAAAACGCTCCGGTGTCCCCCGCCGGAGCGTTTATGATAAACTGCGCACCCCTTTTTTCTTGTGGTGCGCACCAGTGGCTCAAAACGCAGTCTATTTTCCTGACCAATTCCTCGCTCAAATGCGTGACGCGATGCCCACGCATCTCTCTTTCGATGCGTTTATCGCTGCCTGCCAGCGCCCGTTACGCCGCAGCCTGCGCGTGAATACGCTGAAAATTTCCGTTGCCGGCTTTCTGCAGCGGGTAGCGCCCTATGGCTGGCAGCTGACGCCGATCCCCTGGTGCGAAGAGGGCTTTTGGATCGAACGCGATGATGAGGACGCCCTGCCGCTGGGCAGCACCGCCGAACATCTCAGCGGCCTGTTTTATATCCAGGAAGCCAGTTCTATGCTGCCGGTTGCGGCGCTGTTTGCCGATGGCGACATGCCACAGCGGGTCATGGATGTCGCCGCTGCACCTGGTTCCAAAACCACGCAGATCGCCGCGCGCATGGGAAATGCGGGCGGGATCCTCGCCAATGAGTTTTCCGCCAGCCGGGTTAAAGTCCTGCATGCCAATATCAGCCGCTGCGGCATCAGCAATGTTGCCTTGACCCACTTCGATGGCCGGGTGTTTGGCGCCGCGCTGCCGGAACGCTTTGACGCTATCCTGCTGGATGCTCCCTGCTCCGGCGAGGGGGTGGTGCGCAAAGATCCCGATGCGTTGAAAAACTGGTCGCCAGAGAGTAACCAGCAGATCGCCGAAACCCAACGGGAGCTCATCGACAGCGCATTTCACGCGCTGCGCCCTGGCGGCACGCTGGTGTACTCAACCTGCACCCTGAACCGGGAAGAGAACCAGGAGGTCGTGCAGTGGCTGTTAGCCCGCTATCCGCAGGCGGTCGAGGTATTACCGCTTGGCGCGCTGTTCCCGCAGGCTACGGAGGCCTTAACCGCAGAAGGATTTCTCCACGTCTTTCCGCAGATTTTTGACTGCGAGGGCTTTTTTGTTGCCCGCCTCAAGAAAACCGCGGCGATCGAAGCGCTACCGGCGCCGGGTTACAAAGTCGGTAAATTTCCTTTTGCACCGCTTAAAAGCCGCGAAGCCGCAGCGATTACCGCCGCCGCTGCCGCCGTCGGGCTGCACTGGGATGACAGTCATACGCTCTGGCAGCGTGATAAAGAGATTTGGCTGTTTCCGCAAGCGCTGGAATCATTTATCGGCCAGGTCCGTTTTTCGCGGATTGGCATTCGCCTGGCGGAAACCCATAACAAAGGCTTTCGCTGGCAGCATGAAGCGGTCATTGCCCTCGCCGCACCGGATGTCCCGTTTGAACTGACGCAGGATGAAGCGCAAGAGTGGTATCGTGGCCGCGACGTCTATCCTGAAACGCCGCCGCGGCAGGATGAAGTCATCGTCACGTTCCAGGGAGCAACGCTGGGGCTGGCGAAAAAAGTCGGCTCCCGTTTGAAAAACAGCTACCCGCGTGAGCTGGTGCGCGACGGTAAACTTTTTGCCGGCAAGGCGTGATCGCGCGCAAAAAAAGCGCATTTTTTTACTGGCGGTTTGTCCCCCGTTGTCTACGCTGAAAAAAGACGGCCTAACTGGTCGTACCACAATTCAGCAGACCAACGGGGTGAATTTATGAGTAAAACCAGCATTCGAATCGGCGCGTTTGAGATAGACGACGCCGAGCTGCACGGTGAACAGCAGGGAGAGCGAACGTTAAGCATTCCTTGCAAATCCGATCCAGACTTATGCATGCAGCTGGATGGCTGGGATGCGGAAACCAGCGTCCCTGCCATTCTTGATGGCCAACATTCCGTCCTCTACCGTAAGCACTACGATCAACAATCCGATGCCTGGATCATGCGCGTTGCCTGATTCAAAAAGAACCCGTCGCCTGAGACGGGTTATTTATTCCCCCCGTTTATGAGCTACCCTATACTGATTAACAAACCCAAACATGAGGCCAGGATGTTCGCCTTAGTTTTGTTTATTTGTTACCTGGACGGTGGTTGCGAAGATATTGTCGTCGACGTCTACGATAACGAACGACGGTGCCTTGTCGCGATGGACGATCAGCGGATACGCCAGGGCGGCTGTTTTCCGGTTGAGGATTTTATTGATGGTTTCTGGCAGCCCGCCAGCGAATACAGCGATTTTTAAGCCGCTTACTGCAGCTGTACCAGGGTCAGTTCACCGCCGAATACCGCCCCCGTATCAATGTAATGTTGATTATCGCTATCATAACGTTGCTTCAACGGCGTGTGGCCAAACCAAAAGTGGTCCGCTCCACCTATTACGCCATGCCGACCGGCCAGATGGTCCATCAGGCGCTGTCTGCTCCACAGCACCTGTTGCCCATCTACCGGCTGCTGCCAACGATAGGTCGCGGCCGGGTAGTCGGCGTGGGCCACAATATGGCGCAGCGACCCGGCGCTGAGTTCGACAATCAGCGGCAGCTGACGACAGCGACTCAGGAGTTCATCAATCTGCCGCCGCTCGCCGCGCATGATCTCCTGATACCAGTGGCCTCCGTTCATGACCCATAGCGTCAACGCCCCGCTCTCTTGCGCATCCAACGCCATCTGTTCATGGTTACCTCGCACCGCACGGAACCAGCGGCAGTCGAGAAGCGCGAGACATTTCGCACTTTGCGGCCCGCGATCGATCAAATCGCCCACCGAGATGAGAAGATCCTGGTAAGGGTCGAATTTTATATGCCGGAGCTGGTTCATCAATACGGCAAAGCAGCCATGCAGATCGCCAACCAGCCAGATATTGCGCCAGGCCGCCCCCTCAATGCGCTGATACATATTTTGTCCCCCTGATACAATTATAGTTAATTCTCCCGCTGCCACCCCGAAGATACACACCTCAATCAAATATAAACGAAACAGAAATATAGTCCGCCAGGATATTAATCTCGCCTTAGCGAGCCCTTAAAATAGAGGCTAAATAACAACGAGGTATTTTATCGTGACGGACAATAGCCTGCACTCAGCCTTCGCACAACAGCCCCGCACAAATCTTATTGCCGATCTGGTGATGGGCAGACTTATTCCCGCTCCGATTTGGCAAAAGCGTAATTACCGGCTGAAATTTTTATTGCGTACGGCCTTATTTTATACGCCCACTCGCGCAATGCTGGATAATCTTTCCGTGCGTCCTGACTTTAATCAGTTACTTGCCGCGCAGGTCACCCTGCCGGGTAAAGTACACCGCCAGTATCTGACCCGTGGGTTAAACGCCAGCCAGCGCGCCCAGGCGATTATCAGCCACTATCAGTTCATCGACTCATTGTCAGGCGCGCAGCTGGCTGCCGCCATGACCGCCGCCAAAGAGACGCCCCTGCTGGAATTGCAGGGTAAAGATGAAACCCGCTTCACTCTCTCGGCCTCCTCCGCAGGTAAAGCCGAGCGCGAAGGCGAAACCACATTGTGGCTGCGCGATGGTAACCAGACGCTGCTGGCCAGCGCCACATTCAGCGTTGTGCGCCAGCAGGAGCAATGGCAGCTGGTTATCGGCGGGCTGCAGGGGCCGCGACGTAATGTGCCGCATGAAGTCATCAAGCTCGCCACCCGCGCCTGCTATGGTCTGTTTCCTAAACGCCTGCTGCTCGAGTTTATCTGGGCGCTGGCCGCAAGAAGCCACATTCAGGCCATTTATGGCGTAAGCGATAACGGTCACGTTTTCCGCGCGCTGCGCTATCGTCTCAGCAAGGGACGCCATTTCCACGCCAGCTATGATGAGTTCTGGCAGTCCATTGATGGCGTAGCCGATGGCGCCTGGCGCTGGCGCTTGCCGCAACAGATGGAAAGGAAGTCGCTGGAGGACATCGCCAGTAAAAAGCGGGCGGAATACCGTCGCCGCTTCCAGCTGCTGGACGACCTGGCCGCGCAGGTCGCACGGCTGACTTCCCAACCCTGAGGGAATGCCTGTCCATAGCAAACAAACGCCGTTTTTAAATCACGGCGTTTGCATCTTATCCTGTGGTTTCGTTACTATCATCACTTCATCGTTTCCTTTCGGGTAGCCATTGAAGTTATGAGTAAAAGTGAAATTGCCCTTCTGGTTATCGTGATAATAATTCTCCTCGGCGCGCTTTGGTTTATTTTCAGCGGGGAGATCTGGAATCTGGTCTGCTACCTTGAATCCCAGCTGTATCCGTCAATCGTCGCGCCTGAATAATACGTTGTTTTTATTCCTCCCCTCCTCTTCCTGACGGCCTTTCATTTCCTGTCAACGAGCAGCCAAATAGATCGCAATAAAATAATATGCCCGCGTATCTTCAGGGTATGGATATCCCGCTGCGATGACGACCCTGGCTCCGGACGGGCGGCACGCCATCGCCCTGACGTTGACCCGCAGACCCGGATGTCTCCAGCTCAGATTTTCTGTAAAGAGAATGTTAAGGCGTTTTTTGTTGTGGTATAAGGGAAAAAGACCGTAGCGGGAAATGAGGGATCGATTGCGGTCTTATTTTGTAACGAGTTGATAAGCTTCAGATAAAAAGAGACCGAACACGATTCCTGTATTCGGTCCAGGGAAATGGCTCTTGGGAGAGAGCCGTGCGCTAAAAGTTGGCATTAATGCAGGCTAAGTCGCCTTGCCTTATAAGAATAGTTTACCGCGTCAGGTTTTCCAGTCCGCAACAAAAGTGGTCGAATAATTCCTGGCAAAATGGCCAGCGCCAATAAAAAACCGCCGCTTCCTGAGAGGAATGCCGGCGGTTTTTTATATGTTAATACAGTAAGATAGGTTCGGGTATCAACAAAGCTTCTGCGCGCGCTCAATAAATGGCGCGAGGCTCATTTTTTGTCCCGGATGCTGCGGATCGTCGACCTGGATCACTGAGATCGGCTGAGCGCTGGTTTTACCCGCTTTCACCTGCTGCTCAGCAACATCATTCAACGGATACTGCACCAGCGTGCTGGGGTTAATGGCAAACAGCGCATTCCCCGGGCGACAGGTCAACATCACCTCTTCGCGATTGAACGCCCAATTATCTTTACCCACTTCGAAGCGGCTAACGGTGATAATCTGCGGTGCTGCCAGCGCGACGCCAGAGCTTGCCAGTAACAACATAGTCAGAAGAGTTTTTTTCATGATTTAGCCAGTTAATTCAGTAAGGTTCCCAGGTTGCAAACAGGCTGACGGCCAGCAGCGCCAATGCTCCGAGCGCCATTTCAACCTGCGTGGTGCGCAAAATGAGCTGCTCCGCTCGCGTTCCGCTCACCGACATACGTGGCACCAGAACATACCTGTTCACCAACGCAATTGCTACCATCCCAGCGACCAGGGCACATTTGATCAATAGCATCTCTCCCCACAGCGAATCACGGAATAATCCGCCCTGGATCAGCAGCGCATTCAGCACGCCGCTGGCGATCGCGCCCGCGACCGCCAGATGTCCGTAGCGAGAAAAGCGCATCATGGTGCCGATAGCGGCCTGACGCCAGCGCCCGCGCGCCAGGCGCAGACAGTAGATGAACGGCAGCAGCCCGCCAAACCAGCCGGCGACACAGAACAGATGTACAGCGTGGTTAGTCCGCTGCACCACGCCCCGCACACCCTCGCTCATTGCCGCATGGCCAACGCCCGCCATCAGCAAGATCTGCGCGCACAGCAGCACCAGCAGCAGACGCGCCGGACGACGCGGTTTGAGCCACGCGATCGCCAGCGCAATCCACGCCAGCAGAATCTGCCAGACCCAGACGCTGCCAAAGCGGGTGCCGGCGACGGCTTGCCAGATAGCAGGCTGCCAGAGGTCCGCCCAGCCATTCCCCATCAGACCGCCCTGTACCATCAGCATCAACAGCGCAGAAACCGCGCTAAGCAGCAGCAGATGACGCAGAAGCGGGAAGAAACGCTGCATTAGCAAACGCCGTAGCGTCAGCGGCGCCCACCACGCGCCATACAGCACGCAGCCAAATGCCACCATCAGCGAGAGAAAGTGGACGAAGCGCAGACCGATATAGATTCCCGAGAGCATGCGTTATTTCACGCTAAAGTGGTATTGCCCTTTGGTTTTGTGGCCATCAACGGAGACCACGTGCCAGTCAACGGTATACTCCCCCGCAGACAGCGGCTGCGTCAGCGGAACAATCAGCTGAGCTTTATTGCTGTCGCTGCGCGCCAGCTTGCCGGTCGCAACGGCTTTCTGCTGCGGGCCGGTGAGGGTCACTGCGCTAAAGGCCGTTTCGATACCTTCAGAAAAGCTCAGGGTCAGTGATTCGGGAGAGGCGGTGACCGTCGAATCTGCGGCAGGCGTTTGCTGTTGAAGATGCGCATGGGCTAAGGCCGCGGTGCTGACCAGAAAGCCAGCGAAAAAAGCAGAGGCACGCAGCGCGCGCCCGGCGATGATACGCATAATCGTCATTCCTTTTCGTTATGTATGTAGCACAGAGAATAACCCTGTATAATGGCGTAGTCGAGCGATGCGTCCCGGTCCGACGTCGCGCCCGATCGCTTTTCGGCATCATGAAGGAGAAACCATATGGAAAAAAATCTGGCCAAAATTTCGCAGGACGAGATGGACAAAGTGAACGTCGACCTTGCCGCGGCCGGTGTCGCCTTTAAAGAGCGTTACAATATGCCCGTTGTCGCCGATTTAGTGGAGCGGGAGCAACCGTCACACCTGCGTGACTGGTTCCGTGAACGCCTGATCGCCCATCGACTGGCGTCTGTTTCACTGTCGCGACTGCCCTATGAACCCAAAGCGAAATAATTCTCGTCCCTTAAGGGCGTCCCGGTTGGCAAGCGCTGCGCATTCAATTACGCTGGTTTTTTTCGGCCGGAGTGAGCCATGCTACGCGTAATCGATACGGAAACCTGCGGACTGCAGGGGGGCATTGTGGAAATCGCCTCTGTTGATATTGTCGATGGTCAGATAACCAATCCCATGAGTCATCTGGTTCGTCCCGATCGACCTATCAGCCCCCAGGCCATGGCGATTCACCGTATCACCGAAGAGATGGTCGCCGACAAGCCGTGGATTGAAGAGGTTCTGCCGCATTACATCGGCAGCCGATGGTATGTCGCCCACAACGCCAGTTTCGACCGCCGGGTGTTACCGGAAATGCACGGGGAGTGGATCTGCACCATGAAGCTGGCCCGTCGCCTGTGGCCAGGCATTAAATACAGCAATATGGGGCTGTATAAATCGCGTAAGCTCAGTGTCGCAACGCCTGCGGGGCTGCATCAGCACCGTGCGCTGTACGACTGCTATATCACCGCCGCACTGCTTCTCGATATTATGCACGTTTCCGGCTGGCGGCCTGAGGAGATGGCGACCATTACCGGTCGTCCGGCGCTGTTGACCACCTTTACCTTCGGTAAATATCGCGGCAAGGCGGTGGCCGAAATCGCAGAAAACGACCCGGGCTATTTACGCTGGCTGTTCAATAACCTGGATCGGATGAGCCCCGAGCTGCGCTTGACGCTCAAGCACTATCTCGGGGAGTAGCAACGCTAAACGTTTGCCTGGCCGGGTAACGTCCCCTGCGCCAGGCCAATCAGAAAGGCATACTCCAGCGCAACCCCTTCATAGCTTTTAAAGCGTCCCGACTTACCGCCGTGCCCTGAATCCATATCGGTGCACAGCAGTAGCAGGTTATCGTCCGTTTTCAGCTCTCGCAGCTTCGCCACCCATTTTGCCGGTTCCCAGTATTGCACCTGGGAATCGTGCAGGCCGGTAGTCACCAGCAGATGGGGATAGGCCTGCGCCGTGACGCCATCGTAAGGACTGTAGCTCTTCATATAGCGGTAGTACTCTTCGTCCTGCGGATTTCCCCACTCTTCAAATTCCCCGGTCGTCAGCGGAATCGACTCGTCGAGCATTGTGGTCAGGACATCGACAAACGGAACCTGAGCCACTACGCCGTGAAACAGCTCCGGCCGCTCATTAATGGCGACGCCCATTAACATGCCGCCCGCGCTGCCGCCCATGCCGTAGCACAGGCGAGGATTGCCATATCCCTGCGCCAGCAGCGCATCGCAAACATCGAGATAATCGTTAAAGGTATTCTTTTTACACAGGAACTTGCCGTCTTCGTACCACTGCTGCCCTAATTCCCCGCCGCCGCGGACGTGGGCAATCGCAAACACGAAACCCCGATCGAGCAGGCTCAACCGGCTGGCGCTGAAATCGGCATCTTCACTGGCGCCGTACGACCCGTAGGCATAGACCAACAGCGGACTGACACCCTTGCGGAAATGCTCACGCCGATAAACCAGCGAAACAGGAACCTCCACACCATCGCGAGCCTTAATCCACAGATGTTCGCTGCGATAATGACTGGCCTCAAACCCTTTCACTTCCTGTTGCTTCAGTACCCGCCGCTCACCGGTGTCCATATCCAGCTCAAAGAGCGTATCCGGCGTGGTCATGGAGGAGTATCCGTAGCGCAAGCGTGAAGTTTCCGGTTCCGGATTATAGGCAAGCCAGGTCACGTAGGCCGGATCATCAAAGGCGATCCCCACCACTTCCCGGGTCTTGCGGTTGATCTGGCGCAGGCTGGTTAACCCGCGCTGGCGCTCCTCAACCACCAACCAGTCGGTAAACAGGGTGAATCCCTCGAGCATCACATCCTGGCGTGGCGCAATCAGCGTCTCCCACTGCCGCTCGTCGCGCTCATGGGTACGGTAGAGACCGAAGTTTTTCCCCTCGCGGTTAGAGCGAAGATAAAAGGCATGCTGGTAATGATCGAGACTGTACTCGTGATCTTTACGCCGCGGCAGGAAACACACCGGTTCCGCATCCGGCATTTCGGTATTCAGCAGCCGCACTTCACTGGTTGTCGCGCTGGCAAGATAGATAACGGCGAATTGCCGGGAGGTGGTCGTATGGAGGCTGACGTAGAAGGTTTCATCCTTCTCCTCGTAGACCAGCGCATCGGAGTGCGGCGAAGCGCCCACGGTATGCCGCCAGACCTGATAAGGCAGCAGCGTAGTCGGGTGCTTGCGGACATACCACAGCGTTTGCGAATCATTGCTCCAGGCGAATTCCGGCGAAACGTTTTCCAGCACTTCAGGATACCATTCGCCATTTTGCAGATTGCACAAGCGCAGGCCATACTGCCGACGGGAGAGATAATCCTCCGCCAGCGCCATTATCGTGTTATCCGGCGAAATGCCCAGCCCACCGAGAGTATAGAATTCGCTCTGCGCCGCGCGCTGGTTGCTATCGAGCAGCACTTCCCATTCATCCCACTCCTCTTTCAGCACCGACTGACGCTGATAAATAGCGTATTCACAGCCCGGCTCATACACCTGACGATAGCGGTAGCCATTTTTGCTGTAGGGCGCGGAAACTTCGCGCGGCGGGATACGGTCAATAATCTCTTTTAGCACCCGCTCCTGCAGGCTACGTTGAGTCGCCATGACCTGCTGTCCGTACTCATTTTCCTCGCGAAGATAATCAAGTACTTCCGGCCGCGAACGCTCGTCGTCGCGCAGCCAGAAGTAATTATCGATACGGGTATCGCCATGAAGGGTCATGGCGTGGGGAATTCGTTTTGCTTTTGGTGGCATCTTTTGGTCTTCTGCATCCTGTATTTCATACACAAAATCATTCAAGAAGCGGCTTGAAGGATGGCGTGTGTATAAGGGTGGCAAAAGTGGCCCACGTTGCAAGCAAAACCTGCGGATTTAGGTAGAAAGCGCCTGTTTTTGTGCCTGGATATCCTGTTCGATGTCGGCACGCACTTCCGGCGGAAGGCCTAAAGCCTCACCCAGAGCGTTGAGATAGCTACGCTCCATAAAATGGTCGATATCGATCGCCGCACAGCTGATGTAATAGATCTCCAGCGCCTCTTGCTCGCTGGTGAGGCCCTGCGCCAGACGCTGCGGATCGAGAGGCTGGGCCAGAGCGCGATCGATAAGAACGCGCCCCTGCACGGCAATACCAGCCGCGCGCAGCTGCTCATCAATGTTTGCCCGCTCGCTGTCATCAATGTGCCCGTCGCTTTTCGCGGCAAACACCAGCGCCAGAATGAGCCGTTCACTGCGGGCATCGAGCCCGGAGGCTGGCGAGGTTGACGCCCCGGCGGGTTGTACAGGAGAAGCGACAGATTGCGCAGGGGAATTTTCCCGCATTTTTTGCTGGTACTTGTTCCACAGCACGCTTCCCGCCACCGCGCCGCCGCCAACCAGCAGTGCGCTGGTGCCATATTTAGCCAGCAGCTTACGCGATGATTTACTGGCCACCAGCAGCCCCGCCAGGCCGCCCAGCGCCCCGGGCAGAAGGAAGCTTTTACCATCAGACCGCTCGCCTGATGAGGAAGATGGTCCCTGCTGGCCCAGCAGGGACTGGAGTTGATTAAGCCAGTTAGCCATGATTTCCCTCGTTGCTTATTAAGCGATGTCATCAGCCTAAACGACGAGATGTCAGGAAATGTTATGAGCAGCTAAAGATGCGCAAATTCGGCCGGACTCAGGCGGCCTTCACCTTGCGCGATTTTACAGGCGCGGTTGCCGCGGGTTGTTCGCTCGCTCCCTCCGCTGCGGCCTCTGAGGTTTCAGCCGTGGAGCTCTCGTCCTGAGAAGCCTGGCCGTTCGTACCGTCTTCCGCTTCCGGGAGTTTTCCTGATCTCAGGATGTGGTGCAATGTCTCTTTACGTTCCGCCAGCCACATTGCCATTTCATCGCGCTGGATTTCATCCAGCGTCAGCGGGCACTCGACCAGCCAGTCGTTGAGGACCTCGGCAAGATCGAGCATTTTGTCGTAAGCATCGGCCTCTTTTTTGCTGGTAAACGACATCTTTTCCTCACCTTCGCGGATCACCACATATTTAATTTCAACCGCCATTGTGCAGCCTCTTTATACTGTATTTTTATACAGTATAGCAAATTTTCACCCGGGACTCAACCAACAGCCGTAAAGACAGACGCAAACGTTTTCGTTTATAATGCGACGCATGTTTTTTTACTGTGGAAAAGAGTCATGACGTTATTAGGCACAGCGCTGCGTCCGGCAGCGACGCGGGTGATGTTGTTAGGTTCCGGCGAACTGGGTAAAGAAGTCGCCATTGAGTGCCAACGGCTGGGTATTGAGACCATCGCGGTCGACCGCTACCCAGACGCGCCGGCGATGCAAGTGGCGCATCGTTCGCACGTCATCAACATGCTACACGGTGAAACGCTGCGCGCGCTGATTGCGGAAGAAAAACCCGACTTTATCGTGCCGGAAATTGAAGCCATCGCCACGGATATGCTGGTGGAGCTGGAGCAGGCCGGGCAGAAAGTCGTTCCCACCGCTCGCGCGGCGAAACTGACCATGAATCGCGAAGGTATTCGCCGCCTGGCCGCAGAGGAGCTGCAGCTTCCCACCTCGGCATACCGCTTTGCCGACAGCGAAGCGGCCTTTCGCGAAGCCGTCGCGGAAATTGGCCTTCCCTGCATTGTGAAGCCGGTCATGAGCTCTTCTGGTAAAGGCCAGAGCTTTATTCGTCACTCTGACCAGCTGGCCGAGGCCTGGCGCTACGCGCAACAAGGCGGCCGCGCGGGCGCCGGTCGGGTTATCGTCGAGGGGGTGGTGAATTTCGATTTTGAAATTACCCTGCTTACCGTCAGCGCGGTCGATGGCGTCCATTTCTGTGCGCCGGTCGGCCATCGCCAGGAGGATGGCGATTACCGCGAATCCTGGCAGCCGCAGCAGATGAGCGAGCTGGCGTTGGCCCGCGCCCAGGAGATTGCCAGCAAAGTCGTGCTGGCGCTTGGCGGCTACGGTCTGTTTGGCGTGGAGCTGTTCGTCTGCGGTGATGAGGTGATTTTCAGTGAAGTCTCCCCTCGCCCGCATGACACGGGGATGGTGACGCTGATTTCCCAGGACCTCTCGGAATTTGCGCTGCACGTTCGCGCCTTCCTCGGTCTGCCGGTTGGCGCGATTCGTCAGTACGGCCCGGCGGCCTCCGCGGTCATTCTGCCGCAGCTCACCAGCCAGAACGTCACCTTTAGCAATCTCCAGGGCGCGGTAGGGGCGGGACTGCAGCTACGCCTGTTCGGTAAGCCGGAGATTGACGGTTCTCGTCGACTGGGCGTCACGCTGGCCGTCGCCGATAGCGTCGATGAGGCGGTGGCTCGCGCGAAAGCCGCTGCGTCAGCGGTGCAGGTTCAGGGATAAAAAAAACCCGGTCGCGTCAACGCTACCGGGTCTGGATTTCGCCGTTTATCAGGGCGTGAAAATTACTTCGCGCCTTCAACCGCTTCGCGAGCAATTTTGGTAATACGGTCGTAATCGCCCGCTTCCAGCGCATCCGCCGGAACCAGCCAGGAACCGCCGATGCACAGCACGCTGTTCAGTGCCAGGTAGTCGCGGTAGTTCGCCGGTGAGATGCCGCCAGTCGGGCAGAAACGGATATGCGCGAACGGACCGCCAATCGCCTGCAGCGCTTTTACACCACCGTTAGCTTCCGCCGGGAAGAATTTGAACTCTTTCAGGCCATACTGCATGCCCAGCATCAGTTCGGAGACGGTGCTAATCCCCGGGATCAGCGGGATGGACCCTTCTTCAGTCGCCGCTTTCAGCAGGGATTCGGTCAGACCCGGGCTGATAGCGAACTGCGCGCCAGCCTCGGTGACGGCTTTCAGCTGCTCAACGTTTGTTACGGTACCTGCGCCGACAATCGCCTCCGGCACTTCTTGCGCAATCGCGCGGATCGCATCCAGCGCGCATGCGGTACGCAGCGTGACTTCCAGTACGCGTACGCCGCCGGCAACCAGCGCTTTGGCCATCGGCACAGCGTGTTCCAGCTTTTTCACCACGATCACCGGGACAACCGGGCCGTTGGTGAGGATTGCTTCTGCAGTTGTTTTCCAGTTTTTCATTAGAGTTTCTCTCTCGCCAGATCTACAAATTGTATCGTCTTAAAAAGTGATGCAGGTTGCGCCCTGTTCGGCTCCGGAGAGTTTTTCACGCAGCGCTGCGAACATTTCCCGGCCGCTCCCGACGCGCGAACCGCTGAGGTCAGGAACATGCGGCTGGCGTGCAGCCAGCTCAGCGTCATCCACCAGCAGCGTCAGTTCGCCCGTCTGCCCGTTGACGCGGATAATATCGCCATCACGTACTTTTGCCAGCAGCCCACCATCGTACGCTTCAGGCGTAACGTGGATTGCTGACGGGACCTTGCCAGATGCGCCAGAGAGTCGACCATCGGTAACCAGCGCAATTTTGAAACGGCGGTCCAATAATACACCAAGTGGCGGCATAAGTTTATGTAATTCTGGCATGCCGTTCGCTTTTGGCCCCTGATGGCGAACAACCACCACGCAATCCTTGTCCAGCATTCCGGCTTCGAAAGCAGGCAAAACGTCGTGCTGGCTTTCAAACACCACCGCCGGGGCTTCGATGATCTGGTTCTCAACCGGTACGGCCGAGGTTTTCATCACCGCACGCCCGAGGTTGCCGCTCAGCACTTTCGTCCCGCCATGGCGAGAGAATGGCTTGTCGAAAGTCGCAATAACCTGATCGTCTAATGGCGCCGTCGCCCCTTCGCGCCAGTCCAGCTCGCCGTTATTCAGCCACGGTTCCATGGTGTAACGGGAGAGACCAAAACCGGCTACGGTGTTGACATCTTCGTGCAGCAAACCGCCTTTCAGCAGCTCACGAACCAGCACCGGTACGCCGCCCGCGGCCTGGAAGTGGTTAATATCCGCCGGACCGTTCGGGTAAAGGCGCGCCAGCAGCGGCACAACATCGGAGAGATCGGAGAAATCATCCCAGTTAATGATAATGCCCGCCGCGCGAGCCATTGCGACCAGGTGCATCGTATGGTTGGTCGAACCGCCGGTTGCCAGCAGCGCAACGATCCCGTTCACCACCACTTTCTCATCAAACATTTTGCCCAGCGGCATCCATTCATTACCGTTACCGGTCATGCGCGTTACCTGGCGTGCGGCGGCGGCGGTCAGCGCCTGGCGCAATTCGGCATCCGGATGCACAAACGACGAGCCCGGGAGCTGCATGCCCATAAATTCCACCACCATCTGGTTGGTGTTCGCCGTGCCGTAAAATGTGCAGGTACCCGGGGCGTGGTAGGAGGCCGCTTCAGACTCCAGCAGCGCCATGCGATCGACTTTACCCTCGGCATACAGCTGGCGGATGCGTACTTTTTCTTTATTTGGCAGGCCGCTGGCCATCGGGCCAGACGGCACGAATACTGACGGCAGGTGGCCAAAGGAGAGCGCGGCCATCGTCAGTCCGGGGACAATTTTGTCACATACGCCCAGATACAGCGCGCCGTCGAACATATTATGCGACAGGCCGATCGCGGCCGACATTGCAATCACTTCGCGGCTCAGAAGGGAGAGTTCCATCCCGTCCTGCCCTTGGGTGACGCCGTCACACATCGCCGGTACGCCTCCCGCGACCTGGCCTACCGCATTCACCGAATGCAGCGCTTTGCGGATGATATCCGGGTAATACTCATAGGGCTGGTGGGCGGACAGCATGTCGTTGTAAGAAGTGATGATGGCGATATTGTTACGCAACATGCTTTTCAGCGAGGCTTTATCGTCCGACTGACAGGCAGCAAAGCCGTGGGCGAGATTACCGCACGCCAGCTGCGCGCGATGGACGGTATCCGTCTTCGCCTGGTTAATCCGTGCGAGGTAGGCGGTGCGGGTATCGCGCGACCGTTCGATAATGCGATTTGTTACCCGTAACATTGTCGAATTCATAAAGGCTCCTGAATTTTTATCTGTCCGGCCACAGCATTTTAGCAACCTCTTAGAAGGTGAAAGGCACCAACACTGCAGCTCAGCGGCAAAATATCTATCCGCAGTGTAATAAAAAAAGCCCCGGGGGTGAATCCTCCCGGGGCTTAAAAGAGCAAAAATTATGCGACTTGCTGCGTCAGATCATGTTACCGGTAAAATAACTCCTCCGGATAACGCGCAAACTATTCAAATTCGTTCCAGGAACGACCGTCGCGGGTGATCATCGCCACAGAGGCGACCGGCCCCCAGGTACCTGCCTGATAGGGCTTCGGCGCATCGCGATCGGCAGCCCAGGCTTCAGTAATGGAGTCAACCCACTTCCACGCCTCTTCAACTTCATCGCGACGCACGAACAGCGCCTGGATACCGCGCATGGTTTCCAGCAGCAGACGTTCATAGGCATCCGCCAGGTGAGTCTGGTTGAAGGTCTCCGAATAGCTCAGATCCAGCTTGGTTATCTGCAGATTGTGTTTGTGGTCAAGACCCGGCACTTTGTTGAGGACCTGAATATCCACGCCCTCATCCGGCTGCAGGCGAATCGTCAGCTTGTTCTGCGGCAGCTCCTGCCAGTTCTCTTTAAACAGGTTCAGCTCCGGGGTTTTAAAATAAACCACCACTTCAGAACATTTGGTCGGCAGGCGTTTACCGGTACGCAGGTAGAACGGCACGCCGGCCCAGCGCCAGTTATCGATATCGACGCGGATAGCCACAAAGGTCTCGGTATTGCTGGATTTGTTCGCCCCCTCTTCTTCGAGGTAGCCCGGGACTTTTTTACCCTGGGCGAAGCCGGCGGTGTACTGGCCGCGGACCGTTTTCTCACGTACGTTGGAGCGGTCGATACGGCGCAGCGACTTCAGCACTTTGACTTTTTCGTCACGAATGCTGTCGGCACTGAGGTCTGACGGCGGCGACATCGCGATCATGCACAGGATCTGCAGCAGATGGTTCTGGATCATGTCGCGCATTTGCCCGGCCTGATCGAAGTAACCCCAGCGGCCTTCGATACCCACTTCTTCCGCAACGGTGATTTCAACGTGGTCGATCGTGCGGCAGTCCCAGTTATTGACAAACAGGGAGTTCGCGAAGCGCAGCGCCAGCAGGTTGAGCACCGTTTCTTTGCCAAGGTAATGGTCGATACGGTAAACCTGGCATTCTTCGAAGAATTCGCCGACCTGATCGTTGATCTCGCGGGAGGTATCCAGAGAGGTGCCCAGCGGTTTTTCCATCACCACGCGCGCAGGTTTGGCGTTCAGTTTTGCCTGGCCGAGGCCTTTGCAAATGGCGCCAAAAGTGCTTGGCGGCATGGCAAAGTAGTTGATGGTGACGCGGTTTTCCTGATCCAGCATTTTGCCCAGACGGGAAAACGCTTTGGTATCGTTCACATCGAGGTTACAAAAATCCAGACGTCCGCTCAGGGTGTCCCACAAACCTTCATCAATCTTTTCCTTCATGAAGGTTTCAAGCGCTTCACGTACGACCCTGGTGTAAGCATCTTTATCCCAGTCAGCACGTCCGACCCCGATAATCCGGGTCTCAGGGTTGATCTGGCCAGCTTTTTCGAGCTGATACAGGGAAGGCAACAATTTACGCCGCGCCAGGTCACCCTTCGCGCCGAAAATGACCAGATCGCATGCCTGGGCCGTTTGCGTTACCGCCATGTCATTCTCCTCAGTTGATAGTCTGGTGCTTATGCCAGGCTATATTTGTAATTTTCTTACACTGCACTGTACTGTGTTTACGAACTTCCCGAAACCCTCAGGCCGCCATTCCCGGCGCTAAACCGCACGCGGAGAAAAGTTTCGGCGACTATTTGGGCAAGCGGCTAAACCTGTTCGTTCTTTCGACCGGTTTTAAGTTAATAAAATACGACTCTGATCATGTAATGAAAAAAAACAACATTTTTTAACGTCATTCCTCCCCGCTTAGCGTAACGGAGGGGTATATTCTTGCTAAAACGCCTGATGATTTCATCCATTAATGAAATCGCTTCCACTGATGAGCGCTCCGTTACCCATGAATATGCTGGAAAAAATCCAGTCCCGGCTGGAACACCTTAGCAAATCCGAACGCAAAGTGGCGGAAGTCATTCTTGCTACGCCTGCTCAGGCGATTCATTCAAGCATTGCGGCCCTGGCGCTGGAAGCTGGCGTCAGTGAACCGACCGTTAACCGTTTTTGTCGGAGCCTGGAAACCCGCGGCTTTCCCGATTTTAAACTTCACCTGGCACAAAGCCTGGCACACGGTACTCTCTATGTTAACCGCAATGTCGATGAAGACGACAGCGTAGAGTCCTATACGGGAAAAATTTTCGAGTCAGCCATGGCCAGTTTAGATCAGGTCCACCACTCTCTCGATATGTCAGCGGTCAATCGCGCCGTCGACCTTCTGACCCAGGCCAAGAAAATTGCCTTCTTTGGCCTCGGTTCTTCGGCAGCCGTCGCTCATGACGCCATGAACAAATTTTTCCGTTTTAACGTTCCGGTTATCTACTCCGACGACATTGTCCTGCAACGCATGAGCTGTATGAATTGCAATGATGATGACGTTGTCGTGATTATCTCACATACTGGCCGGACGAAAAGCCAGGTCGAACTGGCGCAGCTGGCGCGTGAAAACGATGCCATGGTCATCGCCATCACGTCGGCGGGTACCCCGCTGGCGCGAGAGGCAACCTTGTCGATTACGCTTGATGTCCCCGAAGATACGGATATCTATATGCCCATGGTTTCACGTCTTGCCCAACTGACGGTCATAGATGTGCTGGCCACCGGCTTTACCCTCCGTCGAGGAGCGAAATTCAGAGATAACTTGAAGAGGGTCAAGGAAGCATTGAAGGAATCGCGTTTTGATAAAGAACTGCCTGTACACAGCGACAACCCATAAAACTTGATAATTAGGTAGTGACCCATTACACCTTCGGTTACGTTCCGGCAGAGCGACATTGCTGACCGGCACCGCCGATTCCATGTTCACGCAACACCAAAGTTGTTTTAGTCAACGGAGTATTACATGTCCAGAAGGCTTCGCAGAACCAAAATCGTAACGACCTTAGGCCCGGCAACCGATCGTGATAATAACCTTGAAAAGGTGATCGCCGCAGGCGCTAACGTGGTACGTATGAACTTCTCTCACGGTACCCCGGAAGATCATCAGATTCGTGCAGATAAAGTCCGTCAAATCGCGGCAAAACTGGGCCGTCACGTGGCCATCCTCGGCGATCTGCAAGGCCCGAAAATTCGCGTATCCACCTTCAAAGAAGGCAAAATTTTCCTTAATATCGGCGACAAATTCCTGCTCGATGCAGAGCTGGGTAAAGGCGAAGGCGACAAAGAGAAAGTCGGTATTGATTATAAAGGCCTGCCGGCGGACGTCGTGCCAGGCGATATCCTGCTGCTGGACGATGGCCGCGTACAGCTGAAAGTGCTCGAAGTTCAGGGTCTGAAGGTGTTCACCGAAGTCACCGTCGGCGGACCGCTGTCAAACAATAAAGGGATCAACAAACTGGGTGGCGGCCTGTCCGCCGAAGCGTTGACTGAGAAAGACAAGGCTGACATCGTCACCGCGGCGAAAATCGGCGTTGATTACCTGGCCGTCTCCTTCCCACGCTGTGGCGAAGACCTGAACTATGCCCGCCGCCTGGCGCGTGAAGCCGGCTGCGATGCGAAGATCGTCGCGAAAGTCGAGCGTGCGGAAGCGGTTTGCGATCAGGACGCGATGGACGACGTTATTCTGGCCTCCGACGTGGTGATGGTTGCCCGTGGCGACCTTGGCGTGGAAATCGGCGATCCGGAACTGGTGGGTATTCAGAAAGCCCTGATTCGCCGCGCTCGTCAGCTGAACCGTTCGGTCATCACCGCGACTCAGATGATGGAGTCGATGATTACTAATCCGATGCCAACCCGCGCGGAAGTCATGGACGTCGCCAACGCCGTCCTCGATGGTACCGATGCCGTGATGCTCTCAGCGGAAACCGCCGCCGGTCAGTATCCGTCAGAAACCGTGGCCGCGATGGCGCGCGTCTGTCTGGGCGCCGAAAAAATCCCAAGCCTCAACGTCTCCAAACATCGTCTGGATATCCAGTTCGACAACGTTGAAGAGGCGATTGCCATGTCAGCGATGTATGCGGCGAACCACCTGAAAGGCGTCACCGCGATCATCACCATGACCGAGTCCGGTCGTACCGCGCTGATGACTTCACGCATTAGCTCTGGCCTGCCCATTTTCGCCCTCTCCCGCCATGAACGTACGCTGAACCTGACCGCCCTGTATCGCGGCGTGACGCCGGTTCACTTCGACAGCACCAACGACGGCGTCGCTGCGGCGCACGATGCGGTGAATCTGCTGCGTGATAAAGGCTATCTGGTCTCGGGTGACCTCGTTATCGTGACCCAGGGTGACGTGATGAGCACCATCGGCAGCACCAACACCACGCGTATTCTGACCGTCGAGTAATATCGACCTCGTGGTGAACGCCTAACCTGCCAGCATCATGCCGGCAGGTTTTTTTTATCCGCAATCAGACAATCCAGCTCAGCAGCAATGTCGCGGCAATCACCGTTGAGGCGCCGCCGATACGGGTGGCAATCTGCGCAAATGGCATCAGCGACATGCGATTCGATGCCGAGAGGATCGCCACATCCCCGGTACCGCCCAGCCCACTGTGGCAGCTGGTGACAATCGCCGCTTCAACAGGATACATATTCAGCCGGGAAGCGATGAAAAATCCGCTTAACGCCATGGCAATAACGATGGAACCGCAAACCACCACGTAGCCGATGGAGAAGACGGAAACCACGCTCTCCAGCGGGACATACAGCATCCCAAGGCCGATCATCAGCGGCCAGACGAGGGCGGCGGAGACAAATTTGTAGCAGCTATGCGCCCCCAGCTCCATCGCGGCGGGGATAATTTTGCTGTATTTGCACAGAACGGCGGCCAGAATCATCAATACCGGTCCCGGGATGTGCAGCACTTTCTCCAGCAGCCCGCCAACGATGAAAAATGCGCAGATCATTAGCAGCCCGGCCCCCATCAGCTGGAAATCGGTAGGCTGCCCTCCCTGAGACTGCGAGAAAACGTGGTTATCATCATGGCTGCGAATCAACATACCATCACCGGACAGCGCCGGCCGGCGGACGCCCAGGCGTGCCAGAAAGCCGGCGCAGATAATGGCGAAGATATTCCCCACCACCGCAGCGGGCGCTAGCTGTGCAACATACACGTCCGGGGTTTGCCCAAGGATCGCCGAATAGGCCAGCGACAGCGGCAGGATCCCTTCCCCAATACCGCCGCCGATAATCGGCACGATAATAAAGAAAAAGGTGTGGTAAAGACTGTAGCCGAATAAGCTGCCCACCAGCAGGCCCGTCGCGATCGCCGCCCCGGTCCCCACCACCAGCGGAACGAACATGCGCACCATACCCTGGATAAGAATGGTTCTGTTCATGCCCAGAATACTGCCGACCACCAGGCAGGCGATGACAAAATAGAGTAAATTGGCCTCTTTCATCAACAGATGCACGGTGCCCAGAGTATGGGGATCAAATACCCCGAAATAGACCAGCACCGACGGCATCATCAAACACAAAATGGCCGGACCGCCGATATCTTTAAGCACCGGCACCATTCGGCCGATTTTGGCCAGAGCGAATCCCAGGGTCATAATGACCGCCAGCCCGCCAATCATGTTCTTTGGCAACAGTCCCGCCATTGATGAGACGGCGACAATCGTTGCGATACCGACAAACAACGTTAAAGGTACGGCGCCGACGTCAACGTTGGATAAGAAACGCGGAGTTTGCCCACTCGAGTGCGTTTGTTCTACCGGATGGTTGAGTGAATTATTTTTCATGTTGCACCTGAATTGTAATAGATGGCGTAGGATCGAGGCGCAATATTAAAATTGCGCAGTAAAATAAAAATAAAAAAACAAAAAAATGAAGAAGCATGCGAATTAAAACCAGATAAACGGTAGCACAGGAGTTTTCGCTAAAAAAGAAAACCACGCCCTTCCTTCACGACTTTGTGACTGAGTTAGAAACTCCCATTTAAGTAATTTAAATTATTACGGCGTAGCTAAAGTTATCAGTCACGACATTTAATTATCGGCAGTCATGAAAAACAAGGAGTTAATCTCCGCGCCGCTATTTGTAAGTAAACTTCCCAAGGCGAAATTATTTAAATACCCGCCACTGTGATTTCAATCACCTTTCATTCCATAGGGGATCGTTAGATTAAAAACCACAAGTAACCCTACAGCCTATTTTCAGGATAATTTATGCCTACGCTGCTATTACAATCATTGTTCCCATTAGTTTTTATCATGTTACTCGGTTGGCTCAGCGGTAAGTTAGGCTATACCCGTCTTGAAGATGCCTCGGTGTTAGCCACCGTCGTCATTCGGTTTGCTCTGCCCTTTCATCTTTTTATAGGCGCATTAAATACCAACCCGGATAAAATTAAAAACTTCGCCTTTATGGCGGTATTAGTGATTGGCCTGATGGGGTCTTATTTCCTTACCCTGCTGATCTCGCGCTACGTATTCCGCCATGACATCAAAACCAGCGCGCTCCAGTCCCTGGTGTGCGCCTTTCCTGATATGGCCTATTTCGGTGCGCCGGTCCTTGCCGTCCTGATTGGGCCCGAAGGGTTTCTTGGCGTGCTTATCGGCAACTTAATCACCAGCGTCTTCATGATTCCCCTGACGATAATCCTGATTCGGATGGGCGATAAACATGCCGCTGGCGATGGAGAGAAAATTCATGCGGGTAAGCTGATTGTGCAAAACCTGCTGAAAGCCATCAGAAACCCTATCGTCTGGATCCCGATCTCGGGGGTGCTGCTGAGCCTTGCTGGCGTACAGCTTCCCCATATGCTCAGCATGCCGATTGAAATGGTCGGGAAAATTGCCGGCGGCCTGTCGCTGTTTGCTCTTGGCCTGCTGTTTTATGGAGAACGCCCGACGGTTAATATTCAGACCTGCACCAACATCAGTATTAAAAATCTGCTTCAGCCCGCCATGATGGCCGCGGCAGGCCTGGCTTTTGGTCTCAGCCATACGCTGATGCAGCAGGTCATTATCATTGGCGCCACCCCTTCAGCCATCGCTGCCGGTATGTTTGCGCTGCGCAGCGATACTTATATTGAGCCGGCCTCATCCTCTATTTTACTCGGCACCGCCATTGGCGTGGTCACCGAAGGCATCATGATTTATTTAATTTCTTAATTACCGTCTCAGGGCAACATTTCTATCAAGTTAAACCTGTTTTTATTTAAACAATGTTCAGGAGTCATCAAATGTTAGTCAAAGAAACATTATATACCCCTTACAATGGCGCAGTGCTGCTGGAAAATCCGCTATTAAATAAAGGGCTCGCTTTTACCGAGGGGGAAAGAACGGCGTTTAATCTCCAGGGATTACTTCCGCATAATGTTGAAACTATCGAAGAACAGACGGAGCGCGCGTGGAAGCAGTTCAGTGAATTTAAGCGCGATATTTCCCGACATATCTATCTGCGGAATATTCAGGATACCAACGAGACGCTCTTTTATCATTTGCTACGCCGTCATATGAAAGAGATGCTGCCGGTGATTTATACGCCAACCGTCGGAGAAGCCTGCGAACACTTCTCCGAAATTTATCGTCGTGGGCGCGGTCTGTTTATTTCCTGGCCTAACCGGCATCACATTGACGAGATGCTGCAGGGCTTCTCCCGCCACGATATTCAGGTGATCGTCGTTACCGATGGCGAGCGTATTCTTGGCCTGGGCGATCAGGGTATCGGCGGGATGGGCATTCCGATTGGTAAACTCTCGTTGTATACCGCCTGCGGCGGCATTCATCCCGCTGCGACGCTGCCAGTGATGCTGGATGTCGGAACCAACAATGCGAAGCACCTCGAAGACCCGCTGTATATGGGCTGGCGTCATCCGCGCATTAACGACGATCAGTATATGGAGTTTATGGATAGGTTTGTCGATGCGGTAAAACGTCGCTGGCCGCATGTCCTGCTGCAATTCGAAGATTTTGCCCAGAAGAATGCCAGCCGCCTGCTTAATCGCTATCGCAACCAGCTGTGCTGTTTCAACGATGATATCCAGGGAACAGCCGCCGTCACGACCGGTACGTTGATTGCCGCCGCCGCGGTGGCAGGCACCCGTATGCGCGACCAGCGGGTTGTGTTCCTCGGCGGCGGTTCCGCCGGCTGCGGTATTGCCGAAAAAATTATTGCGCTGATGGTTGATGATGGTTTATCGGAGAAAGAAGCCCGCAGCCAGGTCTTCATGGTCGATCGCTTTGGTTTACTGACCGATGAGATGCCCAATCTGCTCGATTTTCAGCAAAGCCTCGTGACGCCGCGGGACGCTATAGCCCACTGGGATGTAACCTCTGCCAACCTGTCGTTGATGGATGTGGTGCGCAATGTGCACCCGACCGTGCTTATTGGCGTATCCGGCCAGCCGGGTCTGTTCAGCGAAGCGATAATCAAAGAGATGCACCGCCACTGCCCACGGCCGATCGTGATGCCGCTCTCTAACCCAACCTCCCGCGCCGAAGCACAGCCGAAAGACTTGCTGGAATGGACTCAGGGTAACGCGCTGATCGCCACCGGCAGCCCGTTCGAACCGGTGTTCTGTCAGGGGGCGACCTACGATATCGCTCAGTGCAACAACGCCTATATTTTCCCAGGACTGGGGTTAGGCATCCTGGCGACCAAGGCGGAGCGCGTCACCGAAGCCATGCTGATAACCTGCAGTAAAACGCTGGCGGCCCACTCGCCGTTAGCCACCACCGGCAAAGGCGGGTTATTACCCCCGGTGGAAGAGATTGAGATGATTTCCCGGGCCATTGCTCTTGATGTCGCTCTGGTGGCCCAGGCCGAAGGCGTCGCCGAAAAACTCAGCGAGGAAGAGCTGATCGCGAATATTGATAAAACCTTCTGGCACGCGCGTTACACCTCCTATAAGCGTTCATCGCTGTAGCGACACGTTCCTTCATTAATCCTGCGGGAAGCATCCAGGCGTCGACTCCCCTGCTTCCCGATAGTCAAAGGAACCGCGCATGTTCAATGTGCTTATTGTGGATGATGATTCGATGGTTGCAGAGCTGAACCGGCTGTTTATCAGCAGGGTCGCCGACTTTCGCTGCTGTGGTATCGCCTCAACGCTGGCGGAAGCTGAGCAGATGCTGAACCATGTACCCGCGATCGATTTGATCCTGCTGGATGTATACATGCAGCGAGAGAACGGACTGGATCTGCTGCCCATCCTGCGTACGAGCGCCCGCAGTATCGATGCGATCATGATTACTTCCGCCGCCGATGCGGCAACCGTCCAGACGGCGATGCGCTATGGCGTGGTTGATTATTTAATTAAACCGTTTCAGTTCCCGCGTTTTGAAGAGGCGCTGCTGACATGGCGCAAACGACGCGAGCTGCAGCACGCCAAATCCCGCTACGAGCAGTCCGATGTTGACGATTTACTGCGCAGCGGTATTCAGCGCCCGGATAACGCCCGCCGCTTACCTAAGGGATTAACGCCGCAAACGCTGCGTCTGGTGTGCCAATGGATTGATAGCCATCAGGAGAACGCCTTCTCGACAAATGAGATCGCCAACGCGCTGCAAATCTCCAGAGTTTCGTGCCGTAAGTATTTAATCTGGCTGGAAAAGACGGGGATTCTCTTCACCAATAATCACTATGGCCTCACCGGTCGACCGGAATATCGCTACCGGTTGATTAGCGAGCAGACGGCTTTACTCAAACAATACAGCCGATGAACCCGGCGGGTTCATCGGCTCTCTTTTACTACGCCGGTGGAGGCACAGGCTGACGCTATTTCTTTTTCGGGAAGAGTTCTTTGCGCTTATAAGGCTCGATTTCCCCCGGCTTACGCGTCTTCAGCAACTTGAGGATCCAGGTATATTGCTCGGTATGCGGCTTGACGAAAATCTCGACCTCTTCATTCATTCGTCGCGCGATCGTGTGATCATCGGCGTCCAGCAGGTCATCCATCGGCGGACGTACCAGCACCGTCAGACGATGGGTTTTACCATCATAGACCGGAAACAGCGGCACCACGCGCGCGCGGCAGACCTTCATCAGCCGGCCAATCGCCGGTAAGGTGGCTTTATAGGTCGCAAAGAAATCGACGAACTCGCTGTGCTCGGCACCGTGATCCTGGTCGGGCAAATAGTAGCCCCAGTAGCCCTGGCGGACCGACTGGATAAACGGTTTAATGCCATCGTTACGCGCGTGCATGCGCCCACCAAAGCGACGTCTGACGGTATTCCACACGTAGTCAAAGACCGGATTCCCCTGGTTATGGAACATTGCCGCCATTTTCTGACCGCCCGAGGCCATCAACATGGCCGGAATATCCACTCCCCAGGCGTGCGGCACCAGGAAGATCACCTTTTCGTTATTGCGCTGCATCTCTTCGATGATCTCTTTGCCCTGCCAGTCGACGCGGGAAAGAATATGTGCAGGATCCCGCAGACCCAGCTCGGCCATCATGACCATCGCCTGCGGCGCCGACATATACATTTCATCGATAATAGCCTCGCGCTCCTGCTCGCTCTTTTCCGGGAAGCAGTACAGCAGGTTTATCTGCGCACGACGGCGCGAGCTTTTCGCCAGCCGACCCACCGCACGTCCCAGTTTACCGAGGATCGGATCGCGAAAAGAGGGAGGCGTCAGGGCGATGCCGGCAAACGCAAAAACCCCCAGCCAGGCGCCCCAGTAGCGCGGGAGTAAAAAGGATTTTTCAAACTTTGGAATAAACTCAATATTATTTTTTTTCGTTTCCATGCCCAGTCCACAGCCGTACTGCATAAAAAAAGATAATGGGGTAATCCCGTCAAACCGCAAGTTGCAGCCTCAGAAGCCGTAAGACGACTTATTGTGGGTATAGTTTAGCGATACGATGGGGAACCTACAAAAGAAAAAGCCGGCGCGCGACAGGCACCGGCTTGCATTGACATTCTGCTAGTCAAACCGCAGTTGCGGGATGACCTCTTTGACCTGCGCCAGATAATCGGTGCGATCGGAACCGCTCAACCCTTCGGTACGCGGCAGTTTCGCCGTTAATGGGTTCACGGCCTGCTGGTTAATCCACACTTCATAGTGCAGATGCGGACCGGTAGAACGTCCGGTGTTACCCGACAGCGCAATACGATCGCCGCGCTTCACTTTCTGCCCCGGTTTCACCAGCAGTTTACGCAGGTGCATATAGCGGGTGGTATAGGTACGGCCATGGCGTACGGCCACATAGTATCCCGCCGCGCCGCTGCGCTTAGCCACCACCACTTCACCATCGCCGACCGCCAGAACCGGCGTCCCCTGCGGCATCGCAAAATCGACGCCGCGGTGCGGAGCGACGCGCCCGGTCACCGGATTCAGACGACGCGGATTAAAGTTCGAAGAGACGCGGAACTGGCGCGCCGTCGGGAAGCGCATAAAGCCCTTCGCCAGACCGGTACCGTTACGATCGTAGAACTTACCGTCTTCCGCACGAATCGCGTAATAATCCTTGCCCTCTGAACGCAAACGCACGCCCAGCAGCTGGCTCTGTTCCCGTTTCCCGTCAAGCATTTCGCGCGACATCAATACCGAGAACTCATCGCCTTTTTTCAGCTTGCGGAAGTCCATCTGCCACTGCATCGCCCGGATCACCGCGCTCACTTCCGTACTGGTCAGTCCGGCTTCACGAGCGCTGGCAACAAAGCTGGCGCCCACGGTGCCTTTCAGCACGTTGTTGACCCAATCCCCTTTCTGCAGCTCGCTGCTCATTTTAAAGCCGTTCGCGACCCGGTTGTAGGTGCGGGTTTCACGACGCGACATTTCCCACGTCAGACTTTGCAAATCCCCCTCTGCCGTTAAGGTCCATGAGAGCTGCTGACCAATTTTCAGGTTGCGCAACTCTTTGTCGGCTGAGGAGAGCTGGGCGATATCGCCCATATCGATGCCGTACTGGTTGAGGATGCTGCTCAGCGTATCGCCAGTGGAGACCACATATTCGTGGCCGCCTGACTCGCTGTCAGCTTTATCATCCAGTTCATCTTGAGGAATGGCTTCTTCTTCCTGCGGCGCCTGGTCGATAGGCTCGGAGGCTTCCGGCAGCAGAGAACGGATTTCGCTTTTTTCCAGCTCAATCGTCCTGACGATAGGGGCGGATTCCGGATGGTAGATATAGGGTCGCCAGACGGCGACCGCTAATGTCAGAACGCTCAACGACCCCAGCATGACGCGGTGAGGTCGTGGCAAATTGTTGAATGCCTGAGTGACAGCGCGGGCTATCTGTTGCACGTATTCACTTCCTCGTTAATCTCCTTTCAGGCAGCTCGAATACTGTTTCGCCAGTTGGTCGAGGAACTGCGGGTAACTTTCTTTACCCAGCTTAATCCCGGTACCAAGAGGGTCCAGAGTCCCCATGCGCACAGAGGTGCCCCTGGCAACAGCTTCTATAACGGCTGGCCTGAACTGTGGCTCAGCAAAAACGCACGTGGCTTTTTGCTCAACCAGCTGTGTTCTGATTTCGTGTAAACGCTGCGCACCGGGCTGTATTTCAGGGTTTACGGTAAAATGCCCCAGTGAGGTCAGACCGTAGTGTTTTTCAAAGTAGCCATAGGCATCATGAAAAACGAAATACCCTTTTCCTTTCAGCGGTGCGAGCTCGTTACTCACCTGCTTATCGGTTGAAGCTAATTTTGCCTCAAATTCTTTCAGGTTAGCGTCAAGTTTGGCTCGACTCTGCGGCATAAGTTCCAATAATTTATCGTGGATTGCAACCGCTGAAAGCCGCGCTATCTCTGGGGATAACCACAGATGCATATTGTAAACACCATGATGGTGATCGCCGTCACTATTTTCACCTGCGGCGTGTTCGTGGCCATGATCGTCATCGTCGTCATCCGCCCCTTTCATGAGCAGCGGTTTCACGCCGGCAAGCTCAGCAATGGTCACCTTTTTATTCGACGCAATGCTTTGCGTTGACTTGTCCATGAATGCTTCCATCTCTGGACCAATCCAGACCACTAAGTCTGCGTTCTGTAAGCGTTTTGCATCGGAAGGACGCAGTGAATAATCATGCTCTGAAGCGCCGTCAGGCAGGAGCACCTGGGTCTCCGTGACTCCATCAGCGATAGCGGAAGCGATAAAGCCTAAGGGTTTCATTGAGGTAACCACGGCGGCATTCGCCGTAGAGGTCTGAGCGAACAAAAAAACGGCGCCAAGTCCAGCGCAAAGAAGCGTATTTTTATGTAACATAATGCGTCTAGTCATCGTAATGAATGAGAAAGATGTGATATTATAACATTCACTCGCTTGTGCAACCCCTAATTTGACATGACAAATCTTGTAACTCTCGAAAACGTCTCGGTCGCCTTCGGCCAACGACGCGTACTGTCTGACATTTCGCTGACGCTAAAGCCCGGCAAAATTTTGACCTTACTCGGCCCTAATGGCGCAGGCAAATCCACGCTCGTGCGGGTGGTTCTTGGACTGGTAGCACCGAGTGACGGTGTTATCAAGCGCGAGAACAATCTGCGGATTGGCTACGTCCCGCAAAAACTGCATCTGGATGCCACGATGCCGCTGACCGTCAGCCGGTTCATGCGCTTACGTCCCGGCACCCGTAAGCAGGATATCCTGCCGGCGCTGAAACGTGTCCAGGCCGGGCACCTGATTGAAGCGCCGATGCAAAAACTCTCCGGTGGCGAGACCCAGCGCGTGCTGCTGGCCCGGGCCCTGCTGAACCAGCCGCAGCTGCTGGTGCTGGATGAACCCACGCAGGGCGTCGACGTTAACGGACAGGTTGCCTTGTACGATCTGATAAACCAGCTGCGTCAGGAACTTGATTGCTCGGTGCTGATGGTCTCCCACGATCTGCATCTGGTGATGGCGAAAACCGATGAGGTGCTGTGCCTGAATCAACATATTTGCTGTTCCGGCACCCCGGAAGTGGTCTCCCTGCATCCGCAGTTTATCTCGATGTTTGGCCAGCGCGGGGCGGAACAGCTGGGGATCTATCGCCACCATCATAATCACCGCCATGACCTGCAGGGGCGGATTGTACTGCGTAGGGGAAATGAGCGCTGATGATTGAACTCCTGTTACCCGGCTGGCTGGCCGGTATTATGCTTGCCTGTGCGGCAGGACCGCTCGGGTCGTTCGTGGTCTGGCGCCGGATGTCCTATTTCGGCGATACGTTAGCTCATGCCTCTTTGCTTGGCGTGGCCTTCGGCCTGCTGCTTAACGTGAATCCGTTTTATGCGGTGATCGCCGTGACCTTAATGTTGGCAGGCGGCCTGGTGTGGCTGGAAAAACGCCCGCATCTGGCGCTCGATACCTTACTGGGGATTATGGCGCACAGCGCGCTGTCGCTGGGTCTGGTAGTGGTTAGCCTGATGTCGAATATTCGTGTCGACCTGATGGCCTATCTGTTTGGCGATTTACTGGCGGTAACGCCGGAAGATTTGATCTCTATCGCCATTGGCGTGGTGATTGTGCTGGCGATCCTGCTCTGGCAGTGGCGCAACTTGCTATCGATGACCATCAGCCCCGATCTGGCGTTTGTCGATGGCGTGAAGCTGCAGCGGGTGAAACTGCTGCTGATGCTGGTCACCGCGCTGACCATTGGCGTCGCCATGAAGTTCGTCGGCGCGTTGATTATTACCTCGCTGCTGATCATTCCTGCCGCCACGGCGCGCCGCTTTGCCCGTACGCCGGAGCAGATGGCCGCAGCTGCCGTTGGGGTGGGGATTATCGCGGTGACCGGTGGGCTGACCTTCTCGGCATTTTACGATACCCCCGCTGGCCCGTCCGTGGTGCTGTGCGCCGCGCTGCTGTTTATCTTCAGCATGATGAAAAAATCGGCCACCTGACCGACGCCCTCTTCCCCGGTCACGCCGAGTCGACCGGGGTCATCCTCCTTGCCCTGCCGGGACATGGACACAGCTCACCTGCCGGGAGGCAGATTACGGCATTTCCGGCGGCGTGATGCCGAAGTGATTCCAGGCGCGTACCGTCGCCATCCGCCCACGCGGCGTGCGCTGCAAAAAGCCTTGCTGGATCAGATACGGTTCCAGAACATCCTCGATCGTTTCCCGCTCTTCGCCAATCGCCGCCGCCAGGTTATCCAGGCCGACGGGGCCGCCGAAGAATTTATCGATGACCGCCAGCAAAAGTTTGCGGTCCATATAATCGAACCCTTCCGCATCAACATTCAGCATGTCCAGCGCCTGGGCGGCGATGTCCAGCGATATGGTGCCATCGTGGCGTACCTCGGCAAAGTCACGTACCCGGCGCAGCAGACGGTTGGCGATACGCGGCGTACCGCGCGCCCGGCGCGCCACTTCCAGCGCCCCTTCGTCGCTCATTTCCAGGCCCATAAAGCGGGCGCTGCGGCTGACGATATGCTGCAGGTCAGGGACCTGGTAAAACTCCAGCCGCTGTACAATTCCGAAACGGTCACGCAGCGGCGAGGTTAACGACCCCGCGCGCGTCGTGGCGCCAATCAGGGTAAACGGCGGCAGGTCGATTTTGATCGACCGCGCCGCTGGCCCTTCGCCGATCATGATATCCAGCTGGTAATCTTCCATCGCCGGATACAGTACCTCTTCCACCACCGGCGAAAGGCGGTGTATTTCATCAATAAACAGCACGTCGTGGGGTTCGAGATTGGTGAGCATGGCGGCCAGATCGCCCGCCTTCTCGAGCACCGGACCGGAGGTGGTGCGCAGGTTGACGCCCATCTCATTGGCGACGATATTTGCCAGGGTGGTTTTCCCAAGCCCCGGCGGGCCAAAGATCAGCAGGTGATCGAGCGCATCCCCGCGCAGCTTTGCCGCCTGGATAAAAATCTCCATTTGCGAACGCACCTGCGGTTGACCGACATACTCTGCCAGTAATTTGGGGCGGATTGCGCGATCGGCCGACTCTTCAAACCCGGTGCTGTCTGCTGAAACCAGCCTGTCTGCTTCAATCATCCCTTACCTCACAACGCGGCGCGGAGCGCTTCACGAATTAGCATTTCACTGTTGGCATCCGGGCGCGCGATTTTACTCACCATCCGGCTGGCCTCCTGAGGTTTATAGCCCAGCGCCACCAGCGCGGCAACCGCTTCCTGCTCCGCATCGTCATCAGACGGGCCAGCCGGTGAAGTCAGCACCAGATCCGTCGCTGGCGTAAACAGATCGCCGTGCAGACCTTTGAACCGGTCTTTCATTTCAACGATCAGACGCTCAGCGGTTTTCTTACCGATACCCGGCAGTTTCACCAGGGCAGCCAGCTCCTCACGCTCTACGGCATTAACAAACTGCTGCGCCGACATGCCGGAGAGAATCGCCAGCGCCAGCTTTGGCCCGACGCCGTTGGTTTTAATCAGCTCTTTAAACAGGGTGCGTTCCTGCTTGTTATTAAAACCATAGAGCAGCTGCGCATCTTCGCGAACGACAAAATGGGTAAAAACGATGGCCTCGTTGCCCACATCCGGCAGTTCATAAAAACAGGTCATTGGCATATGTACTTCATAGCCCACGCCTCCCGTTTCCAGTAATACAAGCGGGGGTTGTTTTTCGAGAACGATGCCTCTGAGTCTGCCTATCACATGGAGCTCCTGCGTTAAGGGCTAAAGTATCTGCGGTATCATAAAAAAAGGCTGGATGAATATCCAGCCTGATTTGAGGTTATCGTAAGCGGCCACGCGCCAGATTGAGCCGCGTCTCGCTGATCTGAGCCGCGTTCTGACTGACGTGGCAGTGGGTAATGGCGATAGCCAGCGCATCCGCCGCGTCCGCCTGGGGGTTGGCGGGAAGCTTAAGCAGCGTGCGCACCATGTGCTGCACCTGGCTTTTTTCCGCGTTGCCGATGCCGACCACGGTTTGCTTAACCTGCCTTGCGGCATACTCAAAGACCGGAAGGTCCTGATTGGTCGCCGCGACAATCGCCACGCCGCGCGCCTGCCCCAGCTTCAGCGCTGAGTCGGCGTTTTTCGCCATAAACACCTGCTCAATGGCGAAATAGTCCGGCTGAAACTGGGTGATAATTTCCGTCACGCCAGCGTAAATCAGCTTCAGGCGCGACGGTAAATCGTCGACTTTGGTCCGAATACAGCCGCTGCCAAGATAGCTCAGCTGCCGCCCGACCTGACGAATCACGCCATAACCGGTAATGCGTGACCCCGGGTCAATGCCGAGAATAATCGCCATCACGCACCTCCGGTAATAACTAATCCCTGAGCCCCTGAATATTTCAGTTCACAGCCAGGCGGCCCTGCCGCGAATCCCCGGGAGCGTAGATTCACTCCCTGACCGGGGTGAGCGAGGAGAGCCAACACCGCTGTGGGCTGAAAGATTACGGGTATCACAGCGTTGCTGCGACCTCATCAGAGATCTCGCCGTTATGATACACTTCCTGCACGTCGTCGCAGTCTTCCAGCATATCGATCAGACGCAGCAGTTTAGGCGCTGTTTCCGCATCCATATCCGCTTTGGTTGAAGGAATCATCGATACTTCGGCCGCGTCAGCCTTCAGGCCAGCCGCTTCCAGCGCATCGCGCACCGCGCCCATCTCTTCCCACGCAGTGTAGACGTCAATCGCGCCATCGTCATAGGTCACGACGTCTTCCGCACCGGCTTCCAGCGCGGCTTCCATGATGACGTCTTCGTCGCCCGCTTCAAAAGAGATCACCCCTTTTTTGCTGAACAGATAGGCCACGGAACCATCGGTACCAAGGTTGCCGCCGGTTTTGCTGAAAGCGTGACGCACTTCAGCCACGGTACGGTTGCGGTTGTCACTCAGACATTCAACCATGACCGCGGTGCCGCCTGGGCCGTAACCCTCATAAATGATGGTTTCCATGTTTGCGTCTTCATCGCCGCCTACGCCACGGGCGATAGCGCGGTTCAGCGTGTCGCGGGTCATGTTGTTGGACAGCGCTTTATCCACTGCCGCACGCAGACGCGGGTTGGAAGCGACATCGCCGCCGCCCAGGCGCGCAGCGGTAACCAGCTCACGAATGATTTTAGTAAAGATCTTACCGCGCTTGGCATCCTGTGCCGCTTTGCGGTGTTTGGTGTTGGCCCATTTACTATGACCTGCCATAAAAAACTCTCCAAAAATGCCTGCTTCCCACAGCCTTTCGACCTGCAAACGGCTGGGAAGACTAGTCGGCGTTAATTACAAATTCTTCAATCGCCTGCCGGTTACTCCACGACTTGGTCAATGCGGCAGCGTCTGCCGCATTGACCCAGCGGTAATCCAGATGTTCCGTGAAGACAATCTGGCGTTCATGAGGGAGCGCAAGACAGAACCAAAACTCCGTATTGCGCTCAACGCCCGGCGCGTAGCGATGACGTAAATGAGAAAATATCTCGAAATCCACCGTGCGCTGACAGTCCATTAAGGTCAGCTGCTCATGAGCAACATCAATCGCGACCTCTTCCTTTACTTCACGCACGGCGGCTTGCGCTGCGGTCTCCCCCGCTTCCAGGCTGCCGGTTACCGACTGCCAGAAGGCGGGATCGTCGCGTCGCTGCAACATCAGCACCCGCTTCGTATCTTCGGCATAAATGACCACCAGAACGGAAACGGGAAGCTTGAATGACATCTTACTTATTCTCCGGAGACTCTTTTGTCTCTTTCGCCACAACCTGAATACCTAACTCGCCCAGGGAAGTCGGGTTAGCAAAGCTCGGCGCTTCGGTCATCAGACAGGCCGCGGCGGTTGTTTTCGGGAAGGCAATAACGTCACGGATATTATCGGTACCGGTCAGCAGCATGGTCAGACGATCAAGACCGAAGGCCAGACCCGCGTGCGGCGGCGTACCGTATTTCAGCGCGTCCAGCAGGAAGCCGAATTTTTCACGCTGTTCCTGTTCGTTGATACCCAGGATGCCGAATACCGTCTGCTGCATGTCGCCATTGTGGATACGGACGGAACCGCCGCCCACTTCATAACCGTTGATCACCATATCGTAGGCGTTGGCGATCGCGGTTTCCGGCGCGGTTTTCAGCTCTTCCGCGGTCATGTCTTTCGGCGACGTGAACGGGTGGTGCATCGCGGTCAGACCGCCTTCACCATCATCTTCGAACATCGGGAAGTCGATCACCCACAGCGGCGCCCATTTGGTTTCGTCGGTCAGACTCAGGTCTTTACCCAGCTTCAGACGCAGCGCGCCCAGCGCATCGGCAACCACTTTCTTGTTGTCGGCGCCGAAGAAAATCATGTCGCCATCCTGGGCGCCGGTGCGCTCAAGGATCGCCTCAACGATTTCTGCGGTGAGGAATTTCGCTACCGGGCTGTTGATGCCTTCGAGACCTTTCGCACGCTCGTTAACTTTCATGTAAGCCAGGCCTTTCGCGCCATAGATCTGCACGAACTTGCCATACTCATCAATTTGTTTACGGGTCAGCGCAGCGCCACCCGGCACGCGCAGCGCAGCGACGCGCCCTTTGGCATCATTGGCCGGGCCGGAGAAGACGGCAAACTCCACGGCCTTCACCAGGTCGGCAATATCGACCAGCTCCATCGGGTTACGCAGATCCGGCTTATCAGAACCGAAGCGGCGCTCGGCTTCCGCAAAGGTCATCACCGGAAATTTGCCCAGATCGACGCCCTTCACGTCCAGCCACAGTTTGTGAACAAGCTCTTCCATGACTTCACGCACCTGCGGCGCGGTCATAAAGGAGGTTTCCACATCGATCTGGGTGAATTCCGGCTGGCGATCTGCACGCAGGTCTTCGTCACGGAAGCATTTAACTATCTGATAGTAACGGTCAAAACCGGACATCATCAGCAGCTGTTTAAACAGCTGAGGAGACTGCGGCAGCGCGTAGAATTTGCCTTTGTGCACGCGGCTCGGAACCAGATAGTCACGCGCACCTTCCGGGGTCGCTTTGGTCAGCATCGGGGTTTCGATATCGAGGAAACCGTGATCGTCCATAAAGCGGCGCACGAAGCTGGTGATTTTCGCACGGGTTTTCAGGCGCTGAGCCATTTCCGGACGACGCAGGTCCAGGTAACGGTATTTCAGTCGCGCTTCTTCGGTGTTGACGTGATTGGAGTCAAGCGGCAGCGCTTCTGCACGGTTGATGATCGTCAGCGAAGAGGCCAGCACTTCGATGTCGCCGGTGGCCATCTCGCTGTTGACGTTTTTTTCGTCGCGCGCGCGTACGGTACCGGTGATTTGGATGCAAAACTCATTGCGCAGTTCGGAAGCCAGCTTTAACGCCTCCGCACGATCCGGATCGAAAAACACCTGCACGATGCCTTCGCGGTCACGCATATCAATGAAGATAAGGCTACCAAGATCACGACGACGGTTGACCCAACCACACAGAGTCACCTGCTGCCCCTCGTGGGACAGACGTAGCTGTCCGCAATATTCTGTACGCATGAGATATCCCTTAACTTAGCCGCAGGCGGATTGTGCCTGCCTCGCAGGCGACGGAGTCGCAGCTTTAGCTGAATGTCACAACTGAATGAAAAAAGGCGGCCATTATAATAGAATTTCCGCCGCACGATAAGCCCGATGCAGTTTGTACGTTGCTTTGCTGTACGCTTATTGCCTGTGCTCACAAAAATTAACAAAAATTGTTACCCATGAGCCGGATCGGCAACGGTATTGTAACGGTCAAACCACAGAAGAAGATACGGGGATACCATGTTAGAACTCAATGCGAAAAAAACTGCGCTCGTTGTCATCGATCTGCAAGAGGGTATTTTGCCCTTCGCCGGCGGGCCGCATCGTGCCGATGACGTGGTAACGCGCGCAGCCCGTCTGGCCGAAAAGTGCCGTCAACAAGGCTCGCCGGTCATCATGGTCCGCGTCGGCTGGTCCGCTGATTTTGCCGAAGCGCTGAAACAGCCGGTTGACGCGCAGGCCGGCGGGCACGCCCTGCCGGACAACTGGTGGGCCTGGCCGCAGGCGCTGGGCAAACAGGACGGCGATATCGAAGTCACCAAACGCCAGTGGGGCGCCTTCTATGGTACCGACCTCGAACTGCAGCTACGCCGTCGCGGTATTGATACCATTATTCTCTGCGGCATCTCCACCAACATCGGCGTTGAATCCACCGCGCGTAATGCCTGGGAGCTGGGCTTCAACCTGGTTATCGTCGAAGACGCCTGCAGCGCCGCCTCAGCCGAGCAGCACCAGGGCAGCATGACCCATATTTTCCCGCGCATCGCCCGCGTGCGCAGCACCGAGGACGTTCTCTCCGCCTTATGATTTATATCGGGCTCCCGCAATGGTCGCACCCGAAGTGGGTGCGTCTGGGCATCACCAGCCTTGAAGAGTATGCTCGCCATTTTAACTGCGTAGAGGGCAATACCACCCTTTACGCCCTGCCGAAGGCGGAAATCGTCGCCCGCTGGTATGAGCAAACCCACGATAATTTTCGCTTCTGCTTTAAATTCCCGGCCACCATTTCGCATCAGGCCGCCCTGCGCCATTGCGACGACTTGAGCCACGAGTTTTTTACTCGTCTGGCGCCGCTGGAAACGCGTATTGGCCAGTACTGGCTGCAGCTGCCCGCCACCTTTGGCCCCGGCGACCTCCCTGCCCTGTGGCACTTTCTCGATACTCTGCCGACCTCATTCACCTATGGCGTCGAAGTGCGGCATCCGGAGTTTTTCGCCAAAGGGGACGCCGAAAAGGCGCTCAATCGCGGGCTGCATCAGCGTAACGTGAATCGCGCCATCCTGAAGAGACCTTTCTATTGATACACTCTAAAGATGGGATTTGTAGCGGAGGATTAAGCGGCTTCAAGCAGATGGGACAGGGCAATCATTCGGATTCGTTCTGGTGAATATCCGGCTAAACGGTACTTCTTAACCAACGAGTAACCAATCTCATCCAGACGGTTAAGAGCCTTATCAGACAGCTTCACAATGATGTTATTTCTGTTATCCCCACCTTCTGAGTGGAATGGCGCTCTTGCTGCTGAAGCGGTTACCCGTACAATCTGTGGCTTTGGTTTAGGTGGCTGTCTGCGTGTCTTTGAACAGTCCACACAACTACCCGATGAGACATAACGGATAAGTGAGCCGCAATGAATACACGGCTTATCAGAGTTAGTGAAAGTATTAGCCATTTAAGAGTCCTTCTAAGTAGCTGGTGATTCGTGCTTGCTGTGAACGGGTTGAACCATCGTTTGAACGGCGAACCAACTTATCAAATAATTGAGGGTGGATTTTCCCAACCAGATTGTGACCAACAATTAGACAGCCGTTAGAATCGTAATAGGTAATCGGGACGTTAATCGCATCTTCCATTTTATCAGCCCCCGCTTACCATCTGTTTAATAGCCTCTTTCAAGGCTGCATCTCTTTGCTGTTCAATCGTTGGCTTAGGCTTCACCTTATACGTGGTGACCGCTTTAGCTGGCTTCACAGTTGGTTTAGGCTTATTACCTGAAGCAAGTAGCTTATAGGTTGATTCACTGATTTCTGTTTGACCGTTGAAGTATTTGAATTCCATTGAGTCAGTAAGATGATTATAGCTGCCACGTTTGGACAGCCCTTTCATTGGAATACTCATTATTTGGTCACCTCTTCAGAGTCAGTTACAATCACGTTCAGGTAATCAGTAAAGTCTTTTACAGACTCCAGAGCTTTATGAGCTTCAATAACAATTTTGTTTCGCTGGTGGACAGCTTCAGAGGCTTTTACCTTCAAACGCTCAATCATTTTGTCAATGGTTGATTCAGCTTCTGCTTTAGCTTTATCTGTGATTTCCTGAAGAGGATTATCTTTAGCGTTCTTTGGCATACGGATAAAGGTAACCATTCCAACAGATACACGGTGTACCATAAAGCCAGCATCAGCCATGCTCTCAATTACCTGCTGTTGGTTAGTCGGGTAAACCTGTTTCACAATGAATCCGTGACGTTCTGAAGGATTAGCCAGATATTCAGCGGTCTTCTGATTAATCAACACTGAACGAGATTCTACAGCATCCTGATATTCAGATTCAGCTTTAGACATCTTGTCAGTGGCGTGTTGAACCTTTGGAAAGTACAAACGCTCTAGGTGCTGCTTCTGTTCGAACGGTAACAGATGACTGATACTTGCAACGGGTGATTCAATTTTTACAGCATGGGCTAAATCTTTCATTATTAATTTACTCTTAGTCTGGTTTGCTTGGATTTCAGAAAGCACAAAACCGCATCCAGCCAACTTAATGTTACGGGACACGGTTCAATGTTTTCAAATTAGGTTGTTCATCTTCTCAAGAGGAATTCCCGTCACTCATTCGGGATGGATGCCTGAGAAGATAAACAGAAGGAAACTGAGGAATTAGAAATAATCGGTGATTTGATGGATAGTGAATATCTCTAACTCATATAACCATTCTGTCATATATTAACAAATTGTCAACGGTTATTTTTAATTCTTTCACTGATTGATTTGATGAGTAATAAGCGAGTGGCTTTAGTCATCATTCTTTTGATGTGATATTTCTTGTTCGGGATTGGGTTAATTAGGTCACCAACCTTTCGTAACTCAGTATGGATAGTGTTACAGGTCTTTCCTGTTACTTTGTAATATGTCTTCATTCATAATCGTACCCTTTCCAATACAAATAAAAAAGGACTCCGAAGAGTCCCTTTTACATTGCTTATCAAAACCTCTTGACCCTGTTGACCGTTGATTTTTTGATTAAGCAAACCAGATAAAACAATTATCACATGATAACTCTAATCTGTAAAACTCAAACAGTCATTAATCGCCCAAATGTTCAGCGTTAATATTCAGGTCTTCAAAGCCACCAGTAAGAACCTGTGTCTGGAACGTCCCAATTTTCTGGCTATCCATATTCACACTAATGTTAATACGCTGGTCATTCCTAATAGTTGTCTGAGCAGGGTTATACATTGACGGTACAGCAAATGTATTAGCCTGACCGGACAGCGCATTGTTACCCTGAAGCCAGTCACCCAATGAACCCATAGCACGTGTGAAAGGGCTATTAGTGATTGAGTCACCATCCTGAGCACCCAGCACCTTAGAAGGGTTAGAAAGCCAGTTAAGAGCCTTTGCAATAGGGTTATCGACACCTAAAGCGGTTGGGTACTTCTGTTCAACTCCTGAAGCATCAACCGCATCATGAGCAACCAGAGCGACACCCACAGGGCCAGCTAAACGGGATGCACCCTTGAGTAATCCACCTGCACCAGCAGCCGCACCAGCTTCAGCACCACCACCTAACAGAGCACTAAGCCATTTCAGCTTATTGGCTACTCCAGCAATTGATTTCACCAGAGCAAGAACACCAGCAGCCCCGATAGCGAACTGTTCAGCACTATCCACTAACTTTTTCTGCCCATCTGATAAATCATCGTACCACGCTGATGTGCGTAGAATCAGGGCTGAGAGTTTACGGCTCCACTCATCTACATGGTCAACCGCTCCAGATGTCATAGAGGCAACCTTTCCGAGGATGTGACCTAAAGCCTCTGCGATTGGGGAAGCATCGTTGAGCATGTTAGCTACTGAGGCGTTAAACAGGCCTAAGCCATTTTCAGAGCTGGTGAAAGCCTTGTTAAGGTCATTCTCCATCGCTGCTTTAACTCGTCCAATACCAGTTACAGCCATTTGTGATACACGGTCTAACCCCCCTGCTTCATCAGCCATTTTCTTCATCTGAGCAGATACACGGGGAAGGACATCTTTAGACAGTAACTTGCCGTTCTGCATCAGTTTATCAAGCTGCTGAGTATTTACACCTAAAGCATCAGCAAACATCTGTTCAGCACCCGGTAAGCGGTCACCTAACTGGCCTCTGAGTTCTTCAGCCTGTACACGTCCCTTTGATGCCATCTGTGTGAATGCTGTCATGATGCCTTTAAGCTGTTCAGCATCAAGCCCCCTGATACGACCGAATACAGCAGCGTTTTTATAGAAGTCCTGTGTACCCTGATAACCTAACGAATTCTGAGCACCAGCAGCAAAGCCAGTGTACTGTTTCAAGGTCTCTGTGACACCCTGTCCGATTTGGTCAGAGAACTGAGCGGCGAACGTTTTAGCGTCACCAGCCTGACCCTTGAAGACAGCTTCAGCAGAGAGATTCACACCTTCACGGGCTACACCTGTCTCAACCACCTTACGGACGGCTTCAAATGTCCCGTATAACGCCGCTGAAACGCTTACCAGCCTACTGAAGGAGCTTGATAACCCATCTGCATTAGATACCTGCTTACGGTTCTGAGAAGCCCATTTAGACGCGCTGTCAGTGGCTGCACGTAATGCTAAACGGAACTGGTTCAGGCTGGCTGAAGGATTGGCTAAAGCATCATCTCTTAATCCGTGAATCTGCTGGCGTAATTTCATCGCCCTTGCTTGTCCAGTTGAACCCATACTTTCAAGGCGTCTTGTCAGGTTTGAGTAGAACTGAGTATTAGCAAGTGAACGGATTGAATTAGCGGCTGTTAAATCTGAGCCTGCCTTTGGCTTTCCGGCTGGATTTGAGCGGCCTTTTCCTTTAGTAGCCCCGTAAGCGTCCTGATACATGTCTTTAATGCGCTTTGCAGAAGCCTTAGCAGCATTCTCTACAGACTTCACAGAGGATTTACCAGCCTCATCAAAATTCATGCTCTTAGAGAATGCTTTATTGATATTTTTTGAAGCGGTATTAGCGGATTGAATCACACTATTGAAATTACCCTTTGGGGTAAATGCTTTGTTTAATCGTGATTCGATTCGTTCAGCTACTTTTAATGTTCTGCTTTCGAGTCTTTGAAGGTTCTTTGAAACGTTTTCGTTAAAACCTAATTGGATGATGAATTCATCGACTGTATAGTTAGCCATTAGTCATATTGGTTACCTCGTATTCATTCCAGATTAAATCAACAAGTGAATCGTGTGCTTTCAGTACCATTTCATAGATTAGTGCAGCACCCATCAGTGATAACCCTTGACCGCTGAAGAATGTAGCGATGGTCACCTGATTAATTTCAGGAAGAGTTTTAAGGACTGTTAAGCATAACTCCGGTTCACTCACCGAATTAAAGATTGCATCAGTTAAATCAGGGTGCGGTACAGGGTTATTCAGCATTCGGATAAATCGGTTTTTCATTTAGTCACCTCAATGTGTTTCACATAGGATTTCAGAATCATCCCTTCCAGAGTCTTTCTGATTGTTGTTCCAGAATTGACAGCGGTCAGCTTCACAAGTTGATTATCTGTCTTCTTAATTCGGACTGCTTTTGTCTTGTTCATTTAAATGACTCCTTTGATAATCAGAGTGATGACTTGTGGAATACTTACTTCAAAGTGTTCAGCCAGTGCTTTTAATTGCTGGTAAGCTGGTTCACCGATATGTGTTAATGTGTAGTTCATTGTTATGCTGCCTTTTTCGCTTTATATTCAAGATAAGCCTTTGCATCGGCTTCTACATCAAAATCATCAATCAGTAATTCTTCTTCAAAGTACGGATTAAATGATAATTTGATATTTCCTTTCTCAAGATGGTAATCAAGAGCGTTAATAACAGCCCTGCATTTCTGAGAAAGTCTTTTTGCTGATTCATAATCAACGTTAAAACGCTTTTCAATATCACTTGTACTGATTGAGGTTAGTTCTTTCATCATATTGAAGATTCTACGCGGTGAAGTCTCACGGGTTAATGAAGTGTCCAGACGGACGGCACCCGAAATAACATCTTCAACCGATGAACCCAAACGACGATATGAACCAACCTGATTAAAATACAGGTAGTACGGGTTATCCATTGTTTTACGTGCTCGTTTTACTGTGGATGGTTGGAAGTCAGTTTGTTTAGTGGCGGGGCGCTTCTTTACTGTGAAGGTTGAAATGACCTCTTCAACTGCTTTTAAATCTGCCTTACTTAACCCTTTAACGCTAACTGTTCTGTTGTAGCCGCAATAACCGTTCTTGCGGTTCTTTTCGATGGATTGTTTCAGCCATGCCATGAATTCTAAATCATACATTAACCCTCAATTCGTTTCTAAATCTCAATATATGTAACCATTATGTTATACATGTTACAAAATGTCAAGCAAATTGTTCATATTTCAACCAGTTTCATTCGTAAGTCACTGCAAAATAAGGAAATTTTATTTCTAGCGATTTTTCGAACGTAAGTTATTGTTTTTGATGGATATTTTTAGTGCGCTTAAAGGGAATGATATAAGGGCTTGAAAAGCCTCTATAACAACTTTTAAGATTTGTCAAGAATAATCTTTGAGGGTGCTTGTAAATTTTAGCTGGTGGAAAAATACTTATAAATCAATCACATTGAAGTCCGGCATGTATATCTGGAAAATACCATTCAGGCGCTTGGAAAAGTTACTTTTCAGAAACTGCGTATGCAGGGCTGGTATAGGGTGTTTGCGGTAGGTTCTCCCGCCCAAAGGGGGAACCGTTGAACCGCGTTAGAAGGTGGTTGTACAGATTGATTGAAAAGGAATTTTAAGAGGGCTAACCCCCTGAATCACCATGATTTATTTACATCAACCGATTGTAATTGATTGTTTTTTATGCTACCCTAAAAACCTCTTAACAGATTCTTTTTGTTCTTTGTTTTTCATCTTCTTGTCTCTGAGTATCTTTTAAGAGTTCTTTAAAGAAGCCCTTCTAACCTCACCTTGCTTCGCTCATCGGTGATTCTGGTTTCCACCTTGCAGCCTTACAGTAAACCATATCGGGATCCGTGAAAGCGTCTTTGAAGCTGGTGGATGAATTTTCACAAATATTATTTTTCTAAAAAATTTCCAGAGCTATTTTTATTTCAGCTTCAGCGAAAACTTTCAGCATATCTAGAGCACCTTTGAAGATTTTGGATAGTCTGAATCTCTCTGCTTAGTAGCGCCCTTTTCAAATATTCCATAGCAATGGCAAAAAATGAACATATCTGAGCCTGTACAGCGTTCTAAGCGATTGTTTAATGATGGCAACCCTAGCCCACAGGATAATATAAAGACTGCTTAGAATGCGTTACAGGGATCCTGATAAACGCCAGACATAAAAAAGCCCCGATAAAGGGGCATTGTGAATCACTATCTAATTGTTACTTGTTCAGTCGATAGAAAGTTGCCTTACTAATCTGTAACTCATCCTGTACCTGCTTTGGCGACATCCCCTGTCCAATTAGTTCCTGAACCTGTTCAGCGGTTGCTTTAATCGGTCTGCCACAATGGACACCTTCAGACTGAGCACGTTTAATCCCTGCTGTTCTACGCTCTGCTATCAAGTCTTTCTCTAAAGAAGCCAATCCAGCCATCATAGTAAGCATAGCCTTACCCACTGGTGTAGACAGGTCGAATCCTTCACGGAGACTGATAACCTTCACACCTTTGGCCTGTAAAGTCTCAACTGTTGAGAGAACATCAATAGTGTTACGGCCTAAGCGGTCAATAGCGATAACAATCAACGTGTCACCTTCACGGACATAGTTCAGCAGGTCACCGAATCCTTTACGCTCTGTAGCCTTAATGCCACCTGATACAGCCTCATCAGAGAACCACTTACCAACCTGATAACCAGCTTCTTTAATCTGCTGCTTCTGATTCTCAATAGTCTGGTCAGAAGTTGATACACGGACATAAGCGATTACAGATGACATTATGGTGATTCCCTGAAGATTGTCTCAAAACCTAGTCTCAAAATAATACCTGTATCAAAACTTAAAATCAACCTTTTGAGACAACCTAATCACACCTTTAGAGACCCTTTTCAGCAGTATCAAAACCACTTCCTTTTGAGACAGAAAAACAGGTTATATAAATACTGATTCTTATCTCTTTTTAGAGCTAGAACAGTTAATAGGCTACAGCTATTGAAGTTACTGGTGTTGATAGGGGTTTTGACGCTATTTGAAGAGACTGTTTTTCACTGTTAATTTAGCCATCTAAACGGCTAACTTCCAGTATCTACAAGTAATCGAGTGGGTCACTATGGAAATTTCAGAAATAGAAAAGGAAATCTGGCTAACCATAGCGACCTTTTAAGGATTTAAACAGGGATCCCGAAGTAACAGCAAAGTGCATTAGTAAGAACAGCAGGAGCCGCCGCACCAGCGACCTTTAACGCACCTGTAAAAGCCTTGCCTGTCATCTTACCAATCCATGAGCCGAAACCTTTTTCAACTTCTTCTTTCGAAGCTGGTTTAGGTGATTGCTCAACAAGCTGTTTCAATTCAGCAACATCATTATCATCAAGACCGTGGCTCTTTAGCTCACGCTCAAGGGATGCAATGTCACCCACCGAGATAGAGTTTTGTTGACTGATGTTACCAGTATTTCCTGCCCCGATAGCTCCGGCGTTATTCACTGAGCCATGAAAGATGTTCGTATTATTAACCGTCATTGGTGCAACCTCTTTTTCTTCTCTAGTAAATATTAATCCTTCTCCGAGTATTCCCTTTTTCTCTAATTCAAGTGACCAGTCGAGAATTTTATTTCGCACTGTAGTAATTATATGCTGAATCTTACCCGCACTAAAGAACCAACGAATCTCATATCTTGAACGCTGACCAGATAAAAGCATCTCAGCAAGTGGAGCAGGCACAGTGAGACTGACAGTCCCTGCATCTTTGACCTTCGAATGAGCCATTGATGAGACTGATTCAGTTAAAGCAAAAGTTGTAAAATGTTTTGTAAACTTTGGGTCAGATGTCCCCAAATCCACAGGTATCCACCCATTCACAGGATTGAAAGCCTTCAATACACCTTGCCCAGACCTATAATTAGGTGCAGAGGCAATATTAGGATAGCCATTAAGCTCTAATTCTATCCAGTCAACAAGGTCTCTAAGGTCTAATTTAATCGCAATCATCTTTGCTTTCATCAAAACAGCAACAATGTCTGAGTTCGGGTCACTCGCAAGAGCCTGAAGTTCAATAACTGGAGAATGTATCAAGCTATACTCCTTAATAAAAAACGCTAATCTTGTAGATTAAAGTAACCACATAAAACATTTATTAAAATACTAGGAGTGCTTGCCCCTGGTATAGCAAGACCGCCTTTCAATGCTTTTACAGTCATAACGCCAATCCAATCACCAAAACATTCTTCCACTTCATTTTTGTTTTTTGGTAGTGGTGATTCACTAACAACCCTTGATAAATCACTGATATCCTCTTCAATCAAACCGTATTTTTGAAGAGTCAGAGCAAGTGATTCGAAGTCCTTAACCAGCGCTGAGTTATTTTGATGAATGTTACCTGTATTACCTGCGCCAATAGCCCCTGAATTATGAACTGAACCATAAAAAATATTAGTATTGTGGAAAGTTGCAGGTGCAATTTCTTTTTCTTCTGCACTGAACACGACACCTTCGCCCATAATACCTTTTACTTCTAACTCCAAAGCCCATGTTAATATTCTATTTCTTACAGTAGTTACTATACATTCCAACTTTGAAGCATTAATAAACCAACATATTTCTGAAGGAGCGCTTCTTGTAGGGAAAATCCTTTTTATCCGCTCAGCAGGCATTACTAACCTAACACTATCATCCGCATCACGTAAATTTCTGAGCGAAGAGATAGATTCACTTAAACCATATTCCTGAATTTTTTTAATAATTTCTGGCTTAGTATCACCATATTGGACATTTATCCATCCGTGATAGGGATTCCAGCCTTTTACTATACCCTGCCCTATACGATAATCAGGGAGTTCAACTCCATCAGGATAGCCATCAAGTTCACAATCAAACCATTCTGCTAATTCAGGGAGGTTTAATTTCACTGCAATCATTTTGGCTTTGATTAAAACACCAACAATGTCGTTACTAACGTCAGCAGCCAAACCCTGCAACTCAAGAACTGGCGAATTTTTCATTGATTAACCCTGCTGCACATTTTTGATGTTAGTTTACTAAACAATCAGAATGATGTAAGCAAACTTTTCACAGCGGCTGATTAGATTGTTCATCCATCTCTTTCACCCAATCTGGAGCCTCTTCTAAGGCTATGTGACGGGGCTTAGTCGTGAACCCTTCAAAGTCGAATTCATCACCGTCAATCAGCGGCAAAACTTCCAGCCATTGAGCACCGTCTACCACTCTATCTAATGGAAAGTTAAGCAACTTCAAGCCGTTGTGTAAGAAGACATCACACTTCTTTCCAGCCGTGTTTAGTCTAATCTCTTTAACGATACGCTTAATGATGATTTGAGCCTCCACCCTGTCTTTCTTCACAGTCAAATCCAAATGGCTGATTGTCTCAAGCTGGCTTGATTGCTCTCGTTGGTGAACCTCTGAGACAGCCTTTTCAGCGTCCTTAATTTGACTATTCAGGGCTTTCAAATCCTTTGCCATTGATTCGGTATCATCTGCCAGCATAGCCAGCTTAATGAGCCTCTCACGCTGTTTCTGAAGCTGTTCTAATTCACTTTGAAGAGTACCAATAGCAGAGCCGTTATCACGATTGAGTGAAAGACGGTTAGTATTGTAAAGCAGCCCCTGAACCAATGCGCGGTCAGTCTGCAATCTGCTGAACCCAACACTGTTACAACGCCCTTCACTCTTCATCGAGCATTTGTATATACCAGACCTCTTAGCAGAGACACCCGCAACAACGACAATAAAGCCACACTCAGAGCACCTGAGAACCCCTTTGAAGAGATTTGTTAGCAGAGGTAGGTCAGATGAGGGTTTACGCCCTGAACCATGTTTAAGCTGCTGTACAGCGTAGAATTGCTCATCGGTGATTATTGAAGGGTAATAGTTATGAATCTCAGCTACACCCTTAACAGCCATTGATTTAGAAGGGACTTTGAAACCAATCACTGAACGGTTGGAAAGCAATTCTGTGACAGAAGTTGAAGACCACCCACTTTTAACAGGGTTGAACTGGTTCAGAGTGTAAAAGCCCTCGTCATTCATCTGTCTGGCTATCTTAGTATGAGACAAGCCCTCTAACCGTAGCTGAAAGACACGTTGAACAGCTTTCACATTCTCAGGGATGAATTCAAAGTGTGAACGGTCATCAGAGACCTTTAACCATGCTGCACAACGCTTTGACATTATTTCACCGTTTGCAGCCCTTTCCCTTTTAGCAGCCCACATAGAGCGCAAGCGGGTAGATTTCATCGCTGATTCTTCATGTGCTCTTTCCATCACCAGCATCGCTTTAATCATGGACAGTGAATCTTTCAGACTTTCTTTCGTGTACCACTCGTTATCGACAAGTGTCACCACTTCAACGCCAGACCTGAGAATCTTTCTAAGCTGCTCTCCTGCTGTGTCGATGTCCTGTCGTGAAACCCTGTCCAGAGACTCTACGAGTAACACTGAACCCGCTTCAATGTAGCCAGATTCCACAGCGGCTAGAAATTCTCCAAATGCACCAGACTTAGCATTAGCTCCTGAGAAGCCGCTTATGCCTAAATCCTGAAAGCGTAATGATTCGTCTAAATAGTAATCAGGATTTCGTTTTAACCAATCGTTAATGTACTTGCTTTGACGCTTAGTAGAATCACCAACTGATTGAATCTTTGTAGAAAATCGTATGTATGAGATTGCTTTTGGCATGGTGTTTATGATGAGCTATGAAGAGATTGAAGAAGTGTATCATAAGAAAGGTGTAATCCTCGACAGCCGCCCGGTGCATAGCGCCGTCGCGCGAAATCCGGCCATGATCGACGCCCAGCGTAAAAAACCCAAGCTTCCGGTTCATGCCGTGGTCACGGCGGGGAATCCGCTGGTTCGCTTTATCGGCAGCGATGACATGGTCCACAATCACCGGCTGTTTGGCGTCTGGCTGCAGACCTTAGCCAAATGGCGTCAGTCGACAACGCCCTATTTATTTCTCCACACCCCGGACATCGCACAGGCCCCGGAGCTGGTCAGCACGCTTTGGGAAGATTTACGCCGGGTGATGCCAGAGGTCGGGAGCGCACCGTCAATTCCGCAGCAAACCGCGCTTTTCTGATATCCTGCTATGCTAATCGGAGCCATCTCAAAGAGTGAAAGGGAGTTTTTTGTATGGTCAGCGCGCTGTACGCGGTGTTGGGTGCGTTATTGCTAATTAAATTTTCTTTTGATGTTGTACGTCTGCGCACGCAATACCACGTCGGGTATGGTGACGGAGGGTTTAGCGAACTACAGGTTGCTATCCGCGTGCACGGCAACGCCGTTGAGTATGTCCCCATTGGCATCATCCTGCTGCTGTTTATGGAGATGAATGGCGCGCAGAACTGGATGGTGCACGTCTGCGGTATCTTGCTGATTGCCGGACGACTGATGCACTCCTACGGTTTTCACCACCGGCTTTTCAGCTGGCGTCGCTCCGGAATGAGCGCCACCTGGTGCGCCCTGGTGCTGATGGTGCTCGCGAATCTGTGGTATATGCCCTGGGAGTTGGTTTTCTCCTTACATTAGCGCACAATACGCCGTTTTCGTTTTTTCGGGTTTAACGTTATGTCTCACCGCGATACGCTTTTTTCCGCGCCGATTGCCAGCCTCGGCGACTGGACCTTTGATGAACGGGTTGCTGAAGTCTTCCCGGATATGATCCAGCGCTCCGTGCCCGGCTATTCCAATATCATTTCTATGATCGGCATGCTGGCTGAACGCTTCGTTCAGCCCGATACCCAGGTTTACGACCTCGGCTGCTCGCTTGGAGCGGCAACGCTCTCTATCCGGCGTAACATTGCCCACCCTGGCTGCAAAATTGTCGCGGTGGATAACTCTTCGGCGATGGTCGAACGCTGCCGTCGCCACATCGATGCCTATAAAGCGCCAACGCCGGTCGAGGTTGTGGAAGGCGATATTCGTGATATTACCATCGACAACGCCTCCATGGTGGTGCTGAACTTCACCATTCAGTTTCTGGCCCCCGACGAACGCCAGGCCATTCTGGATAAGGTTTACCAGGGGCTGAATCCCGGTGGCGCGCTGGTGCTGTCCGAAAAATTCAGTTTTGAAGATGCGCATGTTGGCGAACTGCTGTTCAACATGCATCACGACTTTAAGCGTGCCAATGGCTACAGCGAACTGGAAATCAGCCAGAAGCGCAGCATGCTGGAAAACGTCATGTTGACCGATTCGGTCGAAACGCACAAAGCCCGCCTGCATAAAGCCGGGTTTGAACATGCCGAATTGTGGTTCCAGTGCTTTAACTTTGGTTCACTGGTGGCGGTGAAATCAGAGGAAAAAGCATGATCGATTTCAATCATTTTTATCAACGTATTGCCCTCAGCCCGCTATCTCACTGGCTGGAGACACTCCCCGCCCAGGTAGCGGCCTGGCAACGGGAAGCTCTGCACGGCAAATTCCGCGAGTGGGAACGGGCCGTAGAGTTTCTGCCGGAGCTGGCTCCGTATCGCCTGGACCTGCTGCATAGCGTCACCGCCGAAAGCGAAACGCCGCTAAGCGAAGGCCATCGGCTGCGCGTAGAGAATCTGCTGAAAAACCTGATGCCCTGGCGCAAAGGGCCATACTCGCTGTACGGCGTGAATATCGATACCGAATGGCGTTCTGACTGGAAATGGGAGCGCGTATTGCCGCACCTCTCCGATCTGACCGGACGCACGATTCTCGACGTTGGCTGCGGCAGCGGATATCACATGTGGCGCATGATCGGCGCCGGCGCGCATCTGGCGGTCGGGATTGACCCAACGCAGCTGTTTTTATGCCAGTTTGAAGCGGTGCGTAAGCTGCTGGGTAACGATCAGCGTGCCCACCTGCTGCCGCTGGGCATTGAGCAGCTTCCGGCACTGAACGCCTTCGATACCGTCTTTTCGATGGGCGTGCTCTACCACCGCCGCTCGCCGCTCGACCATTTATGGCAGCTCAAAGATCAGCTGGTCGACGGTGGCGAACTGGTGCTGGAGACGCTGGTGGTCGAAGGGGATGAAAATACCGTTCTGGTCCCGGGCGACCGCTATGCGCAGATGCGCAACGTCTACTTTATTCCGTCGGCCGCGGCGTTGAAAATGTGGCTGGAGAAGTGTGGATTTGTCGATGTGCGGATTGTCGATGTCTGCGCCACCACCACCGAAGAGCAGCGCCGTACCGAATGGATGATTACGGAGTCACTGGCTGACTTCCTCGACCCCGACGACAGCGGTAAAACGCTTGAAGGTTACCCGGCGCCGGTGCGCGCGGTGATTATTGCCAACAAACCCGAAACCCAGCAGTCGCTGGCGAAAAAGTCAGCCGGCTGCAAATAAAGGTCAAAAAAAGACCCCTGTTGAAATTGCAGGGGCCTGGTACGGGCAATCATCATATTGGGCGACATGATGTGCAGCAAAAAACGGTTTAACTTCTCTGCGCAGAAATGATTTGCTTCATTTCTGCCACCGCTACGCCATTAACGGCATAGCGCGAATATTCATCTGCGTCGGCATCGGCGGACATCGACAATCCGGAATGACGGAAGCGCATTGGCGATGGCACCCAGTGCCCGGCTGAGCTGTGGACTTCTTTTACGCCAGCCTGAAGAAACTTCGCCAGGTTGGCCGCTCGAACACCTGCACCAGCCATAATGGTTGGAGTATCCCCCAGGGCAATAAGTTCCGTAATTAATGAAAGACCTTTTTCCGCGCTGGCCTGCTGACCCGATGTCAGGATACGGGCCACGCCGGAATCGGCCAGCGTGCGATAAGCCTGATACGGATCCGCACACATATCAAAAGCCCGATGGAACGTGACCGCCAGCGAACCGGCCGCCGCCATGATTTTTTGCATGCGCGCGATATCGACCTGACCATCCGCATCTAACACGCCGATGACCACGCCGGGAAAACCCAGCTCCCTGACCGTCACCACATCATCGAGCATCGCCGCAAACTCGCTCTCGGTGTAGCAAAAATCACCGCCGCGCGGGCGAATAATCGGATGCACCGGAATGGTCACCGTTGCGCGTACTGTTTTCAGCACACCCAGCGACGGGGTTAATCCCCCTTCATGTGGCGCGGCGCAGAGCTCAATGCGATCGGCACCACAGCGCTGCGCCTCTTGCGCACAGGCCATGCTGTAACAGCAGACTTCCAGTAGCGTCATTTCCTTCTCCTTTACGCTGCGGGCAACACAGCATGTCATGATTTATCCGTTCAAAAACCGCGTCGCTTCACACTGTTACGCATCAGATTGTTCGCTGGCGACAATTTGCTCAATTGACCACGGGTGAAATTTAATCGTGACGCTGCCGTCCGTCACCGCCAGGGTCGGGTTTGGCAGCCGTTCGCGCTCCCCTTTCGGCGAGCTGGTTTTGACAAAAATCCCCGGCTGACTTAATCCCTCATCAGACAGCAGCGCCAGCGCGCGAGCATTGAGCGCATCCGCCTCGCCCGGCAGCACGATTTCAACGTGCTCCCATCCTTCATGCGGATAGCGTTTTTCACCCGGCCACGGCAGCTCAACCACGCTGAAACGCCAGTGGGCCACCGCAACCGGCTCATCCAGTTTGAACAGACAGATAGGTCGACCGTTGATGATGTTTTCCGACAGCAACGTGCCGCATTGTTCAAAACCGCGACGCCAGCGCTCCGCCGTGGCGTTTTGGTGACAGCGCAGGGAAATATGGTCGGCATCCAGCGGGGCGATATCCAACCCAAGTCGCCTGGCCAGACCGCTTAACGCGTCGGTGAAACGCGGCAGATCCGCGGAAATATCGTTAAGCTCATCAATTTGCTGCCAGTTTGCCATATTGCACCTCAATGCAGGTCAAAGGGGGGTAATTTATCGCGTTTCCCGGCGGCGACCAACCGGGAATCTTCTGTTGGGTTCGTCGAGTGGCTATTCATTAAGCGTGCCGCCCGGCAACGCGCGCGCGGTGCTGACGCATGGGCGCAAATGCAGTATACTCCTGCCCTAATTTGTCCACATTCCGGCGCCGCCCCGCAGGGGTTATAGCGCCTTAAACGTAAGGTATTCCGGTGAATATTCAGGCTCTTCTCTCAGAAAAAGTCAGCCAGGCCCTGATCGCGGCAGGTGCGCCTGCCGATTGCGAACCTCAGGTCCGCCAGTCAGCAAAAATCCAGTTCGGCGACTATCAGGCCAACGGCGTGATGGCAGTAGCGAAAAAGCTGGGTATGGCGCCGCGACAACTCGCAGAGCAGGTACTGTCTCATCTCGACCTTAACGGGATTGCTAACAAGGTTGAAATCGCCGGGCCCGGCTTTATCAATATTTTCCTCGATCCGGCCTTTTTAGCGGAAAATGTGAACAGCGCACTGGCGTCAGAGCGCCTGGGCGTCGCCCGGCCGCAGGCGCAAACTATCGTCGTTGACTACTCCGCGCCGAATGTCGCCAAAGAGATGCACGTCGGCCATCTGCGTTCCACCATCATCGGTGACGCTGCCGTCCGTACGCTTGAGTTCCTCGGTCATAAGGTGATCCGCGCGAACCACGTGGGCGACTGGGGCACTCAGTTCGGTATGCTGATCGCCTGGCTGGAAAAACAGCAGCAGGAAAACGCCGGTGAAATGGCGCTGTCCGATCTCGAAGGCTTCTACCGCGATGCCAAAAAGCATTATGACGAAGATGAAGTCTTTGCCGAACGCGCCCGTAACTACGTAGTAAAACTGCAGGGTGGCGATACTTACTTCCTGGAGATGTGGCGCAAGCTGGTTGACATCACCATGACCCAAAACCAGATTACCTACGATCGTCTGAACGTCACCCTGACCCGCGATGACGTAATGGGTGAAAGCCTGTATAACCCGATGCTGCCAGGCATTGTTGCCGATCTGAAAGCTAAAGGTCTGGCCGTCGAGAGCGAAGGCGCAACCGTGGTGTTCCTTGATGAGTATAAAAACAAGGAAGGCGAACCGATGGGCGTCATCATCCAGAAAAAGGATGGCGGCTACCTCTACACCACGACCGATATCGCCTGTGCGAAGTATCGTTATGAAACGCTGCACGCCGACCGGGTACTCTACTACATCGATTCCCGTCAGCACCAGCACCTGATGCAGGCGTGGACGATCGTGCGTAAAGCGGGCTATGTGCCGGAATCCGTGCCGCTGGAACATCACATGTTCGGCATGATGCTGGGCAAAGATGGTAAGCCGTTCAAAACTCGCGCCGGGGGTACCGTGAAGCTGGCGGATCTGCTGGATGAAGCGCTGGAGCGCGCGCGCCGCCTGGTGGCCGAGAAGAATCCGGACATGCCTGCCGCTGAGCTGGAACAGCTGGCCAATGCGGTCGGTATTGGCGCAGTGAAGTATGCCGATCTGTCCAAAAACCGCACCACCGACTACGTATTTGACTGGGATAACATGCTGGCGTTCGAAGGCAACACCGCGCCGTATATGCAGTATGCCTATACCCGCGTGCTGTCCGTCTTCCGTAAAGCGGAAGTTGACGAGCAGGCGCTGGCTGCGGCGCCGGTGATCATTACCGAAGCGCGTGAAGCGCAGCTGGCCGCGCGCCTGCTGCAGTTCGAAGAGACGCTGACCGTTGTGGCCCGTGAAGGAACGCCGCACGTCATGTGCGCCTATCTCTACGATCTGGCCGGCCTGTTCTCCGGTTTCTACGAGCATTGCCCGATTATCACCGCCGAGAGCGATACCGCACGCAACAGCCGTCTGAAGCTGGCGCAGCTGACGGCCAGAACCCTGAAACAGGGCCTGGATACGTTGGGTATTGAAACCGTCGAGCGGATGTAAGTCAGACGGGTGATTTGTCGCCCCGGCAAGCCGCGCGCCGCCGGGGAATCGCCTGATGGCGCTGCGCTTATCAGGTCTGCAATCGTTTCACCTGGCATTGACGCCGTCGAACGTCGCTAAGAGCAAAACCCGGCCATGGCCGGGTTTTTGTATGCGGTTTTGTCACCCCGGCAAACCGTGCGCCGCCTGGGAAATGCCTGATGGCGCTGCGCTTTTCAGGCCTGCAAGGACGATCAAATCCTGTCTTAGAAGTATTTGCGCAAATACTCCGTCAGACACAGGATCGCCATTGCCTGACCATACGGCATCGAGGTCAGCGGGATCTCACGATAAAAATCGAGATTGCCGCCCATCCCGGTACCAAACGAGGTCTGCAACAGCTCGCCTTCCGGGGAGATATTTTCCACCACCCCGCGAATCGCCTTCTCCGCCACCTCGGCATACTCCGCAGCAACATAGCGCTTACGCACCGCTTTCAGAATGCCATAGGCAAATCCGGCGGTGGCCGATGCTTCCAGGTACGAGTGCGGATCGTCCAGCAGCGTATGCCACAGGCCGCTGTCATCCTGACATTTTGCCAGCGCGGCAATTTGCGCGTTCAGCACCTGGATCAAATAGCGTCTGACCGCGCTGTGCTCAGGTAAATCAACCAGTTCCAGGAAATCGGGGATCACCATCGTCAGCCAGCTGTTACCCCGCGCCCAGCGAGCGCGGGCGAAGTTATGCTGACCGTCATAGCTCCAGCCGTGAAACCACAGCCCGGTTTCCCTATCCATCAGGTTCTGAACGTGAAGTAAAAACTGATACACCGCCTCTTCCACATACTGCGGACGATTGAGCAATTTTCCGATTTTAGCCAGCGGCAGTACGGTCATCATCAGCGTATCGTCCCACATCTGCTGATGGTTCTCTTCCGCCAGCGTGATGTGCTGCATTCCCCCATGCTCCGTGCGCGGCATCTCATGCATCGCCCACTCCGCCCAGCTCTCGAGCCAGGGCAGATATTCCGCTCTCCCGGTCTCTTCATAGCGCCAGGCCAGCGTCAGGAATGGCGCCATAGTATTCACGTTTTTCGTGGTCGCCCCTTCGGCGAAGCGGTCGGCAAACCAGCTGTCGATAATATCGCGCATCGCCGCATCCCCGGTCTGCTGGTAGTACTGATGAATACCGTACAAACCTACGCCATGCGTCCACTCCCAACCGGCCCACCCTTTGGTATCAATGACCCGCCCGTCGTCCAGCCGCAGCAGAAACGTCCCCGCGTCATCCCGAATATTGACCAGATTATGGGTCACTTTTTCGATCAGCGACTGCAGTTCATGGCGGCTGATAAAATGCGCCGGCTGACGCAGTAACGGGCTATGTTTGACAGGCCACACCTTCATCTCTCTACCCTCTGTTGTATGTCGATTTCATTTCAGCACCCTGCTTCAGCGATGGCGCGGCAGGTTTGTTGCGGTTCAGATAACCAATATTGTTATTTCCCCACAGCGTGTCGTACGGCATGCCGGCCAGCATCTCAACCACCGCGCGATCTTCCGCTGTCGTCAGCTCTGGCTGTGCGTAGCCCGCCCGACGCATTTTGAGCGTCTCCGCCCGCAGCACGCTATGCGTGGCAAGATTGAGCTTGAAGCGCAGGGAGACCAGGAAACCGCAGGCCAGCACCAACAGCGTGCCTACGCTCAGTATTAACAGGATGGTATGGCTCACTTCATAGGGCTGGGTCTTCTGCCCGGAAACAAACCCGGAGAGCTGCATAATAATGCCCACCAGCATAACCGCACCGGCCTGAGAGGCTTTGCGCGTCAGGGTCATAATGCCGGCAAAAATCCCTTCCCGGCGCTGTCCGGTAATGACCTCATCCACATCCGCGATATAGGTGTAGGTATTCCATGGCACGTAGTTGATTCCGCCACGACCCAGTCCCGCGATGGCAGAGACCAACAGCAGCAGCGAGTAGACATCGCTCAGCCCGGCGTAATAGAGAATCGCATAGGACAATGAGCTCAGACCAAATAGCACCACCACCATACGATAGGAAGGGGCGGGCCCGAAGCGAATACAGAGCGGAATCATGGCGATAACGGCAATAAACTGGAAGATAGCCATCGTGCCCAGCAGGTTGGACGCCATTGAGGCCTCCTGCATCAGCACAAACACCACGTAGTAGGTAAAAACGGCATTAAAGACGTCCTGGGCGATATAGCCGCCAAGGTACATCCCCAGGTGCTGGCGGAAAATCTTAATCCGCAGCGTCGAACTCAGCTCAATAAACAGGCGGTTGAGGCTCTGAGCCAGAGACAAATGGCGCTTCTCTTCTTCCGCCCGCAGTGCGGCCTCCGACCACTCTTCCCGCGGACGTTCCCAGGTAAAGAACCAGACGAAAGTCAGCATCAGCGCGCACAGCACGGAAAACACGAGGCTTGCGTAGAAAAAGGAAACCGCATTGTCCTTTCCAAACTGGGTCAGCAGAATGCCCGGCAGGAATGACGCCAGAATGGCCGACATCTGCGCCATCGAAATACGCGCGCCGGAGAATTTGGTTTTTTGTTTAAAATCATCCGTCATTTCCGGTACCAGCGTTTCATACGGCACCAGAATCATGGTGTAGACGATATCGAACAGCAGATAGGTGAGCAGGTAATACCAGAATCCCATATCGCCAACCCACATGATGGAGTAGCTGAACACGCAGGGGATGCCGAGCAGAATAAAGAATTTACGTCGGCCAAAGCGTTTGCCGAGCCACGTTGTGCCGAAGTTATCGGTCAGAAAGCCCATCAGCGGGCTGATCACCGCGTCCAGCACCCTTGCCGTGGCAAAAATCAATGTTGCTTCAATGGGGGAAAGGCCGCAGAAGGTGGTGTAGAAGTAGAGTAGCCAGGCCGCGGTCAGTGCGGTTGTCCCGGCGCCAAGGAAGTCGCCCGAGCCATAGGCCAGATAATTAACTAAACCGATTTTACGTGTTTTCATCGCCGTAAATCCTGTGTCTTTTATTTAGTGAACTCCGACAAGCTTTCTGGCTTAGCCAAAAGGGAGTGGATACACGGCTACAGTAGAAGTATAGGAAAAGGGTTACCTTTTCATTTTTGCCAGCCCGCTCCCGTCCATGGCAAAAATACAAAGAGTCGACGGACAGGCATCACCTATTTATAAAACGATATTTCCTTTATAACAAAACGCATGACCAAAAATAAAATCTGGCAGGCAAAAACGTGATTTATCTCCACCAGAAATCAGTCGTTTAATGTGTGATGAACAGGTCTTGCGGGAGATAAAAAATGAGAGTAAAGAAAGTATGAAGGGTTATTTCGCGTATCTGAAGGAGGCCTGATGTCTTATTCTCATCTGCTCGTTGCCGTCGCCCCAACGCCGGAAAGCCGCGTGCTTATCAATAAGGCGGTCTCTATCGCACGCCCGCTGGATGCCAGAGTCAGTCTGATCACGCTGGCCACCGACCCGGAGTTATATAACCAGTTTGCTGCGCCGATGCTGGAAAACCTGCGGGACTTGATGCATGAAGAAACGCGAGATTTTCTCTCCGGACTGGCGAAAGAAGCCGATTACCCTATCGACAACGTGACGATCGCCAGCGGCGAACTTAGCCACCACATCAAGGATTTTTGCCGGCAGCATCACGTGGATCTGGTGATATGCGGCAATCACAACCACAGCCTGTTTTCGCGCGCCACCTGCTCGGCGAAAAGCATCGTCGGCAGCAGTGGCGTAGACGTTTTACTGGTCTCCCTGGAAAAAGGCTGACGCCTTTGGCGTCAGCCTTTTTCCTCTCACCGCGCTACGCCAGTTTGGGGAAAGTCGAGACTTTGCGTTGCAATCGGCTCTCCTCACTACGCGGTTCTACCTGCTGCAAATCGCTGATAAACCGCTCCTGCCAACGATGAATATCGTTATCCTTGATTACCGCCAGCATCTCCGCATGACGCGCAATGCGCTCCGCCAGCGGCATCGTCAGACCGCGATCCAGCGCCGCGGCCACTTCATCGCGATCGTAGGGATTGACGATCAGCGCACTGGTCAGCTCATTCGCCGCCCCGGCAAACTGCGACAGGACCAGCACGCCGGGGTTCTGCGGATCCTGGGCAGCAATAAACTCTTTTGCCACCAGATTCATGCCGTCGCGGAGAGGCGTCACTAACCCGACATCGGAATAGCGGAAGATCTTCATCAACAGTTTGCGTTCAAAATGTTGATTCAGGTAGTACAGCGGCGTCCAGCCCAGCTGTCCGTACTGGCCATTGATTCTGCCGCTGGCGGTCTCCAGCTGGTGGCGAATATCCTGATAGGCCTGCACTTCGCCGCGGGAGGTCGGCGCAATCTGCGTATAGCGAATCTTACCATGATGCTGCGGGTATTTCTCCAGCAGGGCTTCATAGGCGAGAAAGCGCTCCGGCAGGCCTTTAGAGTAATCCAGTCGCTCGACGGAGAAGATATTTTTTACCCCGTTAAGCTCGCTTTTCAGCTGTGCCAGTTTGGGCGGCAGCGGCCCTTTCGCACTTCGTGCAATCTCGTCAGGATCGATGCCTATCGGGTAAACCTCGGTGCGGAAATGTTTGCCCCATGCCTCATGGTGTCGACCCTCTCGCGTCACCACCCGGGTCTGTAGCGAGACGCTATCAAGAAACGCCAGCCTGTCGTTATCGGTCTGGAAGCCAAGCAGATCGTAGTCACAGAGCTGCTCAAGAAGCTCGGCATGCGGAGGCAGCGCGTTAAAAATCTCTGGCGTCGGGAACGGAATGTGCAAAAAGAAGCCGATACGGTTATTGACCCCGAGCTTGCGCAGCTCGCTGGCAAAAGGCAGCAGATGATAATCATGAATCCACAAAATATCATCGGGCTCAATCAGCGGCAGAAGCTTTTTCGCCAGGTTGGCATTGACCCGCAGATAGCCGTCCCATGACGGACGCTGGAAGTCCACCAGATCCAGGCGATAGTGGAATGCGGGCCACAGCACGGCGTTGGAAAACTGGTTGTAGTATTCGTCATGATCCCGTTCATTGAGCGTAAACGAGGCCCAGGTGATATTGCCTCGCGTCACCGTGTTTAGCGGCTTCTGGTCATCCCCAATTTCTCCGCTCCAGCCAAACCATAATCCACCGGCGGCCTTCAGTGCGCCCAAAATGCCCACGGCCAGGCCACCCGCGCTGGCCTTTTTATCATCCGGTGGCGCAATACGATTAGATATTACGACTAAGCGCCCCATAACCCTCCCTCCTGTCATTTTGCGCATCAGGTTGTTGCTTATTATTTGCGATGCTGATTAACCAATGCTGAACGGCCGCGACATCCGGCAGACGCCATTGCGCCTGGGTGTCGCCCTTGCCCACTTTTACCGACATGCCGCCGAGTTGATTCACGACGCTGAACCCGGCTTCGTCCGTCAAATCGTCGCCAACGAATACCGGTTTGCGCCCCTGAAACGGCGCCTCCTGCATAAACGTCGCAATCGCTTCCCCTTTATTAACCCCACGCGGCTTAATCTCCACCACGCACTTACCCAACTGCAATGCGAGGATGGGGTAACGTTTGACAATCCCCTGCGCCAGCGACAGCGCCGCGCTCTGGTACGCCGGCGCCTGGCGATAGTGCAGCGCAAACGCCATGCCTTTGTGTTCCAGTTCACACCCCGGCATCGTCTCCAGCGCCGCTCGTAGCTGCTCATCCAGTTCCCGGAGCAGCGCATCAGGAAGCGTGACGATGTGCGTTTTACCATTGATATCGCGGCGTTCTGCCCCGTGAACACCGGCCAGCGGCAGCCGGTATGGATGGGTAAGCGCATCAAGCTCAACCATTGAGCGCCCTGAAATCAATGCCACCGCCCCACTATGCTGGTGCGCAAGCTGCCGCAGCGCCTGAAGCGCCGGTGTGGGGATAACAACCTGATCGGGATGAGGTTTGATATCGGCAAGCGTGCCGTCGAGGTCAAAGAAAAATGCATGATGTTCGGTTGGCACAGGCGGTACAGATATCTTGTCAGCCACCCTGTTCTCCTCCTTTCATGGCCAGCGCAACGCTGGTTGTTAACGGATTGTTAGCCATGTAAGTATAGACAGTGTGACCGGGATCGCCATTTTTGATAGCTATCGCCAGCGCAGCGGGCGCTGGCGATAATCAGGGATTAGACTAAAAGGTTGGGGGATTATTAAGCAACTCGTTTTGCTTTTTGTTTATAACGGTCAAAGATAACCGCCGCCAGCAGAATCACCCCGCGCACCACGTACTGAGAGAACGGCGAGATATTGAGCAGGTTCATGGCGTTCTCTACGGTGCCGAGGATCAGGATCCCGGCGACCACATAAGAGATCTTGCCGATCCCGCCTTTCAGCGACACGCCGCCGAGCACGCAGGCTGAAATGACGATCAGCTCATAGCCAATCGAGGTCATCGGCTGGCCGCTGGTCATACGCGAGGCGAGAATGATCCCCGCGGCGGCAGAAACCAGGCCTGAGATCACGAAAATAATGATTTTGGTCCGCACCACCGGCACCCCCGCCAGCCGGGCCGCCTCTTCATTGCCACCGATAGCCAGCGTATTGCGGCCAAAGGTGGTTTTGTTGAGCAGTAAACCAAAAACAATCAGGCAGGCGACGGTCAGCCAGATAGGAGCCGGCAGGCCAAACCAGTTGGCATAACCTAAGGTAAAGAAGCGCTCATCTTCAATGCCGACCGCCTTCCCGTCGGAGATAATATACGCCAGGCCGCGCACAATCTGCATGGTGGCCAGCGTCGTGATCAGGGCGTTAATTTTCAGCCGGGCAATCACGAAGCCGTTAACCAGCCCGCTGATTGCCCCCAGCAGCAGACCGGCGGCAATCCCTATCCACATACTTTCCGTCAGATTAATCACCACTGCCGTGGTTACGCCAGCGCAGGCGATGACCGATGCCACCGACAGATCAAAATCCCCGGATGCCAGGCAAAACAGCATGCCGCAGGCCACCATACCGGACATTGAAATCGCCAGCCCAAGCCCTTTCATATTGATAAACGAGGCAAAATTGGGCACAAAAATCACGCAGCCGATAAACAACACGGCAAAAACAACCAACATGCCAAACTGATCCCAGATTCGGGCAAAGCTCAACGAAGTCTGGCGGGCATTAGGGGTAGTAACAGAGGACATCATTGACTCCTTACTCAGGCGACCGCCTGGCTCACTTTTGGCATCGCAAGGCTTAACGCCTGCTGTTCATTGGCATCGTCATGCAGCAGTTCGCCCGCCACCTCACCTTCGCGCATCACCACGATACGATCGGCCACGCCGAGCACTTCGGGCAAATCGCTGGAGGCGAAAACGACGGCGACACCGGAGGCCGCCAGGGCATAGATAACGTTATAAATTTCATGCTTCGCGCCCACATCAATGCCGCGGGTCGGCTCATCCAGCAGGATCACTTTCATCTCTTCCGACAGCCAGCGCCCCAGAATCGCCTTCTGCTGGTTGCCGCCGGAGAGATTCATAATCAGCTGTTCGGGGCCCGGGGTTTTAATATTGAGCGACTGAATATGCCGATCGGCGTTGTGCGCTTCCCAGCCGTTGTTAATGATGCAGCCCGCGTGAATATGCCGGCGACGCGCGCTGATATTGATATTGTCGCGTACGGAATGGACCGGAATAATGCCCTCCGCTTTGCGGTCTTCCGGGCACAGCATCATTCCGGCCGCAATGGCCTGTGCCGGTTTGCGAATATCGATCGCCTGCCCGTCGATATACACCTGACCGCCGGTAATACGGGTTCCGCCAAACAACCCTTTCATCAGCTCGCTGCGCCCGGCCCCGACCAGCCCGAACAGGCCGACGATTTCCCCGCTGCGCACCGACAGATCTACCGGCGTGCGGACGCCGGGCGCTTTGACCTGCTGCAGGCGCAGACGCTCTTTGCCATACTCACGCGGTTTCCAGCCGTAAACATCGCCCAGCTCGCGTCCGACCATCGCCTGCACCAGCGCGTCATGACTCACCGCCTGCATATCATCGAAGGTGCGTACGTAGCGGCCATCTTTAAATACGGTGATCGCATCGCTGAGCGCAAAAATCTCCTCCATGCGGTGCGAAACATAAATAATTACCCGCCCTTCCTCGCGCAATTCGCGGATAACGCGAAACAGATGGTCGATCTCGCGCGCCGAAAGAGAACTGGTCGGTTCATCAAAGGCGATAACCTTTGCGTTACGGGTGAGCGCCTTGGCAATCTCTACCATCTGCCACTGGCCGATAGAGAGGTATTTCAACGGCGTTTCCGGGTCGATATCCAGCCCCAGATGTTCCAGCTGCAGCCGCGCTTCGTAGTTGAGCAGCGAGCGGTTCACTAACCCGTACTTATGCGGGATTTGGCCGAGGTAGATATTTTCCGCGACGGTCATTTCCGGAATCAGGTGCAGCTCCTGATAAATAATTGCCACTCCGGCGTTAAGCGCTTCGGTGGTGTGGCTGAATACGCGCGGCTGGCCACCTATCAGCAGGTCGCCGGCGGTGGGGATATAGTTGCCGCTGAGAATCTTCAGCGGCGTCGATTTTCCGGCACCATTTTCCCCCATCAGGGCGTGGATCTGTCCGCTGTAGCAGTCAAAGCTAATATCGGAGAGCGCCTTAACACCGGGAAAGGTCATGGTAATGCCGCGAAATGAGAGATAAGGGGTAGACTGTTGCATAACAACTCCGCTCTTCTATGCTCAGCCTCCCACAGCGTGCGGGAGGCAGGGTCAACCAGGCCTTACAGCCCTTTTTTCGCCAGCTCTTCTTTGAAGTTGTCGCGCGTGATCAGCACCACATCGGTGACCGCCGTGAATTTCGGCGGTTCTGCGCCTTTGGTCACCCAGTTGTAGAGCATCTCGCTGGTTTTATATCCGTGGATATCCGGGCTAGGCAGCAGAGAGCCGTAGAAACCGGTCGCCTGCGCTTTAGAGAGTTCGTTAACCGCATCCACACCATTAATGCCAATGCCAATCACATCTCCGGCTTTAAAGCCCTGACCTTCGGTGGCGCGCACGCCGCCCAGCACGGTATTGTCATTCATCCCCACGATCAGCCAGTGCTTCACCTGAGGATGCTGCACCAGCATCGAGTTACCGGCGTCGAAGGCGCCCGGAATATCGTTGGATTTAGTCGGAACGCGGTAGATCTGTTTGTCCGGGAAACCGGCCGCTTTCAGCGCATCGATGGAACCCGTGGTACGGCGACGGGCGGTATCGAGTTCATCGGCGGTAATCGCCATCACGCCGGTATCCTTCACATCCCAGCCGCGTTTTTGCATCTCTTTGTACAGCTCCTGACCCTGACGGGCGCCAATTTCACTGGCGGCCATCATCACCAGCGGTACGCTCTCCATCGGTTTACCTTTCGCATTAACGAACTGGTCATCGACGGTGATGACTTTCATATCGTATCCGCGCGCTTTGGCGACAATCGCCGAGCCGAGTTTCGGGTCAGGTGTGCAGATAACGAAGCCTTTTGCCCCGCTGGCCGCCAGGCTGTCGATGGCATTGAGGGTTTTCTCACCATCCGGGACCGCAATTTTAATCACCTCAAAGCCCAAATCTTTGCCGGCCTTATCGGCAAATTTCCACTCGGTTTGAAACCAGGGTTCTTCCGGTTGTTTCACCAGAAATCCGAGTTTAAGCGTTTCAGCCATAGCTGATTGTGACATAACCGCAGCGAGACCGATCGCCGCCAGCGCTTTAGTAAATTTGTGCATGGTAAACTCCAGCTTTATTTCGCTTTTCTGTAGGGAAGTATCGGACTTAATTTTTTTATCGGACGTAAAACAAGGCATTAGAAAAATTGCACACCGCACTGCCGTTGTTCATTAAGTAATAACCGGAAATCAATTCTCCATACGAGAGCATTATCACATCGCGGAATTACAGTAATTGCGTGCATAGATTTAGCGAAAAATGACATAAAAAAAGAGCCAATTGTCAGACAATTAGCTCTGCATATAGCAATATTATCCATATCATCAGCAGACTTATCCTTGTGGCTACAGCCGTCCCCCTTTCAAGGGATTTGCCGAAAGCGCTGCGCCCCCCTTCTTCAGCCGTTTCCCTTAGCGATTCGACTTCTCACAAGATGAAATATCGCTCAGGGGAATTTTATTACCGTTAATAACAGAATATACCTCCCCTCCCCATTTATCTGCTCCTGTAAAAATGACGTCACTGCCCTTTCCCGTGATTTCTTTTTTACCGAATGGTTGATGCGACATGACCGAATTATGAATCCAGGATTAAATTCATATTTAATTAATATGTCGTAGACATCATCCATATCACAAAAAATGCCGGCAAAATAAATTCAATAAAATCATAATTATATAGGCATTTAAATCAAAGAACAGACAAAGACAACACACTTTATAAGGATGTTGTAACGAAACGTAAACAGACGCACTTGAGAGTTTTCTTAGTCTACTATTAAGGGTATTCTATATATATCGGCAGGCGCTAATTAATTACCGATACACATAGGGAAAGTGCAAATTCATTATTTTGCCGACAATGTTACGCGTAAAGAGTCTCGCATTTTATCGTTCACCGGCGAAGATTCCCGACGCGTGAATGATATCTCCAGCTTAATAAGGATATTTTTATGGTCGTTCCAGGAATGGCTCAAAAACTCAATAATCAGATGAACCTTGAGTTTCATGCCTCAAATTTATATCTGCATCTCAGCGAATGGTGCGAACAGCACCGTCTGAACGGCACCGCCATCTTTTTGCGCTCCCGGGCACAATCGCACGTGACGCAGATGATGCGGGTATTCGATTTTATGAAGACCGGCGGAAACTGGCCGATCGTCAAAAACGAAGGCAGTTACCACCATAACTGTCACTCCCTCGAAGATCTGTTTACCACCACCCTGGCCGATTATGAACAGCGTAGCAGCATGCTGTCCGGGCTGACCGAAGAAGCTAAAGCGCAGTGTGACGACACCACCTGGCGCTTCCTGACGCTGCTAGAGAAAGAGCAGCAGCAGGACGGCGTACTGCTGCAAAGCGTGCTTGAAGAGGTCCGTAATGCGGATAAAGCCGGCCTGGGTATGCTGCAGACCGATCGCCGCCTGCTCAGTCTGGTGACACGTCGCCAGGATTAAGGCCGCAGCGGCGGGCACCACATCCGCCGTTCCCTCCGTGAGGCTCAATCCTGAGGGAACGGCTTCAGCGCCGCATGATAGTGCTCACCCTGACTGGCGTAACCGCATTAACCCCGCGCGGGGATGTCCTGCAAACGCTTCTGGCCACAGATCCGCATCGCGGATAAACGGCACAAGGTCATCAATCCCCCGCTTCACGCCCCCGACCATCGTGAATAACGTTCCAGCGTTCGCTATTTCTAAACATCATTTCCAGCGCTCAGGCGCCGTTCTTATTCCTGAAAAGCATTAAAAACTTTTAAGCCGATCGCATTCCTGCCCCAGGAAAGCGCGCAGCGGATGATTAGTGACGACGATCACTTTTCGTCATCGACTTTAAGAATATAAAAACAGCGTTTCAAAAATTTAAAACATGGGGTTTATATTAATGGCAAGATACGCGGCTTCAACCTCACAAGGGTTGCAGGGAAGACCGATTTTGTTACGCCATCAGCTCGCCTACGGCGGCGGTAATTTGCTGGGGAGCGGCGCGCTGGCGATCAGCGGCGCCTGGCTACTTTATTTCTACACTACCTTCTGCGGACTGACGCTGATTGAAGCGTCGTTTATTTTTTCCGTCGCCAGCATCATCGATGCGATCAGCAACCCGTTAATGGGTTACCTGACCGATAACTTCGGTAAAACGCGGCTCGGCAAACGCTTCGGACGCCGACGTTTCTTTTTATTGATCGGCATACCGCTGATGATGTTTTACCCGCTGCTGTGGGTTGAGGGGCTTGGTTTCTGGTACTACCTCTGCACCTACGTCGTCTTTGAGATTATTTATACCTCAGTCATGGTGCCTTATGAAACCTTAGCCACTGAAATGACCGACGACTTCTCATTACGCTCTAAACTGACCGGCTATAAAGCCATTTTCGGCAAGCTCGCCAACTTCCTCGCGGCATTCATCCCTGGTCAGTTTATCCTGTTGTACGGCAAAGACTCCGCCACACCGTTCTTCCTGACCGGGCTGACCTACGGCGCTATTCTGATTATCGCCATCTCCTGCCTGTGGTTTTGCAGCTGGGAGCGTCCGCGTGAAGAAGAAGTTCGCGTGAGCGAGAAAAAAGGCCTGTTCTCGACCCTGCTGATGCTGGCGAAGGATATGCGTTCGACCTTCTATCTACGCGTGTTCCGCAAACATCTTGGGATGTATCTCTGCGGTTTCGGCGCAGAATGGCTGTTTGCCTCGATCTTTACCTACTTCGTTATCTTTGTCCTGCAGCACGATCCGGCGATGGTTGCCGGGCTGAACAGCCTGAACTCGATTCTGCAGCTGCTCTCTACGGCGCTGTTTATCGGCCTGTGCGTGAAAAAGGGGTTCAGCAAGCCCTATATTCTGGCGCTGAGCATCGTGATTTTCTCCGTGTTGCTGTACACCTCGCTGTGGTTTTTCCATCTACCTGCCCATCTGGCAACCATCCTGATGTTTGGGATCACGGTGCTGTTTGGCCTGGGTACCGGCGGCGTGTACTACATTCCATGGACCGTTTACACCTTCCTCGCCGATGTTGATGAGATCTATACCGGCCGCCGCCGCGAAGGGATTTACGCGGGTGCCATGACCTTCTCCGGAAAAATCCTGCGTTCGATTATTGTCTTCACGATGGGAGCCATTCTCAGCTTCTACGGGTTCCAGTCTAAAGCGCATACGCAACCAGAAAGCGCCGTGACCGCCATTGCGGTGGTGTTCTGTAGCGGCGTGATCCTGCTGGCGCTGGCGGCCATTGTCTTCAGCAAGCAGATGAAACTGGATCGCAAAGCGCACCTGGTCGTACTGCAGGAAGTGGCGCGGATTAAAGCCGGCGGTAAGGTTAGCGATATTCCGCCCGATGTGCGCATCATTGTGGAGGATTTAGTCGGCCACCGTTATGAAGAGTGCTGGGGCAACAGTAAGCTCTTTAAGGATCAGCAGCCGGCGCCGGCAAGGACCGCTATCTCTCATTAACGTCTGGTTCTCGCCCCGCCATCGACAACGATAGCGGGGCGAAACAACTTAGTGTGCTTCACCCTGCGGCGTAAACTTAAGCTCAATCAGCGCAATCGCTTTTTGAACCGCGCGCAGCGTCACCGGATCGGCCGAAGCCGGATGGCTGGCAAAATCGATGGCTTTCAGTTGGGTGGTCATTTTTTCGCGCACTTCAACAGGGGCGATGACATCAATGACGTCGAGAATCTGTTTGATAACCAACTGGCAGGCGACAACGTCAGAAACCAGTTCGTCTTGTTCGGTGAGATGTTGAGACATTTATTACTCCTTTTTCGAGGAGCGTAATAGTAACCTAAATCCCGAGAGATAAAAAAACCTGCCGCAGCAGGTTTTTTTATCAGAACATACCGGCAGGCGGTACATCTTTGAATGTTTTGCAGTACTGCTCGAACATGCTCTTCAGAATTTTGCGCAGTTTCATGAAGCGACTCCGGTTTTGTTATGCAGGTGTTACTGTTGATGGGCTTATAATATGACTTGCATCACATAAATCAATAAAAATATGCGGTAACTCACAATTTTTTCACAAAAATAATTTATAAATTAAACAAAAATGAGGGAAATCGCAGAGTTAAGAGCCTGCCGGTTTTTCCTGCGATCAGAACCTCACCAGCCGATGGCAGACACAATGAGTACAGATATCTCTTCACGAGAAGGCCGCGCCTTCTCCGCTCCCGCGCTGCTGGTTGCCGGGGCATTTTTCATGGAGTTTCTTGACGGGACGGTAATCGCTACCGCGCTGCCGGACATGGCAAAGGATTTTGGCATTGCGGCGGTTGACCTGAATATCGGTATCAGCGCCTACCTGATTACGCTGGCGGTATTGATCCCGGCCAGCGGCTGGATTGCCGATCGCTTCGGCGCGCGTCAGATCTTCACGCTGGCGTTGGCCATTTTTACGCTGGCCTCAGTTTTTTGCGGCTTTGCCAGCAACGTGGACACCTTTGTCGCTATGCGTATCCTTCAGGGAATGGGTGGCGCGCTGATGGTGCCCGTCGGCCGTCTGGCGGTGCTGCGGACCACGCCAAAAGATCAGCTCATCAAAGCCATTGCCACATTGACATGGCCGGCGCTGGTGGCGCCGATCATCGGTCCACCGCTGGGTGGCTTTATTACCCGCTATGCCAGCTGGCACTGGATATTCTTTATTAATGTTCCTCTGGGATTGATAGCCATTGCGCTGTCGCTGCGTATTATTCCCGCTATCCGCGAAGAGGAGCGACGTCCCTTTGACCTTCCCGGCTTCTTTGCGACATCGGTTGCCATGGTGAGCCTGGTGAGCGCCATGGAGTTGCTTGGCGATACCCGGCCGCAAGGCTGGGCAACCCTGCTCCTGCTGGGGCTCGGTACAGGATGCATGCTGTTCGCTCTGCGCCATTTCCGCCGGGCAGAGTGGCCGATGGTGCGTCTGGATGCGCTACAGGTGCCCACCTTTCGGGTTACGATGTACGGAGGGTCGCTTTTCCGTGCTTCCATCAGCGCCGTTCCCTTTCTGTTGCCGCTGCTGTTTCAGGTCGGCTTTGGTATGGATCCTTTCCATTCCGGGCTGCTGGTACTGGCGGTGTTTGTCGGCAACTTCACCATTAAACCCGCGACCACCCCGCTCATTCGTTGGCTCGGCTTCCGTCGGCTACTGTTGATAAACGGGGCGCTAAACGTCATCTCACTGCTCGCCTGTGCTTTTTTAACGCCGCAGACTCCGATCTGGCTCATTTGCATGATCCTGTACCTCGGCGGCGTATTCCGCTCGATTCAGTTTACCGGCGTGAGCACGCTTGCTTTTGCCGATGTTCCGCCCGCGCAGATGAGCTACGCCAATACGTTGTTCAGTACCGCGTCGCAGCTGGCCGTGGGTCTGGGGATCACGCTCGGCGCGATCGGCATTCGCATGGGTGAAAAAGCCAGTGAGTGGTTAAGCCTGACGGCAGTGCCGGGAATCAGCTTCCGGCTCTCCTTCGTCTTTATTGCCTTCATTTGTCTGGTGGGAATGGTGGATAGTTTGCGGTTGAGTAAAGATGCCGGCAGCAGCGTCTCGGAGAGAAAAAAATAAAAGTAAAAAGGCCAGCGGAAGCTGGCCTTATTGGAAAAAAAACCGAGGGCTTAGCCGACTATCTGGCGGACAAAAGCTTCGATCTCTTTATCCTGGCAGTTCTCGAAGAAGCACTGCTGGAAACGCGGGCCGGAGACAGCCGTTTTGACCAGTTCCGGATCGATAGCGCGCAGAGTATCCAGATAGTTATCTTTCACCACGGCAGCTTTCACCGTATTCAGGATCCCGGCATTACGCACCTGCGGCTCCTTGCGCTCCGGCGGGTAACCTTCGCCATTGCGACCGGTGAAGGCTTTTTCAAAAATAAAGCGCACGTTCAGCTCGGCGCCCCAGCCAAAACCTTTGGCAAAAGGCAGGGACAGCGCGTTACCGTTATTAATCTGCGCAAACAGGAAGGCATCAGCCGGATCAATACAGTAGCCGCACACCACGCCAGGGTGGATATTCAGCGACATCAGCGCTCCCTGCCCGGTACCACAGCCGGTTACCACGAAATCAACCGCTTTCGAATTCAACAGAATGCTGGCCATAATGCCCAGATGAATATAGGTCAGATGATGATCGTGCTCATCGCTCATCCCGACGTTGTATACCGGGAACCCTTTTTCATCGGCAACGGCGTTTAGCTCGTTGAGGATGATGGCGTTTTTGCTGGCCTGGCTGTTTTCCATCATCAGTGCAATTTTCATGCTTTACTCTCCTGAATGCTGCGCGGGCGCTCCCGCGATAGTTCGTTAGCGTTATGATGGACTCTACTACTTAACAAACACACTTTCAAATTTTATGAAAAGTTGTTTTATAAATTACGTAGCGCTTCACATTTTTCGCCTTTGGCTTGCCGCCTCCCGGTGCCAGCCGCCACAGGTAGCGACGAAGTCCGCTGCCTGGCAGCCCATCTTCCAGCCAACGCCAGACACCTTATTTCTGTTTTATATTTTGATAGTACGAACTGGCTAAAATATTAAACAGAAACCATTCTCATTACATATTAAATTGCCAATGCGTTTTATTCCCATTTTCATTTTTAATAAATAAGTTTTTTAATTTACTTTTTGCAAATAAATTAATAACAAATTATAGTGGCGACACCATTATGTTAAGTCTTTATTTTCGGAGCACACGCGATGCTGAAAACAGAAATGATCGATAAACTGAATGAGCAGATGAATCTTGAGCTTTATTCTTCTCTGCTTTATCAGCAAATGAGCGCATGGTGCAGCTACCACAGCTTTGAAGGCGCCGCCGCATTCCTCCGCCGTCATGCGCAGGAAGAGATGACCCATATGCAGCGCCTGTTTGATTATTTGACCGATACCGGCAGCCTGCCTTGCATCAACGCCATCTCCTCGCCGTTTGCCGAGTATGCATCGCTGGATGAGCTATTCCGCGTCACCTACGAACACGAACAGCTGATTACCCAGAAAATTAATGAGCTGGCCCACGCCGCCATGACCAATCAGGATTATCCGACGTTTAATTTCCTGCAGTGGTATGTGGCTGAACAGCATGAAGAAGAGAAATTATTTAAATCTGTCATTGATAAGCTGACCCTCGCCGGTAAAAGCGGCGAAGGCCTGTACTTTATTGATAAAGAGCTGGCGACGCTCGACACGCAGAATTAATTATCCCGGTGGCGAAGTTTCGGCTTCGCCACGAAATTAATGCTGGCAGATTTTACTCTCACGCGTATTAAACCCCGCCTCTACGGCAACAAACTTCCCCTTTTTCTGTAGAAACGCCACCAGCTCCGCCGCGCTTAAATTTTCTGCCGAGCAGGTATGAAAACGTGCATCTGCGCCGAAGCGCGCGATGATTGCCGCTTCAAGACTGGCCGTCGAGTAAGGTTCGCCCGAGGCGATCATCATCTGCAGCACTTCATGACCATGAATCGATTGCATAGCTCCTCCTGTAAAACGCCCAGAATAGCCCGGCGGACAGCAGCAAGCTTTGCGCCAGCGCAGCCTTCAGGCGGCCTTCGTGGAGTGTAAATATTTAATTACAACCACTGTAACCCTCATTTGACGAGAATGATAATTTCACATACTCTGCGCGACATATTTTATTGTTAATTCCTTCATGGATAGAGAGAAACGTGAAGAACCGCACTCTGGGTAGTATTTTAATCGTGGCCGGAACCACAATCGGCGCAGGGATGTTGGCAATGCCGCTGGCTTCCGCGGGCGTGGGTTTCGGCGTCACCTTCTGCTTACTGATCGCGCTGTGGGCGCTGATGTGCTACACCGCGTTATTACTGCTGGAGGTCTATCAGCACGTGCCCGCCGATATGGGACTCGGTTCGCTGGCGGCACGTTATCTCGGACGCTACGGGCAGTGGGTGACCGGCTTGTGCATGTTATTCCTGATGTATGCGCTGACCGCGGCCTACATCAGCGGCGCGGGCGAACTGCTGGCCTCTAGCCTCAATCAGTGGCTGGACTGGTCGCTTCCTCCTGCGGGCGGCGTGTTGCTGTTTACCGCCATTGGCGGCGCGGTAGTCTGCCTCGGCACATCGCTGGTTGATCTGTTTAACCGCTTTCTGTTTAGCGCCAAGATCATTTTTCTCGCCATTATGCTGGCGCTGCTGTTGCCACATATTCACCAGATCAATCTGCTGACGCTCCCGCTCCAGCAGGGCCTGGCGCTGTCGGCGATCCCGGTGATTTTTACCTCTTTCGGTTTCCACGGCAGCGTGCCGAGCATCGTCAGCTATCTCAACGGCGATATTCGTAAGCTGCGCCGGGTCTTTATCATCGGTAGCTTTATCCCGCTGGTGGCCTATATTTTCTGGCAGCTGGCGACGCTCGGCAGTATTGACTCACCGGCATTTACCGCGCTGCTGGCGCAAAATGCCGGCCTGAACGGGCTGCTGGAAGCACTGCGCGAAGTCGTGGCGTCGCCGCACGTTGAACTGGCCGTGCATCTGTTCGCCGACCTCGCGCTGGCCACCTCGTTCCTTGGCGTGGCGCTTGGGCTGTTTGATTATCTGGCCGATCTGTTCCAGCGCAAAAACAGCCCCGGCGGTCGTCTGCAAAGCGGAGCAATCACCTTCCTCCCGCCGCTGGCGTTTGCCCTGTTTTATCCGCGCGGCTTCGTGATGGCGCTGGGCTATGCCGGCGTCGCGCTGGCGGTGCTGGCGCTCATGCTGCCCTCGCTGCTGGTGATGAAGAGTCGGAAACAGCACCCTGACGCTCCCTGGCGGGTCGCAGGGGGAACACCGGCGCTGTGGCTGGTGCTGCTATGCGGTATCGCGATTGTCGCTATTCAGTTTTGCATCGTCGCGGGTCTGCTCCCGGCGGTAGGATAAAAAAAGGGGCCATCAGGCCCCTTTTTTATTTCGCTAAGCAACACTGCTTATATTTTTTACCGCTGCCACAGGGACAGGGATCGTTACGCCCGACCTTGACTTCATTGCGGATCGGTTGCTGTACAATTTCCGGCTCAGCATGCTCAGTCCAGTATTGGTACAACGAGAGCGCTGCCGGGCGGATATGGTCCACGCTGGCGATAAACTCATCGACAGAGAGCGCCTCAACCGCCGTAAACTGCGCTTCCGTGCCGTGTAAAGCAATGCTGTCCAGCGCCGACTGCGGCTCTTCCGGCAGAGCAGGCCAGTTTCCGAGCGCGACGCCGCGCATATAGCCGAAGCACCACTCCTCAACAATCGTCAGCTCCTGACCTTCCTCTTCGCGGGTCCCAAACAGCGGTTCAAACTGATCGGGATACTCGTCCAGACGCTCGGCAATGTCGCTCATGTGCTGCAGAGTCAGGTTAACAAAATGGTCACGCTCGCGGTCGTTCGCCCAGCGCGGCACATTGTCCGCTCCGCCCCAGATTGCCAGCAGCCACTGAGCCGGTTCAATCTCTTTCGGGCCGGAGAGAATGGCCGTCAGCAGGCCGTCAAGCTCTGAGACATCAAGGATGGCGCCCTCGGTGGCGTATTTCGACAGGATATCGTCCAGCCATTCAAGTTCGCTTTCGTTCAGGGGTCCGGTTTTCATAAACAGGCTCGTCGTGGTAGAAAAATGGCGCATACAGTAGCGGAAATGCCGGGAGAAAACCACCCGGCAGCGTACTCAGCAAGCGTTAAATGTCTTTAATGATGCTGGCGCGCATCGTTTCGTATTCGCTCTCGGTAATGGTTCCGTCATCGAACATTTTTTTCGCCTGCGCAAGGCGTTCCCGCACATCATCGGCGGAAGAGAGCGGCGCGCTCTGCCGGGCAGCTAGCGGGCTGTATTCACTCTCTTGCTGAATGTCGCCATAGCGGTTGACGCCATCGGTGCCGCGGGCAAACAGCAGCCAGACAGACAACGCCAGCGCCGCCATGCCTCCCGCCGCCGCGATCCATACCCACACGGCCGCCTCACCGTTATCAACGGTGGCGATAATGCCGATAAAGCCAACCAGCAGAACAGCATAGGGTGACAGCAGCCACCAGCCTGATTTGTTCAAATCGTGCAGACGGCGCACCGCAACCGCGATACCGGGGATAATGATGATCAGGCCAAACAGGCCGCCCACGATCGGAATCAACCCCAGTACGGCCGAAAGCACAAAGTTGGCGACGGTAAAAACCACATACTCCTTGCGCGCCGAACGCCCGCGAAAGGTGGCATATTTGCGGAAGCAATCACCGTAGCTTTCAAGCAATGTAGCCATAAGATCCCTCATTTAAATTGTTTTTATTGCCATAACGGCGTTCCGTTCCCAAAGGATAATAGTCCGGCGAACCGGAGCGCTATTTTACCGCACTTTGGCCATGCCGCGCCTGAGAAAAATGGGGGGGGGAACGCTGAATACCGGCGCTAGCCGGCTGGGTGGCGGCAGGAGGCAGTGGGCTTGCAGACAAAGGTTCCCGTTACCGCGCGTCGCGGGCCGGGTTCCTGAATCCAGGCGTAAAGCGGGTTATCGGCTTTCGCCGCGTTGTAATCGACGCAGACAACACGCTCGCTCAAGGAGTGAGGTTCGCCGGATAACGTGTAGTGACCGATCACCACCGGGACATCGGTGGTGCCAGGAGCGGTCTGCTCCAGAGGAATATCCGGGATCCGGCTGACCATCTCCTCCTGAACCTGGGCTATCTGGCGATAGGTTTTCGCATCATCTCGCCACCAGCGCACACGAATATGGCGGCGCTCGACGCCGGTCTTATCCACGAAACTAAAGCCCGCGGGGAGTTTCAGTTCCGGTCCTTTAAGCACGGTCTCGATCATCCGGAACAGAGGATGCTGTTTATCAAAAGCGGCGACCCAGCTTTCGGGTTTCAATCGATTCTGTTCATCCAGCCACGGCCGTAGCCGGGCAATTGTCTCATCTTCCCAGCAGGCATGTACCGCCCGAATATCGCCATAATCAACAAACAGCGGCAGGGTTTTAAACCAGTCGATCCAGAAATTATGCCGCGGAGTGTCTTCGACAACATCGGCCAGAAACGCCTGATGCTGACGTCGATTATTCGGTGAATGCGGCCGCAGGGGCTGAGCGCTCTTCGGATGGCGCATTGCCCAGCCAACGGCATTAAATTCATGATTGCCCATCAGGCATATCGCCCGCCGCGATTCCACTTCCGCCCTCACCCGCTCCAGTACCGCCAGGTGGTCGATCGGCGCCCCAGGCTGATTATCAATCAGATCGCCGACAAAGATCAGTAAACGCGTATCCCGTTGGTACAGAGCATCAAGATGATCCAGCAAAGCGGAGAGCTTATGGTACTGACCGTGGATATCGCCGATGAAGATTCTATGCCTCTCCGGCAGGCCAGAATGCAGCATATGAACACCTTTTTCGAGGAACAGAGATGTTGATGATATCAGTTTCAACGGCCGACCTGGCGGGATTTCGCCCGGCGTAAAATTACCCCGTCATGACATGAAATGGCCCGGTATGGCAGGATAATTGCGGTCGCTCCGTCAGGCGGTGGGCCGTGTGACAAAAAGATATAATGCCGCGAGATCATGAAAGGGGGGGATTTCAGAAATGAAAAAACCACCCGTAGGTGGTTTCACGACACTGCTTATCATTGATTTTATTCAATAATCCCAATGGTACCCGGAACGAGACTTGAACTCGTACAGCCTATGGCCGAGGGATTTTAAATCCCTTGTGTCTACCGATTCCACCATCCGGGCTCGGGATGTAAATTGGAGGCGCGTTCCGGAGTCGAACCGGACTAGACGGATTTGCAATCCGCTACATAACCGCTTTGCTAACGCGCCTTAATACTTAAACACCCGCATCTGCCGATGTTTTTAATCTGGAGCGGGAAACGAGACTCGAACTCGCGACCCCGACCTTGGCAAGGTCGTGCTCTACCAACTGAGCTATTCCCGCATTATCAAGCAAATTTGCTAATCACTTGATTTTGTTATCGTCTGGCAAGCTGTGCTGCCGTTCGATGCGTTGCATTCTACTTACCTGGCGAAATGAGTCAACGATATTTTTTAAATCCTTGTGTCGTTTGCTGAAATTTGCGGCGAAACGATCACTGATCAAGCAAATCTCCGCGTGCGGCGTTCAGATACTGCAGCATAGACCACAGCGTTAGCACCGCTGCCACGAGGAACAGGGCGATGCCGGCCCACTCTACCCAGGCGTTTGGTCGCCACAGCATCCACACCAGTGCCGTCATCTGCGCGGTTGTTTTCACTTTGCCGATCCAGGAGACCGCCACGCTGCTGCGTTTACCCAGTTCGGCCATCCACTCACGCAGCGCAGAAATAATAATTTCACGGGCAATCATGGTCGCGGCCGGCAGGGTTACCCACCAGGTGTGATAGTGCTCAACCACCAGCACCATCGCAATCGCCACCATCACTTTATCGGCCACCGGGTCAAGAAAAGCGCCAAAACGGGTGCTCTGATTCCAGCGGCGGGCCAGATAACCATCAAACCAGTCGGTAACGGCAGCGACAAAAAAGATCAGGGCGCAGGCAAAAGGGGCCCAGACGAAAGGCAGATAAAACGCCAGCACAAAGAACGGTATCAGGATGACGCGAAACAGAGTAAGCAATGTAGGGATATTAAATTGCATAGTGACAGGTAACTATCTGTTAGAAGTAAAAATTAGCCCTATGTTGCTACAGAGCCCCTAATGTTTCAACGAGTAGAAGATCTTTTCTGCCAGACCGTGAGATATACCCGGTACTTTGGCTATCTCCTCAACGCTGGCTTGCTGTAACCCTTGCAATCCGCCCATATACTTCAGCAGCATCTGGCGGCGTTTCGGCCCTACCCCTTCGATAGTCTCCAGTGAACTGGTGCTTTTCACTTTTGCCCGCTTTTTACGATGCCCGGCAATGGCATGATCGTGGGATTCATCGCGAATATGCTGAATAACGTGCAGCGCAGGCGAATCAGGCGGCAGGTTAAACCCCTCACCTTCTGGTTCGAAGAATAACGTTTCCAGCCCGGCTTTACGATCGCTGCCTTTCGCCACCCCCAATAAGAGAGGATGCTGTTTGTCCCAGGGCACATCCAGCCCGGCAAAGACGCTTTTCGCCTGCCCAAGCTGCCCTTTACCGCCGTCGATCAGGATAACGTCAGGAATCTTGTTCTCTTCTATTGCCTTACCGTAGCGGCGACGCAGAACCTGGTTCATCGCCGCATAATCATCGCCCGGCGTAATGCCGGTAATATTGTAGCGTCGATACTCGGCGCGCAGCGGCCCGTTACTGTCGAACACTACGCAGGAAGCCACCGTCTGTTCACCCATAGTATGGCTGATATCAAAGCATTCCATACGTTTAACGGCCGGCAGTTTAAGTACGGTAGCCAGGGCCTGAAGACGTTGATGGATCGTCGACTGTTGGGAAAGCTTCGTGGTCAGGGCCGTGGCCGCATTGGTACGCGCCAGCTTGAGATAGCGGGCGCGGTCGCCGCGTGGTTTCGTCTGAACATTCACCCGACGCCCCGCCAGTTCGGAGAGGGAATCCGCCAGCAAGGTTTTATCGCCAAGATTAAAATCGAGCAGAATCTCTCCCGGCAGAGTACGCATCTGGCTGCCCTGCAGATAGAACTGACCGACGAACGTCTCCACCACTTCGCCGAGCTCAGTACCGCCTGGCACTTTCGGAAAATAGCTGCGACTACCGAGGACCTTGCCCTGACGAATAAACAGAACGTGGACGCAGGCCATACCCGCATCAAAGGCGACGCCGATAACGTCGAGGTCATCCCCGGTATTCGAGACGAACTGTTTCTCGGTCACCCGGCGTACGGCCTGAATCTGATCGCGAATGCGCGCCGCTTCCTCAAACTCCAGCGCCTGGCTGGCCTTCTCCATCCGGGCAATGAGTTGCGTCAGCACCTGATCATCTTTACCCGCGAGGAAAAGACGCACATATTCAACCTGCTGCGCGTACTCCTCTTCGCTCACCAGGCCTGAGACACAGGGCCCAAGGCAGCGGCCAATCTGATACTGCAGGCACGGACGCGACCGGTTACGGTACACGCTGTTCTCGCACTGACGCACAGGGAAAATTTTTTGTAGCAGTGCAAGCGTCTCGCGAACCGCATAACCATTCGGGAAAGGACCGAAATACTCGCCCCTGGCGTGTTTCGCACCGCGGTGCATTGCCAGGCGTGGATGGGTATCGCCGCTCAGGAAAATGAAGGGGTAGGATTTGTCGTCGCGCAGCAGCACGTTATAGCGTGGCTGATACAGCTTGATGTAGTTGTGCTCCAGCAGCAACGCTTCCGTTTCCGTATGGGTTACGGTCACGTCGATTTGCGCAATCAGTGCCACCAGCGCTTCGGTTTTACGCGAAGCCAGGTTGCTCCGAAAATAGCTGCTCAGCCTTTTTTTCAGATCTTTTGCTTTGCCGACATAGATGACGGTGCCGCCAGCATCATACATGCGATAGACGCCCGGCTGGCTGGTTACCGTTTTCAGGAAAGCTTTTGCGTCAAAAACATCACTCACTGACTTGCTAACGACTCCGCATTGCACAAACCATGACGAATGGCCAGGTGGGTCAACTCGACGTCACCGTGGATGTTTAATTTACTGAACATCCGGTAGCGATAGCTGTTCACGGTTTTGGGACTCAGATTTAACTGCTCTGAGATCTCATTCACCTTCTGACCCCTGGTGATCATCAGCATAATCTGCAATTCGCGTTCAGACAAACTGGCAAAAGGCGATTCTGTCTTTTCCGGCTCAATCTGGCTAAGCGCCATTTGCTGGGCGATATCGGAAGCAATATAACGTTGGCCGGATGCCACGCAGCGAATGGCATTCACCACTTCCTGCGGCGCAGCACCTTTACTCAGATAGCCTGCGGCACCCGCCTGCATGACTTTTGCCGGCAGCGGATTTTCGGTATGCACGGTGAGCATAATCACTTTGGTATCGACAATGGAACGCGCAATCTTGCGCGTGGCTTCCAGGCCACCAATTCCAGGCATGTTCATGTCCATCAGAACAACATCAACGGAATTGGCGCGACACCATTTCACAGCATCCTCGCCGCAGCAGGACTCACCGACAACTTTAATCCCTTTTATATCTTCCAGAATGCGTCGTATCCCTGCGCGCACTAGCTCGTGGTCATCAACAAGAAGGACGTTGATCAAAGGAATAATCTCCAGAATTAGGGATAACGCTACGGATAGCTTATCTCATACATATTACCGGGTTTTCTCGTCACTTTAAAAGCCAAAAAAATGCCCTACGGAAAGTTTCTTCCCTGGATATGTCAATTTGTCTGCACAGTAAGTGGAAACTTATAGATAACAGTAAGTTGCATTACGCTTCATTTTTAACATTTGCCCTACAAAAACACCGGCATGGCGCCGCGATAGCGCATTGCTAAATAGGAAACAAAATATGTAACAATAATTAACGATGAAAACACACCAGCGCAAAATTAACCTGCGACGCGCGTGCAGAGTACGTATTATTCAGGCAATTAATGCACCTACACCTCTGATGAGAGAACACAAATTACGCGCTCCTTTTTTTCCCGTCGCTTGTGGTATACTGCGCCGCCTTAACATTTAGTATTGCGCAAAAGCGCCGATAGCAAACGAGGATATCGATGAGCACTCCAGATTTTTCCACTGCAGAAAATAATCAAGAACTGGCGCAGGAAGTGACCTGCCTGAAAACGCTGCTGACGCTGATGCTCCAGGCAATGGGCCAGGCGGATGCGGGTCGGGTGATTATTAAAATGGAAAAACAGATCACGCAGATGGAAGATGAGGCTCAGGCTGCCGTATTCTCCAGCACCGTTAAGCAAATTAAACAAGCTTACCGCCAGTAACAGTCAACCGGCTGTGAGTTCAGCACAGCCGGTCCCCACGTCTGACACGCAGAACACCCTACCTGCTCAAATTAAACCGGTCGCCACCGCGTAACAGGCGATTTGCGTTTTATTTGGCGCATTGAATTTTCGTTGCATATTTTTTTGATGGAAATTAACGGTATTTTCTGAGATAGAGAGAATAATCGCCACTTCAGCCGATGTTTTTCCCTCCGCCGTCCATTTCAATATTTCCAGTTCACGGCGACTAAACTTCATTTCCGGCGGCATGACCATCGCATCTTCCAGCCGCAGTAACGTCAGCAGGCTCAGCTCGGTCAGCGTTCTTAAGCGCATCTCCTGCTCGTCTTCATGAAACGGCCCTGCGCTACGGCTGCGGCCGGAAACGGACAGAAATCCCTGAGCATGATTAGGCAAGGTCAGACACTGGGTAACCCCCTTGTTCAGCCCATGATCTCGTGCACCATCCCACAATTCCGGCGTATCACGAAAGAGTCTGTCATCCCACGGCAGATGGCCACGGAGAAAGTTTTCGGGACGCAATACCGGATCGATAGCAAAATAATTCTCAGCCTGGTAGTGTGTCATCCACGCCTGCGGGTAGGTCGATTGCAGCGTAATCCTGGGCCGGGTAAAAGGCACGGGGTGGCGTACGCAAAGCGCAAAATAGTCATATTCCAGCCCTTCCGTTTGTTGTTGCAGGAGATTATAAACTTCCCCTCCCGTGGTGATTGACTGAAATTGTTGCAGCATTTCCCGCCGCCAGCTGAAAAAATCAATGTCCCTCATAACCGACCAAATAACTCCTGAGTAATAATCATTATTAGAAATACAGAAAACTAACACATAAATCTTATTTATATGTATAAAATATCGTATGCATCGCACTTATTAGACCATGACTGGCGCTCCTCACCCGTTACAGGAGAAAAGTATGTCGGATCCTTTATCGCTAAACACGATATATTCCCGGCTATGGCAGGCCTTTAGTTCCCACCCGGCCCCGAAAGTCGAATTTACCCAGGCGGGGGCGCTGCATTCCTGCTTTGCCGTCACCGATTTTGCCTCCGCGTCTATCGCCGTCGCCGGCGCTCAGCTGGCGCAACTCTCAGGTAATCCCTCGCCGCTCCGGGTCGACCGGCGCCTCGCTTCTTACTGGTTTAATCATAGCCTGTATCCTGTAAACCGGCCGCCCCAGTCGCTGTGGGATCCCCTGGCCGGCGACTACCCGACTCAGGAAGGCTGGATCCGTTTGCATACCAACGCAGCCCACCACCGCCGGGCCATGGCACGTGTTTTAGGTGAACACGACTCCCGGGCTTCTCTGGCATCAGCGGTTCGCCTGTGGCAGGCTGAAGCGCTTGAACAAGCGGTCGTCGAAGCAGGCGGTTGTGCGGCGGCAATGCGCAGCGCCCGACAATGGCAGGCGCACCCGCAGGGCGTGGCGGTCAGTCAGGAACCGCTGCTCATCGAAACACCTTTACCTCCTGGATCCCCCGTCGACTGGCGTTTGGCTCGCAGCAGACCGCTGCTTGGCATTCGGGTACTCGATCTGACGCGGATTATTGCCGGACCGGTGGCCACCCGTCTGCTCGCCGGCCTCGGAGCGCAGGTGCTGCGGATCGATCCGCCAGACTGGTGTGAGCCGACGCTCGCCGAGGAAATCACGCTCGGCAAGCGCTGCGCACGACTGAATATTAAAACAGCGATCGATAAGCAACGTTTAATAGATTTGCTCTGTCAGGCTGATGTTATCGTACACGGCTACCGTGCCGATGCGCTGGACACCCTGGGATTAGATAGTGAGACGCGGGCTCGACTCAGACCAGGGCTGGTCGATGTGTCGCTGAATGCCTGGGGATGGAGCGGTCCATGGCGCAACCGCCGCGGTTTTGACAGTCTGGTGCAGATGGCCTGCGGGATTGCCGCAGCCGGTCAACGGTGGCGGCAGGCGGATAAACCGGTGCCTCTGCCGGTTCAGGCCCTGGATCATGCTACCGGTTACTTAATGGCTGCCGCGGTACTCAAAGGTCTTTATCGCCGCGCGACCTGCGGCGAGGGTTATCGCGCTCGCCTGTCGCTGGCTCGGGTGGCGGCATGCTTAATGCAGTATCCCACGCCAGACAGCCCCCTCTCTTTTCGTGAACCGCAACGGGGCGATTTCCAGCCGGCGCTGGAGTGGTCAGCTTTCGGCCTGGGCGAACGTCTGCGCTTTCCGTTACAGCTGGCGGGAACACCGGTGGTCTGGTCGCGGCCGTCCTCGCCGCTGGGGACGGCCGCCGCGAGCTGGTAAAAATTACTGCATCAGAAATTTTTCAAGGAACTGGCGGGTGCGCGGCTGCTGCGGGTTGGCAAACAGCGCTTTCGCTTCGCCCTGTTCGACGATACGCCCCTGGTCCATAAAAATCGCGCGGTCCGCGACATCGCGGGCAAAGCTCATTTCATGAGTCACGATGACCATCGTGCGCTTCTCCTGCGCCAGCTGGCGAATGGTGTTCAGCACCTCGCCAACCAGCTCAGGATCGAGAGCCGACGTCGGCTCATCAAACAAAATCACATCCGGGCGCATCGCCAGCGCACGCGCGATGGCCACACGCTGCTGCTGACCGCCGGACAGACGACGAGGATAGCTGTTTTCTTTACCGCTCAGCCCCACTTTCGCCAGCAGCTCCCGGGCGCGAACAATGGATTCGTTTTTATCCTCACCCTTGACGATAACCGGCCCTTCAATGATGTTTTCCAGTACCGTACGATGCGGGAACAGGTTGAAACTCTGGAACACGAACCCCACATGCTGGCGCAGGCGGCGAATCAACCCTTTTTGCTGGCTGAAACTGCGCGTGGTATCAATGGTCACATCGCCCACCCGGATGGTCCCGCTTTCCGGCTGTTCCAGCAGATTAATACTGCGCAGCAGCGTCGTTTTACCGGACCCGCTGGGGCCGATGATCGCCACCACTTCCCCCTCCTGGACATTGAGGTCGATACCGTGCAGTACCGTCTGACCGTGAAATTTTTTCACCAGGTTTTTGACTTCAATGGCACTCATTTTGGATCACGCTCCTGGCGATTCAGCTGGTTTTCAAAATAGTTCTGCAATGAGGACAGCACCGTCGCCATCACCCAGTAAATCAGCGATGCGGCCAGATACATGGTGAATACCTCCAGGGTGCGCGAGGTGATCAGCTGCGCCTGACGGAACAGTTCCGGAACCTGAATGGTGGCCGCCAGCGAGGTATCTTTTACCAGGCTGATAAAACTGTTGGAGAGCGGCGGCAGCGCCACGCGCGCAGCCTGCGGCAAAATCGCCCGGCGCAGAGTTTGCCACGGCGTCATACCGATACTGGCCGCCGCTTCCCACTGCCCTTTGTCAATCGAGGCAATCGCCGCACGCAGCGTTTCCGCCGCGTAGGCCGCGGTGTTAAGCGACAGACCAATCATCGCCGCCGGGATCGGGTCAAGCTCAATACCAAACTGCGGCAGACCGTAATAGATCATAAACAGCTGGGCAATCAGCGGGGTACCGCGGAAGATGGAGATATACATTCTCGCCAGCCATTTCACCGGCCACAGAGGCGACATCCGCATCAAAGCGAGGATAAAGCCCAGCACCAGGCCAAAGAACATACCGCCGATGCTCAGCTGTAACGTAAACACCGCGCCTTTCAGCAGATAAGGCGCGGAATCGATAACCAGTTGGATACTCTCTTGCATTCTGTATGTTCTGCTTTAGATATGGGGATGATAGGCAAACAGCGCCGGCGCTCCACCCGTGTGGATAAATAAAATCGGCCCTTCATCCTTAAAGCGCTTCTGATTAATGCCGTCAATCAACCCGGCCATCGCTTTGCCGGTATAAACCGGATCCAACAGAATGCCTTCCAGCTGCGCCAGCAGCTTCACGGCTTCCATTCCTTCGTCGTTCGGCGTGCCATATCCCGGCGCAAAATAGTCATCCCACAGCTTAATCTCCGCATTGGCCTGGAGCTCCAGGCTGTTCGCCACCGCCTGCTGAAGCGCGACGACTTTCGGCAACTGATCCGCCACCTTGCGTGATACGGTAACGCCAATCAGCTCAGCGCCAGGCATCAGCTGTTCCAGTCCTACGGCCAGCCCGGCATGGGTACCCGCGCTCCCGGAGGCGACCACCACGGAAGAGAGTTCGACGGCGCCTTCGCACTGCTGGGCGATTTCGAGGGCACTTTCCACATAGCCCAGCGCGCCAAGCGCATTGGAGCCCCCCACCGGAATGACGTAGGGCCGATAGCCCTGCGCTTCAATGCGGGTTGCCAGCTCTTCCAGCTGAACATCGGGTTGGGTCAGCGCATCGCACATCTCAACCTGGGTATTAAACAGATCCAGCAGCAGGCGGTTACCGTTGGTCAAGTAGTTCTCGGCGCGAGTGCCGATAGGGTTTTCCAGCAGCGCCACACAGTGCAGACCCAGTTTCGCGGCCACCGCCGCCGTTTGACGAACGTGGTTCGACTGAATCGCGCCGGCGGTGATTAACGTATCCGCGCCTTCACGCAGCGCATCTGCCGCCAGGAACTCCAGCTTACGCAGCTTATTGCCGCCCATCGCCAGCGGGGTCACGTCGTCACGTTTAATAAAAATCTCGCGGCCCAGATGATCGGACAAGCGCGGTAGATATTCCAGCGGCGTCGGCGCGCCAATCAATTCCAGGCGCGGGAAGCGCGTTAAATTTTGCAGTGACATGGTACCTCCTGACTGAGTTATCTTTATTATGCACACACTGGCGTACGAAATAAAAAAAGGCGCTATCAATAGCGCCTTTTTTCACCGCCAGCCGTTACATCGTCACGTCGGCGCCAAACCATTTTTCCGACAGCGCTTTCAGGCTGCCATCTTTCTGCATATCTGCAATAGCGCCATCAACCGCTTTCAACAGGTCTTCGTTGCCTTTACGCAGCGCCACGCCAGACTCCTGACGGGAGAACGCTTCGCCGGTCACCGCCAGGGTATTGCCGGTTTTCTTCACCAGATCCAGCGCCGCCAGGCGATCGACCAGAATCGCGTCAATACGACCCACGCGCAGATCCTGATATTTAGTCGGGTCATCATCATAGGTCCGAATATCTACGCCCTGGACGTTCTGGCGCAGCCACTCTTCGTAGTTGGTGCCCAGACCGACGCCGACTTTTTTGCCTTTCAGGTCAGCCGCGGTTTTGATAATGCCTTCGTTGCCTTTTTTCACCAGCGCCTGAATACCCGACACCGTATAGGGGGTAGAGAAGTCATACTTTTGCTTGCGCTGATCGGAAATGGTGACCTGGTTAATCACCACGTCAATACGTTTGGAGTCGAGGGAAGCCAGCATGCCGTCCCATTTGGTCGGTTTCAGATCGGCCTTCACGCCCAGATGTTTCGCCAGCTCATTAGCAAAATCAACCTCGAAACCGGTCAGCTTACCGTCGTCGCCCTGATAGCTGAACGGCGGATAGGTCCCTTCCAGGCCTACGCGCAGCGTCCCGCGCTCTTTAATCTGCCCCAGCAGATTTTCCGCAGCAAACGATTTTGCGCTGACGCCGGCCATTAAAACTACAGCCATCGCGCCCATCAGCGCCTGACGACCCAGAAGTGCTAATTTCATAGATGCCCCTGATAAGTGATATTTTCCAGTAGTGTAAGGCGTTTAGTTTCGCCCACCAACACCTATACGCTACATCTTATTCCGAAACATTATATACGCAGCGATTTAAGACATAGCGAAAAGAGAACCAAAATTCATCGGATTTGCTGGAGATATCTCATACTGCAAAGGTCAGCTTGATGACGTCTGGAGCATGGAAGATGAAAAACCCCACGTTACTACAGTGCTTTCACTGGTATTACCCCGCCGGCGGCGAGTTGTGGCGCGAGGTCGAAGCCCTGGCCCCGAACCTGAATGAAATTGGCATTAACATGATTTGGCTACCGCCGGCTTACAAAGGCGCGTCCGGCGGTTACTCCGTCGGCTACGACAGCTACGATCTGTTTGATCTCGGTGAGTTCGACCAAAAAGGCTCCCTTGCCACGAAATATGGCGATAAAGCCCAGCTCCTTGCCGCCATTGCGGCCCTTCACCAGCACGATATCGCGGTGCTGCTTGACGTGGTGGTCAACCACAAGATGGGCGCAGATGAGAAAGAGCAAATTCGCGTGCAGCGCGTCGATGAGCAGGACCGGACGCAAATTGCTGAAGAGATTATCGAATGCGAGGCCTGGACACGCTACACCTTCCCCGTCCGGGGCGGGCAGTATTCTCAGTTTATCTGGGACTACAAATGTTTCAGCGGCATCGATCACATCGAGAATCCCGACGAGGACGGCGTTTTTAAAATTGTTAACGATTATACCGGCGAAGGCTGGAGCGATCAGGTCGATGATGAAATGGGTAATTTCGATTACCTGATGGGCGAGAATATTGATTTCCGCAATCATGCTGTCGCCGAAGAGCTGAAGTACTGGGCCCGCTGGGTTATGGAGCAAACCGGCTGCGACGGTTTCCGTCTCGATGCGGTTAAACATATTCCCGCGTGGTTTTATAAAGCGTGGATCGACCATGTGCAGGAAGTGGCGACAAAACCGCTGTTTATCGTGGCTGAGTACTGGTCGCATGAAGTTGATAAGCTCCAGCAATATATCGAGCGCGTCGACGGTAAAACGATGCTGTTTGACGCCCCTTTGCAGATGAAGTTTCACGAGGCGTCACGCCAGGGGCGCGACTACGATATGAGCCAGATTTTTAGCGGCACGCTGGTTGAAAGCGACCCGTTTCATGCCGTTACGCTGGTGACCAACCATGACACTCAGCCCTTGCAGGCGCTGGAGGCCCCCGTCGAACCGTGGTTCAAACCGCTGGCCTATGCGCTCATTCTGCTGCGCGAAAACGGCGTTCCCTCGGTTTTTTATGCCGACCTCTTCGGCGCCAGCTATGAAGATACCGGTGGTGATGGCCAGACCTATGCCATTGAGATGCCGGTGATTGAACAGTTGCATGAACTTATTGACGCCCGCCAGCGTTTTGCTCACGGCGTCCAGACGCTGTGGTTCGATCATCCCAACTGTATTGCGTTCAGCCGCAGCGGCACCGATGAAGATCCGGGATGCGTCGTTGTATTGTCTAACGGCGATGAGGGAGAGAAGCTGCTGACGCTGGGTGCCAACTATGGCAATAAGCGCTGGAAGGATTTTCTGGGCAATCGTCAAGAGGTGGTGGAAACCGACGACGAAGGCTGCGCCACCTTTACCTGCAACGGCGGAAGCGTCAGCGTTTGGGTCATTGAGGAGGTGCTGTAGTCGTTGGAAACACGCGGGCTGAACGTCGTCTCAGCCCGCAGCGGCATTAGTTCACGCTTTTCCCTGCCGCGGCTTTTTTCCACGCCTGCTCGCACTCGGCGGTCAGGCGGTCAACGCGGGTCAGGGTCATGCGATCGTATTGCAGCGTGTTACCTGAACGCTCAACAGGATAAACATCAAGTCTGGAGGTGACGTTATAGACCTGCTCATCACGCAGCATTAATTTACCCGGCGTGGCGATGACGCGCTGCCACTGGCGACAATCGAGGGTATCGCCATTTTTCGTCACAATCAGGCTGGCAATCGCGTCCGGGCTCATCATTTCGCTCTGCGGGCCTTTTGACTGCCAGTATCCCTCTAACCCGGCGGGCGCTGGCGCTTTGACGACGGTATCGTAATTATCAACCTGGACACATCCCGCCAGCATCAACAGCGCACCGGCAATCACTAACTTTTTCATCATCCATCCCACAAACCGATAAAAAAGTATTGTGGCATTAAAGCGTTAAGCCCGCCACCCCTCCCGCTGACCCGCGTCAAACTGGCCAACATGACCCTACGCAAAACGCCAGCGTCGCCCTCGGAAAAAATGCCGCCGCATTATTAATTAATAACGATAATGAAGCAGTGATGACAAAATGCTGGCTATTTACGCAATCAACATAAGGAAAATCCTAAAAATATTTATTATTTGGGGCCTACGCTCTCCGGGAAAGAGGCAATTTTGCTTTTAATTCCCTCACATAACCCGGACCGCACATTACTTTGGGAGTATTCCTGGCAAATTATGGGCAATATTACGGAATAGTTTAGACTCTCTGATGGTTCCTGTGCTGAACCGGGTTTTTATTACCCACTTAAATGGATTTCATCGCACTTGTCGGCGAGGGATAAATTGTCGTTACGTGTTGATTGAGGATGGGTCATGTCAACGATTATCATGGATTTGTGTAGCTATACCCGACTGGGATTGTCCGGGTATCTGACAAGCCGGGGAATAAAAAAGCGCGACATTAGTGAAGTACATTCTGCGGAATGCCTGAAAGAAGCCTGTGAATTCATGCATCCGGCAGTGGTATTTATCAATGAAGATTGCTTTATTCATCATCCGGACAGCAATCAGCTTATCCGGCATATCATTAACCAGCACCCTGGGACGTTATTTGTTATCTTCATGTCGTTAGCTAACATTCATTTTGATCACTATCTGCTGGTGCGCAAGAATTTACTTATTAGTTCCAAATCGCTGACACCAAAAGACCTTGATGAAATTCTGGGTAATCGTCTTAAATACGATAATTACAGCAGCGCCCGCATCAATATACCGACACTTTCGCTAAGTCGTACCGAATCGAATATGTTGCAGATGTGGATGGCGGGCTATGGTACGGCGCAGATTTCAAGCCAAATGAACATCAAGGCGAAGACGGTTTCGTCGCATAAAGGAAATATTAAAAAGAAAATTCAGACTCACAATAAACAGGTGATTTACCATATCGTGCGCCTGGCGGAAAACATTACCAGCGGAATACACGTTAACCTGAGCTGAACCATGCGCAGGCAAAACTGGCGGTGCTCTCCGCCAGTTCAGATGCCTCACGAACTAATCTTCTTTCTCAACAAAGATCCCGTCCGGATGCCCTGCTTCGTTAAAAAACCAGATCCCCAGCGGGTAGTCTTCCAGCGAAACCAGATACATTGTCCCTTCACTAAACGACTCTATTGCCAGAACTACACCCGATCGACGTGGGCCACCGTCGGTCTTCACCGTGACACGATCGTTCACCTGCATAACTTATCTCCTCTATTTTTGAGCCAGTGTAGAACAAAACTGCCCGCTGTGCAGCGCCCTGCCCGGTGAGTGGCGTTTTTATAGACCATCCGCCATTGCGGCTGCCCCTGATGCTGCGCCGACCATCCTCTGATTTTATGCCTATACTTAAACAGGCACGATCTGAGCCAAGCGAGGTAGCCATGATGAAAACCGCCAAAGGTAGTGGATATGAGGGAAGTCGCGGGGTGAATGTCGATGTAGATGCCCTGCTGGCGGCGATTAATGAAATCAGCGAGAGCGAGATACGGCGTTCGCGGGACGATCCGCATCACGTCAGCGTTGATGGCCGCGACTATCACACCTGGTGCGAACTAGCGGAAGCGTTTGAACTCGATATTCATGACTTTAGCGTCACGGAGATCAACCGCTAGGTACAGGTGAAAAAAATCCCGACTCGCAGGAGTCGGGATGAAACTTGCTAATGCAAGAAGCACTTGAAAATTCGTTACACCGGGATATCCGTTGCGGGAAAACATTATCCTCAATTATTTTGCATGACAAGAGCTATTCATGAAGAAAATAATTGAGAAATGGGATGAACTTTCTGTCACTCACCCAGGATGCTGATGGCGCAAGGGTTTATTGCGTTCTTTTTTCCCCGATCGCTCACTGACCTCGGGTGTTTTTTTAAGATAAATCTCATTTCCCAAAAGCGACGCACTACAGCAAATCGGCAAAGCAGACCTGGTTGCGTCCATTTTGTTTGGCGAGGTAGAGCCGGTGATCGGCCGTTGACTGCAGGTTTTCAAAATTAAACCCGGCAGAATCATCGCTGCTGCTCACCCCCAGTGAAGCACTGATCCGCAAACTGGTGTCGTTGCAGAGGAGAATTTCACGGCTGTAAATGCGGATGCGGATACGTTCGGCGATGGCTGTCGCCATCTGTAAGGTGGTGTCAGGCATCACAACACAAAACTCTTCACCGCCGACACGTCCAGCCAGATCGCCTTCACGGATGTTGCTGGCAATGGTACTGGCAACCAGCGACAGCACGCGGTCACCCGCCTGGTGTCCATGCTGGTCATTCACCTTCTTAAAGTAATCGAGATCGAGCTGGATCACCGAGATCGGCCGACCTGTCCGCTCGCACATTCTGGTGGTGGCAATCGCCCTTTCAAATAAGGCGCCGCGATTCAACAGGCGGGTTAACGCGTCATGCCAGGCCTGCCACTCCAGCGACTTTTGCAGAACACTCATGTTGCGCACCATCCGCAAAATCACCTGCCAGGAGATGAGCAGCATCAGCGTAAAGAGTAGCCACATCAGCGTCAGCGCGATAGTAATGGTCCCGAAAGCACCGCGCACGCCTTCCTGGAGCGTATGGATTCTCAGCAGCATGCCATCAAAGTTGTTTAATTTCTGCCAGCTGATATAGCGCGTTAATAAGCGAATCCCCCCCTGGTTTTCATGCAAAAACGCGTAGCTAAGCATTGCCCGTTCACGGGCAGACAACAGGCTCAATACATTCCCCGACGCTGAGGAAGCTATCAGGTTCAACCGACTGTCATACAGCTGGTATTCCCCCTCCTGGCCTCCCTGAATGGCGCTGACCAGAAACGCTTTCATCTCTCGCACCGAAAAATCCATCGACAGCACGCCGAGCCAGTCATGTCGGAAATCAAGGGGAATAGAGGCCGTCACCACCGAATCATCGTTTTGCGCGCGCTCATCGAAAACGGTCTGCCAGATAACCCCGCGATCGGGATTGTTCCGCTGCGATTGCCGGATAAACCACGAGGCGGCGATCGCATGGGTATAGAGCGTCTGGGCCTGTACCGCGCTCTTTGGCAATTCGGTGCTGGTAAAAAAACCGCTGCGCGAAATGTACAGCATGCGTTCGTTAAAGCCACGATTATCGTTGACCAGACGCAGGAGATACCCCAGCTCCAGAACCGCCATCAGCTCATTACCGGTCAGGGCATCGTTACGCGAGAGCGCGCTCTGACTGTCGACAAAGTCATCGGAGACGCCATACACCGGGAGAGTACGCCGGTTATGTAACGCCACGGACCAGATAGGTTCATGGCGTTTGCTCATGTATTCCTGCTCTGCATGACGCAAAATCTCAAAATCCAGCGGCGTTTCAAGCGCCGACTGCATCCCGTTGCGGAAAAACACCATTCTGTCGATGTTGAACAGCAGCAGACTGTCCATTTCATGGGCGACGTTTTCAAGATTGTTGCGCTGGTTGGTAACGTAGGCCCCTTCCAACACCATCACTTCGCGCCAGATCAGGAGCGTAGAAACAAAAAGTACTGCGACAAAACAATAATTAACCACATGTCCCGGGCTAGAAACACGGCGAAGTTTTCTTACCCACTGTGGTTTATCCATTGTTCTCTCGCAGTACCATCAAAGCAACAAACGTCATCAACGCTCCCTGTTGGTTAAATAAGCAGTATAACGACAAAGCGCCCGGCTTTTGCCGGGCGCTACAGGAGTCAGGCACTCTTCTGTCGCTGCCCTTCCCCACGAACTAACTCATCTTCACGGAACGCCTCGCGTTTAACGACATAACCGTCATACCAACGACATTCAACCATTCCGCTGGCGAAGCCCGTCACAACCATGCGCGGCCCTCCGCTCTTTCGCCTCACTTCATCACTGACCAACAATACCATTTTTTAGTCCGTCATCTGGGAGAAACTGTTTCACCATAGACGAAGCTGAGCGATTTTGCATAATCAGCGGCAGATTTTACTCCGCCGTAGCGCGAAACCCGGTGATAACCTTCACGCCAGCCAGCACCACCGCGCCGACGATAAAGCCTAGCACCAGGTTGACGCCGGTCGGCAGCAGTGAGGCGATGAGAGCGGACTGCTCCCCTGCCCAATGTTCAACCGCATGATGAAGGGGCGCGATGCCGTGTACGATAATGCCGCCGCCGACCAGAAACATCGCCAGTGTCCCGACGATGGAGAGAAGCTTCATCAGGCGCGGCGCAACCGCCAGTAACCCGTTACCGACCCAGCGCGCCAGCGCGCTGCTCTTCTTCACCAGCCAGTAGCCCATATCATCCAGCTTCACGATAATCCCGACCAGGCCGTACACGCCAACGGTCACCAGGATCGCAATCCCGGAGAGAATCAGAATCTGATTGAGCAGCGGCGCATCGGCCACGATACCCAGCGTAATGGCCACGATTTCAGCGGACAGAATAAAGTCTGTGCGTATCGCCCCTTTCACTTTATCACGTTCAAATGCCAGCGGATCTTGCTGCGCCAGCGCCTCCAGACGCTGCTGACGGGCCTGCGGATCTTCCTTGTGTTTGCGCGCCTGCAGGCTGTGCAGCACTTTCTCAACGCCTTCATAGCACAGGAATGCGCCGCCCAGCATCAGCAATGGCGTAATCGCCCAGGGAATAAACGCGCTGATCAGTAAGGCCAACGGCACTAAAATCACTTTATTGACGAACGATCCCTTTGCAACGCCCCAGACAACGGGGAGCTCACGATTGGCCCTAACGCCCGTCACCTGCTGGGCATTAAGAGAGAGATCGTCTCCCAGCACGCCGGCCGTTTTTTTCGCTGCCAGTTTCCCCATCATGGAAATATCGTCCAGCAAGGTGGCGATATCATCCAACAGCGTTAAAAGACTACTTCCTGCCAAAATTGTATTCCTTCATTTATTGAGGGTTAATCCCCAGGCGCTCCGGCTGCAACCTGAACGCTTAGCGGCCATGTCCGCATAAGTATGAGGTAAAAGTGCTTTTTCGCCCAGAGGTGCACAGAGTCAATATAAATTTAACAATTATCGATCAATTAAAGCACTCGCCAGCGCAGTAGTTTTCACGTTTACTATATGTCTCCTTTCTATCTCTGTACCGTCGTGAGGACGTATGTCTACCCGCCAGCTTCTGCCCCTTATCGGAGCCCTGTTTGCGCTTTATATCATCTGGGGATCGACCTATTTTGCCATTGCCATTGGTGTTGCCAGCTGGCCCCCGTTGATGATGGCCGGTATCCGCTTTCTCTCCGCCGGCGGGCTACTGCTCGCTTATCTGCTGGCAACCGGTCACTCGCTTCCGCCGCTCCGACCTCTGCTCAATGCGGCACTGATCGGCATCCTGCTGCTGGCCGTCGGAAACGGTTTTGTCACCCTGGCCGAGCACCAGCATGTGCCTTCTGGCATTGCAGCGGTCATGGTGGCGACTGTGCCGCTCTTCACGCTCTGCTTTAGCCGTTTTTTTGGTATCACCACCCGCAAGATTGAGTGGCTGGGGATTGCCATCGGTCTGGCGGGCATCATTCTGCTTAACAGCGGCGGGAATCTGAGCGGTAATCCGTGGGGGGCGCTGTTGATTCTTATCGGCTCCATGAGCTGGGCATTTGGTTCCGTTTACGGTTCCCGGATTGAGCTTCCGACAGGCATGATGGCCGGTGCGATTGAAATGCTCGCCGCGGGAGTCGTCCTGGCGGTCGCCTCCTGGGCGACCGGCGAAACCCTGAGCCAAATGCCGTCGTGGTCAAGTATTTTTGCCGTTGCCTATCTGGCGATTTTTGGCTCTCTTATCGCCATTAACGCCTACATGTATTTAATTCGTAACGTCACTCCCGCCGTCGCCACCAGCTACGCTTACGTGAATCCCGTGGTGGCGGTCCTGCTGGGAACCGGATTTGCCGGAGAGAGCCTCTCGTCCATCGAATGGCTGGCGCTGGGGGTAATTATTTTTGCCGTTGTGCTGGTCACGCTGGGGAAATACCTGTTCCCCGCCCGAGCTGAAGTTACGCCTTGTGAGGTGGAGAAGTAAGCTGTAGCTCACCAATGCCCAGCGTGTCGATCTGCGCGCGGTCACCACCGCCGCAGATCCACTCTTCCAGGCGCTCACTCAACGCCTCATCGCTCAGCTTTAATCGCCCGCGCAGCGCACATTCCCAGACGATCAGCACCCGCCACCCTCGCTCCTGCAACCGCAGGATATCGCGGCTATCGCGCGCGACGTTCTTGCCGATTTTATCCAACCAGAATTCCGTGCGCGTCGCGGGCACTTTAAACAGATAGCAACGATGGTGATGCCAGAAACAGCCGTGGGTAAAAATCACGCAGCGGTACTCTGCCACGACAAAATCCGGACGCCCCGGCAAAGTCGCATCCTGAACAGTAAACGTAAATCCGCCCTGAGCGAGCAGCGCAGCGAGCCGTTTTTCGATTGCCGTATCGCGCTGGCCAATCGCCCGCATGTTTTTACTGCGCGTGTTTTTATCGTGGACGTCCACCGTCTTGATCCTCGGATTCACGCTGCACCACGGCCTGCTCGATTCGCGGCGCAAGTAATTTCGCGACGGCCGCAAACACCGGCACCACGACTGAATTACCGAACTGGCGATAGGCCTGGGTATCGGAAACCGGAATGCGGAAGCGATAGCCCTGCGGACTTTCAAACCCCATCAACCGTGCGCATTCGCGCGGCGTCAGCCGACGCGGACGACGAAGCTGATTTTGCGTATCGTCGAAGTGTTGTTCGCCCAGCGGGCGATCCCAGCCGCGATCGACCAGAATCTCGGCACCGTCTTTGTAATAGCGCGCGGATAGCGTGCGCGCCACGCTCTGAGGATTGCGTGGATCAACCAGTCCGTAACCAAACCCGTTGCCCAGCGCCTGATGCTTGCGGGCATAGTGATACAGATACTTCCACAGCACCGGCGTCAGAATAAATTTAGCATCCACCGTCGGTTCCAGCAGATCGCCAAAGGTCGGGCGCGCGGTCGGGTAAAATTTTGAGATATCGCGCAGGGTAAAACCGTCGTGCAGCTGAAGATCGCGACGGAAGCCCACCAGCACAATACGTTCGCGGTGCTGGGGTAAGAAATGACGTCCATCGATCACTTTCGGATCGTCGGCGCCGCTGTGGTCGGCATCGGAGACTTCATAACCCAGCTCATCCAGCGTCTGCATGATAATGCGGAATGTCCGTCCTTTATCATGGCTTTTCAGGTTTTTAACGTTCTCCAGTACAAAGATGGCAGGCCTGCGGGCAGCGATAATTCTGACCACATCAAAGAACAGCGTTCCCTGGGTTTCACACGCGAAACCGTGGGCCCGGCCCAGCGCATTTTTCTTCGATACTCCGGCCAGCGAAAAAGGCTGGCAGGGAAAGCCCGCGAGCAGAACATCGTGCGGAGGAATCGTATCGCGAATATGCTGCGCGGCTTGTTCATCGCTCACATCCGGGCGATGGCTGAGGGTAATATCACGAATGTCTTCGTTGAAGCGGTGTTGATTCGGGTCACAATACCAGTTGGCTTTGTAGGTGCGCACCGCATGCTTATTCCATTCACTGGTGAAAACACACTGTCCGCGGATCGCCTCAAAGCCGCTGCGGATCCCGCCGATTCCGGCAAACAGATCGACGAACCGGAAAGCATAATGGGGATGGTGGGCCGGCGGTGGCGGCAGCAGCGTTGCCAGACGGGCATACTCTTTGGCCGTAATACGGTTAGCCGCCCGCTCAACCGTCGCCACGCGTTTTAATATAGCCGGGCTCCAGTGACGATCGCCAACGGCCAGCAGAAATGCCACCAGCGTTTTCACATCGTATATTGCCATCAGCTGGCGCAGCAGCGCCTGAGCCTCTTCCCCGGCATGTTCCGGTGGCAACAACAGGCTCTTTTCCTTCGATAAATTTTGCGGCATACCCTCAACCAGCCCGAACAATTTTGCAGAGATTACCATAAATCATGCGGGCAGTTTCAGGCCAGTGGCTCAAAGCGCCTTAAAACCGCCTCATCGACCGACTGCGGGTCGCCGCGAAGCTCAGCGCTAAGCTTGGCCATAAATTGCACGAGGAAGCGCGCATTGTGTAGCGCCATCTCTTTGCCTTTGTCCGTTTGCATCGTCTCGGGTAAACGCAACAGCTTGCACTGGAAATGGTCCAGCGCATATTTTTTGTCATCCAGCTTACGCCGGTCAGCAAAGGGATCGTCAGCATCAAACAAGATGTTGTTCAGTGCCCCGGACACCGCGAAGACGCGGGCCAGTCCAATTGCGCCGAGTGCCTCCAGCCGATCGGCATCCTGGACAATTTTCGCCTCTGCGCTTTGCGGGGAAATACCGGCACTGAAACTGTGCGCTTCAATCGCGTGATAAACGGCAGGATAGCGGTCGCGCGGAAAGTCCGGGAATGACGACTGGAGAATAGCCAGCGTTTTTTCTGCCGCCATCACCGAGGAGCGGCTGCGCTCGGGATGGTTTTTCGGCAGGCTAACAATGTCATGAAAATAACAGGCGGTCAGAATGACCAGACGATCGACTTGACTCTCTTCAGCCAGCCGCTGTGCGGTTCCCCACACACGCCGGAAGTGCGAAATGTCGTGCGCCGAGTCGCCCTCGGTGAGATGTCCCGCAAGCCAGGCTTCAAAGCGTTGCTGCCAGTCAAGTTGTTGCATACACGTTCCTCTGAGAGAAGGTCAGCGTTGAGCATAGCAACTTTAATCGTGTTGTTCATGCATCCGGGGGTCAGGGCGGGTGTACCAGGCTATCGCCCCGAGGATGGCGCCGACAACGCTCAGCACAAGAAAACCGAGCAGAGCACCAAGCCACTTACCTGACGTCGATCCCAGATCGCCGTCAATTGTCGCGCCGGGGACACTTTCAATTTTACCAACGACCCACCAGTAGCGCGCCATTGCCCACAGAAAGTAACCACAAAAGGCATAAAAGACCCACAGGGCAAGTTTCCCGCCCGGGCTTCGTTTCGCTTTCTGCTCCATTAACTCCTCTCCTTTAACTGACAACGAAACCGCAGCACATGGCCAAAAAAAAGTGATGCGCGTCACATTATACTGTGAAAAAGATAACGAAACAGCACCTTCCGCCCGTGAACAACCGCGTTTAACCATCGCGAGATAGCGATGCTTTCGCGCCAGCATCTCAGGATTTATTGTTCATCGTCGTAAAGCCGCGACGGATAATAATAGCAAGATACCTGAGGGATATTTTTCCATCGTCAAAACCTGCATCAATCCGAACGCATATTTCAGCCTGGCGCATTATCGATGAGTTAAATAACCCACCCAAATCATTCAAACAACAGTCATAATTAATAGAAATAAAATTAGTGACATAAATATATCAACAAAAACACTTAACGTATTGTTATTGAAAACAATAAACAACAAAAATACATCATTCCAAAATGATAATTTTTTAATATAAAAATTCAAATAGAAACATTTTGTAATATTGGATATAACTTATTTACATTTTTATTTTAAATAAAAGTGAACCTTACCGATAGTATGAAATTGTTTTCTGCAATACTCATCTCCATTCATATTAATGATGATTAAAAGGGAATATATAATGAAAAGAAAAACACTGGCACTTCTGGTTCCGCTATTACTATTGGCCGGAGCAGTTAATGCGGCAGAAATCTACAATAAGAACGGAAACAAGCTCGATTTCTACGGCAAAATGGTAGGTGAACATATTTTCACCGACACCGATCGCAACAACAGTGACAACAACTCCAGGGATACCACTTACGCCCGTTTCGGCGTCAAAGGTGAAACCCAGATTAACAGTGACCTGACTGGCTATGGCCGGTTTGAGTACAACATCAAAGCGGATAAACCAGAAGGCGAACAGGGTAGCGCTACGCGTCTGGCGTTTGCCGGTTTAAAATTCGCCAACTACGGCTCATTTGATTATGGTCGTAACTATGGCCTGGTTTATGACGCGGCGGGTTACACCGATATGCTGGTCGAATGGGGTGGCGATGGCCTGGTGGCGACCGACAACTTTATGACGGGTCGTACCAACGGGATCGCCACCTACCGTAACAGCGACTTTTTCGGCCTGGTTGACGGCCTGAATATCGGGCTGCAATACCAGGGTAAAAATAATAACCGCGATCGTTTAAAAGCTAACGGTGACGGCTATAGCACATCGGTCGATTACAGTATCGATGGATTTGGTTTTGCCGCCGCCTACAGTAATTCAGACCGTACCGACGAGCAGACGGCAGACCGTAAAGGTGAAAACGCAGAAGTCTGGAGTTTAGCCGCGAAGTATGACGCCAATAGCATTTACACGGCGGTGATGTATGCCGAATCGCATAACATGACGCCAATGGCCAACGGCGTTTTCGCCAACAAAACGCAAAATATCGAGGCCGTCGTTCAGTACCAGTTTGATTTCGGTCTGCGCCCTTCTCTCGGCTATGTCTATGCTCAAGGCAAAGATCTCGGCACAAACGGCGGCAAGGATGCTGAAATTATGAATTATATCGAACTGGGTACCTGGTACTACTTCAACAAAAATTTCAATGTCTACAGTGCTTACAAATTTAACCTGATCGATCACAAAGACAGCATCATCACGGGTGCCGCCGAAGACGATCAGTTTGCTGTCGGTATGACCTATCAGTTCTGATACGATTTACGCTTTAAAGCCCGCCGTGTGCGGGCTTTGTTTTTCAGATTCGACTTCTGCTCTGCCCGCCGCGTCTTCCCTTAACGTCAGTAAACGCCCTTCTCTTATCGATAGTGATGAGGACAGAAATCTTCCGCTCGCAGGAAGCATTCCGATATCATCGAGGTGAGCTCTTCCCGTCAACGAGAAATCAGAGGATGATGATTGATGGACATTCGACGCTCGGTTATACCAACACAATAGAAGTGTGTGACGCGGGTCGTTGAAAGGAATTGTCGTAAGTGTTTGAATAGTGGCGGAGAGAGGGGGATTTGAACCCCCGGTAGAGTTGCCCCTACTCCGGTTTTCGAGACCGGTCCGTTCAGCCGCTCCGGCATCTCTCCGCTGAGGTTGCTATAATGCCAGGTTCTTTGGCACTTTAATAGTTCCTGTCTCTTTAATGATGTTCAAGTGACGACTTTGCGAGCAATATGATGTTTAAATGGCCCTGGAAAGTAGATGAAGAGTCCGGCAACGCAGAAATGCCCTGGGAACACGCGCTTGCCATTCCTGTTTTAGCCAATCTTTCTGCACAAGAACAGCAGGAACTGGTGCAGATGGCGGCACGCTTTCTGCAACAAAAACGTCTGGTTGCCCTGCAAGGGCTTGAACTCACTCCGCTGCAAAACGCCCGCATTGCAATGTTGTTCTGTTTGCCGGTTCTTGAGCTTGGCATTGAGTGGCTGGATGGCTTCCACGAGGTGCTAATCTACCCTGCCCCATTTGTGGTTGACGATGAATGGGAAGACGATATTGGTCTGGTCCACAGTCAACGGGTCGTCCAATCCGGCCAGAGCTGGCAACAAGGGCCAATTATCCTGAACTGGCTGGATATTCAGGACTCTTTCGATGCATCTGGTTTCAACCTTATCGTGCACGAAGTTGCACATAAGCTGGATACCCGCAATGGCGATCGCGCCAGCGGCGTGCCGCTGATTCCGTTGCGCGAAGTCGCTGGCTGGGAGCACGACCTCCACGCGGCGATGAATAACATTCAGGATGAGATCGATCTGGTTGGGGAGAGCGCCGCCAGCATTGACGCCTATGCGGCGACCGACCCGGCCGAATGTTTTGCCGTGTTATCTGAATATTTCTTTAGCGCACCAGAGCTGTTTGCTCCGCGCTTTCCGGCGCTTTGGCAGCGTTTTTGCCATTTCTATCGTCAGGATCCCTTACAAAGATTACGTGAGAATGGCCAGCTGGATACAGACGACGGGCATCTTGTGCACTAAAACAACGAGTTGACTTAAATTTAGCCATTTGAATCAGTGAGTTAATTTTAGTGTTGACACAAAAATGCCAGGCCAGTAGTATGCGCCTCGTTCACACGATTCCTCTGTAGTTCAGTCGGTAGAACGGCGGACTGTTAATCCGTATGTCACTGGTTCGAGTCCAGTCAGAGGAGCCATATTTAAGAAGCCCGCTTAAGGAAACTTAAGCGGGCTTTTTGCTTTTCATTCTTCTTCTGAAGAAAAATCAGCTGCTAATTTTGCCATACTGAGGCTCTGGATGACGGAATACTTCTTTATGCCCGGGGCTGAGAGACATGGCGGGCGGCAGCTTCATTCGCCCGAAATACCGCATCGCTAAGCGCCTCTCCATGCATCAGGCTGGTGCATAAAACCCCCATAAAACAATCACCAGCGCCATGAGTACTCACCAGCGTTATCCGCCTGGCGGCTAAAGTCGAGCCCGCAATGCCCGCTTCACAAAACGCGACACCATGTTCGCCGGCTGTGACAACAACCTGAGAGAAACGTTTAGCCAATAATTCCGCAGCTTCCAGGGCTGAGGAAAGGTCGTTCACCGTCACTCCACACATATCACGTGCCTCTATAGCATTAACCACCAGCAACGTGATGCAGCTTTCCAGCTGCGGGCTCAGTTCTCTGGCCGGCGCCGCATTGATACAGACAGGAATCCCCCGCTTGCTGGCTTCGATGGCCGCATACAGATTTATCGTTTCCGGAACTTCGTTCTGGAGAACCAGCATTCCGACATCTTGCCAGATGTCACCCTGTTGAAAGAGTTTTGCAGGAATATGCTGATTCGCATTTGAGACGACAACCGCACCATAATCACCATCGACATCAGAAATCGCCACGCTCATCCCGGATGGGATCTCATCTATTGTGGCGACCGATCCGATATTGACTCCGGCATCACAAAGCGTCTGCAGAAGAAACGCCCCTTGCGCATCAGCCCCTACTGCACCAATAAAAATGACGTTCCCTCCCGCACGAGCAGCGGATATGGCTTGATTGCCCCCTTTACCGCCAAATTTGTAAGTGCAGCCCGAGCCCATTACCGTTTCACCTTTTTCCGGACGATGGTGCGCATCCAGCATAATGTCGTAATGAAGGCTCCCCGCTACAACAATTTTACTCATGGTTAATATTCCCGCAGGTCCTGAACCGCATGCTGGGTTTTCATCAAATTCTTCTCCGCCTGCTTCAGATCTTTCTTGGCAATGGCCACAAACAATGCATCCAGAATATTGAGCTGAGCAATGCGTGACGCGGCGTTTTCCCCTAACAAATGCGATCCCTGAGAAGTTGAATTGAGTACCACATGCGCGTTACGCGCAATAGGCGATTCGGCATAATTCGTAATCGCAATCACTTTGGCACCATTGCGTGCCGCCAGTTTTACCGGATCGTTAACGGCACGCGTTGCGCCAGAGTGACTGATTGCAAGTACAGCATCGTCGTCAGATAGCACCGCAGCGGACATCAACATAATATGGGCGTCATCATATACCGTCGACTTAATACCAATTTTTAAAAGCTTGTGGGATAAGTCACGTGCTACCGTGGCGGAACCACCGACAGCATATAAGTCAATATGTCGAGCCTTGAATATAATATCCGCAGCGCGGTCGAACTCTGCAATATCCAGAATAGACATCGTCTCTTCAATAGCCTGAATTGATGTTCTGAATACTTTTGACAACAGTTGTTCCGATGAATCATCAGGCTCAATTTCCGCGTGTAAACTTGCCACCTCAGATTGGTTATAATAAATCAAACCAGTTCTGAAATTTCTAAAACCTGAAAAGTTAAGCTTCTTGGCTATTTTGACAATCATCGCCTCTGAAACATTATTCTCGTGGGCAATTTCTTTTAGAGAAGTTTGCTCAGTAATATCAGTTCGGGCGATGATAGCCTCAACCACACGTCGCTCTAAAGGTGTCAGCTGGGGTAGTCGCATACGTATTTGAGCACCAATGGCTCGTGGATCCTGCTTCATTACTTGCCTCTGGTCGCTCTGTCAATCAACATCGCTATGATAATAATAAGACCAGTCGCAAGCAATTGGTAAAAAGCCTGGATATTAAGTAACGTCAGGCCATTGCGTAGCGCACCAAGAATGATGGCGCCGATAATTGTACCTACTACGCTACCTTTCCCTCCCATCAGAGACGCGCCGCCAATAGCCGCCGCGGCAATGGCATCCAGTTCCCACAGATTGCCAATCGTTGGTTCCGCAGCACCTAACCGACCAATCAAGATCAGTGAGGCCAGAGAGGCCAGGGTTCCTGAGATAACAAATACCGTAACTTTGGTTCTTTTCACCGGCACGCCGGCAACGCGAGCCGCTTCTTCATTGCCGCCGACAGCCAGAATATATTCTCCTAACGGCGTTTTATTCATGACGGTCCACAGTACCAAAGCAATAACGGCAACAATAACGATAGGCGTTGGAATGCCAAAAATTTCACTGTTAATCAGGCTACGAAATTCCGTCGGGATACCAAATACCGGATTGCCGCCGGTATAAATCAGTGCGATAGCACGGAACAGCGACAGCCCCCCGAGGGTAACAATGAAGGGTTGCAATCCGGCATAGGCCACCAGCGAACCGCTAAAGACACCGCAGATAGCCCCAATTCCCAGCGTTGCCAGAATGGCCAACGGCACGGGGACTCCGGCAACCATCATGGTTGCCCCTAAAACCGCTGATAATGCTGCAGCCGGCCCCACCGAAAGATCGATACCTCCGGAGATAATGACCAGAGTCATCCCGAGCGCAATTAATGCGTTAATGGATGATTGCTGTAAAATATTCAACAAATTAGGAATAGTGAAAAACACCGGTGATAAAAAAGAAAACGTAATAATGATAATAAGCAAACCAATTAAGGTTCCGGCATCGCGAAGGTTAAATTTAAACGGCAGTGCACGAAGCTTTTCTGGCCGGGAATTACTTTGTGAAATCATGATTATGGCCTTTCAAATTAATAAAGGTAAGAAATTCAAATGGTCTCTTCGACATCTTTAATGGCATAGCGCGCAATATTATCTTCCGTGATGGCGTCACCTTTCAGTTCCTTAGTAATCTTCCCTTCACGCATAACCAGTACTCGGTCAGAAATACGAATAATCTCTGTCATCTCTGAAGAGACAACAACAATTGCCTTGCCTGAACGGGCCAGTTTTTCTATCAGATTATAAATTTCTGATTTCGCCCCAATATCAATCCCTCGGGTTGGTTCGTCAAACAGAAAAACCTGAGCATCTGCGGCAACCCAGCGTCCAATAATAACTTTCTGCTGATTACCGCCACTTAATGTGCCAATCGTTTTATCAATGTTCAGTGGTCGTAGCTTCAAATCGCTCATGACTTCATGCGCAACCCGGTTAAGCTTAACTTTGCCGATCATCCCGGCAATGGTGAAGTTACGCATCGAAGGCAGTGCCATATTCATCTTCACCGCACGCTCTTTGATAATCCCTTCTTTCTTACGGTCCTCCGGGACCAGGCCAATGCCTGCCCGAATCGCGGCACTGACGTTGTGATTACGCACCGCCTGGCCATTAACAAACACGTTACCGCTGCTGCGTTTATCAATACCGGCAATCAGTTTCATCAGTTCCGTACGCCCGGCGCCGACCAGACCCGCAATACCGAGCACCTCACCCGCACGGACGGTGAAACTGGCATCGCGCACAGCGCCACCACGCGAGAGATTCTCAACGCGAAGAACTTCACGGTCGGTCACATATGAGTTGTGCTCAAGTTTCTCAATCTTGCGTCCGACCATTTTTGAGACAATGCTTTCTTCATCCTCATCACAAATGTTCACCACCCCAACCTGCCTGCCATCACGCATAATAGTGGCCCGGTCGCAGACTCTGAAAATTTCGTTCATCTTATGAGAAACATAGATAAGCGATACCCCCATAGACTTCAGATCCGAAATCAGTTCGGCCAGCCGGTCAAACTCTCTCGGCGTCAGACTGGATGTCGGCTCGTCCATGGCGATGATTTTTGCATCGTCCAGCATGGCGCGAGCAATCTCCACGATCTGCTGCTGTGAGACTTTCAGGTTCTTGATCGGCTCATTGGGATCAATTGTCGGATCCAGCTGTTTGAGAATCAGCTTCGCTCTTTCCAACTGAGCGTGTTTATCCACCCATAAACCTTTTGCCCTGGTGAGCGGCCGGCCAAGAAACATATTCTGCGCAACGGAGAGTTCCGGAACATGCTGTAATTCCTGATGAATCATGGCAATACCGGCATGACGGGCGCTGAGCGGATTCTTCATCTGAACGGTCTGTCCGTTCACGCTAATCTCGCCGCTATCGGCCTCTCGTACACCTGAAAGAATATTTAACAGCGTGGATTTTCCGGCGCCGTTTTCACCAATCAGGGCATGAACCTCGCCAGGTTTGACCGAAAAGTCCACGTCCTGTAATGCCGCCGCGTTACCGTATGTCTTACTTATCCCACGCATCGTTAAGCGATACTGTTCCATACACCCTCCGCCTGACTTACTGTTGAGCCAGCAGCTGACGCAGCTTGTCGTTATCTTTGGTCGAGAAGGCATCCGCGTTATCTTTGGTGATCAAGGCCTGAGGTGTAGAGACCACGCGGGAAATTTTCTGCCCGTCAATCAGGCGCAGCATAACTTCCATTGCGACTTCCCCGGTCAGTACCGGGAAGCTGTCCACCGTACCCGTCAGTTCGCCGCGTTTAATCGAGGCATAGGCATCTGAGATACCATCGGTACCAAATACAGCCACCTGCCCGGCTTTATTCAGCGAACGAACCGCTTCCACCACACCCAGCGCCATGGTGTCGTTATTTGCGTAAAAACCAATCAGATCGGGATGCTGCTGCAAGATTGTTGAGGCCGCATTAAACGCCTGTTCGCGACTCCAGTTCGCCGGTACGCTGGCAACAATATTGAACTTGCCGTTGGCCTGTAGCGTCTCGTTGAAACCGCGGGTTCGCTGGCCAGCGGCATAGACGCCAGGCTGCCCCTCGATCACTGCAACTTTACCGCCCTGCGGATGGTGTTCGATGAACCATTTCGCCACCCGCACACCGTTATCTTTCTGCACGTTCCCGACGTAATACGGTGCATTTGGCATCACCGCATCGTTAACATTGACCACGGGAATTTTTTTGCTGGTGGCACTTTCCAGAGCGGGTTCAAGGTTGATATCGGTCTGAGGTGATACCAGCAGCCCGTTAAAGCCCTGGGAGATAAGCGTTTCCGCTATTGATAACTGACCCAGTTGATCGTCTTCATTGGCGGCAGCCTGATAAGCTACGGTGAAACCATATTTTTTACCGACGTTCTGGTAACCTTCGCCGAGTGAACGCCAGTATTCATTGGTCAGCGTTTTCGATACGCCGCCAATTTTAAGTTTGCTGTCGACTTTCGGCATTGGACCATATTTGCTGCTGAGCTGCGTCCAGTCTGTGCGATCCGGTTCAGTATCCGATTTCAGCGGGGCTAAATCAGCGGCGTAAGCCATCGAGCACAGTAAAGAAGAGGCGAGTACAGAGAGTATGAGCTTTTTCATTTTTCAGCCTTTTATTTTTGCGTCAGGGTATTTTTCTAATGTGTGCTTATTTTTTGCGCTATCTGGCTAGCATAATGTCATTAACTATCCGCTGAGAGGCAACGGCATCCTGGCGGCTAATGGCCGCTGCCAGTTCATCATTGCCGTCCAGTTGTTGGCACAGTTTGAGTAATCGGGTAACGGTCGCAATATTGATTTCAGCTTCACGAACCGGATCCAGGCCACTGGCATCCGGGAATGTGTCAAAGTAATAGGCCCCCTGATACCCATCTCGCTGCATCTGCCAGAGGAATTCCAGCGTGGCGCGCGGGTTAACCGAGCCCACCATCAAACCATCATCACGTTTCCCCCAGCCGTCATTGAGATCAAGCCCCAGCAGGCGTGAACGGCGGGCTACCATCGCCGCAGCATAAGCCGGAATTTCATTGGCAAACAGCACGTGAGCAAAATCAAGCGTGATCCCCAGATTCGGACAGCCGGCTTCTTCTACTGCCAGTAAACATGTCGTGGCATTGGGGAAAATACTGTAAGCACGCGGCTCATTCGGTTTGTATTCGATACTGATATCCACGTCCGGCGCATATTCGGCAATTTCACGGACTGCGCTCACCGCATCGTTCCAGATTTTTTTGTAATCCGCCTGGAAGCAGTAATCATAACCATCCTGCCCCATCCACAGCGTCATCAGACGTGATCCAAATTCGCGCCCGGCATCAATCCCGCGTTTTGTCAGCTCAATGGCCTCACGACGGATCTGTGGGTTGGGGTTAGTAAAAGCCCCAATCTTAAATTGCGGTGCATCCCAGCGCATTTGCATACCGTTGACCGCCAGTCCCGCATCCTCAATGGCCTGGCGCAGCGTTTGAATATCAGTCGTGATGTGCTGCGGGTAGTTCAGATCAAGATGGGTTAACCCTTTTACCTCACCGGCACGGGCAATCATCTGCAGCACAGAGGGTTTCCCCTGAAGATCCGGCCAGTAGAGGTTCGCTCCTGAGGCAAAAGAGTTTAAACGCGTGGCAAATTTCAATTCCGACATGGGGGTGGATCCTTCAAACGAGTTTGTGATGTACTTTCCTTCTTCACAATTATTTGTGAAGTTATGCTTTAGACTACACTCCGCCACATAGTTATCAAGCGTGACAATTCGAATAATGAATAAAATGAGAGATGAATCACGAAATAAAGGAGAGTATGTGTCGATGAAATGGGCTTGAGGTGAAGAGCGAAATACAGGCAGTAAGGGTTTACTTCATCAGATGGGTCAGGGAAAAAGACTGTATGTTATTGTTTATCATCACATTTAAAGGAGGGCAGCGAAACCGGCAGCCCCTGCGGAAGCGTTGCTCTGCACAAGGCAGTACGACCGTTTCCGCTGTGTCAGCGTAAGCACACCCGTTTTATTTTGAGGTTACCGGGAAGAGATCACTATCGACTCAAAGGGCAATTCAAAAGCACAAGCGTACAGGAATAGTGATACGGGGACGGTAGGTCTTACATGTCTGTCGCCTCTCTTTGACCACGGCATATTTTCACGATAAAAATTAACTCCATTTGTAATGGGGAAAAATCTTATTCGCGGCCACTATTCCCGCTCATCATAAAATCAATTCAATCCATTAATTGATTTTAAAAATCAAATAATTACAAAAACAACCTGGCAAAACTCAAGTGTAATAAAGAGAAATATAATATGTGCGTTTTGTCATAAAATTCAGTTTGTCACACAAAAACAGATTGATAATTCGCGTCACAAAAAATAATGTATCCATGCTTATTAAGGGGTTTATAGCGTTTATTATTGGCTTATTTTTTTAATTTCACGCGGTCTGCCTTTCCCGCGTTTTAAATGTCAAGAGGAAATTCACATGCATATCTTTACTGGAAAACGTAATACCCCAGCGCTGGCAATTGACGCGCCAGGCTGGATTGTTTTTCGCAGGCTAACGCCGAAAGTTTCTCTGCTGATTCCAGCATTAACGTGCAGTGCCAGTGCCGATAATCATTAAGGAAAATGACATGAAATCATTAAAAACAGGCCTGCTGGCAACCGCAGTTGCTGGAATAATGGGCAGCGGAACAGCCTTTGCCAATCAGCAAACTGTCGATCAAATCAGTCAACTCAAGTTTAACTATACCGTCGTGGATAACCACGCGGCGCTGCATGGCGTTGATTGCGCCAGCCTGGGCGCGGACTGGGCATCCTGTAACAAGGCCACCATCAGGTTAACGAATGATGGCGATGCAATTACGGGTAAAGACTGGGCGATTTATTTCTCCAGTATTCGCCGGATTCTGAGCGTGGATAATGCCCGGTTTAAGGTTACGCATATCATCGGCGACCTGCACAAACTGGAACCTACTGATAAATTTAGCGCATTCCCGGCAGGACAAGCTGTGGACATCCCGATTATTAATGAATACTGGCAGCTGTTTATGAGTGATGTGATCCCGCGTTGGTACGTCACTTCCACGGATGCGCAGCCCAAAGTCATTGGCAGTACCGATACAGAAGATCTCAATCAGATTGTCACACCAATTCGCGGTGATTTATGGAAAAGCACGGCCGCCGACAACAATGTCCTGATGACGGCCGAAGTACGCTTTGAGAAAAACAGCGATGTGAAATTGCTCAACGCCTCATCCCTGCGCGGCCAAATTGTGCCAACGCCGCGGGTGGTTAACGTGCATGATCGGGATGTTGATCTGAGCCACGGAGTTAAGCTGGATCTCTCTGCCCTGCCGAAGCCGTCGGCAGAGGCGATTACCGAGCGCTTCTCCCTGCTGGGCTTGAAAACCGATCGAGGTTACCCGGTGCGTACCGAAATTTCTGCGCCATCTTTCCAGGGTAAGGAAGCGGTACCGGGAGCTTATACCCTTAAGATTGACGAAAAGGGGGCACTGGTAACCGGTTACGATCGGGCTGGGGTCTTCTACGGCCTCCAGTCAATTCTTTCACTGGTTCCTGCAGAGGGGCCGATGAAGATCGCCACTCTTGAAGCCAGAGATGCGCCGCGTTTCCAGTATCGTGGTTTGTTTATCGATGTTGCGCGTAATTTTCACAGTAAAGCGGCTATCTTGCGGGCACTGGAACAGATGGCGGCGCTGAAGCTGAATAAATTCCATCTTCATCTCAGCGACGATGAAGGCTGGCGTATTGAGATCCCTGGGCTACCTGAACTGACGGAAGTCGGAGGAAAGCGCTGCCATGATTTGACGGAAAAAACCTGCCTGCTGCCGCAACTGGGGTCAGGCCCGGATAGCACTACGAACGGCAGTGGTTGGTTTAGCCGTGCTGATTATATTGAGATACTCAAGTATGCCAAAGCGCGGCAGATTGATGTCATCCCGGAAATTGATATGCCCGCGCATGCCCGAGCGGCAACCATATCGATGGAAGCCCGCTACGATCGTCTGATGAAAGAAGGTAAAGAGAAAGAAGCGAATGAATTCCGTCTACTCGATCCTGACGATACTTCGGTGACTACCGGGGTTCAGTTCTACGATCGCACCGGTTATCTGAACCCATGCTTACCGTCGTCTCGTCATTTTGTCGATAAGGTGATGGGCGAAATCCAGAAAATGCATGAAGAGGCGGGACTACCGCTAACGACCTGGCATTTTGGTGGTGATGAAGCGAAAAATATTTATCTGGGCGCCGGATATACCGATAAAAACAATCCGCAGGAAGGTAAAGGTCAGATTGAACAGCGCAATCAGGATAAACCGTGGGCGAAGTCAGCGGTCTGCCAGGCCATGCTGAAAGAGGGAAAAGTGGCCGATATTGAGCATCTGCCGAGCTGGTTCGCCGTGGAAGTCAGTCAACTGGTCAACCAGCATGGTATTGCGAAAATGCAGGCCTGGCAGGATGGATTAAAGCATGCTAAGGATGCGACCGATTTTGCCACCCAAAAAACGGCGGTAAATTTCTGGGACACCTTGTTCTGGGGCGGTGCGGAGTCGGTTAATGACTGGGCAAACAAAGGCTACGAAGTGGTCATTTCCAACCCGGATTATGTTTATCTGGATCACCCATACGAGGTTAATCCTCAGGAGCCAGGCTTCTACTGGGCAACGCGCTTTAGCGATGAGCGTAAGATCTTTGGATTCACACCAAATAACCTGCCGCAAAATGCAGAAACTTCACTCGATCGGGACGGTAACCCGTTTGAAGGCAAGGCAGATAAAGAGTGGCCGGGCGCGTATGGCCTGTCGGCTCAAATATGGAGCGAAATCGTCCGTACCGACGAAGAGATGGAATATCGCCTCTTCCCGCGGCTGTTCTCCGTTGCCGAACGCGCATGGCATCAAGCGGCGTGGGAGCAGGATTACCTGAAGGGGAAAAGCTATAAGGCGGGCGTAACGCACCATGTTGATGCGAAAGCACAGAATAAGGACTGGATTCGTTTCGCCAATATCCTGGGCAGCCGGGAACTGGCGAAGATGGAAAAAGCCAGTATAGCGTTCCGTTTGCCGGTACCGGGGGCGAAAATCACCAACGGCAAACTGGAAGCAAACACCAGTTTCCCGGGGATGATCATTGAGTACTCCACCAATGGTGGCAGCAGCTGGCAACGTTATGATGACAATGCGCAACCACAGGTGCAGGGCGCAGTGAACGTACGTACTGTCAGCGCCGATGGTAAACGTTTTAGCCGCATCGATACCGTCAGGTAACGGGTTAACCGGTGAGGATACTCACCGGTTTCTTATGCCCTGCTGGTAATCGTGTGGCGTTGTTCAATGCCAATATTCATCATTTTCGCCCCATTGTCGTAAAACGGGTGAACACAGAAGGGAATAATGTCCAATAGCAGGACGGGATACACCGGTTTCGTGCGGCAATATGCAGCGCACTACTCTTCCAGAAAAACTAGCCTCTGCGTACTGTCAATGCCGCAAAAACCTGTTTCCAGTGCTGGTTCATAAATTTCATAAAGCGCCAACAGCCGCTCAAGAGACAATAAACGAATGATGCCTGCCCATTAGGCGATATATTTTGTCACTAATGAAATCCCCCCCCAGTGAAGTACATTTAATACATGATCAGCTAACGTCTATCTTTTACCCGGCATAACGATTTCACATTTCGTACCAAATAAAAAAACAACATCGCCTTTATCTAATCACTCCATTATTAAGAATCTCATGCATAGTTAACCCTTGTCGTAACGTCGACCACCAACGAAAAACCGCGAAGGCGGGGCAATATGTCTTTATCATTTGTGAAGCCGCGGCAGAACGCCTCAGGATAAGATTTTTTCACATTTTTAAATGCGCACTTCATGTTTCATCAGATTAAATCACTACACAATTCCAGCCCTCAACACCAAGATACTCCGGCAAACTAAAAAGCGCTTTGCGTTTATTTTAGTTGCATTGATGTTGAAATTTAACTCCGCGGTTATTTTATGCGCCAACCCTTAGCATGCGTATAAAACGAAGCGTAATTTCAACATTAACTTTAAAGGAAGAAATTACACTCACCAGCCTAATACATGTAGGCTGATTATTTTTCTAAAGGATATTTTGCAATGAAAAAAAGTTTGGTGTTGATCCCTGTTACTGCGATGTCTCTTCTGATTAGTGCACAGGCGTTAGCTGCTGATAATACCGTCACTTTCCTTGGGGAAGTCACCTCTGAAACCTGTACCGTGGCGATTAACGGCAACAAAGTTAGCCCGGTAGTTCTGCTGCCGAGCGTTAATAAATCCGAACTGCTTACTGCGGGTAGCGTTGCGAAACCAACCACCTTCGACATCAGCGTAAGCGGCTGTACTGGCAATCCTACACAACCAACGACTATTTCCAGCAAATTTGCAGGTAACAGCATCACCGTAGGCGGCAACCTGGGCAACGTGGCAACGGGTACTACTGCGGCAACAAATGCTGAAATCCAGATTCTGGATACCGCTGCAGCGCCAATCAACTTTACGACTCCCTTTACTGCATCTGGCGATCTGACTCTGGCGGCAGCAGCAGATTCTGCCTCTGCGACCTACACCGCGCAGTATATCAGTGAAGCCGGCGTTGCCACCCCAGGCGCGGTACAGGCCTCGATGCAGTACGCGGTTAGCTACAACTAATCAGGCGTTAAAACAGGGATTCAATATCTCTTAATCGATATTTAGATAAATTAAGACCAGGGATGGTCTTAATTTATTCTTTCCGGGTTGTCAGAAAATAATTTCCAACAGGTGACTGATATGTCCCGCTTACAATGGCGTAGCATTTTCTTATTTATATTATCCCTCTATTTTTGTCAGTCAGCATTGGCCAGTGTGGTCATGACCGGCTCGCGGGTAATTTATCCCTCTGACGCAAAGTCCGTTGATCTAAAACTAAGAAATGATAATGATTTTCCTTATGTGATTCAGGCCTGGTTCGACAGTGGCGATCCCTCCTCTACGCCTGAAACAGGAACGGCCCCTTTTATTGTTACGCCGCCAACGTTTCGCATTGCGGCAAAAGAAGGGCAAATTTTACGCGTTTTCTTTACGCAAGATAAACCGTTGCCGCAGGACCGGGAATCTATATTTTATTTCAACTTCCTTCAGGTACCTCCGGCAAACATTGGCGGCGATAAAGGTAGCAAAATCGTTGTGATGTTGAAAAACAGAATGAAAGTGTTTTATCGACCCACGGGTTTAAAAACTAACCCAAAAATGATTTTCGACTATCTGACGGTCAGTAACACGTCAGCAAATAGCATCCGGGTTACTAATACCTCTCCCTATTACATCTCATTAAGCAAGGTGAGCGTTAACGGTGTTAATGCAAAGCATAAACCACCAATGATTGCGCCTTTTACCGCTGTAGACATTGCGCTTAATGCCGGAAAGGTGACTGACAGGAGCGCTAAGGGAATAGAGATCGGTCTGGTTAATGATTATGGAGCAACGGTAAGCCATGTATATCCAATTCAAAAATAAGGAAGTTTATTTTCGTCTTGCATTAATAACCTGCATGATTAAAGCCTCTCTGTTTTCGCATTCGGCCTTTGCAGAAGAGTATCGTTTTGACAACAATTTACTCGCTGGATCAGGGTTTGCTAAAGGTATCAGCCTGGAAAAATTCAACGATACTGAGGTTATCATTGCGCCGGGGCAGCAGAATTTAGACCTGGTACTCAATGGTACTAAAATAAAAAGCCAGGTTCCGGTTAAATTCCAGAAAATCAATCCGACGGACAAAAGTGCGCAGCTGTGTCTTGATGCTGAGCTAATTAAACTGTTACAGCTAAAAATCCAGCCCTCCTCCCTCCCCCAGGTCCCGTGTTTATCTTTAACGGATATTACCCGGCAGGGAAGCTGGCGGATTAAACCGTCAACGCTGTCGGTGGAGTTTTCCATCCCACAAATTATGCTCAACCGCCCGCCTCGCGACTATATCCCGGTTGCCGAATGGGATGCGGGGGCGCCGCTGTTATTTTTACGCCATAACACCAGCTACACCCGCAATATTCTGCGTGACATTCACTACAGCTATCTGTGGAGCATGATCAACGCCGGCGCAAATATGGGGATGTGGCAATTACGTCACCAGGCCAATCTGCGCTACATGCAGAGCAGCACTGCAGGCAATGCCTATAAATGGAACTCGGTGAGAACCTGGGTACAGCGCCCGCTGCCCGCCATCTCCAGCGAGCTGATGGTCGGCGATACCTATACCGACAGCGCCATGTTTGGCTCAATCTCTTTTAACGGCGTCAAGCTGTATACCGATCAAAGCATGTGGCCACAGGGAAAACTGGGCTACGCGCCCGAAATCCGTGGCGTGGCCAATACCAATGCCCGGGTTTTGATCCGCCAGGCAGGCCATCTTATTTACGAAACGCAGGTTCCTCCGGGCCCCTTTCTGATCGACGACCTCTACAATACCCGTAGTCAGGGTGATATTGAGGTGCAGATCATTGAAACCGACGGAAAATCGTCCTTCTTCGTTGTGCCTTATGCTGCCGTGCCGGGCTCCATGCGTCCGGGCAATATGAGCTATCAGTTGGCCGCAGGTAAAGTCAGGAATTATTACTCCGTACAGAATGCTTTCGCCGAAGGCGTCTTGCAGTACGGGGTGAATAACCGTTTTACCGCCAACACCGGCGCGCGGTTCGCCAACAATTATCAGGCATTGCTCGCCGGTGGCGTTTTCGCCTCTGAACTCGGCGCGTTATCGCTCAATACAACCTGGTCACATGCGCAGGTGGAAAACAATCAGTCCAAAAGCGGCTGGCGCGCCGAGGCGGCATACAGCAAAACCTTCCCGAGCAACACCAATATTGTGCTGGCAGCCTACCGCTATTCCACCGCCGGATACCGCGATCTCCAGGATGTTCTCGGCGTGCGGCGCCAGCAACAGAACGGGGCTAATTATTACTCCGACACGCTTAAGCAACGTAACCGCTTCACCGCGACGTTAAGCCAGAACATGGACGAGTACGGTACTCTCTCGCTCAGCGGCAGCAGCACCGACTATTACAACAACCGTTCGCGTATCACTGAGCTACAGCTGTCCTACAACAACATATGGAAAAAGCTCAGCTACAACATCAACGTCGGCAGGCAGCGTTCCAGCTGGAGTAACACGAATTATATCTATAGCGTCAATGACGCTGAATATGATTCCAGTCGTTATCAGAAATATACCGAGAACGTCGTTTCCATCGGGTTTTCCATTCCGCTCGACTGGCGTGACTCTCGCTCAAGCGTGTCGTTCGACATGACGAAGAATAAAAATACCCGCACGGCGATGACCACCCTTTCCGGTTCCGCAGGCGAAGAAAATGATTTCACCTATTCCCTGTACGCCAATCACGACAAGTACACCGCACTGGAACAGGGCCGAAGCCATACCATGCGCTGGGGCGCGAATGTGCAGGAGCGTACCCGTTCAGGAACAATGCGAGCCTCTTACGCTCACAGCGGCAAAGATCACCAGCTGGGTCTGGGAACCGCAGGGACTCTGGCCCTGCACAGCGGCGGCGTCACCTACGGCCCGTACGCCAGTGATACCTTTGCTCTGGTTGAAGCCAAAGGTGCCAGCGGCGCGCGCATTAACAATGCGCAGGGAGCCAGAATTGATGTCTTCGGCTATGGGATTGCGCCTTCTCTGGCGCCATACCGCTACAACACCATCAGCATTGACGGTAATTCCCTGGACCAGGATGTCGAGCTGGAAGGCGGAAACGTACGCGTGGTCCCGGTTCGCGGCGCGGTGCCGAAAGTGGCTTTCAACACCCTTGGCGGTACCCCTGCCCTGATCGCGGTCATGATGCCCGATGGCTCTCCGGTACCGATGGGTGCGGAGGTTCAGGACCGGGATGGGAAAAACATTGGGATGGCCGGCCAGAATGGACAGGTCTATGCGCGCTTGCCCGATGCCTCCGGCACTTTGTTCATTCGCTGGGACAGCAAGCAAACGTGCCGTGTCAATTACCAGATGCCCGCACGGAATAAAGCATCAGGCAATAACTTCATCCATTTAAATGGCATCTGCGTACAGTGAGATAACACATGAAATTTCCAGTTATTCAGTTAAAACACGGCCTGATTGCCGCACTCATGATAGTCAGCGCCCCCTGGGCTCAGGCGGAGTGTCGCAGAGTGACCTCAATCGGTACGGGAATCAACGATATTCCTCAGGAAGTTGCCGATATGGGCTTCACCGCCACCCCGCTGGTCACGAATGGTAATAACGCCCCTATTTCTTTCGGGGTACTCAGTATCGGCACGGGGTCGGTATCATTAAACCCACCCGGTACGTTACTGGGCACTGCAAACGTGGACGTGATTAGCTCCGGGCTGCATGCCCCCTATGCGGCGAATCAAATTTTATACAAATGCCCTTTGTCCGATGCGGATTCGCTCTATGAAATGTACGCCACGGCTAACTCAAACTTTTATGGTGGGATTGAGGTCAATGATATTGACAGCGGGTATATTACACCGGCAAAAAATGTCGCTTTTCGTATTACGAACCAGAAAGCAGGGGCGTATTACACAAAATTTTGGCAGGAGCGTAAATTAACCCCCGCGGATTATATTACCGTCGGTTCCACTATCTATGTTCCAGCTTCCGCGTTCAGCAATATCACCTTTGAGCTACTTAAAACCAACGATTCCGGCAATATCTCATATGCTGACCCACGTAACGCATTTAACACCCTGACCCAGGCGCAAGCCACCGTGCGCTTTAAACCGGTTTTCGGTATGACCAGCCCCATCGCGGGGGCGCAGGCAACCAGCCCCTCAGCTTCTGCTACAAACATAGTGGCGGTGTGGGGGATGAGAGGAGGGAGTACCACCATCATCCACGGCGAGACCTGCGTGGTCAGTGATTTTGATCAGGTTGTTACTCTTCCCCCGATCGGGGCGGCTGAACTCAACGCCAGCATGACCAGCACCAGCAATTTTAATGTCGCGATTGAATGCGATGCCGGCGCGGTATCCGGGACGGTGACAAACACCACCACACCACCCGTGGCCATGGGGTTTCTGGTCACCCAGCCCACGGCGCTTGCCCAGGCTGCTACGCTGGGGCTGAAAAACGGTTACGGCGGCATCAGTCATTTGCTGGACAATAGCTACGGAACAAGCGGCGTGGCTTCAGGCGTCGGCATCCGCATTTACCCAGAGGGATCGAGTACGCCGCTTACTCTGCTGTCCACCAATACCACCACCGGAACAGGCAATGCCGCGGGCTGGTACGGCTTTAGCGATTATCTGGACAACGTTGGGGCAACGGGTACAGGTGGCAGTCGATATAGCGGATTATTCACCGCTTCTCTTGAGCGGCTTCCAGGATTACAAGCAACGGCAGGGTCGGTCCATGCGCAAGCACAGATTTTTGTCAGTCTTCAGTAAGACCTGCCTGATGATGACACTCTTGCTAAGTGCCCGCTATGCAGGCGCGGTGGTCAACAGCACGCAGAGCCGGCTGGTGTTTAATGAAAACAGTATCGCCGAGACGTTGGTGCTGGTGAATTCAGAAAGAGCGCCAGCGCTGGTTCAGGTCTGGAGCGATGATAACGATCCGCTGGCTCAGCCAGATAACCTCCATACGCCTCTGGTTGTGGTGCCGCCGCTGTTTAAGCTGGAACCGGGAGAATCCCGCAATCTGCGCGTCATGCTCTCCTCGCGTCAGGAAATTGCGGCCGGGCGCGAGCGCGTCTACTGGCTGAATATCTATCAGATCCCGCCGAACACGCAATCTGACGGCGAAAAGGGTAAAAAAGTCATTTTGCCTCTGCGTATCCGCTTAAAAGTTTTTGTCCGCCCGGCCGGTCTGAAAGCACCGGATGAGAACATCGGAGAGTCGTTGATATTTACGCTTAAAAAAGGCAGTAGCACAAACCGGTCGCTGCTGATTACTAACCCTACGCCCTACAACATGACGTTAGGAGAGCTACGTCTGGGAGGAAAACAGCTGACCACCATGATGATTGCGCCCGGAGCTTCCACCGCTGTACCGCTTTCGCCAGCGAGCGCCTCCGGGCTGTTGAGCTGGTCAGTCATCGATGATTACGGCAAACAAATCGCCTATACGCGCCAATTATGAAGTCAGGCCTCTCTCCCCCACCCACTATCGATGGCTGGGGGAGAAGCGCAGATGCGATGTAACACGGTTTATTAAATTCGACATAATTATAGTCTCCCATGCAAAACATGACGCTTAACATTACCTACTTTCATAAATATTTCATGACCTATGACCTCATCACCACCTGTTTACAGCGTGAACTGCAAACACATTATTTAAGGCTACATCATTTACCCAATCTGAACGCACTGTTAAGCGCGGTTGAAAATAATAAAATAGATATTCTGCTGATTAATTCATCCTGCCTTTTCGATGGTTTTTTCCACGAAACGGAAATCAGAAAAATGCTTTCCGTTATTTGCCCTCATCAGCGAACGGTGACCGTACTCTTCGCCCAAAATATGAAGCCAGTGTTGCTGAGGAAAATGGTGAGTTCAGGCATGAATATTCTGATCAGCCCCCATGATACTGCTCATGAACTGCTGAGCGCATTGACGAAGGCGATCGCCTCACCTCATGTAGAACCTTATATATCACAGACGATTAAAGAACTTCTGCAACATTCATCGGATGAACTGACCACCAAGGAGTGGGAGGTTCTCAACCTGATCAATCAGGGTTATTCGCTGTCACAAATAGCCTCGAAGAAATGTCGTGCCATGAGCACCGTCTCGACGCAGAAGCGTAAGGCGATGGATAAACTGCATCTCGCAAACGAAAGTGAATTACAGCGTTTTTTACATCAGAACACCTTTTTTAATCACTAAGTCCTGTGGAACACCATGTTTAACAAAATACTTATTTCGCTTATCGTCGGATTATTGTTGTCCGGCAGTGCTTGTGCGCTGTCGCTTCAGCAAGCCCTGCTGGCAGCCAGCGCTTATAACGCCGAATTTAATGCGGCGCGCAGAGCGCATGAAGCTGATGCACAAAAAAAATATCAGGGATTTGCCGGATTACTGCCGGTTGTCACCCTCAACGCCGCCTGGAATAAGACCGATCAGCCGGACGCCGCCTATTCCGCAGGCGTCACCCGGCATAATTACAGTTTTAATCTGACGCAGCCTGTTTTTGACGTCGCCAGATATGCTAACTGGCGGAAAACCGTGGTCATCAGCGATCTGGCCGATGTGAATTACCTGATCGCGCAGCAAAAAATGATCGCTGACGTGGTAACGGCTTATTACAGCGTGGTGTATCAGCGCAGCGTCCTCGAAACCCAGCGCAAAATCCTTGCCGCCTTTGATGCGCGGCTGAAACAGGTACAAAAATCGTTGAAGTTAGGCGATGGAACACGGCTGGATGAAGCGGAGGCGCAGGCTAATTATGACAAAGCGGTCGCTGATGAACTGGCATCCGAAAACACCCTTAATGATGCCAGAGTGACTTTTCACCAGCTGACCGGTCTGGACGCTCGGGACATCGCCGATCGGAGCCTGGACTGCGTTCGCTATGTTGATGACATGAATCCAGAACAATTAAAGCGCACGGCGGCGGCGAGCAATCTTGATGTTCTCGCCGCCCTACAAGCCATTAAAGGCAGCGAAGCCGATCTGGTCACGGCCACTGCCGGCCATCTGCCGGTTGTTACCTTACAGGCCGGTTATGGCAAAAACTGGAGCCGGGCGGAAGACAGTAACGTACTTGATGACCTGTTCGGCACCACCGCCAAAACAGATAACACCACCGTTGGCATCAATATCTCCATTCCCCTGTTCGCCGGCGGAAGCCACATTTCGCAGAGTCTGGAAGCGGCCCATCGCTTTGAACAAAGCAAAGATCTGCTGATTGATGCGCGTCGCAAAGCGGAACAGCAGACCTTACAGGCAATGTCGGGGGTACGAAACGCCCGCTCGCTGATTAAAGCTTACCAGCGAGCGATCGGCTCGGCAGGTAAACGGTTGAACGCAACCCGCTATGGGCGGGAGCTCGGCCAGCGGACGCTGATCGACGAATTTAACGCAGAAAATGAATATTACCAGGCTATTCAGGATCTTGCTCAGACTCAGAACGCGCTGATCCAGTCGATCGTCAACTTAAAATCAGCCACTGGATCGCTGGATTACGCCGCGATGCGCAGTCTTGATTGCAGTGCCACCTAACCGGAGCTTTCGACAATGAATCACGACTTATTTCGTCAGGAATCGCTGGACGCGAACAAAACCAAAGTGTTAGGTCCGGTAGCACTTTACTGCCCTCCTTTCCGCTGGCTGATCGTGGCGATGGTATGCGCCCTGACTATCGTGCTGGTCGGCTTTTGTAGCCTGGGAAGCTACACAAAGCGGGAAACGGCGAAAGGGGTTCTGACACCGGAAAGCGGCATCATGACCATTACCGCCCTGACGGCGGGCACCGTTACCGCCCTCCCCGTCCGTGAAGGCGCTGGGGTAAAAAAAGGCGAACGTATCGCCACGGTGTCTTCCGAAATCTCTACCGCACGCTATGGCCAGACGCGCGAGGCAATAGCCAGACAGCTCGAGATCCAGTCCCAGGGATTGACTCAACAGTTAACCAATCTGGAACAACGTAACGCTGAGGCGCTGAAATCCTTACAAGAAAGAAGCAGCCTGCTGGCACAACAAACGACGGAGCTGGATACCATTTACCGCCAGCGTCAGCGGCAAATTGCGCTGAGCCAAAAGCAGGTCGATAAAATGGCGGCGATGCGCGCCGAAGGCTACGCCTCTAATACCCAGGTCGAGCAGCAGGAGAGCGATCTGCTGGATGCCAAAGTACGATTACAGGACGTCGCCCGTCAACGTATCGAAATCAGGCAACAGCACGCGCAAACACGCCAACAGCTACGTGAGCAGCCTCTGACCTACTTCCAGCAAAAGAATGACCTGCAGCAAAAACTGTCGGATATCACGCAATCGATGATGGAAAATGAATCACGCCGTTCGGTGGATCTGCGCGCGCCGGAAGAGGGTACGGTGAGCGCCGTGCTGGTGAAGCCGGGGCAGATTGTCAGCGCCGGGCAAACTATCGCCATGCTTCTTCCAGACAACGCCCATCTACAGGCAAGGATCCTGCTCAGCAGCCGGGCCATCGGTTTTATCCACACCGGTCAGCGGGTGGTGCTGCGCTATGAATCCTTTCCCTGGCAAAAATTTGGCCAGCACTCTGGCGCGGTCAGCGAAATCTCGACATCCCCCCTGTCACCTCAGGAAATCGCCGGTATCACCGGCAATACCCAGATTCAGGAGCCGCTTTATCAGGTCAAGGTCACGCTCGATAGCCAGTCGGTACAAGCTTACGGCAAACAGATAGGCCTGCGTCCCGGCAGCGGGCTCGACGCAGACTTTATCGTCGATAAGCGCCGTATCTATGAATGGGTTCTCGAGCCGCTGAATGCGCTTGGCAAAATGACCTCTTTATAATTTCAAATGTTAACTCAGGTTGATCATGGATCTCTTTCACAAACTTAATTTGTCGTTTCGCCATAAACTCCCCGTCCTGCGACAAACCCAGGCCGCAGAATGCGGGCTGACCTGCGTCGGTATGATTGCCGGCTATTACGGCTATCAGATAGACATGGTGTCCCTGCGTCATCGTTTTCCCTCATCACAAAAAGGCAGTACGCTGGCCGACGTCATGTCCTTTACGCAAAAGTTAGATATGGGCTGCCGGGCGGTACGTCTTGAGCTGGATGAGCTCAATAAGCTGAAGCTACCCTGCATCCTGCACTGGGATATGAACCATTTCGTGGTGCTGAAAAGCATTAACAAAAATACCCTCACTATTCACGACCCGGCGCGCGGCGCGCGTAAGGTGGCGATGGATGAGGTATCGCGATCCTTCACCGGCGTAGCGCTGGAACTCTATCCTGCCGCCACATTTGAACGGAAGGATGAGAAAAAATCGATCTCGATGCTGAGTCTGATCCGTAACGTCTCTGGCATCGGTTCAGCATTTATCCAGGTGGCGCTGCTCTCGCTGGCACTCGAGTTCTTCGGCATCATTACGCCCTTTTATATGCAGTGGGTCATTGACCAGGTGCTGGTCTCGGCCGATCGGGATTTGCTGACGCTGCTTGGCGTGGCGTTCATTTTTATTACGCTGTTCCAGAATCTGATTGGCGCACTGCGCAGTTGGGTAACGACCTGGTTCTCCAGCATGCTGAGCGTACAGTGGTCCAGCAACCTGTGTGCTCACCTGCTGGGTTTGCCGCTAAGCTATTTTGAAGATCGCCACGTAGGTGACATCCTGTCACGCTTTGGCTCCATCGCGAATATCCAAAGCACGCTGACCGGCCGGTTTATCTCCTCTATCTTCGACGGCATCATGGCCCTGGTCACCCTGGGGGTGATATTTGCCTACAATACCTCCCTGACGTTTATCGTTATTGGCCTGTTTCTGCTCTACGCGCTGATCCGCTGGATCTCATTCGAACCTTTCCGCCAGGCAAGTGAAGACCAGCTGCTGGCTTCGGCGCAGGCACAGTCGCAGCTGCTGGAATCCATTCGCGGGGTTCAGGCGATCAAGCTCAACAATAAACAGGATTTGCGTGTTTCAACCTTTACCAATGAAACCGTACAATCCACCAACAAAGGGATTACTACCCAGAAACTCTCTATCGGTTTCAGTACGTTACAGGGCACTATTTCAGGTGTGGGCAAAATCGTACTGATTTGGCTGGCCGCCGCGCAGGTGCTGGATGGCAACTTTACCAGCGGGATGCTGGTCGCCTTTATCAGCTTTTCTGACCAGTTTATTTCGCGATCCGCCGGGCTGATTAACGCACTGATTGATTTCAAAATGCTGCGTTTGCATGGGGAACGTCTCGCGGACATTGTGCTGAGCGAAAAAGAACCGGACCTGGCAAGCAGCGCCTCGCTGCCCGATCGGGAGGGGCCGGTGCATCTGGCCATCCATCAGCTCTCGTTTCGCTATTCCGCCACCGATGGCGAAATTTTTACGGGCTTCAACCTGGAGATCGAAGCCGGCGAATCGATCGCTATTATTGGCCCTTCCGGACAGGGTAAAACGACTCTGGCAAAACTGCTGTTAGGGTTACTTAAGCCAGCGAATGGCAGCATCTGTATCAACGGTATCGACCACAGAAAACTCGGGATGACCCTCTACCGCGATCTGATCGGTAGCGTGATGCAAACAGACCAGCTCTTTGCCGGTTCAATCATCGATAATATCAGCTTCTTTGATGCCAGCCTCGACCGGCTGCGGGTTGAACGCGTGGCCAGAATCGCGCAGATTCACGATGACATAATGGCGATGCCGATGGGTTACAACAGTATGGTCGGCGACATGGGTTCTTCCCTCTCCGGCGGGCAGATACAACGCGTTATTCTCGCGCGAGCGCTGTATCGAAACCCACGGCTATTGATCCTTGATGAAGCGACGAGTCACCTGGATATTGCCCGGGAAAGCGCCATCAATGACGCCATCAGGCATATGAATGTCACTCGTATCATCATTGCTCACCGTCCGGAAACCATTTTAAGCGCAGACCGTATTATTGAGATCCATAGCCGCGGCGTCATTGAAGTGGCAAAGCATGATTTTATCCATGCCATCAAAAACTCACAGTCAGTCCTGCAGGTTTGATTTGTGATTAAAACTGGCAACCCTTCCCCCTTATCCCCATAGCCTTACATACAGGAGAGAATATGGCTAACCGTTTAGTATGCCTTGAAGGCACCGTAGATTTTGAAGAAGAGATTAGAAACCAGGCTGTGAATATCATCTCATTCCACCAGGGGCAGCAAATCACGATTAATCGCGACCGCATGCTGCCCGGCAGGTCTTTCGCTGAGCAAATATCATTGCAACTGAACAATGCTCAAAAAATATTTAAACAATTTAATTTTGTCAAAATGGAAGAATGGAAAGACGACGATGTATTTGGTGAGACAATAGAAATTATATTTACTTTCGTATCAGCAAGCGGGCAACGCGTCTGGCAGGTTACTCTGGCATCCTGCATTGCCGGTCAGGATATTATCAATTTTACCAGCGTATACCCTGACAAAGGGAGCATGGAAAGAGAGATTGTCCGGCTTCATCGTTGCGTGAAGCGGTTCATTTTAAACACCTAGTGCTATCGCTTGCTGTTTTTACATGAAAACCAGCACCTTGAAAATTACAAAAACCAGTAATGAAAAAGGTAAAATAGAAGTAATTCTATTTATTTAAACATATACCATAGGCATAATTCACACATCAGAAATGACCGGCGGAAATTAATGCCAGGATATTTCTGTAATTACACTTTATTTTTAACTAAAGGAAGAAACAAATGCGCGAATTAAACGTAATGGAAATTGATGCCGTCTCCGGCGCGGGTCTTTTTAGCTCTCTGACCAGCGCGATTCTCGGCGCAACCGCGGCCGGGTTTGCTGGCGCGATCATTGGGGGGATGCACGGTGGTGACGGCGGCGGTGTCCTGGGCTTTGGCGCCATCGGCCAGCTGGTGGGGATGATTGGCGGCGGCCTGATCGGCGTCGTTGGCGGGGCCGTCGGTGGCGCGGTGATCGGCTGGGATGACCCGGGTTCAGTGACTTCTAGTGTGCTCCAGTTTGTCAATAACGTCAGCAGTGGAGATTTCATGCGGGCCGCATGATTGCCTGACTAACCACAAGGTGCAGATCATTCTGCACCTTTTTCTTTTCCGCAACGTATTAATCAGCGGCATTACAGATATAGGTAGGTAGCGCTGAGATCATAAAAAGATAGTTGCCATTTTTTTGTTGGTTTATTCGAATATGAAGACTCTTGTCCGGGTACACGAAAAAATCAGGTTGGTACTGACTCAACCAGCCATCGTCCACATTATCATCCGGAAACTTAATATTTTTCTCTGATGTCATATAATAGATATCCTGATGTCGGCGCATGATAAACGATATTTTACGGTTAAAAATATTCTGCGAATCAGATCGCGCACGGCCATTAATACTCACCACGCCAGCCTGACCGCTAAACATAAAACGGAGTGAAACATCGATATTTTCATTTGCATAATGCTGAGAAAAACTGGCAACGCAGGAAAAATCATCAGGCCCTTTTTTACTCCATAATGAATAAATGAACACCGCAGCAGTCGCTGCCGTTAATACCGGCAGCAGTACCTTTAATTTACGGCTAATTCTCACTTACTGGTCCTCAAAAAAATAATCAGAAACACAACTGTTGGGTTCGTTCATCTGCTTATCACAGCGAATAACGGAGGTTCTCGGCAGCAGCGGAAAACGAGTAACGTATACCCAGGGATAATTTGTGCAGTTCTCCAGGAACTGGCTGGCTCGTCTGAGAGCGGAGGAACGCTCTTTATCAGAGATAATGGCGCCCGAGAGATGGATGTGACAACCCTCAATGGTTTTCAGGAAGTCGTAGTGAGAAAAGTACTGGCTTTGCCCCTCAACATAACGACTCGTCGCGAGAAATCCTACGCTAAGAATAATGGTCAGTAGCGCCCCCGTCATCACGCCTGGCAATGAGTGACGGCACCCTGTCTTGCGCCTTGTTTCCGGGTGTTCCGGTGGTTGTATTTCTTCGTTCTCGGTTATCGCCGATTCGCCATCATCCTGAATTGATAACGGAGGTTGCGTTTTAAGTGTCCGTTCCTGCAGCGTTTCATCAAAATTGATACCGTTAGAAGGCATAGGGCTGGTTTCAACCTGCTGTTCGGAGGTCAGTTTTTTAATATATACGCCACTGGCCAGCGTTAACCCCACGCGCGAAATCGTCACCACCAGCTCTTCATCAAGGCCCATCTTTTTAAGGCCTTTACGCAGGATAGAAATGTTTTGATAAAATGTATTAGTGGATACCTGCATACCGCATTTTGTCCAGACAATATCCAGGAATTCTTGCTGGGTAACGATACTGCCAATCCGTTCAATAAGAAGCAATAAACACCGACTGGCTGGTGAATTTAAGATAATAACATTGTCATGATTATTAAGGTCGCGCAACGTACTGGTTGCCGGATGAAACTCAACGGTTCCATTTATAATATAATGGTTATGCATACGTTTACGTCAAGGCTCCTGGTAAAATTCAGGCACTGGCAATAATCCACTACGTACAATAACCCCACCAGAGATTGTTTTATTGTTTGGGTAGCGGGTTATGAGACTTCCTGATACAACATGACTAATAACGAACAGATGGAAGCGAGACAACTATAATTAATATAATCTACTACGGATTTAACATATCTTATTCATCAAGAAAACCAGCAATAAAATATGCATATTAGACTTCCTGCCATCATTAACAAATTAAAGCACGCATTTAATTCTTAATAAACATTAAGACAGTCCCAGTATAATCACAGCTCCGAGGAGCAGACCAACTGTTTTTAACCAATAGATATCCATCATTTGATAGGCAAAACAAATCATCCAAAATATAGTCAGCACTGTTATATTTTATCCAGCAATCGATATAATTCTTATATTGTGATTTATTGAGATAATTTCATAAACAGAATTCATTGATGCGCTTGATTTTAATCATTATTTTTTCACTCATTGATTTAAATCAATTATTGCTTATCTAAAAAATTAAATAAATCAATCAGGATTCTTTATCTTTCCTTAAAAAATCATCCACAAATCTCACGCCAGGGCTCGCCCCCACGCTTAAAAATATTCAGCGTATAATGTGCCAGTTGTGATGATTCATAGAGGCAAAATAAGAATATTCCCTGATTTTAAAGGACCTGTTGATGAACGAAGATTTTTATTTTTACTTAAATGAGGGGGCCTGCAGATTTTCATTTAGCTAACTCATCAGCCAGTGAGTGATGAAGGTCCCCCAGTCAGAGGAGCCTGATTTAAACAGCCCGCTTCAGGAAACTTAAGCGGGCTTTTTGCTTTGCTGCTTTTGAATTCACCCGCAATGGGTTATTTCCACGCCAACGATCGCGCGCCGCTAGCTCCCGATATGGCTTTGGGTGCCAGCCTCGCTGATATTAACCGGCATGCCGGAGCGTCGTTCGAGAGCCTGCTCCGCCCGAATCACATTGACACCCACCCCCTTCACAAACGCCTGAATGCCTGCGGTCAGGGGTAACGGCACTTTTCTGTCCGATTCGTATTCTGCGCGGTTACGCGACAGCGGCTCATGAACTTCAACCCAGCGACTACCGTCCGGCTCTTCGGTAAACTTCACCGGCTGATCGATAATCTGCACGCGGGTGCCAACCGGGACGTTGTCGAACAGATATTTAATATCGTCATTCCGCAGGCGAATACACCCCTGACTGACGCGCAGCCCGATACCAAAATTAGCATTAGTGCCATGAATAGCGTACAACCTGCCGATATAAATCGCGTACAGTCCCATCGGGTTATCCGGCCCGGCCGGAACGAACGCCGGCAGACTTTCGCCTCTGCGGGCATATTCACGCCGCGTGTTGGCCGTTGGCGTCCAGGTCGGCGCTTCCTGCTTACGTTCTACGGTCGTGACCCAGTTGCGCGGCGTTTCACGCCCCGCCTGGCCGATACCAATTGGCAAAACCTCAACGGTGTTGCCTTCCGGCGGATAGTAATAGAGGCGCATTTCCGCTACGTTGACCACGATGCCTTCACGAACCGTAGCAGGCAAAATCAGCTGCTGCGGGATCACCAGCGTCGTCCCCGACCTCGGTAGAAAGACATCAACGCCGGGGTTCGCTTCCAGCATATTGCTCAGCCCCTGCCCGTATTGCGCTGCAAAGGCTTCCAGCGGTTGAGTATTATTGTGCGGTACGGTAATCAGTTGCGGGCTTCCCACCAGGCGGCTTCCTTCCGGCGGCAACAGATAACTTACGGCCAGCGCACTCTGGCTTGAGAGAATAAATAAAAAAGAGCAAAACCATTTCACACGCCGCACCATTTATTTCCCTTCCTCAGTCGCGACAATCGTGAATGAATTATAGCGTTTTTCTCACCTCTTCGTGGCAGCGGACCGCTGTTCCTTTATCCGCCACCGCGAAAATCTTTCAAATCTGATAATCAATGGCCGCTTCTTCCGGCTCCATTGCCTGACGTTTAATTTCATCCAGCGACAGTCCGGCGTTGCACAGCTCGATAAACCGCCAGACATAATTGCGCTGCAGTTGCCCGCGTTTAAGCCCTAACCAGACGGTATTCGCATCGAAAAGGTGCCGGGTTTCCAGGCGGGTAAAGGTGTCTGACTCCCGGGCATCGCCCGATTGTTCCGCCACCAGCCCGACGCCGAGTCCCAGCTCAACATAGGTTTTAATGACGTCGGAGTCCTGTGCGCTAAGGACAATATCCGGCATTAGCCCTTTACGGTTAAAGGCTTCATCAATACGCGAGCGCCCGGTGATGCCCTGCCGATAGGTAATTAACGGCCAGCGAGAAATAGCTTCGAGAGTTAAAGGGGTCGTTTGCACCAGCGGGTGATCTTTCGGCACCAGCAGGCTGTGATGCCAGCGGAACCAGGGAAAAGCCACCAGCGTCGGATCGTTACTCAGACGTTCACTGGCGATGCCGATATCTGCGCCACCGTTATGCAACAGCGCTTCAATCTCCTGAGGGGTACCCTGAATCAGTTCCAGCCGCACATCGGAAAAGAGCTCCCGGAAAGCTTTAATCACCGGCGGCAGGCTATAGCGCGCCTGGGTATGGGTCGTCGCAATGGTGAGCACACCGGAGGCATCGTTGGTAAACAGGTCGGCAAGACGGCGGACATTGCTGGCTTCATTGAGAATGCGTTCCGCAATGGATAAGAGCGCTTTACCCGGCTCCGTCATCCCCAGCAGACGCTTACCGCGTCGGATGAAGATCTCGATCCCCAGCTCTTCTTCCAGTTCACGGATATGACGGCTCACGCCCGATTGCGATGTATACAGCATATTTGCGACTTCCGTCAGGTTGTAATCCTGACGGGCAGCCTCACGAATAATTTTTAGTTGCTGGAAATTCACCCTTTCCTCCGGGCTATCAGACATAACATATGCTCTATTGTTAAAGTCTGTCGTCCTTACTAACAAATAATAAAAACCAGCAACTTATTCCTTTCGGGAATATAGATTAACTTACCAGCAACAATTCACGATTTTCCAGCGAAGGACGACTCACCAGCGAAAGCAAAATCTCTTTCACCGCCTGTGCCTGCGGTGACAGACTGCCCTTCGCCGACATATTCAGCGATAACGACAGACTCATCGAGGGCGTACTGATCCGCGCCATCCAGCCGTTTGCCGCTCCGCACAGCGATCGCGCGGCGGACTCTGGCAGCACGGTAACGCCCATTCCACTGGCAATCGCCGCGGTTAGCGTCGTAATGGATTCAATTTCACCGATAATTTTCGCCGACAGACGACGCAGGGTGAACGCTTCCGTCACCCGCGCACGTACCGCGCTGTAATCGCGCGGCAGGAACAGATTCATCTCCGCCACCGCGGTCAGATCGACGCTCTGTCCCGGGCAATCGCGGGTCCCCACCAGATAAAGATCTTCTTTCAACAAAGGCTGGCTGATGATGCCAGCTACCGGCGAACGCTCGTAGAGCACGGCCATATCCAGCTGGCCGCTGAGCAGTTTATCGTTAAGGATTGTCCCACTACTTTCCTGCAGATAGACCATCACTTCGGGTAGCTCATTGCGCACCGTCTGCAGCAGCGGCATGGTAATGGCAGAAGCCGCGGTCCCCGGCGCAAGGCCAATCGAGACCTGCCCGCTGAGCGTATGACCCACGTTATTCACCGCCAGCTGCGCCTGCTCGCACTGACGCAGGATGGTGCGCGCATGGGTATAGAGAATCTTCCCGGCTTCGGTCGGGGTAACGCCGCGCTTTGTCCGAATCAGCAGTTGCTGGTCCAGTTCGCCTTCCAGGGTCGCCACCTGCTGGCTCAGCGCCGGTTGTGCGATGTGCAAGACTTCAGCAGCCTGGGTCAGACTGCCGATATCGACGATTTTTACAAAATACTTCAGTCGTCTTAAGTTCATTTTGCCTCCTGTAAGGAAAGCCAGTACCAACGCTGGCTATTGAGTTACAGAGGTTTTGCAATTTGCTTGCCAGTTTTTTTGCATCGGTGCAAAGGCCGCTACAGGCGGCGTGATAAGCGATTCTGATAGCAACAGAGTATTTATTTGCCCGGTAAGCGGATTACGCTATGCCCCATTAGGGGTATATTTGCACCACAACGGTGCGCATTGATGGAAAACAGCGCAAACGCATCCCTGTTGCTGAAATTGTCAGCAATCAAACAGATTCGGGTGATTCTGCCTTTGACAAGGCCATGCGCCGCCGTTAATATGCGCCCCGTTCACACGATTCCTCTGTAGTTCAGTCGGTAGAACGGCGGACTGTTAATCCGTATGTCACTGGTTCGAGTCCAGTCAGAGGAGCCAATTTCCTGCTTTCATGCATCCTTGCGAATCATTATATGATGTTGGTTCAACAGGTTAGCGTGAAAACTCTTCCCGATGCATTTTGATTTTATCCTCCGCATCGGGAGAATTTGGTGGTCAGATTTGGGGTCAGTTTGGTTCGATTATGGAGTGACCCCCATATGTCTCTCAACGACACGAAAATCCGCAGTCTCAAACCTTCTGAAAAATCCTTCAAAGTCTCCGATTCACACGGTCTATACCTCTTGGTCAATCCAGGCGGCTCACGTCTCTGGTATCTTAAGTATCGAATTAACGGTAAAGAATCCCGCCTTGGCTTAGGCGCTTATCCCGATGTATCCCTTTCCGACGCCCGGCAACAACGAGACGGTATCCGCAAGTTGCTGGCGCAGAACATTAACCCCGCTCAGCAACGTATAGCCGAAAGAGCCGCCCGCTCACCGGAAAAGGTCTTTAAGACAGTGGCGCTGGCGTGGCATAAAAGCAATAAAAAATGGTCGCAGAATACCGCTGACCGTCTGCTTGCCAGCATGCACAATCATATTTTTCCGGTTATCGGACATCTGTCCGTCACGGAACTTAAACCCCGTCATTTCATTGACCTGCTGAAAAGCATTGAGAAAAAAGGTCTGCTGGAAGTCGCGTCCCGCACGCGGCAGCACCTCTGTAACATCATGCGTCATGCGGTTCATCAGGGATTCATTGACAGCAACCCGGCGGCAAACCTTGACGGCGTGACAGCGCCCCCCGTTAAGCGCCACTACCCCGCCCTGCCGCTGGAACGCCTGCCGGAATTGCTGGGGCGCATTGATGGTTATCAGCAGGGACGAGGGTTAACCCGTCAAGCGGTCCTTCTGACCCTTCACCTGTTTATCCGTTCCAGTGAACTGCGTTTCGCCCGATGGAGCGAGTTTGATTTCAGGAACTGTATCTGGACCATCCCCGCTACCCGCGAAGCTCTTCCCGGTGTTCGTTATTCCGGACGCGGAGCCAAAATGCGCACGCCCCACATTGTTCCATTATCCCGGCAAGCCATCGTTATCCTGAAACAAGAAGAGGAAATCTCAGGTCATCTGGAACTAGTGTTCCCCGGTGACCATAACCCTTACAGGCCAATGTGTGAAAATACAGTCAACAAGGCACTGCGACTGATGGGCTATGACACAAAAATGGACATTTGCGGCCATGGCTTTCGGGCAATGGCATGCAGCGCCTTAATGGAATCCGGACTCTGGTCGAAGGATGCTGTTGAACGCCAAATGAGTCATCAGGAACGCAACAGCGTGCGGATAGCTTATATCCACAAAGCTGAACATCTGGAAGCCCGTAAAGCGATGATGCAGTGGTGGTCTGATTATCTTTATACGTGCCGGGAAAACTATGTTCCCCCATATATATATAGTAAAAATATCAGTCATGAAGCTACCTGAGTCAGCAAAAAACTAATCAGGATTACGATAACAACAGCATCTGACAACGCAGATGCTGTTGTTATTTTTCTGTATCTTCTTCATGGTATTTCCCCTTCCATTTATCCTTGTCAGTTGGTATTAAAATCCGCCCTGTAATTTTAGAACAAAACAATGAGGGGTATGATATTCACAGAGGGTTATAACTCATCACGCTTTATACCAGAACTCTTTTTCAGAACAGGTTTATTCCTTCTGACAGCCCCTGGTGTATGATGCATTTCATTTCTCATCGCTCGGGTAAATACCTGCTGACTGGTAAACCCGAGCATAAAGCACACCTCTATGACGGGTATATCCGTATTCTCCAGTAAAAAATAAGCACGTCTTAGTTTTTCAAGCTTTATATATTTCCCTAGACTTATTCCTGCCACCTCCTTGAACATCCGTTGAAAATGCCATTTTGAATAACCAGCTTTTGCAGAAACATCCTCAACCTTCAGCGGCTCCTCCAGATGCTCATCAATCCATTGCATAATTTCATACACCACAAGTCGGTTTATCTTTTCCTTCCGTATTTTTTTTATGTCCATATATAGCCCCCCACAATGAGGCAGACAGGAATAACAGAAAGGCCAAAGCCCTGTTCACATCATCTGATGATTGAGATTCCACATGATCCACAACGACCCGGTAATAATGATAAAGATAATGACAGCGGAAAAGACAATGGTTACGAGGTTCCAGCGCATTTCAGAAGAAGCATTCAGGTGAAGAAAATACACCAGATGTACCAGCACCTGAACAACGGCACACGTCATGACCCCGCCTGCGATGATCCCTGCGGAAACACCACTGTCCATAACCAGCCAGAACGGGATCACCGTCAGAATGACCGACAGGAGAAAGCCGGTTATATAAGACATCGTATTGCCGTAAGCTACGCCCTGTGCGTCTGCAGAATGTCTCATGGCATTGCTCCCATCAGGTAAACAATACTGAACACGCAAATCCAGATGACATCGAGGAAATGCCAGAACAGACTCAGGCATATCAGACGGGGGCGACTGAATCCTGACAGACCTCGTCGGGCAACCTGATACATCAGGATCAGCATCCAGATCAGTCCACATGTCACATGCAGACCATGGGTGCCCACCAGAGTAAACAGCGCTGACAGGAAGCCACTGCGCTGTGGGCCGAAACCCTCAGCAGTCAGGTGACTGAACTCCCAGACTTCCATTCCGATAAAACCCAGACCACACAGAAATGTCAGGGTCAGCCATCCAAGTACACCGCCCTCGCGGTCTTTATCCATGCTGATAACAGCAAAACCATAGGTAATCGAGCTAAACAGAAGCAGCACAGTTTCCGCCAGTACAAACGGAGGTTCGAAAATATCCTTACCCGCCGGACCACCTGCAATGTTATGAACCATGACGCCGTAAGTCGCGAACTGGGTGGCGAAGATAATGCAGTCGCTCATCAGGTAGATCCAGAAGCCGAAGACCTTACTGGTACCTGTACCCTGATGCCCGTGCTCAGCACGGGTGCGGAAGGATGAATCCAGGGCTTCACTTACCATATGTCACACCGGCTTTGTTTATTTCTGCAAAGTGCTGATCCTCGATTTTTTTTATCTCGGCGACGGGTACGTAATAATCCACATCTTCATCGAAGCTTTTAATAACCCAGGTCAGGATAATCCCGAGGAATGACAATCCCGCCAGCCACCAGATATGCCAGATAGCCCCGAAGCCAAACCCGATGCAGAGCAGACCAATAATCAGCCCCGCCCCGCTGTTTTTCGGCATATGGATTTCGGCATAGTTAGCAGGTTGCTTGTATGCCTCCCCTCTTTCCTTCATTTCCCAGAACGCATCACGTTCGTGGACAAAAGGCACTTCAGCAAAGTTATAGAATGGCGGCGGGGAAGAGGTGGACCACTCCAGTGTCCGTCCGCCCCACGGGTCGCCGGTCATATCCCGGTTTTCGTGGCGGTCGCGCACCGACACCCAGAACATAATGACCTGGCACAGTATCCCGCAGGCTATCAGCGCAGCACCGCTGGCTGCCACGACCAGCAGGGGATGGAACTGGGGGTCAATATTCTGACTCAAGCGGCGGGTCATCCCCATGAACCCCAGCACATAGAGCGGCATAAACGCCACATAAAATCCGATGATCCAGAACCAGAACGCCCTCTTGTTCCATTTTTCATTCAGGGTGAACCCCATCGCTTTCGGGAACCAGTAGGACACACCAGCCATACTGCCGAACACCACTCCGCCGATAATGACATTATGGAAGTGGGCAATCAGGAACAGGCTGTTGTGCAGGACAAAGTCAGCTCCCGGCACGGCCAGCAGGACGCCGGTCATACCCCCTATAGAAAAGGTGACAATAAAACCTACCGTCCATAACATAGCGGAGTGCATCTGAATGCGCCCCTGATACATGGTGAACAACCAGTTGAAGATTTTCACACCAGTCGGGATAGCGATAATCATCGTCATGATCCCGAAGAAGGCGTTAACGTTCGCACCGGCTCCCATGGTGAAGAAGTGATGCAGCCATACCAGGAAGGAAAGCAAAGTGATGGCGACCGTTGCCCACACCAGCGAGGTATAACCGAACAGACGTTTCCTGGAAAAGGTTGCCACCACTTCCGAGTAGACCCCGAAGACCGGCAACACCAGTATATACACTTCCGGATGGCCCCACGCCCAAATCAGGTTGACGTACATCATCATGTTGCCGCCCATATCATTGGTGAAGAAATGGAAGCCCAGATAGCGGTCAAGGGTCAGCAATGTCAGCGTGACGGTCAGCACAGGGAAAGAAGCGATAATCAGCACGTTGGTACACAACGACGCCCAGGTGAACACCGGCATCTTAAACATCGTCATACCCGGTGCACGCATTTTCAGTATGGTGACGAAGAAGTTAATCCCGGTCAGTGTGGTCCCGATCCCCGACAGCTGGAGTGTCCATATCCAGTAATCCACCCCGACACCGGGACTGTACGCTAACTCCGAAAGCGGCGGATATGCCAGCCAGCCGGTGGTCGCAAACTCCCCCACTCCCAGGCAGAGATTAACCAGCACCACGCCTACCACCGTTAACCAGAAACTCAGGTTGTTCAGGAAAGGAAAAGCCACATCACGCGCGCCAATCTGCAGGGGCACCACAATATTCATCAGGCCGATAACGAAAGGCATCGCCACGAAAAAAATCATGATTACACCGTGACCCGTAAAAATTTGATCGTAGTGCCAGGGCGGCAGATACCCCGCCCCTTCCACTCCGGATGAGGCCAGTACCTGCTGGCTGCGCATCATGATTGCATCGGAAAAGCCGCGCAGTAACATCACGAACGCGACGATGATGTACATGATCCCGAGCTTTTTATGGTCAACGGAGGTCAGCCATTCGGACCATAAATATTTCCACTTACCGTAATATGTGATGGCGGCAACAATTGCCACACCAAGTATCAGAATAGCAACGATCGTTACCCTGACAATCGGGTCCTCAGGTATGGCATCCAGCGTCAGTTTTCCTGTGAGCATAATTAATTTCCCCGCGCTCTGTGTGAGAGGTGTTGTTCCGGCTCTGACCCAGTCATTCCCGTCTCCTTATCGTGATCGTGTGCTTTAAATTTTTCAGTCACGTATCTGAACAACGTCGGATCGATGACAGAGAAGAATTCAACCGGGTGGTTTTCGTCAGGCTCAGCCAGTTTTTCAAAATCAGCCGGACCGAGCAGCATATCCGGTGATTTCTTCACATCAGCGATCCACTGTTCAAACGCGGTATTATCCGGTACGGCAGTCGCTTTAAATTTCATGCCGGAAAAGCCCCTGCCGCTGTAACTGGACGAGATTCCGTTGAAGGTTCCCGTTTCACCGGCGATCAGATGCAGCCGGGTCTGCATGCCCGGCATCGCATAAATCTGGCTGCCGAGTGCCGGAATAAAAAAGCCATTCATCACGGAATTGGATGTAATACGCAAATTCAAGGGGGTATTTACCGGGAATACAATCTGATTGACGGTGGCAATGCCCTGTTGGGGATAAATAAACAACCATTTCCAGTCCAGGGAGATGACTTCGATATCGATGGGTTTCACCGCAGAGGTCAGTGGCCTGGATGGGTCAAGCGCATGGGTGGACTTCCATGTCAGCACGGCCAGAAACAGAATAATCAGGACGGGCACCGTCCAGACCACCGCCTCCACTTTATTGGAGTGGGACCAGTCAGGCGTATATTTCGCCGTGGTATTCGTGGTCCGGTATTTCCAGGTAAACACAACTGCCATCAGAACCACGGGAATAACGACCACTAACATCAGACAAAAAGCCGTAATGATTAGCGCCCGTTGTTCAATAGCGATTTGCCCTTTGGGATCAAGTAAAACAGCATGACATCCGCTTAGTAATAACGTCCCTGTTATTACCGGCAGGCATTTCACAATGGTCTTATATTTATGATATCGCATGGGACAACCTCATTTCACGGACTTGCAGACCGGCAATAAATAATGAAACCTTTTCACGGGGAGATACTCTGCCCTTCTCATTCCCGCTACCGCCATTCCTGTTATTTAATGGCCCGACATCTTCTGAAGCGGCCCTTTCGGTTTTTTGATTAGCCAGATAATGCCTATGGACCCCAGCATCAGAACGGTGGCCGACTGATAGAAATCGTTCGTTGCCAGCATGATGGCCTGACTGTCGATCATTCTCGAAAACAGAGCCGCTGACGTGTCTGTCGGAATACCGGCCGCGCCCAGCGTGTTGCTGACAATCCCTGGCACGTCAGGATTGATTGCCGTCACCAGCTCCGCTCGGTTAAATTTTGTCATATGTTCCCAGTAGGTCTGGGTCAGGGAAGAGCCTACCGCCATGCACATGACACGCAGGAAGTTCTGCAGCCCGGAACCGGCTGCCACTTTCTCCGGCGGCAGTTCGGACACGCCCAGCGAGGTGAGCGTGATAAGGCAGGCGGGAACTCCGGCCCCCAGAACGAACATGGGAACGGCAACTGACATAAAGTCAGCCTGCGACGTCAGCAGGGCACGCATCACAAAGGAGACCGCCAGTACCCCCATGCCATAGCTCACCAGCAGACGGGGATCGACCTTCGGCAGCAGACGACCAATTATGGGCGAGCTCAGGACGGCCAGGATCCCCATGGGGCCCGTCGCATACCCGGCCCAGGTTGCCGTGTATCCCATCCATTGCTGTAACCAGAGGGGGGTCAGCACGATATTCCCGAAGAAAATACCGAACATCAGACAGAGCGTGACGGTAGATACCACCCAGTTACGTGACTTAAATACGCTCAGATCCAGCACCGGTTGCTCAGCGGTGAGCTCCCAGATAATCAGCGAGATCAGGGCAATAGCGGCCACAATGGCGCAGACAATGATAATATCCGAGGAAAACCAGTCCAGTTCACGTCCTTTATCCAGCATGATCTGAAAGGCTGCCACAAAGATGACGAGCAGACCCAGCCCCACGCTGTCCAGCCGGGAACGGCTGATATGTGTTTCTTTCCCCTTCAGCACCCACCAGGTCCCAAACCCCACAATCAGACCAAAGCCGATATTGATGTAAAATACCCACTGCCAGCTCCAGTTATCCGAGATAAGCCCACCCAGTATCGGACCGAATATAGGCGCTACTACCGTCATCATTCCCCAGAGCGCCACGGCAATGTTGGCCTGTTTCTTCGGGAAGGCTGCAAGCAGCAACGTGGAAGAAAGCGGGATCAGCGGGCCACCGGCAAGCCCCTGCAGCACACGGAAAATGGCCAGGCTCGGTAGTGACCAGGAAAGACCGCAGCAGACAGAAAAAATCACAAATGCAACAACAGAAAAAAGGAATACGCGCACCTGACCGAACTGCATCGCCAGCCAGCCGGTCAGCGGCACCGTGATGGCTTCAGCCACCGCATAGGCGGTGATGATCCAGATTCCTTCTGTTGTCGACACGCCCAGGTAACCGGATATTGTGGGCATCGCGACGTTAGTAATGGTGGTATCGAGTACCACCATAAAATTCCCGAGCGAGAGCACGATTGCCGCAACAACCAGTTTGAATCCGGACAGAGGTGGAAATGCTGAACCAGACATACCTTATTTCTCCGTGTGGTCATCTCTGGCATTCGATGTCAGGTCCACCGTCACTTCCATGGACAGCCCGATGCGCAGAGGATTTTTACGCAGTTCTTCCCGCTCCAGACGAACACGCACCGGCAGTCGCTGCACGACCTTAATCCAGTTACCCGTGGCATTCTGCGCCGGTATCAGTGAAAGCGCGGAACCGGAGCCTCCGTCAAATCCCTGAACCACACCGTGATAAACAACACCGCTGCCGTACAGGTCTGAAGTCAGCTCTACCTTCTGGCCCGGTCTGACGTCGCTGAGCTGACCTTCCTTGAAATTCGCATCAACATAAATATCCTCGATGGGCACAACCCGCATCAGCCGGTTTCCAGCCTGAACATGCTGCCCGATATCCACTGAGCGCTGTGTTACCACTCCATCCACCGGGGCCCGGATAACCATACGCGCCAGGTTTATACGGGCCTGATCGAGACGGGTTCTGGCCGCCACCACAATGGGGTTAGTTTCAACGGTACTGTTCAGAAACAGGGCCTCGTTCGCCTGCCGGGATCCTTTTGCTTCGACACTGCCAGCGCGAGCAGCTTTCAGACTGGCTTCCGCTTCTCCCAGCGCGGCCGTTGCCTCCCGTAATTCTGTCTGCGCATCCGTAAAATCCTGCTCAGATACGGCCCCGGCTTTCACCAGATTCCGGCGACGTCGCTCATCAAGGGTGGCCTTATCAAACCGGGCTCGTGCCCTCGCCACATCATGTTCGGCGCTCTGAATACCTGCTTCACGCGAATCAAGCTGTCCGCTCAGAGCGGTGTCATTGGCCATAATCTGCATCACCTTCCGCCGGGCGCTGCCAAGCTCAGCTTCAGCCTGTGACACCGCAATTCTGGCGTCCGTCTCATCAAGCACGACCAGTACATCACCGGCATGCACAAGCTGCGTGTTGACCACATTTACTTTCTTCACCGGTCCGCCGACAAGCGGCGTGACGTCTGCGACTTCGGCAGCGGTATAGGCGTTATCCGTTGAGACGGATTTACCGGCAAAGAAAATCAGCCAGATGGCATAACCGATGGCGATAAGAATCAGGACGCCACCAAACAAAGCGAATAATTTACGGCGATGCTTTTTTTTATCACCGCTATCCGGTTTTGCATTCGTGTTATCCAGAGCCCTGTCCATATCCTGTGGGCCGTTTTTATCTTTATCTTCAGTCATTACGGTTTCACCTGCGCATCAAATGTTGAACTGGATTCAAATCCGCCCCCAAGGGCCTTGACGAGTGACACATCCAAGACATAACCCCGGGAATGCATGGCTGTATTCGCCAGCTCAGCCTGGAGTAACGCATCTTCAGAAATGAGAACTTCCTGATAATCGGCCAGCCCCCCCTGATACCGGGCTTTTGCCAGATGATAAGCTTCCTCGCTGTGGGACAAAGCAGATGCGGTTGCTTCTGACCTGCCCACCAGAGCAGCAAGGCTCCGTGTAACATCAGCAGTTTCACGTAATGCCTGTGTCAGCGCCTCGTTATACGACGCCACCGCATATTCATATTCCGCTCTCGCACCTTTATAGTTGGCGCGTAAACGCCCGCCTTCAAAAAGGGGTAAGCTGATGGCAGGTCCGACGCTCCCGATATCAGAGCCCGAGCTGAACAGGTTATTCAGCCCCAGTGACTGGTATCCGACGAAGGCCATCAGGTTCACGTTCGGGTAAAACTGCGCTCTGGCAACACCGATATTGCTGGCGGCGGCTTCAACCCGCCACCGTGCGGCCACCACTTCCGGATTGCGTCCGAGCAGGTTTGCGTTCAGCGCATCAGGTAACCCGACAGGGCGGCGCATCTGCAACCGGGGTCTGAGGATATCCAGCCCTCTGTCCGGCCCCCGGCCCAGTAAAGCCGCGATGCCGTTTTGGGTTAATTTGATTTGCTCATCGGCTTCAGCCAGCGCCGCTCTGGCGACATCCAGCCGGGCACCGCTTTCTTCCACGGAGACTCTGGAATCAAGTCCCTGAGCATGGCGTAACTGCACCAGCCTGACGGTATCCGTCCGGTTACGCAGTTGTCGGGCCGCAATGTCACGACTGTCATACTGGTACTGCAGACGGATATAAGCGTCCGCGAGCATCGTCGTCAGCATCAGTTTCGCGGCGGCGGCATCTGCCTCAGCAGCGCTGGCTTCGGATGTCGCGGCACGCAGCGCATCCCGGTTTTTACCCCAGAAATCCAGTTCCCAGCTAAAGTTGAGGCTGGCCTGCCCCATATCATTCCATCCGTGCGGCACGGCTGTTTTAGGGTAGATGTAGTTGTAGCTGAGCTTCTCTTTATCAATGGACGCGCTGGCGTCCATTGACGGGTATAACCGGGAACGGGCGACACCGGTTCTGGCCGTGGCTTCACGCACCCGGGCTTCTGCCTGTGCCAGAGAAGGTGAATGCGCGGTGGCTTCACTCATCAGCTGGTTAAGCTGCGTATCGCCGAAGGCCATCCACCATTTTTCCTGCGGCCAGTCAGCATGCGGAGCGGAAAAACTGCGTTGTGAAATCAGCGCCGCAGCCTGCTCCGGCTGAGGAGCAGTTCCCAGATCGGGGATCGCAGCACATGACCCCAAAGCAAGACTGAGCACGGAGATAACACATCCTTTCAGATAATGCGGACGGTACCTTACTGACTTCGTCCCATGTGCAAATCTGTAACCTGACACACACCTCATTCTTGATCGCCCTGTTTATTCTAGTTTACGGCGAACAAAGTAAACCGATCGGTTCGGTACAGTCAAGACCAAATTTCACTCAACTACGTCGCAAAAATACGTGAGTAGCACTCAGGCCTGAACGATATGATTTCGAGTTTCATCTTATGGTAAGATCAAGCTTTATTCCGGATAAGGAAGTGCAGATGTCGGTATCAACAAAGACCTCAATTGACACTAGAAGAAAAAATAAAATACTTTCTAATGATATAGTTAGTAACTTACCTGAAAAAGCACAACGCGTGCTTGAAGGAGCAAAAGCTATTTTTCTGGAAAGAGGCTATGCAGCAGCATCAACAGATATGATCCAACAGGCTGCTGGAGTCTCAAAATCAACCGTATATGCATATTATCCAAATAAAGAAGCATTATTTACAGCAGTGATTGAAATAGAATGTGAGCGTTTTCTTCAAAAAGTACATAAAATTAAAATTTCGGGAAAAGATATTTATGATAAATTATTTAAAATAGCCCGAACGTATCTGGATATTGTGCTTTCGGAAAATGGCCTCGCTCTCTACCGTGTTGTAGCTTCTGAAACACCGCGTTTTCCTGAATTAGGTAGACGTTTCTATTTAGCAGGTCCAGAAAAGATAAATAACATTGTTGAAGAAATACTACAACAAGCTGAATCTAAAGGAGAAATCTCGTTAGGTGGTATTGGGCGAAATGCAGTTGCTTCCTTATTCGTGAATATGGTACGCGGTGAGCCTCAAATACAGTGCTTAATGCATCCAAAATCTTCCACTTCTGCTGCACAGCGTGATCAATGGGCAAAGGATGCGGTCAATGCCTTTTTATTAGCCTTTCGTAAAGGATAATTATAATCTCCAGTTTTAAAGAAATTAGAAGATGCTCAGGAGTTTATAATATTATCAATTTGTTCCATATTATTATATGGAACACTACCATCAAGTGGATTACATTTTCCGAATCGTTCTTCTCTATAACTCCAGGCGACTAAATTTAGTTAGCGCCCTAACTTGCCTCTTGACAGAAATTTTGTCTATCCTGATCAAATCGAACCGTACCGTTCGTTTTAGTCAGGAGACGTTAGCATGATCGGAGTAGTAAGGTTTTCAGAACTAATGGAGCACTGGGAGGCAATTTCTCTACCAGCACCAGGAAGCATCTATGAGCCAAAGCAGCGCTCAAGCAACTGCCTCAAACATAACCCTTGCAACATAAAAGATTGGATTACTATTGAATTCTCTCAACAGGGATCCTACAAACGAAAATATGAAAATTTTCGCCATAAAGATCTTGTACTACTACTCTTTATTATTTCGGCTCGATATTTTATTCATAGAGTTTTATCTTCGTTAGTCTTAATATTATTCAGTTCATCCTTCATTATGCTCTCAGGAAATTGTCTCCTCATCCATAGTTACGAGAGAAAATTTCATAGCGAACTAAAAACTAGTTTAACAATTTTATTTTTAAACTCTTTACTTTATAAAATAGGGTTCATTTGTACATTATCGATAATATTCATGAATAATGAAACAGTGAATCGTAATTTAAGTTTTGCATAGAAAAATATGTAAAAGGAGTTTTTCATGTTGAAAAGCAGCGAGATCATAAACGGTTCGCTTCCGAAACCTGACTGGGTAACCATACAAGAAGCCGTTAACATAATTAATACAGAGAGCAACGAAAGAATCAAAGAGAGTGATATTTACCGTTATGCATTATATAATAAAATTAATCTCGCCATATACTTTCAATCTCCAATTATTCTGAGAAAAATAAAATATGCATTTCAAAAAGTAAAAATGCATCCAGCTAGAGGGACATTGATTCATCGTTTATGTCTGCTAGAAAAAAATAGCTTTATTAATGGATGGGACTCAATTTTCAGTACTGAGGGCAGATACGTCCACTCCACACAAAATATTATTGATACATCACTTATTGGGTTTGAATGTATTTTAATAAAGCAATTTCTCGCATGCTCATTGAATATACCATTACCAATTATTGGGAAAAACACGGTAAATTATGGCATCACTGTTACTATGTCCAATGAAGTTTTTCAGCTGTTTGAAAAAACAACCTGGAAGTGTAGAATTGAACATCAAATAAAAAACCTACCAACAGATCTGGCGTTTGATATTATGGAGAGAATTTCTTCAGAGGGAACGATAAATCAAAATACAAAGCAAGAATATTTCCCCCTCTATAATTTGCCTCAGGATTCCTGCTTTGTTATTCGTTACTCAGAGATTGAGAAACTAATTAGCACCCAGGTTACAGAGAAATCCCTCCCCTCTTCAACTAGAATATCCACACCCTTGTCAAGGTTATTTTGGCTCGCTTGTAGGCACAATGATGTTATCAGTCCATTAATAAAACAACCCTATAAATTATTGACAATTTTTGAAGAATGGGCGGCAGCTGATGGTATCACTGACCGTCTAAGCGGTGATACTTTAAAAACAGCACTAGAGCGTGGCTCCCCTCCGTCCTCATCCTTATTAAATTGATATTGTGTTTATCTGTCAACAATATGATCCCGTATTTAGTTTATTAAACCCCGTAATACGGGGTTTACCACTACCACTTCTCCTTCCGTTATGCTTTTTTATTATCTCCAGGCATACCAATGTTTGTTTTGCTACAGGAGACAATCATGACATCACATCAGTTATTACGCTTAAAAAAGGTTGAAGAAAAAACCGGCTTGAAACGTTCACAAATCTATCTGTATATGAAAGAGGGTACATTTCCTCGTTCAATAAAAATCGGACCAGCCAGTGTGGCCTGGCTGGAATCAGAAATTGACGAATGGATCAATATTAAATTGTCCCGGCGCTAAACGCGGTCAAGGGAAGGCGAATTAAAGCAACTGATTCAACTAAATACCCTCCAACAGGCTATATACCCAGATATTTCTGCATCTATCTTGCCTGTTGAACAAAATATACGGAATACATATTATGATCCCTTCACTAAATTACGCCGTACTCACCAATGCCCTGCAGGCGCTTAATGAAGGCAATATTCGTCACTGTGAAGATCTCGGTTTCACATTTGACGAAATGAATGCCCTCAGCCAGCTCTCGCCAGATGCACTCTTTACGCTGAGCCGAGCAGCCGCGCCTTTTATCGCAGTCTCGCTACGCCACGATGTTCTGCACCAGTTGCTGGCCCATTCTGGTCAGGAAGAACAGCGCCGACAACTAATTGACCGGGCCATACGACTGGGCGGCTCCATCGCACTGATGAACCACTATTTTGGTCTCACCTCCAATGAAGTCTGCCTTCGCCGTCGGTTGCTGGGTGTCAGCGTGCCGTATGGCCGAACGCCTGAACCGGATGAAAAGACAGATGTGGCTATCTGGTTGCAATGGCAGCAGCGCAGGGTAGAAAACCTTGAATCGCCCGATGCACTGATCACCATGATGCAGGTGACGGAAATCCTGCAGCCAGAGGCCGAAGCGCTGTCACTCACCACGGTCTGGAAACGTATCGCACTGTGCGAACAGGAAGCCGCTACTGGCAGGAGGACTCTCCATGCCGGATGAGATCGACCGCGATCAGGAATTTAATGAACAGCGACTGGAGGAGATGATTGAGCAGAACCGTTTTAAGCCGGGTTCAACACCATCATTATTTCACTGTCGTATATGTGGTAAACCTATTCCTGAAAAACGACGGCAGACTCTGCCGGGCATAACCACCTGTACAGAATGTCAGGAACAACTTGAGCATCGCAGACGCTAATAATAGCGATAAAGACGTTCGGGGATATTATTTCTCTGCACGTCTTTCTGTTTCCATTAAAATAGAATGCCTTCTTTATTATCTGTTCTGCATCCTTCTCCCTCTTTCCGCATCTGATAATCCTCGCCAGTTTATCTCTCTTATTTTTGTTTTGAATTTATCGTTTATATCCCGCACTGAATATCTGATTCTGAAAATGCCATAACAACATGGTTGCCCTGATGGACGTTCATTCGTCCAGGCCGGGGATTGTTCTTTAACAAATTGGATCGGGCTGTCACGTAACCACAATTCAGGGTGCCGCTGAATGTTCTCGCTGACCCGTTAAAACCGGAATGCAGAACCGGGATGTGACCTTTTTATTGCTTTCACGGCTATTTTATTAAAGGAAATACCATGAGAAAACCCAATTATCACGTCTTTATCACTCAGGAAAGTCAGCCCGATGCACAGGGCGAGAAAAACACGTACTGGACCAGGGTTGGTGTGGCCTTCGCACATAACGGTAAGCCTGGCCTGAATATCGTGCTGATCCCCGGTATTGCGGTTTCAGGCAGGCTGGTACTGCTTGAACCGAGAGAAGAGAGTGACATTTCACAGGATGCCGCAGCCGTTTAACCCGCTTTTGTCCTTCTCCCCGGTAACGTGTTTTTGTATACGCTGCCGGACCCACGGTTACGAGGCCACTATGCTTTCCACCACAGCCTTTCTGGCGCTGGCGACGCAGTGCGCCACCAGTGTTCACCCGTCCACGGCACTTGATGTGGCACGGGTCGAATCCGGTTTTCACCCTTACGCCATTGCTGAAATCGTGCCGGGCGGCAAAGGTGTGATTTCACATTTTCCCGCAAGCCATGATGAGGCGATGAGCCTCACCGGACGGCTGGCGGCGCAAGGCCGACGCTATTCGGTCGGCCTGATGCAAATCACCAGCACCAATTTCCGCCATTACGGCGTCACGGCCAGCGACTTACTTAACCCTTGCATCAATCTGTCGGTATTTGAGCGCATTCTCGCCGACTGTTACCGGCGCGGTAGCACTCTGAAACGAGCGCTCAGTTGTTACTACTCCGGCAACTTTGAAACCGGTCAGCGACCGGAATCCGCCTTTAACCAGACCAGCTACGTACAGCGCATTGGCTATGTCGTCCCGTCCACCCGGGAAGACCGGCAGCGAGCCCCTGACCCGAGCACACAACCGTCTGCCCGTTATCCCGCCGTTGTGCTGCGCGGCGAGCCTGCCGGTGCCACTGCGCCGATCCTGACTTCCCTGCATTATCCCGATTCCGTCATTCGCGGCGCTATCCCTGTTATCCCTGATGAGGAGAAATGATCATGCGTAAACGCCGTTACTCCGCTGTTGTTTCCGTGCTGCTGTCTGCCCCGGTGCTGGCGGCGAACAGTGGTTTTAACAAGGCCAATGAAACACTGAGCAATACCTCGACCGGCCTGCTGGGACTGGCCGCCGTCACCATCACACTGGCGACTATGTGGGTGGGCTACAAGGTGCTGTTCGACGGCAAGAGCCTGCATGACATGCGTAACATCATCATCGGCGCGATCCTGATCGTCGGCGCGTCCGGCTTCGGTGCCTACTGGGCGTCATAAGGGAGGCAACGATGGCTACGCTGAATAAAGCACTCACGCGGCCTGCCGCCATTATGGGTATTCCTCTGGTGCCGTTCGTTCTCGTCAGCGGGGCCATCGTCCTGCTGGCAGTCTATGTCAGCTATTACCTGGCGATTATGCTCATTCCTGCATGGGCGGAAATGAAAAATAAAACCCGAAAGGACATTCATTATTTCAGTCTGCTCTGGCTGGCGTTTAAAACCCGTGGGCGGCTTTTCACCAATACCCATTTTGGCGCGAATGCCCTGCTGGCAAACCAGTACGATAACGTTGATGTCTCGGAGTTTATTCAGAAAATGAAATTAAACGAGCGTATTACGCTGGATAAATATATTCCGTACTCCTCCCATATTCACCCTTACGTCATCAGAAACCGTCACCGTGATTTGGTTGCCACCTGGGAGCTGGACGGCACAGTCTTTGAATGTGAAGACGAACATCACCTGACCCTGATGGCCACGCACCTGAATAACGTTATTCGTTCGTATGAGGGTCTGCCGGTAACATTCTATATTCACCGGCTCCGTGAAAAATACCATGATGTTTTTGAAGCCTGTTCGGGTATTCCCTTTTCCGATGAGGTAACACGTCGGTATTACCAGCCGGTAAAAGACAAACCGTTATGGCGGCACCGGCTGTTTTTCACCGTCTGCTACGCGCCGTTCTCTCAGATTGAGAAGAAAACCATGAAAGCGCAGTCGCACAGTAAACGCCAGGCAGCACTGGATGACGCGCTCAAAATCATGCTGGAATACCGCGAAGCACTGGAATCTTCATTATCCCGCTATATGGCAACGCCGCTGGGGATATATGAAGAAAACGGGCGGGTGTATTCCTCACAACTGGCGTTCTTCCATCGTCTGCTTACCGGTCAGTGGCAGAAGGTGGCCGTAACGCGCTCACCATTTTATGAAACGCTCAGTACGCCAGACGTCTTTTTCACCACCGACACCGGTGAATGCCAGACGGTCAGCGGTTCCCGTTTCTTCCGCAGCCTGGAGATTAAGGATTATTCCCCGGAAACCCATACCGGTATGCTGGATGCGCTGCTGTACGCCGAAAGCGAGTATGTTCTGACGCAGTCCTTTACCTGCATGGCACGGGATGAGGCGCAGAATCATATCCGTCTGGCGGAAAAACGGCTTAACTCCACGGACGACGACGCGACTTCCCAGCGCGAAGAGCTGATTGTCCTGCGCGACCTGCTCCAGTCCGGACATGTGTCGTGCGGTAAATTCCACTTTTCCCTGCTGATCTCCTCAGACAGTGCCGGACAGGTGGTGAAGGACACTAACGTTCTGGCCCAGCCCTTCGCCGATCTTGGTATTATGACAACGCTCTCCACCCTGTCACTGCCCGCCGCGTATCTGGCGCAACTGCCGGGCGTGTATACGCTGCGACCCCGACTGGTGGCCGTCAGCAGCCAGAATTTTGCCGATATAGCCTGCCTGCATAACTTCCATCCCCACAAACGCAGCGGTAATCCGTGGGGGGAAGCCATCGCCATCCTCACATCTCCCGGCGGTGGCGGGTATTACCTGAACCTGCACGACAGCCAGGCCGGGCGGGATGACACCGGTGAGAAAACGCCGGGGAATACGGCGATTATCGGGAAAACCGGATCCGGCAAAACCCTGCTGATGACCATTATGCAACAACTGATGCAGAAGTACCGTAACCCGGCGTCGTTTGCGCCTTCTGCCACCATCAAACGGCTGACCACGGTGTATTTCGATAAGGACCGGGCGGCGGAGATGGCGATCCGCCAGGCGGGCGGGCGTTATTTCCGCATCCATACCGGCGAGCCCACCGGCTTCAACCCGTTTGCGCTGGAGCCAACCCGCCGGAACATCAGTTTCATCAAACGGCTGGTGCGCATGCTGTGCCGCCGCAACGGTAAGCCGCTCGATCCGCGCGATGAGGAGCGGATCAGTGCCGCCGTGGACACCATCATGCTGGACTATCCGCCGGAGTACCGCCGGTACGGGATCACCCGGCTGCTGGAAGTGCTGCCGGAGCCGCCGACCACAGACGCCCGCACCAACGGGCTGCGTATTCGCCTGAAACAGTGGGCGCAGAGGGGCGAGTTCGGCTGGGTGTTTGATAACGAGGCCGATACTTTCACCATCAGCGATGTCGATAACTTTGGTATCGACGGCACCGAATTTCTGGATGATGACGATATTCGCGGCCCCGTGACCTTTTACCTTCTGTACCGTGTGACCAGTCTTCTGGATGGTCGCCGCCTGGTGATGTTTATGGATGAGTTCTGGCGCTGGCTGGCCGATGTCGAATTTTCCCGCTTCTCCCTCAATATGCTGAAAGTCATCCGAAAGCTGAACGGTATCTTCGTTCCGGCAACACAGTCACCGGATGAAATCGTCAGACACCCCATCGCCCCGGCGATTATTGAGCAGTGCGGTACCCAGATTTTCCTCGCCAACCCGAAAGCCAGCCATGCGGATTACGTGGAGAAAATGAAAGTGCCGGAAAGTGTTTATGACACGGTCAGGAACCTGGATCCGGGCGAGCATTATATGGTCATCCTGAAAACACCGCTGCGGGCCGGGGAAACCCGCCCGTTTGTGGCGATGGCGAAAATGGATCTGTCCGGGATGGGTAAATTCACCCGGCTTCTCAGCGGCAGTGAGGACAACCTGAAAATATTCGATGCCATTTATCAGGATGGTATGCGACCTGATGAATGGAAAGATACTTTTTTTGACCGGGCAATCTGAAAGCCAACCTGAGGTACTATCAATGCGTTCCAGGAATCACCGTCTGGCATTATTGTTATTTTTCTCGGCGCAGGCGTTCAGCGCCGGAATACCGGTTTTCGACGCCGTGCAGAATACCGAATCCATTAACCAGTGGATGCAGAAACTACAGCAATGGGAGGGTACGGTTACCCATTATAAAAGCGAACTTAATGCGTATAAGAAACAACTGGCTACCGCAACCGGCGTGCGGGATATTCAGGGTTTTCTCAGTGATGCCCGAAGCCTGAAAACCGATATTGATAATCTCCGTAAGAACGGTATTTCACTGGATGATCTGCTGACCACGCAGAACAGTTCATATTCTTATGAACTGCAACACCTTTACAGTAAATACAAATCGTTCAGCGTATGCAGCGAGGAACAGGAAGGAATAAAATATCAGGCCCTGGCCGACAGTTGCAAACAGATAATCCTCAATCAAGCAATGGCGATTGAGAATACCACTGACGTTGAAAACAGGATTAACAGCACACTCAGCGATATATCAGACTTATCTGACCGTATATCGAATGCGCAGGACTCGAAAGAGTCTCAGGATCTGGCTAACGCCATCGCGGCGAAAAGCGTACAGTTAAATGCGCTGACGAATCAGTGGGAGATGTCTGTCAGGCAGGCTGAACAGCGAACGACATTGCTGGAACAGCAAAGACAGAAAGCCTTTGAACAGCAGCAGCTAACGGCACCTGTTGCTGACCTTAATAATTTATAAGGAGGTTATCCGTGCTCAGATCCTTATTCACCTTATGCACACTCTCAGGCGTGATATTACTGTCCGGCTGCAAGGAAACCAAATCCGAAGCCTGGTATAAGCAACATCCTGACGAAACTTATGCGGTTTATACGCAATGCCTGAAGGATGGCGAGGCAAGCGATAACTGCGAATTTGCCCACCGGGCAGCACTTATGTTTGCACAGGAAGGCCAGCCCGGGGTTAAGGAAAAATTCGAGGCGATATTTCAGCAGGAAGCTGCAAAACGAAATGCAGTGACATAGTAATAATATTTCCTCCAACAAAACAGGGAATTCTCCCTGTTTTTTTATTTCCTTTCTTTAAATATCAGGTGAGGCACCATGTCCGGTGGTATTTTTGTTGGTATGGACAAAAACATCATGGATGGACTGAATGCTGTACTGGAAGGTCAGTCTTCCACTTACGGCACGATGATCAGCGTCATCATTGTCAGCTCTTTTACCTTATTTATACTGTATCGCGGTTATCAGACACTGGCTGGCAAACTCCGGACCCCGGTTGAAGATGTCGTCTGGGATGTGGGGCGAATGTTGCTGATCACCACCTTTGTGTTAAACCGGGATGGCTGGCTTGATATGGCGGTAGCGGCTATCCAGGGACTCAAAGACGGTGTCAGCGGCGATGATAATATCTGGGCGCTGCTCGATACTGTCTGGGGAAAGGCACAGGCGCTGGGGCAAAAGTTATTTAATATGGACACATCAACTTACGTCAAACTGAATGGCGGCCTTGCCGAAGTGCTGGTATGGGGCGGCTCTATTGTCCTGCTGATGGCAGCCACCTTTGTCAACCTGCTCGCCGAAATCACCATCCTGTTAATGACCACCACCGCGCCGCTCTTTATTTTCTGCCTGCTGTACGGTTTTCTTAAACCGATGTTTGATAACTGGCTGAAAACGATTTTTGCGGCAATATTAACGATCATGTTTTCCGCCTTATCCATCCGTATCGCCATTAATTACCTGAATAAGATACTGGATGCTGCAACAAAAACATCCGCTGAAACCAATATGGTCACGCTGGCGGCGCAGTGCCTGCTGGCCGGGATAGCGGCAGGTGTGATGGTCTGGTTCTCCGCGAAGCTCGCCAGCGCACTCAGCGGGGCCGCCGTACAGGCGGTGCTGCAGGGGGCAGCCATGAGTGGCCTGAGCGGACTGGCGAACAAATCCGCCGACCTCGCCGGAGCGGGGGTAAAGGGCGGTGCCCGCCTGACTGCGAAAGGCGGCATGGCCGTCGCAGCGGCGACCGGCAGACTCACCGGCGCAGGCGCGGGTAAAACCGTGAGCGCCTGGCAGAAACGCGCCGCAGCCATCGAAAGCATGAAACGCCTGAACCGGCAGCGTCACCGTTAATCCTCCCGATCCTTAATTTCCTTTCCCCGTCACGCCGTGGCCTGCGCCACCGGTGCGGCATTCCTGCATCCATACGATAAGGGGCTTCCATGAAATTCAGCATCATCCTTCTGATGCTGTGCGCGCTCACGGGCTGCGCACGGCATCAGGGCGACCTCCCACCGGTATCCGGCGAACCCGAGCCAGTGAATTCCCCCGCCATCATTCAGGAGCTGACTCACCATGTCTGATATTCAGAACATTGTTAATGTTTCCCGCTCTTTTGAATCCATACTGCTGGAAAAGGAAGAACGTTCCCGAAAAACCGCCTGGCGGGTGGCCGCTGCCGGACTGGTTCTGGCCGCAATGGCGATTGCGGCCATTATTATTCTGCTGCCGCTGAAAACCTCCGACACTGAATTATGGTCAGTGGATAAACAGACCGGGCGCTATGAATATATGACCCGCGTGAAGGAGCGGGATATTGCTGCTGAAAAAGCGCTGGCACATTCACTGGCAGCACACTATGTCAGACTTCGCGAGGGATATAATTATTTCTCCCTCCAGCGTGATTATGACGACGTGCAGTTATTTAACAGCGACAGCGTGAACCGGGACTATCTGGACGGGTTTAACGGCGACCAGGCACCGGACGTGATTTTTAATAAGGCGGAATATGTCGTTTATATCGCCATTATTTCCAATGTGCATGCGCCTGCCACCGGGCCGGATAATCTGGCAACACTGCGTATTAAGCGCACAATCCGTCGTGTTGCTGATAATTCCGTGAAAACGGATGTGTGGAATATCCGCCTCACTTACCGCTACGTCCCGCACCGGCAACTGACCGACAGCCAGCGCGAAGTGAACCCGCTGGGCTTTATCGTCACCAGCTACCAGCGCGATAAAGAGCTGGGGGGGGAATGATGCTGAAACATCCCCTGCTCCTCTCTGGCTTAATGGTGTCATGCCTGGCATGGGGCGCAGCGACACCGCGCGGCAGCGCGTATGACAGCCGGATGCAGAACGTCACGTACAACAGCCAGAACGCCACGGTCGTCAGTACCCGCCCCGGCTACGTCACCATGCTGGTGTTTGATGACGGTGAAACCGTTATCGATGCGCAGGCGGGTTTCCCCAAAGGCTGGACCGTGACGAAAAGCGACAACCGGGTGGGCGTCAGCCCGAACCCGATTACCCAGCCGGTCACGGACGCCAGCGGCAACAACGTCAGCCAGGTGTTTCTGCCGACGGCAAAAGACTGGAAAACCAATCTGTTCGTGGTGACCTCGAAGCGCGATTACAGCCTGGAACTGAACGTGCTGGATAAAGACTCGCCCGCCCAGGCCTTTGTTATCCGCTACCGCTATCCCGACGAACTGCGAAAAAAGTCTGCCGCCGCCAGCGCCGCCCGTCAGCAACATCAGCAGGAAGCACTGGACCGGCAGCGGATAGCGGCGGCATTCGGGCAGGCCACCACGCCGCGCAACTGGCGCTATACAAAACGGGTGGCAGCTGGCTCAGCCTCCATCGCCCCGGACTTTACCTGGGATGACGGTCGTTTTGCGTATATCGGTTTTTCTCCTGCGAAAACCCTGCCATCCGTTTTCCGGGTGGTGAACGGCCTGGAGCAGGCGGTCACGCCCCGAACCATTAAACAGGGCAACTACACCGTGATGGCGGTTCCGGCATCGCCGCAACTGGTTCTGCGTTACGGCACCTCGGTGGTGGGGATCGAAAACGACGGATCCGGGCGTATCCCGCTGACCAACAGTGACACCGTTTCGCCGTCCGTTACGCTGGAGGCAAAATGACCGACAAATCTTTCCCGGACGAACCGGAAAAAACCACCGCAGAACGGGAAGCGGAAGCCCGTGAACGCGCCCACGCGGCAATGGCATATCAGGAGCCGGAGCAGAAAACGCCGCCCGGTCAGCCGGAAGTGACCCGTTTCCGTAAAGCTTCAGGTCGCCGCATGCTGATCGTCAGCCTGCTGAGTCTGGTCCTGGTCATCGCGCTGGCATCCGGTGGCGATCGTCTTCTCAGCGCCCTGAAAACGGGTGATGAGAAAGAATCTGGCACCGCGCCGCCCTCCTCCGGTACGGTGCAGCATGAGCGTAAGAATCTGGGTCTGGACAGTAACCCGTTTGGCCTGTTCGGGCCTGGGAGGCAGGAAAGCACAGACCCTGCCAGTCAGAGCGCCCCGGCCACTCCAGCTCTGCCGCCCGGGCCGCCCGCCCTGAACAAGGCGGCAGCACTGGCAGACGGGCTGAACAGCGACAGTACAGGGTCAGGCGACGATACACGCACGTCCCGAAGCGGATCGCGCAACAACGCGGGAACGTCGGGCAGCCCGTCAGCCTCCACGGCGTACACATCCTGTCAGTCTGTACTGGTCAGTGGCGAAGATGGACGTCTGCGCTGCCCGGATACGACAGCACCGGCAGGCAGCAATAACAACGACAATCCGGGCGTTGCCAGTGTCACTGGTGTCAGGCGGCTGGGCCTCGATCCCGATCTCTATATCCCGGTGGATCGTTATATTCCGTGTTCGATGATGCGGCGCTTCGTATCCGATGTTGGCGGTCATATCTCCTGCCTGATTGGGGAGGATGTCTGGAGCGCCAGCAACCATGTGAAGCTGATCCCGGCCGGAACAGTCGCCCGTGGCGTCTACCGCACCGGCGCACTGCAACACGGGCGCAGCCGGATGTTTGTGCTGTGGACGGAGCTGCGCACGCCGGAGCCCGGCAGCCTGCAAATCCCGCTCACCGATACGCAGGCCACCGGCCCGCTCGGCGAGGCAGGGATCGCGGGCTGGATCGACAGCCATTTCTGGGCGCGTTTCGGCAACGCCCTGATGCTCAGTACCGTGCAGGACGTGGCGGCAGCGGCATCAGATGCCGCGCCGGGTAAAGACCGCAATACCGACTATACCGAAAACACCCGCGCCGCCACGGCGGAAATGGCGAAAACGACGCTGGAAAACAGCATCAATATCCCGCCCACGATGTACCTGAACCAGGGCGATGTGATCGGCATCATGACCGGTACGGATATTGATTTTTCCTCTGTTTATCAACTACGGCTGAAAAAGAAATGGTATGAACGCTGAAAACCTGTCACTGGATTTTATGAAAAACCGGCTGTTTGGCGACTTTCTTGCTCAGGATGGCCTGACAGAAATTGCTGTTAACCGGCCGGGTGAGCTGCATACAAAAATTCGGGGAAAATGGCAAAAACAGGCATCCCCCATCACGTTGCGTCAGTGCCATGCTTTTGCCAGAGCGCTGGCGTCCTGGCATGACGATAATATTGACGATACATCACCCATCCTTTCTGCAACATTAGGATCTGGCGAACGTATTCAGGCGATTATTCCTCCGGCCTGTGAACGTAATACGGTGTCCATTACGCTGCGCAAACCCTCGTTTGAGCAGAAAACACATCAGTCATGGATTGATGCGGGATTTTATCAGCGCGTGGCCGGTCAGGAAAAAACGGAAAGTCAGGATAATGCACTAATCCGGTTATATCACAGCGGGGATATTCCCCACTTTATGGAAAAGGCGGTGGAATACGGCAAAACGATTTTTATTGTGGGTGAAACCGGCTCCGGCAAAACCACCTATATGAAAACGCTGCTGCATTATATTCCGCTGCATCTCCGTCTGGTAACGATTGAGGATAATCCCGAAATCCGTTTTTATCACCACAGCAATTATGTTCATCTTTTTTACCCGGCGGATGCCGGGGATAATGCTATTGTCACGCCCGGCAGGCTGATCCGTGCTAATTATCGTATGAACCCTGACCGGATATTACTGGCGGAAATTCGTGGGCGGGAAGCGTGGGACGCGCTGAAAATTGTCGGCTCCGGGCATGAGGGGTTAATCACCTCCCTGCATGCGGGCTGTCCGGCAGAATGTATTGAAGGGATCATTGACCGCTGCTATGAAAACCCCGACTGCCGGAACATTCCTTTTGATGTGTTGTTACGCAAGGTACTTAAAAGCATTGATGTCATCGTCAGCATTGATATACACGGCGATGTGCGCCGGATGAGTGATATTTACTTTAAGCCAGTTCATTTAAACAGCACGAAAGAGACATTCAGAAAATAACCCCGACAAATAACATTAGCCAAAAAACGCAACCTTTAATTAATCATAATGGTAACTGAAATGAAAAAAGCAATATCCTCCGTATTATTGTTCTGCGTTATTGCATCATGTTCAACATCTGTACTGGCTGCTGATGCCTGCGAGGTGGTGTTATGTATGTACGGTAAAGCAACCGGAAATGGCGGCGGCAGTGAATGTCATTCCGCTGAACGTGCATTCTTTAATATCGTGATAAAGAATAAACACGGCTTTCTTCCTGACCATACGGCCGATGCCAGACAATCATTTTTAAGTGAATGTGATTTGGCAGACCCTGCGGCTATCAGTCAGATCATCAGTAAATATGGCCGCATTCGTGGTTAATACTGGCGAGACGGGCACAGAGCATGACGGTTTTCAGGTTTTTACGGCTTCTATTTTTCGCGGATTAAGAAGCGAAGAAACAGGGGCCGTAAAAATGAGGCTGCGGACAGAAATATTTTCGCGGGTTAAGGAGCGAAAATAATTCAGGCACCGCACCTCACCTGCAAACAGCCGCGCCCACGCGGATTTTGCAGGCCGGGGGGAGCCGGATAAATTTCGCCGCCCCAGCGAGCGAAAAGCTGTCGCCCACGACAGCGGTTTACCCGGGGGGCGCAGCCCCGCACACCGTCGCAGCTAAGTCTCCGGCCCAAAGCCGGTAGCGTGGCGCGACCACCCTCTTTAAAGGTCAGCTTCCCTTTTATTCCCGCTGCGAGGAACGAGCAAAGGGAAGAAAAAGGCGAAAGCGACCGTCTTAAAGAGGGTGGTCGCGCGTAGCGGACGACGGTGTGCCGCCTTTGACCCTGGGGGTTTTGGCGTGGCGTCCAGCCGCGACATTACCCCCATGCACCGAGCAATAAGGGCGTCCAGCCCGCATGTACCGGCGCACGCCGTTTCGTGCAGGGAAGCATGCTTTCCTGCACATGGCCGCACAGCGGCCACCTTCTTTACCCCATACGCTCGCCCCGTCTTTTCGCCCGACACCGTGGGGCGAACTGATGGGGCGATGTCATGGGGCGAACTGCTGACGAAGGAGGCATCGTGATTTTGAATAAGCTGGCCGTTTCACTGTCGCCGATAGTGAATGGGATGCTGGCGGTGCTGGCTTTTGTGCAACAGCATCAGCTGATGCTGGCGCTGTTATCGGGGCTGACGATGCCGTTTTTCGCCTCGTTGAAAAGCGATGAACGGCAAAAAGCCCCGCTGTGGCAAAAGATGATTATTGCTTTTTCAATGCTGTGTTTTCTCTCCGGCACACTGGCCCCGATAGTTATCGGATCCTTCCAGTGGCTGTATAAGACCAGACTCACCAGTGATAATACGGTACTAGCCTGGTCAGCACGGATTGCTTTCACTGTGACCGGGATTATTTTTCATATTATACTTCGCCGGGTATTCACGCCGGAACTGGATAAAATAAAGAAACGCCTTGTTAAAAAAACCACCCTTGAACGGGAATTGCGCACCGATGTCCGCACCGTAAAGTCCCTGCTGCCGGAAACACTGCATTATGATCCGCTGGATTATATCGACCTGAATAAAGGCATTTTTACTGGCATGGACAGGGAGAACGAACCAATGTATCTCCCGTTAAATGACTGGCAGAAACAGCACGCGGATATTATCGGCACCACCGGAGCCGGTAAAGGGGTAGCTGCCGGGATATTGCTATATCAAAGTATTATTGCCGGTGAAGGAGTGTTTGTTATGGACCCCAAAGACGATGAATGGGCACCACACCTTTACCGGAAAGCCTGCGAGGATGCAGGAAAACCCTTTGCCTTAATTGACCTGCGAAAACAGCACTACCAGTTAAATCTGATTGAAGATATCACGCCCGATGAACTGGAAGAATTGTTCGTAGCAGGTTTCAGCCTGGCGGAAAAAGGGCAGGAATCGGATTTTTATCGCATTGATGACCGAAAAGCCGCGCGTATCGCCGCACAATTTGTCAGTGATAATCCATCGGCAACAATCCGTGATGTCTATAACGGTGATTACGTTCAGGGAGTTGCCGAAAAAATCAAAGCATTTTTCGGCAAGATTGAGGAACTGGCAATACTCAATGCCATTAACTCACCAGAAGGCTTTTCGCTTAAGCACATATTTGATGAGGGCGGCTGCTGTTATGTTGTCGGCTCCATGCGAAACAGCAAAATTATTACCGCCCAGCGCATGCTGCTGGTTCGCCTTTACCAACTGGCAGAAAAGCGCGATCGAGTAACAGACGTACCCCGCCCCATTGCTATTTATCTTTCCGAGCTGAAATACCATTTATCCAGACCAGCGCTGGAAGGTTTAGGTGCGGCGCGGGATAAAGGCGTACACATTATTATGGACCACCAGTCCATCGCCGATTTAAACGACTGCCCGGCAGATTTGAAAGGTGACGCCGTTGTCGGTGCGGTTGTTGAAAATGCAAAATTCAAGCTGGTATACCGGGTTATGGACCCGGATACAGCGGAATGGGTGGCGAGAATGTCAGGCACGATTCTGGTGGATGATGAACTCCGTAAAGCGAAAACGGATAATATGCTGACGGAAACGATCGACAGTGAGCGCACAATCCGCCAGGCCGAACGTTTCTTTATTGACAGCAATATGATCCTGAACCTGCCCGATTTTGTCAGCTTTATCTTTACGACAAAAACGCTACCTTCTGCTTCACTGATTTCACCGATAAAGGTCAGAAAGCGTCAGCTAAAAATCTTCTCGGTTTCCCCTGATATTGCCGCATCGGCGGCACCGGTGAAAATCGCACTGGATTTTGACGAGGATGATAAACCATCCATACAGGATGTAATGACAACGTACCCGGATCTTTTCTTCAACGGAAGCGAAGTCAAACCGGCAGAGCCCCAACCTGATGAGGGAGAACACCTGTCCCCGCTGGATTTTTAAGGAGCGGTTATGCTGATTTCGACATATCACGAGCGCCAGACACGCAACAGAGAAAAAATAAAACAACTGCTGAACTTCCTGAAAGAAGAAACCTACAGCGATTTCAAAACGCTGATGCTGCTATTTGGTTTCCGGGATCATAAATCGCTTTATTCGCTGCTGGCAAAAACTGAGAAAATGGGGTTAATCCAGAAGCATGTGCTTGAATCACGGACAATGAAGATTTCATTATGGGGGATCACCAGCGACGGGCTGGCGGTGGTGTTAACCCCGGATGATAAAATCTTTCCCGCGAGGTTTGAACCGTTCAGAATTACCGGCTGGACGCTGGAGCATCATCTTGATAATCAGGCCGCCAGACTTATTCTGGAGAAAAAAGGTGCTTCGGGATGGATTAACGGCGACCGGACCACTTTTATCAGCCAGTATCAGGTGAAACATCGCCCGGACGGGTTACTGACCCTGCCTGACGGTAACGTTATTGCCATTGAAACCGAGCGCCGCCTGAAAACCCGAGCTCGTTATCAGTCGATCATGGCAAGCCACCTGCTGGCCCGTACCCGCAAGCAGTGGATTTACGTTTTTTATGTTGTACCCGATCCACAGAAGAAGCGTGCACTTGAACTGCTGTTTGACAGCATCAGGCATGTCATCATCAACCATCAGCACGTCCCGCTGGAAGAACGCCACCGCCGGGTGTTTCGCATTTATACCCTTGATGAACTGAAACGCCTGTCATTAGACAGCTATACGTAAGCTTTTACACAGGCCAACATGGTGGCCTCACCGGCCTGGCGGCGATACCGCCAGGCCAGAAATTATTTATTCCACTGCGAGGCGCAGACTGTTCGGTACTCGCTGTGCTGCGTTCCGCCTCAGCCTGCGCCTTGCAGCGTTGCCGGTTAAAAACCATGTAACCGCATTCCCTTGCGGTTGTCCGGCTCCGGCCTCAGAGTTTATCCATCAGATAACGATGCGCTTTAGAGGCGGCGCTGGCCGCTTTGAAAATATAGCGCCTGTCGTTTTTCAGAGCTTTCAGCCAGGAAGCAATGTAGCTTTCATGTTGTACCTCTCCCTCAATCCCCAGGTCCGCCATCAGAAAAGCACTTCCCAGCTCCGCCACCAGTTCTTCCTCTGCATAATCCGCACTGCCAAACTTCCCTTTCATTTCACGGTTCAGGCGTTTTTTACCCCCACTCCAGTGGACAAGCTCATGCAGGCCGGTAGCATAGAAGTTAGCCGCATCAGCGAATAGATGGCGCTCCGGTAACCAGACTTCATCAGTTGATGGGCTGAAAAAGGCGTTTTGTCCTTTCTCAATGATGTTTGCGCCGCTCTTCCTGAACAGATTTTCAGCCTGCGGCAACGGGGCAAATGTCGCTTCCGGACTGACAGTTACCTTTGTCAGAGGCAAGCCGTCGATTTGCTGAACGTTAAACACGGTGAAAGTTTTCAGCATCGGGATATGGTCGATTTCTCCGGCGTCGTTTTCCTTCTCCAGCGTGGTGTAGAAAATGGCTGTAGTGCCACGTTCACGCGTGCGAACCTGTCCACCTACCGACTGGGCCTGTTTATAGGTCAACCAGCGTGAATCGCTGAACCCCTGTTTTGATGCACTGCTCCACAGCAACATGATATTCATGCCACTGTAGGCCACGCCGGTGGCGTAATTAGATGGCAATCCAGACATGCCGGATACACGCTGCCACGGGCAGGACCAGGGTTTAACACCGGCTTCCAGCGCTGCAATGATGTTGTCGGTAACGGTCTGATAAATATCCTTTCTGGTTTTAGAAAATTTCGTTTTTGAGGAGCCTGACGGGTCCAGCGGGGATACGCTGGTCGCCGCTGCGGTGTTAGGGGCGCTTGTCCGGGGGTAATGCAGGGAAATTGTCATGGTTTTTTCTCCGTCAGTGTGTGATTTTCGTCTTCGTATCGCCTGACGGTTCGCTTTCCCGGCATCGTTCTGTCCTGCAAGGGCGCAGCATGCGTGCCATTTACCCTTGCGGGACGGGTTGTGTTGGGAAACGATTAACCTGAAGTAGATACGGAGAACGAAAAGTGCACAGGAGAAAAAACTTGCCCCTGCATAGCGGGTGTAGCGCCCCTTAGTTCGCTGCGGTGAAATGTTGTTGGGAAAGGCAGTGTTTTGCATTAAAAATACGGTTCATGTTTTGCTTTCAGACTAGATGTTCACATGCCCTCTATTGATTATCGCACAGTGCTATATCTGCATATCTCTTAAGATCCGAGATACACGCTACCAGCTAAAGCTGAAGCAAAAAGAAGAAAATTAGTCCCAAAAAGTTCTCGATGACAGCTCGTAAAAGTGGTGCAATTATGTGCAGTAACGGTAAGATAATTCCTATCTACACACTAAAATTAAACTTAAGGAAGCGTTTACTGTGGCAATGCAACGAGCATACTACGGTCAGGATCGGGATCGAGAGTATTTTGAGCGTGTTTTTCAGTCAGCAAACATCAACTTTCTTATCGGCTCCGGAGCGTCACTACCAGCTATCCGCATACTAGGAGATATCGAAGCGCAACTAGAAGAGCACGTGCGTTCAGGAGATGACTTAGCCTATTTTCAGCAAGCAGGCGATTTTCTAACCTCAGTTTGGGAAGCTAATGACGTTCTACTCGATAGAACTCAGCAAGGTATACCGCATAGTCAACCCACGTTAGATAACGTAACTGTCACTCGCACCTATTACTCCAGTTTCCTACACTCTCTTGAAAAGATTCTTACCCAAAGAAGAACTGGCCTATTACCTAGGAGAATAAATCTCTTTACCACAAATTATGATCTGTTTATCGAAGATGCTGCCGTCAAAAGCTATAACGTTATCTTAAATGATGGGTTTAGTCGGCGAGGAAATTTGTATGGTGCACATTTATTTGATCCAGCCAGCTTCTACCATACGACTCATGCTACTGGAAACCTTTATAACTATAGCGTTGAGCTACCGACAATAAACCTGATTAAGCTTCATGGTTCTTTATCATGGCTTAAATATAAAAATGATTTTTACTACCAAGTACCCCCATTGAGACCTGTAGCTTTTGCTACCCATGAAGAACTAAGAAATTGGGTGCTATCACATGCACTCATTCTTCCCAGAAAGGATAAATTTCGCGAAACTCTTCTTGAAAATATCTATTACGATCTTCTTAGAAGTTATTCTAATGAATTAGACAAGGAAGGAGCATTGCTTATAGTTTTTGGTTTCTCATTTGCAGATGAACACATAGAGACGTTAACAAAAAAAGCGCTAAGAAACATGTCTCTTAAAGTTATAATATTTTCCTATAATGAAATTTCTCGAATCGCATTTATGGAAAAATTCAGAGACTACTCTAATGTGGAAATAGTTTACACTCCAGGTAAAGAATTAGATTTCACTAAGGTAAACGAAATTATAAATTGTTTTCTGAGGAGATAACTGTGGAACAAGAATTTATTCATGAAGAGGCAGTTCTCCGTGTCGGTGAAGTATGTGAGGTGTCAGGAAGAACAATAAGCATATTGGTCGATAAAAATAAAAACCTTAGCGATCTTTTTTTCCGTGGAAAAGTACTTAAGAACGTATCCGTTGGCGGATTTATCGAAATCAAGAAAGGATTCATGAGCCTAATCGGTAAAATAGAGGCAGAAAAGATACTTGAGGAGAAAAATCCATTAGGAAGCGGTGCTGAGTCCATACGTTTTCGCCGCTACCTGACTGTCTCTTTGTCGGGTTACGTTGATCGGAACGGTCATTTTACTGTCGGTACAAGGGAACTTCCCTTAATTGGAAACGAAGCATTTATAGTGACCGAAGAGATAATTCAGCTCATTCATCAGATAGTGAGAGCACAAACTTGTGCTATCACATTCGCCCGTACTGATCTTGAAGATATCGATATTACCCTACCTGTTAGCGGTTTATTAAATTCTCACATTGCTATTTTCGGTAATACCGGTAGTGGAAAGTCAAACACTCTGGCATCTCTGTACAAACACGGTTATGCCGCATTGTCTGAAATGCTAAAAGAGAGCTTTCAAAGCAAGTGTAAGTTTATATTGTTTGATTTCAATGGTGAATATGGTGCCGATGAATGCATAACCTCGGAGAAAATTGTCTATAACCTTAGCACTTATAATGATCAAGGGGATAAAATCCCTATGCCGGAAGGTGTATTACTTGAACATGAGATCCTTTCTGTCCTTACTGATGCAACAGACAAAACCCAGAAACCATTTTTAAGGCGAGTACTTGAACTCAAATCGGCAGTTCATCGCTCTGATGCCCCTATTGATTTTTTTAGAAATATACTCAAGAAAAAGATCAGGGAAACTTTGTGTGGTAGCGATAAGACACGTTGTGATGCCCTTCTTGATCTTTTTCGACCAATTTTTAACGATCATGAGCATATGACATCCGATCTAGAGTTTCATTTCGGTAGAAAAGTTTGGTTTAACAACACAGGTCGCTTTTTTGACTCTCCTGAAGATACGGAGCATTCAAACCTGTTCAGACTCGCAGAATCCTATGAATTTCCAAATGATGTTATAGAATCCTTGCTTGGATTCATGTATTTGCAGCTAATCCTCGAATTCTTATCCGGTCGCTCAAATCCTGAACACATAGCACCAGTAGTAAATAGAATGAGTGCAAACAGAAAAGATATTAGAAAAGTCTTTGATACCAATGGGAATAGAGATTTTTGGGGCAACAGTAATTTTGTAGTCATCAACCTGAATATGGTCAATCTGACCATGAAAAAAACACTTCCATTATTACTCGCTAAATGGGCCTATGCTGATAAAAAAGCAGGTGACCCCTACTCAACTCTCAGTCTCATCATTGATGAAGCACATAACATCCTGTCTAATACATCTTTTCGTGAAACCGAGAGCTGGAAAGATTATCGACTTGAAACTTTTGAAGAAATCATCAAGGAAGGGAGAAAATTCGGTGTATTTGTAACCCTATCGAGTCAAAGACCGAATGATATTTCCTCCACTATTATTTCTCAGGCGCATAATTATTTCATCCATAGGTTGATAAACCAGAATGATTTATACGCTATTGAGAAGTCAGTTTCTTATATTGACCGTCTCACCGAGGAATCAATTCCCACCCTTTCTACTGGCACCTGCATATTCAGCGGTGTGGTATGTCCAATGCCGCTGAAACTTCGCATCAATGAATTGGAGATACATCATAGCCCCCACAGCAGTACCATTACTTTTGAAGAAATTTCACTACTATGATCATGATTCAATATCAGAACAGTGCAAGATTAGAGATCTGCGTCTCTACTAGGGATAGCCCTATGATGTGCTCATTAATATTTTATTTGAATAAGATGAATAGCAACGACTATTAGGAAAAATAATGATTCTAACTGACAACGAAACAAAAATCGATCTGCTAAACAATGAGGCCATTGCCTCCACCATTATTGGATTGCTTCGAGAGCAGCTCAATCACCCAGTAACAATTGGTGTTCATGGTGATTGGGGTGCAGGTAAGTCGAGCGTACTCGAAATGATTGAGTCGGGCTTCTCCGACAAAGATGATGTTTTATGCTTAAAGTTCAATGGTTGGCGTTTCCAAGGATTTGAAGATGCAAAGATAGCCTTAATTGAAGGCATCGTCTCAGGTCTGGTAGAGAAACGTCCTGCATTGAAAAAAGTTGAAGGAGCTATTAAAGACGTATTCCGTAGTATCGACTGGCTAAAGGTTGCCAAGCGAGCCGGCGGTCTGGCATTAACCGCATTTACCGGTGTTCCGACACCTGAGCAAATTGGCTCCATCATCAACTCCCTGCAAGGTTTGGCTGAAGATCCCGTCAAACTTATGACGAAAGAAAATATCTCTAATACTATCAATGAAATAAAGGCGGTGACGAAAGAGGGAGAAACAAAAAATGTACCGATGGAAGTGGAAACATTTCGCAAAGCATTTGATCAACTACTGAAAGATGCTGGTATCAAGCAACTTGTGGTATTGGTTGATGATCTTGATCGTTGTCTACCTGATACGGCCATTGAAACTCTTGAAGCGATTCGTCTATTTGTATTTACCTCGCGGACAGCATTTGTTGTTGCTGCTGACGAGGCTATGATTGAGTACTCAGTGCGTAAGCACTTCCCTGACCTGCCTGACAGCACTGGGCCACGAGACTATGCCCGTAATTATCTTGAAAAACTCATTCAGGTCCCGTTCCGGATCCCTGCTTTAGGCGAAACAGAGACGAGAATTTATGTCACATTACTTCTTGCTGGTGCTGAAATAGGTGAGAATGACCCAGACTATGAAAAGTTAATCATCGTTGCGCGGGAAAAGTTGAAACGCCCGTGGACAAGTGGTGGATTGGACGCTGCCACGGTAAAAATAACTCTCGGCTCGCAAGCCGATAAAGCAAATAATGCACTAATTCTGAGTGATCAGATCGGACCAATTTTGGCTAGCGGAACAAAAGGTAATCCTCGCCAAATCAAGCGTTTTCTTAATACCCTCTTGCTACGTGACCGCACCGCAACAGCGCGAGGTTTTGGCGATGATATCAAACTGCCAGTACTAGCAAAACTCATGCTTGCTGAGCGATTTATTCCAAGATTGTTCGAACAGATCGCGTTTGTTGCGGCGATACATTCAGATGGACACTGCAAAGATCTTGAAGCATTAGAGACGTTTCTTACGATTTCCAATAAAAACGATGATAAACCAAAAGAAAAAAAAGCCGCAGAAGTATTATTGCCACCTGATAGTACGGTTTTGACTGAATGGAAATCTTCAGAAACGATAAGTGACTGGGCTCGGCTCCCACCGAAGTTATCAGGTCTCGACTTACGTCCCTACTTGTTTGTAACAAAAGATAAAAAAGATTATTTTGGTCCGGTATCAGTTTTGGGCCACTTAGCCGAGGTGGTCGAGAAATTGTTCGGCGGCAAAATGGCGGTTCAAAGTTACGAATCAGAGTTGAAGCAACTTGTGCAACCTGAAGCCGAAAAGGTCTTCGAGGCAGTTCGTAGCAAAATAATGAGCACAGCTACTTTTGATATCAAACCGGCAGGAATTGATGGTTTGAGCGTTCTTGTAAAGGCACAACCAAAATTACAGAGCCAGCTAATGGATTTTCTGGAGGCATTGCCAAATGATAAGTGTGGTCCTTGGGCTGTAAGTGGTTGGCAGAGTGCTATAAAGGATACCGAATGTTTAGCGCGTTTGACTGTACTATTGGGGAATTGGAGCAAACTAACTACTAATACCAGCCTCAAAGTCGCAGCCGAAGCAGCGCTTAAAAATCACAAAGGAATACATTAATGGGAACATCAACAGCTTATGGAGGGCCTGGCGGCGGGACTCCACTTATTCCATCATGGTTGGATAACGCCCCCCCGGCATCCCCGCAAGGCAATGGCCCAGGACAAGACGACCAGCAGCCAATAGATCGTCCTGAACCCCTGACTCCACCAAATCGCCCACCAATACCAGGTACAGCTGATCCGCAACGTTTCTCAAACGCGCGCAATAACTTCACACGATTTGCAGGGTCTGGTGGTTCAGATCGAGCAAGCCTCGGGCGGGCCATATCGAAGTATGTTTCAACGTCATCAGGTGGTGCTAGGCAGGCAGCACAACGTATGGGAGCTTCCAGAGGGGCGGGGGCACGGCTCCTCGGTTTCCTAGCGGAGGTACAAACAAGGGGTGTCAACGAAGCGCTACGCTCACTGAATTTAGAATCGCTAGCAGGCCGTCCAATCACTGAAATTTTCATTGGGCTAGCTGATTTCATCTGCCCAGGAGCAGGTACTGTTGATGAGGGCATTGCCCGTGAAGCATACATCGAGACTATCGTAGAACTTGCTAACGAAGGTCTCACTGATTTGAATACATTTACACCAGATCAAATGCAAACCGTTTTCGAACTATATGCTACTCACGCGATCGAAGCACGCATTTGTAATGACATTGGAACCAAAGCGGTGACGATGCCAATAAATGCGCATACAGCACATCTTGTTGAGCAGCAGGTGCGAGATTTCATCCGGGGTGGAGTAAGCGATGCACTCGCACGCGCTCAAATTGGGACAAATCATCTTACTCCAGAGCAAATTCAAGGATTCGTGGATACGATCTATGAGTCTGCGTTTAGAATTTTACAGGCTCTTGGCGATGCAGAGGCTAATAAACAATGATGCGACAACTCCTAGTTGGTCATTTCGGTTATGACGATTCATTTGACCCTGTAGCAGGCTTAGATGAACAGATAACTTCCCTACAGCTCGTCGCCAGCAAACAAACGTTGGATTATGGAATTGGTCATGCACTGTCCAGCCTTAACAATATCGGCATATTCCCAACAGAAATGGGCATTGACCTGTTGGTTTTAGCAGCCCATGTCCATGCTGCTGACACACGAATCTCGCGTGTTGAGCAATCGCAGGATTCGTGGACACGCGAGATAAGATTGATAGTACCTGTGAGTAATCCCTCTCGTTGGTATTCAGCAGCGCCAACCCTCAAAAATTCTCTTGATTTTTTAACCGGCGATCGCTGGACGGTCGATTTTAGGCCACGCCCCGAGCGATTTAATACTGTCGTCAAAGAAGCACCACCAACCCTGATTGCTCACCCATTTGATTCAGTCAGTTTATTCTCAGGTGGACTTGATAGTTTAATTGGAGCTATCGACTCGTTAGAGAGTGGAACTACACCGCTTCTGGTTAGTCATTTCGGAGAGGGGGCAACAAGTGATGCACAAACTAAGCTGTTTGCCGGTTTAAAAAAACATTACGTCAAATCATCTTTAGGGAGATTGCGAGTTGGTATGTCCTTTGAGGAAGGACTTGTGGAAGGCGTAAGTTCAGAGAATAGTACTCGAGGCAGATCTTTCTTGTTTTTTGCTCTCGGTGTTTTCGCAGGAACCGGACTAGGAAACCATTTCGTTTTGCGCGTCCCTGAAAATGGATTGATTGCTCTAAATGTACCGTTGGATCCACTACGATTGGGATCAAACAGTACTCGCACGACGCACCCATATTATATGGCGAGATGGAATGAACTACTTTCCATACTTGGCATCAATGGCGAAATTCAAAATCCGTATTGGAACAAAACTAAAGGGGAGATGGCTTCGTCTTGCCAAAATCCTTCTCTTTTAAAAAGCCTGATATCAGATTCACTATCGTGCTCATCACCGGCCAAGGCCCGTTGGTTGGGGCATGGCATTGAACAGTGTGGCTATTGTTTGCCATGCCTGATCCGCCGAGCAGCATTAATGGCAGCATGGGGACCTGATAGTGATCCAACGGTGTATACAGTGGCAGATCTTCATGCTCACCCCTTGGACACGCGCCAAGCAACTGGAGTACAGGTCAGATCATTTCAATATGCAATTGCTCGTCTGAAAGATAATCCGCAACTAGCAAGTATCTTGATTCACAAGCCTGGCTCGCTTGCGGATGAAGCAATGCATTTAGACCAGCTAGCTGGTGTATATCAGCGCGGACTTGCTGAAGTTGCGCGACTTATCGACGGTGTTTCGACAAGACCAGCTTGAAAAGGATATTTACATGAATGCAACTAAAGGGCTTGTCGATTTTCACTGTCACCTTGATCTCTACCCTGATCATTATTCAGCAGTCAGAGATGCAGAGAAAGCTGGAATATTTACATTGGCAGTTACGACAACACCGCGCGCATGGCCTCGCAATCACGAGATTGCAAAGCGTACGAAGTATGTCCGAGCAGCATTAGGGTTACATCCCCAATTGGTAGCCAACCATGAAAATGAACTAGAACTATGGGATCATTACCTATCGGAGACACGCTATGTTGGTGAAGTTGGACTGGATGCTGGTCCTCGCTTTTTCAAGTCACTCGATGCGCAAAAGCGAGTATTTCAACATATATTGCAACGTTGCGCTCAGGCTGGCGATAAGATCATTACAGTCCATAGCGTCAGAGCGGTCAAAATTGTACTAGACTTCATTGAAGCATATTTACCCTTAGGGCGTGGGAAAATTGTTCTCCACTGGTTCACTGGAACAAAGAACGAGGCGAAGCGAGCATTAGAGTTAGGATGCTATTTTTCTATTAATATGGAAATGATTAGCAATGCCAGACATATTCCTATGATACAGTCTATTCCAATTGAGCGAGTGCTAACAGAAACCGATGGTCCATTCACACGTATTGATAATAGGCCTTCACAACCAGCTGATATAGAAAATACTGTAGAAGAACTAGCCCATTTATATGGGCTATCCACGAGTGATATGGTCTACGTCATTCGGAATAATTTGCGGACCCTAATCAGTTATTGAAGGCAACCTTACTATGATTAAATGAAAAAGAGATTGGTGTTCATCTTGGTGGTCTTGACAGAGAAGTGACTCAAGTTTCGCTTATATATTAGCTTGTAACTGAATAAGGCAATCCCAATTACAGAGCCAAATTTGAACAGCCTGATTACTAGCAGGCTTTTTGCTTTTGTGCACCAATGGAAAAGAGTTCAGTCTCGGAACTGGGGGGCCTGTTAACGATTGTTGCAACCAGCTCTTCAGACGGAGATAAGACACACTATGTTACTTAAAAAAATAGATATCAGCAAATTAAGTCATATAAATAGATAGATGAAGGTTATTGAGAGATAATCATCAATTTAGAATTCGGATTGCTTTCTTATAATGATGGTACAGCAAGATCAACACTGTGTAGCTCATGCAACTCCACTATGGTGCCGCTATAGTTGTTTCTGCGTGCCATCCAGCTTGCGATGAATAAGCGAAACCAACGTAAGGATGTCCAGCGCATCCAGTTCAGACATGGGCCAATTCTTCTTAGGCGCATGGGCTAGTGGATTGCGCACAGCACCGAATAGACCAATCAGTAGATTCGCAAAACCTTTCTGTTCGCTCTTTTCTGAGTCGGTGGTGAGCGATCCCAAAGTCAGAACAGGTTGTTGTCCGGTAAATGCCTTGTTCACCAAGTCAGCACCATCACCGCTCAACCCGGACAACTGACGAATACGTTCCGCAACCCCCTTCGTCGCCTCGAAGACGGCATGAAAATAGTTTTCGTCCAGAAGTTCGGCACGGCAATAGTTCAAAACTTCCGCATGCACAGCACGGCTTTCGAGTGCAGCCTTAAGTCGCCCGGCGCGGGCTCGAGCAGAATCCAGAGTCGTTACTTTAGCAGCGCTCGCGACCTTACCATCCTCACGGATATAAAAACCGGAAAAAGCCAGGACAACATTGAGTTCATCACGTCGCCAGGCAAACACCGATGGATCACGGGCGTAATTAACCGGGTTCATCGCACGGTTAATGAACATAATAAGATGGTTGCCGACCTGATACTGGTTCTGCGCACCTGCGAGCGCATTAAACAGACGTTTCCACTTTGTCATTCCTGGCGATGTGTCCGCAACTTTAATTTCTTGTAGCAGTCGCTCGATCTGCGACCCACTCAAGCCACGTTCGGTATCAGCAAGGACGCGACAGGCGGCCTCAAGGTGCTGAGAGTTGAATGATGGAATACGTATCATGAATTATCTTTCTATCACCTCTCAGACCCACTCGAGCGCCGTGATGATCGATTGCCCTTCGGTGCCGACCTCCACAAACAGAGCGTGCTCGTAACCAAGCTGCTGCTTATAACCTCGAAGTTTTAGTAGATCGATCTCTCTATCGACGCGACTCGTTGATTTTTTGAACTCCAAGACCAAATGATTCTGTCGTGTACCTCGGCGATGCACGATCACATCTGGAAATACTGTCTTTGCCTCAACGTCTTCGCTGTCTGGATAAAGTTCCAAATGTCTGAGCCGTTTAGGTTCAATGCTGTCCCGGTTGTATTCGCAATCTACAGTCCAACCGGGGAAACATTGCTGGAGGTACATCGCAAAGCGAAAGGTAATCGACCGTTCGTTAGCATCGATACCGAGAAGATCATGATCAATGAATAGTAGCTCGGACAATGCATGTGACACAGCTTCGCCTGGTGCATATTGGTTGAGGTAGTGAATTTGTTCCGGGGTCAGTGCCATCATCACATTCGCATACTTAAGAAATTATATTGGGCTTTCAAGAAGAATGAGTACGCTGTAGGTTCCATTTTTCATTGCCTAACTAAGGCTCACACTGAAGGAAGTATACACTGATTGAAACGTCGTGAGGATTCTCTGTCTCGCGTCGTCTAGCTCGTCAGCCACGCGTTGCGTGAGCGTAAACGTGGGGCAATCGGGCTGACCACATCCACAAGGTCTGATTTCCCCTTCCTTAAGCCGAGTTACGAAGATGCGCCGCAGTTGGTCGACCTGACGAACCACTTTTCCCATCACTGTCTGGATGCGTTGATTTTTGAGATGGTGGATCGAAGGAATGCGCCTGATCTCGACGCCCTCACGCGTTCTCCACAAACCTGTATTTAGTGCGCCAATGGTATCTTCGATTGCCTTCTGAAAAGCAGGGAGAGAACTTTCTTGTTGAAACGGTGTGCGAAATGCTGGCCGGTCAAATACGGAAGCCATCAGTTGCAGAACATCGGCGTCGGAAAGGTCGGGAAAATCATCCGTGAATTTTTGAATATCAGCTTCAACATCAGGAAACTCGACGCCCTGGACAAAACGGTGCAGCAGATATTCAGCACGAAGACGCAAGTTTTCTTCGAACTCTACGCCCGACCATATCGTTACATGCCTGACGCCTAGGGAAGCTGCTGCTTGCTCGATGCGCGTTCTGCCAGCATCCGAGACCGCACCACGAGAGACGAACTTAAAGACGTCTGGGACACTGCCAGTTGCTTTAATCGACTTACTCATGTCGCTCTTGGCTTTTGCCAGTGTCAACGTGTCTCGGTTCGCGCATTGGATGATGGTCTTACGTGCTGGCTGGTCATCAAATGGTTCAATACCCGAGATATCTCGCCCTTGATCACCTCCTGATTGACCGTGCCAAATCAGATCATGCCAACCCGCGCGCAGGTGGTATGCAAAAACAAGGCGCTCGAACTGGATACCACTGTAGTCCTCAAAATGAACCGGAGAAACCGTTATCGTCGCCATACTCGCTCCTTTTCTGCTGCTATTAGTCTTCGGTAAACCTTACTACGTCCCTGTGAATTTCCGCCGTTACCCAATGAAAAGCACCAAATATTGGTGGCAAACCTTGCTTCACCAAATGCCCACGGAGTTTGAAATGCAGAATAACTTATTAGTAAACTGGACGCGACAGCAGCACTGTAGCTCGCGCACAAAACAAATCTCCGGATCGAGTGTCCTTAACGACCTGTCTCAATTAATCAAAAACGGAGTTCTGCTATTTCTTAACACAATCCGTCGCCAAGAGCTGAGGCAGATTGAGATTGGCCTTGTAGCCAAAACGACTATCTACGAGATGGGTGCGGGATCTGGCCGAGATGGAAGAATGACTCAAAGTGCTCAAGTAAGCCCCTCGTGTTAACATCTGAAAGCCAGAAGTCCGTCTACAAATATGTAGATGATGCTACCCACTGATTGACTGTGTTTACCAAACAAATTTAGGGAAGAGACAAAGTCTATTAATTAATTTGACTGCTCCGCGTTGAGTGACACATTACGCCGTTAGCAACGCCTACTGCGGGCACAAAGCGGCCAGTCCTGTTGGCTGTCAGATCCGCTATGAGCAAAAAGTGGAAGCTCATAATTGTTCTCACCTCCGATGGTGCAATACGTAACTTACAGCGCGATAATCTGCAACGAGCCGATCGCTTGGTTCTGCCCTTGGATTAATTCCTAATGATTGATATTCACTTTGAATTTTGAAGACATTATACCGCTTGTAATTTCATAGCATAGTTGATGACAAATGATATTCCTGGTGGTTTAATTAAGTGATTGCCAACAGTTTAAAAGAGGAATTATGGGCACGGAAATTTCACTTAAGGTTTCAGGTGCAACGCTAGATTGGAGTAAAAATAGCTTAGGTGTTGATCATGGTGCATTGTTCCAGTCAACCGACCACATAATGATACCTCAGCACGAACGCTATGATCTGGAAGAAACCGATGAAATTGATGAAGAAAGACGCCTTCAGTGGACCGTACTCAGGAAGCCTCTTGCAGCAGTAGCTGAACGGGTTGAGTTACTTGGTTTTTCTCTTACTGCTATTCGTGCGGAATATGAAAATCTTGTAAAGCATGAGGTTTATCAAAGAAACGAAATGATTGAAGCCTATCCCGATAATTGGGAACCTTTAGAAAATCTTTTTAGTTTTGATGAGTTTCTGGGCTTACTTAAGAGCTATGATCTGGGGGAGTTAAACGATAAAGATATCGACTTTGATAATTCAAAAAAAACAGAGAATGATAATTTCATTTTGAAGTTATTCCCTAACGACATTTTAAAAAGAATTCCTCTCTATGATCCTTATAACAACTTTTACTGGTCAGAAAAAACAGCGTTTTTCAGTGTCATAAACATACTTCATCCATACTCTATGATCAAACTTTTAAGTGAAAACAAACATAATCTTAGTGAGTATGTCGAGTGGGACTATGGGGAAATAGTCGCTAACGGATGGGTTCACATTAACCAAATAAAAACTGAAATTAACCGTGAAAATTCTTTTCTCATAGCAACTGAAGGTTCCTCGGACTCACATATATTACAAAAGGCATTTAAGCTAATTAAGCCTAGCGTTTGTGAATTTTTTCGTTTCATCGATGTAACATCTGGCCATCCATTCCCCGGCACTGGGGGATTATCAAAGTTTGCTGAGGGATTAGTAAAAATTGATGTACAGAACCAAATCATTTTTGTACTCGACAATGATAGTGAAGGGGTTGAAGCTTTCAAGAAAATCATAAAGATGAAGCTTCCTCATAATATGAGTTGCATATGTCTTCCGGATCTTAAGGAGTTTGAAAGTTTCCCTACTTGTGGCCCAGACGGCCTAACCTTATCCAATATTAATGGAACTGCTGCCGCTATAGAGTGTTACTTGGATTTAACATATAGTGAATATGACTCATACATTGTTAGATGGACTAACTATAAAAAAGAGACCGGGATGTATCAAGGCGCACTTGAGTTTAAAGAGTATTACGCAAAAAGATATCTTGATACATCAGAAGTTAAGCTTATCGAAAGTAAATATGACACCTCCAAACTTGAGGCTTTGCTTAATGCGATCATTGATGCTTGTTCCAAATTATCTGGAGCAATACGTATTGAAAAAATAAAGAGTCACTATCCAAATATATGGACTGAAGAAAAAGTTTAACTCCATTGAATTATTTTTAACAACCTGAAAATAATATTGTGTATCACGTCATTCAAATATTACAATACGGCATATTGGGTGTCCGTTTCTGGCACAGAACAGACAGCCCTTATAGATGTGACAATAGTAGCGATCACCAAATGCACGAGACCGCTCTAATCAGTTTTGATTGGTGGTCATTCTGGTGGTCTTGACAGGAAGAGTTTTCAGGTTTAGCTTATTTATTAGCCAGCTACTGGCAAAGGCGATCCCAGTCAGAGGAGCCATATTTAAGAAGCCCGCTTAAGGAAACTTAAGCGGGCTTTTTGCTTTTCTGCATTTATCCCTCACATACTATTTTGTCAGCCAATCCTCAGTGTCTGAAAATGTTCGCCTTTTCCCCGGTGGTTCACGGCCTGAATTTTCTCGTCGACAAAATAGCGCCCGCTCGCCTTATCCGGTTGCCCCCCTCCTGCCAGCCTTCCCATAATGTGCAGGTCACTTCGAGGAATTCATGGGCCACCGCGTAGCGTTCGGCGTGCATCGGCATATTTTCGCGACTGAAATTGCGCGCCACATCGCGAGAAAAAAAGGTCACGACGTTCCACGCGGCGCGACCGCGGCTGATATGATCGAGGGATGAAAAGCTACGCGCCAGATCAAACGGATCGCTGAAAGTGGTGGAGGCCGTCGCCGCCAGACCGCTCCTGACACTTTGCTTATCGCACGCTGTAACCGGAGAGATCTGAGCCCACTCAATCTCAGCCCTCCTCCGTGACTCGTCGCGCTCCGAACGACAATATGCCGGGAACGAGTCGCCTGGCGGCCCCTCGCGCTTTTTATCCCGAGCAGGGGCTATCCTCTGACCCGCGTTCGACAGACCTGTCCATTTTTCATCTCTCCCACGGATAAGCCGCAGCGTTCATCGAATAATGCCCGGGGCAAACATAAGTTTTATTTTAATAATAATCCCCGAAATATGATTTTCTTATTTACACCACAATAATAGCCCGGTGCGGCGCGAGCGCTACCATTAAGGCGTATCATTTCCGTCTGACGAGGATTATGATGATGGCTATTATCATTTCGCTATTCGGTGCTTGAGAGTTAAATGGATCTTATCGGCATTATTATGTCGGCGGGAAAATCCTCCGTTGATGTCGCGCTTTATACGCTATTACCCATTATGGTCGTCATGCTGATGATCATGAAATATCTGGAAGTCCGCGGGGTACTGGACGTTATCGTCCGCTGGGTCGCGCCGCTGCTCAAACCTTTTGGCCTTGGCGGGATGAGCGCATTCGCGTTGATTCAGATTAACTTCGTCAGTTTCGCCGCACCGTTGGCGACGCTGGCCATTATGGATAAGCGTGGCGTCTCAGATCGCCAGATGGCCGCAACGCTCGCCATGGTCTTTGCCATGGGTCAGGGCAACGTCTTTTACCCTCTCACCCCTTTCGGACTGCACTGGATGGCCTCGATTTGCATTTCGATTATCGGCGGTCTGTGCGCGGGGGCGGTCACCTGGCACGTCATCGGACGCCGTCTGTCAGTGATAGAGAATGCCCGGGCGGAGGTGTTACCCAACGCCGAACAAAACAGCCAGGGCGTGATTGCGGTCATTAACAATGCGGGATCGGATGCCATTCGTCTTGCGCTCGGCGCGGTGCCGATGCTGATCCTGTCATTAACCATCGTCGGGGTGATGCAGGCGGCCGGCATCATCGACATGCTCCAGCATCTGCTGATGCCGCTGCTACAGTGGCTGCATATTCCAGTCAATTTTGTCCTTCCTGCGCTGGTCAAATGTATCGCAGGCGGTACGGCCTATTTTGGCGTGGTCTCTGAACTGGTGCAGCAAGGCAAAGTCACCATCAGCCAACTCAACGCCTCCGCCGGACTCTTCATCCAGACCTTCGATCTGCCCGGCATTGGTATATTCCTTGGCGTGAGCTCGCGCTTTGTTCGGCTGTTTCGCTTTGCCGCCCCTGGCGCTATCATCGGTATTCTTATTCGGACCATTATGCACGTGACGATATTCTGAATCTTTTCAGATTAAACGCATCCTAAACCATTAGGCTATTCTTATTGTAAGAAAAAAGGTAACGGGCAATTATCGCCTGAAATAACGCTGAACAGGGAATGTCTTATGGAGTGGTGGGTAAAAAAAGTACAATCATCTAAGCAAACGCAAGATTATTGCGCAGTATTACAAAGCGCACATTTAATGGTTATTGCCGAAATCACCACCCGGCAATGCGCTTTACAGTGCGGAGATAAACTCACGCCGCTGGCAAATGCCCTGTATTGCCTCAATGACAATCCTGCGCTGACATTAAAAGTGATAAAAGCCACGCACTTCAGCAGCGAACGCTGGGCGGAAATCGCCAAATCTGATTAATAAATCAGCGACCGGCCCTTCAGCAACAATATTTAATTCAATCACTTTCACCGCCGAGCGACTGAAATTCCCCTTCGCTCTTTTCCGTCTGTGACATACTATCAAGCATGTCAGCAGACCTGAAAAAAGGAGCAAAGATGAACCACAAGGCCGCCAGTCTGACCCCGGAACAAGCACTGAATCAGCTTGAACTGCAGTATGAGCGTTCGGTCAATGCATTACGTAAAGCCATCGGCGAATATATCAACCACAGCATTCTCCCGGATGACGACGCGCGTGCTAACGGCTTGTTTGTCTATCCGCAGCTGTCCGTTTCATGGGACGGCGCTGACCATAAAGCGCTAAAAACCCGGGCCTGGGGCCGCTTCACCCATGCCGGTTGCTACACCACCACCATTACCAATCCTAAGCTGTTTCGCGCCTACCTGCTGGAGCAGCTCACGTCGTTGTATCAGGATTACGGTGCGCATATCAGCGTCGGGTTATCGCAGCATGAAATTCCTTATCCGTATGTCATCGACGGCTCTGCCTTAACGCTCGATCGCTCGATGAGCGCGGGGCTGACCCGCCATTTCCCGACCACCGAACTATCGCAAATTGGCGATGAAACCGCCGACGGGCTGTTCCATCCCACCGAACACCACCCGCTTTCCCATTTTGACGCCCGCCGCGTCGATTTCTCACTCGCGCGCCTGCGGCACTATACCGGGACACCGGTCGATCATTTTCAGCCGTACGTTCTGTTTACCAACTATACCCGTTACGTTGATGAGTTCGTGAGCTGGGGGTGTAGCCAGATTCTCGATCCTGACAGCCCCTATATCGCGCTCTCTTGCGCCGGTGGGATCTGGATAACAGCCGATACGGAGGCGCCAGAGCAGGCCATTTCCGATCTGGCGTGGAAAAAGCATCAGATGCCCGCCTGGCATCTGATCACCAAAGATGGCCAGGGTATTACGCTAATTAATATTGGCGTCGGCCCGGCGAACGCCAAGAACATCTGCGATCATCTGGCGGTGCTGCGCCCTGACGTCTGGCTGATGATTGGCCACTGCGGCGGTCTGCGTGAAAGCCAGACCATCGGCGACTATGTGCTGGCCCACGCCTACCTGCGTGATGACCACGTTCTGGATGCGGTACTGCCGCCGGATATCCCGATTCCCAGCATTGCCGAAGTACAGCGCGCGCTGTACGACGCCACCAAGCAAATCAGCGGCATGCCTGGTGAAGAGGTTAAACAGCGGCTGCGTACCGGCACGGTGGTCACCACGGATGACCGCAACTGGGAGCTGCGCTATTCCGCCTCAGCGCTACGCTTCAACCTCAGCCGCGCCGTGGCCATCGACATGGAGAGCGCCACTATTGCCGCCCAGGGCTACCGCTTCCGCGTCCCGTACGGCACGCTGCTCTGCGTCTCCGATAAACCGCTGCACGGCGAAATTAAGCTGCCGGGCCAGGCCAACCGCTTTTATGAAGGGGCGATCTCCGAGCATCTGCAGATAGGCATTAAAGCTATTGATCTGCTGCGTGCGGAGGGTGACCACATGCATTCGCGCAAACTGCGTACCTTCAACGAGCCGCCGTTCCGCTAACCTTCTCCTCTCTTTTCCCGACGCGACGACGGACAAAGAGAAAGCGACAAACCGATCTCACGACCGACCACCGTCAGCCCGCCCACAGGCGGGCTTTCCCCTCAGCACCGGACTTCAGCCACGGTATAACTCATTGCCTTCCGTTATAACGCCTGCGCGCCAAAGCGCGATAACATCGTTTCTTTGTATTAGGAGTGGATATGCGACCACTTGCGCTGGCATCACAGGGACTCTTCTCCTCGGTAAAATATGTTCTGACCGATATGGATGAAACGCTCACCTTTAACGGACGGCTTTCCGCCGCCACCTATGGGGCATTAGAGCGGCTGCAATCTGCCGGTATTCGGGTTATCCCCGTCACCGGCGCCCCGGCAGGATGGTGCGATCAGATGGTCAGAATGTGGCCTGTCGATGGCGTCATCGGTGAGAATGGCGGCTTTTTCTTTCAGCGTGCCGCCGATGGCCACGGGATAAACCGCCATTTTTGGCATGCGGACAAGAAGGCCGACGTGCAGAAAACACTCACCGCGATTGCGCGGAAAATCGCCGGACAATACCAATGGGCAACCCTTGCGGCAGACCAGCCTTTCCGCCTCTCCAGCCTGGCCTTTAACCTGCCCGCGCATAGCGCGCACATTGACACGCTGCGTGAGTCGTTGCACGAGGCCGGGTTAAAGACCACGGTGAATAACTTATGGGTGCTGGCCTGGTCCGGGGAATACGATAAGTTAATCATGAGCCGTCACGTCCTCAGGACCTTTTACCATCTGGATGAACGGGCCGGACAGGAGAGCGTCTTTTATAGCGGAGACTCTGAAAATGACGCCCCGATGTTTGCCGGATTCAGGCATACCCTTGGTATGAGTACCCTGCGACATCACCTGGCGGCCATCCCGACGCTGCCTGCGTGGATAAGCGTGGGTCCCGGTGGAGACGGTTTCATCGAAGGGGTGGATAAAATACTGGAGCACAAAAAAGCACAGGCGTCGTGACTTAATGCAGAGGTGTCATCCGCCAGCAGGCAAGAAGAACGCTTAGCTTCCCGCTGGGCGGAAATCGTTTTACTCCGGCTGGTCACTTTGGGGGCAGGTGTCGACACTCTCTTCTAGCCGCCCAGGATCCAGCAGTTGCCCTGTCAGCCGCTGCATATTCTCCTCACATGAGATCCCATCGGGCCGCTCGGCGATGCTGGCGATCAGATTCAGCAGTTCTGCCTTACTTTGCGCAAGCTGCTTTTGCATCAGATCAATCTCCGCTATACGTCCCTGTAGCGACTGTATCAGCGCCTCGTGATCCCACCGTTTCTGCCGTTGCGGTAAAAAGCGGCGAATTTGCTCCAGAGAAAACCCCGCACGCTGCGCACGATCGATAATCTTCAGCAGATCGGCCACATCGGCAGAATAATTTCGGTAGCCATTTCCCTGGCGCGGAGGTGGCGTAATCAGCCCTTCGCTTTCGTAAAAGCGAATCCGCGAGGGGGTTATCCCCGTCACTTTTGCCAGCTCACCGATTCTCATACCTTCCCCCTCTTGACCTTAAAGTTAACTTTAAACTTATACTCGTTAAATGGTCAACAGAGGCATGCTGCCGAATCTGTATGTGGACCGGGTTCAGGATCAGATAATGCCTTTGATGGCTGACTGAACCGGCGCGACATACCGTACAGCATGCCAATTGAAATGAGGAACTGATATGCAAACCATTCTGGGAGCCAGCGGCCAGATTGCCCAGGAACTTGCCCGTGAGTTGAAACGCTCATATACCGATGACCTGCGACTGGTCAGCCGCAGTCCCCGAAAGGTAAACGCCAGCGATGTTACCGTCGCGGCAAATCTACTTGATGCGGAACAAACGCGAGAAGCGGTCAAGGGCAGCAGTATTGTCTATTTTGCCGCGGGGCTACCGACGAACTCGGCCCTTTGGGAGCAACAGTTCCCAACAATGCTGAAGAATGCGCTCGATGCAACTCGCGCGGCGGGCGCCAGGTTTGTCTATTTTGACAATACCTATATGTACCCACAGAACGGCGATCCGCAGACGGAAGAAACGCGCTTCGCCCCCCGAGGGCGGAAAGGAAAAGTGCGTGCGCAGATGACAAGCAGGGTGCTGGAGGAGATGGAACGCGGAGCCATTCCGGTCGTTATCGGGCGCGCGCCAGAGTTTTATGGACCGGGAAAGACGCAGAGTTTTACCAACGCCCTGATCATCGACAGACTGAAAACAGGCGAACGGCCACGCGTACCGGTACGTGACGATAAGCTGCGTACGCTCATCTGGACACCTGACGCCAGCCGCGCCCTCGCACTCCTCGGCAACACGCCGGACGCTTACGGTCAAAGCTGGCACCTGCCGTGCGACGACGATCGCCTCACTTATCGCCAGTTTGTCACCCTGGCTGGTGAGATTTTCGGCAGAGAGGCGGAGTATTCCGTTCTCAAAAAGCAGATCCTGATCGCCGCGGGACTTTTCGTGCAGAGGGTCCGCGAGCTGCGGGAACTGCTGCCGCGCTATGAGTATGACAATCTGTTCGAGTCGGCAAAATTTAAGCATCGCTTCCCGGATTTCACCGTCACAACGTACCGCGAGGGTCTGGAACAGATCTGCCGGGAATGGCGCAGCCAACGGACGAAAGCCCGATAGCTGCCTGCACCCGGGTTACAGCCTCTGGGGCCTGCCGTCGCGTGGGTATGGGCGACGCGGGATTCTGGTTGGCTATCTGGGACAGCGTCAGAAAAGCAAAAAGCCCGCTTAAGTTTCCTTAAGCGGGCTTCTTAAATATGGCTCCTCTGACTGGACTCGAACCAGTGACATACGGATTAACAGTCCGCCGTTCTACCGACTGAACTACAGAGGAATCGTGTGAACGGGGCGAATATTAACGGCGCCGCCTGGCCTTGTCAAAGGCTGTTTTCACAATTTAAATCGTTTGCCGATTTATTCTCCACTTTGGGCAAAAAGTACCGTTTCGCCCGAAAAAAGGTTATGTTTCGTCGACTTGAATCTTGCTGCGCGGATATTTCCATAGCCAGCGCCCGCTGACCATTCGACAATAGAACAGCACGCCACGCACCGCCCAGTCGAGCACCATTCCCAGCCAGACGCCAATCACCCCCATTCCCAGCACAATGCCCAGGGTGTAACCCGCCACCACACGGCAGCCCCACATTCCCAGCATCGATACCCACATGGTGTAGCGCACATCGCGCGCGCCTTTAAAGGCACAGGGCAGGATCCACGAAGTGGCCCAGATAGGCATAAAGAAGGCGTTAAGCCACAGTAGCTCTTTGACCACCACTTTGACATCTTCTTCGCTGGTGTAGAAAGAGGCGATAAGATTGGCAAACGGCGCCGTCCCCCACGCAATCACCGTCAGAACGATGGTGGATAACCAAAAGACGTGCCACGCCTGGCGCTCTGCCTGCCCGATTTGCCCTTTCCCCAGCCGTTTACCGGTAATAATCGTCGACGCGGAACCCAGCGCGTTCCCCGGCAGGTTAATCAACGCGGCGACGGAAAAAGCAATAAAGTTGCCGGCGATAACGTTGGTCCCCATCCCGGCAACAAACATCTGCGTCAGCAGTTTACCGCCGTTGAACAGCACCGACTCGATGCTCGCCGGGATGCCAATACCCATCACTTCCCAGATAATCGCCAGGTTGAACGGCTGGAAGTAGCTCTTCAGCGAGATACGCAGCGCCGGGTTAAAACCAATTGCCAGCACCCAGACTATCGCCACGGCACCAATATAGCGGGCGATGGTGAGCCCGAGACCGGCACCGACAAACCCGAGCCCCGGCCAGGAAAAAATGCCGTAGATCAGGATACTGCTGATAATAATGTTGAGGATGTTCATCCCGCCATTGATCAACAGAGGGATTTTGGTGTTCCCCGCCCCGCGCAATGCGCCGCTGCCAATCAGCGCAATGGCCGCCGCCGGGTAGCTCAATACCGTCAGCTCCAGATAGGTCAGCGCCATGGCCTTCACTTGCGCCGAGGCATCGCCGGCAACAAAATTAATGATCTCGCTGCCAAATGCATGGATCGCGACCGCCAGCAGAACAGAGAACAGCGTCATAATCGCCAGCGATTGTCTTGCCGCCGCCCTCGCCCGCCGCCGGTCGCGTTTGCCGAGGCTAAAGGCGACCACCACGGTCGTACCGAGATCAATGGCGGCGAAGAACGACATAATCACCATATTAAAACTGTCGGCCAGCCCCACTCCGGCCATTGCCTCTTTTCCCAGCCAGCTGACGAGGAACGTACTCAGTACGCCCATCAGCAAAACGCAGGTGTTTTCGAGGAAAATCGGCACCGCAAGCGGGCTGATTTCACGCCAGTAAAGTACACGATAACTTTTACGCTTTTTGAACCAGGAAGTGCGTCCGAGGACCTGGCTTACTGCGGAGGTGACGTTCAAAGGAGACCTTAGTGAGAAAAGTTGAAACTACATTTCAAATAATGATAGAGAATGATGGTTCCTGCAAAACATTTTTCCTTATTAATTGTCGGTAATAGCAACAAATTGTTGATGGAAGCGGCAGTTGAACCTTTGCGGGCAAATTGATGTTTGACAAAATTTTTTTCGCCGCTAAGATACGACTCCACAACGATTCCTCTGTAGTTCAGTCGGTAGAACGGCGGACTGTTAATCCGTATGTCACTGGTTCGAGTCCAGTCAGAGGAGCCATATTTAAAAAGCCCGCTTAAGGAAACTTAAGCGGGCTTTTTGCTTTCGTACATCCTTACGAATCCTGATACGGCATGAATTCAACAGGTCAGGTGAAAGCGCTTCCCGGGGCGTTGAGACTTTACCCGCCATATCGGTAAACACGGGGAGTCAAATCCGGCGCCCTCCCTGAGATATCAGGCACCGAGGCTTCGCCTTACCGGGTTGAGACGAAACCAGATGACCTCTCTTCAGCAGTCAAAGCCGCACCCGTGCAACGCAATACGGCTTTTTTATTGGCTCCGTCAGGACAGAAAGGGATGACGGATGCAGATATCAGGCATCCATATCAGTGCCATGAAAAATATTCACCGACTTCCTGACATCAGCACACGGCCAGGGGGCAGTACAACCATCAGGCCAGCAGTTCCTCCGCAGCTTCTGTTGCAGCAGGTGCGCAACGCGCTGGCCGCTCAACGTTCTAGTGGACCAGCAAATCATTAAGGAAACGCCTCGCGCGCGGATGCTGCGGCGCGGTGAAGAATTTATCCGGCTCGGCCTTTTCCAGTATTTGTCCCTGATCCATAAACCAGATCGTATCGGCGACGTCACGGGCAAAATTCATTTCATGGGTCACGCACATCATGGTCATCCCTTCCTGCGCCAGCCCGCGCATCACGCTCAGCACTTCGCCGACCATCTCCGGATCGAGTGCGGAGGTCGGTTCATCAAACAACATGACCGGCGGCTTCATCGCCAGCGCCCGGGCAATCGCCACCCGCTGCTGCTGGCCACCGGAAAGCTGCGCCGGGTAAACGTCGGCCTTGTGCGACAGCCCCACCCGCTCCAGCAGCTCCCCGGCATGACGCCGGGCTTCGGCGCGCTTCTCGCCGAGCACTTTCACCGGCGACATCATAATATTCTCCAGCACCGAAACGTGCGGAAACAGGTTAAAACTCTGGAAGACGAAGCCGATTCGCGTTCGCAGCTGGTTCAGCCGGGTGCTTGAGCCATGAATATCGACGCCGTCAAACAGGATCTGTCCCTGTTCGATGGGCTCAAGACGGTTGACCGTCCGGATTAGCGTCGATTTCCCCGATCCGGAAGGACCGCACACCACCACCACTTCACCGCTTTTGATTTCGGCGCTGACGTCGGTCAGGGCCTGATATTCCCCGTACCATTTATTCACCTGATTGAACAGAATCATCGGTCGCATGGTTGCTCCTTATTGAGTTTGTGATGACGACGGGTCGAGAACCAGCGGCGTGACCGGCTTTCCCGTGGCGGACTGCGCGCCTTGCCTCCTGCTGGCGATACGCAGCTCCAGGCGATTGGCCAGCCACGTCAGGCTAAAGTTAATGATGTAATAGCTCAGCGCCACGATGGCAAAGACCTGGAACGGTTTCGTCAGCAGCTGGTTACTGACCTGGTTAGCCGCATAGGTCAGCTCCGGCACGTTAATCACGTAGCCGAGGGTGCTATCCTTGATAATTGACACCAGCTGGCTGACCAGACTCGGCAGCGTGTTGTACAGCGCCTGCGGCAGAATCACCAGGCGCAGCGCCCGGATGTGCCCCATTCCCAGCGCGCGGGAGGCTTCATATTGCCCCGAGGGCAGTGCCTGGATCCCGCCGCGCACGATTTCAGCGATATAGGTGCTCTCATAGATGATCAGCGTACACAGCATGGTGCTGAAGCCGCTGATGTTGTGGCCAATCAGCAGCGGCACGCAGAAATAGGTCCAGAACACCACCATCATCAGCGGGATACCGCGCAGCAGATAGATCCAGCAGGTTACCGGCCAGCTCAGCCAGCGCCACGGCGAGAGGCGAGCGAGGCATAGCAGCACGCCGACCGGGAAAGCGAACAGGACCGCCAGCAGCGACACCAGCAAGGTACACAGCACGCCGCCCAGTGGACCATCGGGATACTGTCCCATCAGCAACAGCAGGCCGTTATCGTGCAGAATCGTGAAAAAATCAAACATACAGATTACCTCGCATACGCGCGCTGAAAGCGGCGGGCCAGCAGCGCCCCCATCCCCATCAGCAGCAAAGAGAAGGCCAGGTAGCCTACCGTCGCCACCGTATAAGCTTCGAAGGTGCGGAAGGTCTGGTTTTCAATATCGCGCGTCACGTAAGTCAGTTCGGCGACGCCAATGACCATGGCAAGGCTGGTATTCTTAAACAGCAGCACGGTGTGGTTAATCACCGACGGCAGCGCGTTACGGATCCCTTGCGGCAGAATCACCAGCCGCATGGCGCGCAAATACCCCATTCCCAGCGCCCTCGCCGCCTCATTCTGCCCTGCGGGGATGGCGCGCAGGCCGCTGCGGATGTCTTCAGAGAAGTAGGCCGCCTGGCACAGTCCCAGCGCGACCAACGAGAACAAAAACTCCGCATTCATCTCGTTAACCCACATCTGCAGCGACTCGGGCAGCAGCGTCGGAATCGCGAAGTACCACATCATCAGCTGAATAAGCGTCGGTACGTTGCGGTGGTAGGAGACATACGCCGCCACCAACAGCTGCGCGAAGCGCTTGTTGCTCAGGCGGATCATCACCAGCACCAGCGCAATAAACATGGCCAGCAGCCATGCACCCAACGCCAGTTCCAGAGTGACGACGGTGCCATCAATAATCATCTGGCCGTAGTGGCCAGTCATCACGTTACTGAAGTCGAGTGCCATATACCCTCCTCGTTTGCCGTCATTCAGGACTCACGGTCGCCGGGACGCATCGTGGATAGCCCACCGGGTACCTGCAGCGTCGGGGTGATCTCAATATTGCCGATGTTGACCGCCACCGGCGCGGCGAGCGCGAAAGCCACGCAGTCGGCGATGTCTTTTGCTTCCGGCAGCTCGAAACCCTCGATAAAGCGACGACGCGCCTCTTCGTGATCGCCGGAAACATTGCCGAAAATCTCCGTCGCCACCCGCCCCGGGCAAATTTCGGTAATTCGCACCCGCTTGCCGTAGCAATCGACGCGCAGCTGGCGCGACAGCGCGTGTACTCCCGCTTTGGTGGCGTGATAGATAGAGTTGCCATTGAAGTTATAAATCGCGGCGATGGAGGTGATATTAATGACGTGGCCGCAGTCGCGCGCCACCATTCCCGGGACCAGCAGCCGGCACAGGTGCAGTACGGCGCGCAGGTTGACATCCACCTGGGTGTTGATCCAGTCGGCCTCGGCATCGAGAATCGATCCCGGATGAGAGACGCCGGCGTTGTTCACCAGAATATCGACCTGCAGATCGCGGCACAGCTCGGTCAGCGCCGACAGATCGCCGACGTCGACGGCGTGGGGAATGCAGCCGGTTCTGTCCGCCAGCGCGGCCAGCTGTTCATGGCGACGCGCGACCGCGTGGACCACAATCCCTTCCTGACAAAGGCGTTCGACAATCGCTTCACCCATTCCGGCGGAAGCGCCGGTCACCAGGGCCACTTTATAATCTGAAAATGGCATATGTGCCTCTCCTGTTGCGGCAGAGCGATCTGCCTTTGACGTTGTTTTTCTGACTGTATGCAGTTATGTCCAATGGGGATAAGACATAAATAGTGTGGCCCGATAAGGGGTCCTTATAACTTCGCGGAAGCGGCATCCGCAGGCAGCAGCAGCGCGATCTCGCTGCCGTACTCCAGCCGGTTCCCCGAAGTCGCGACAAGGCTTTTGAGCGTTCCGGCCACCGGGCTGCGCACCGGCAAATAGAGCGCCCCGACCTGCACCAGCGCGAGGATATCGTCCGGCTCAACGCGCTGCCCCTCGCTGACGAACGCCTCCCCGTGGCTGGGGTGGCTCAGCAGCAGGCGTCCCGGCATCGGGGAACACACCGACAGCAGAGGGGGTTCGGTCGCCGCCGGCAGAGGCGGCGGTTCAGCCATCGTTTTGCCGCCGGGATAGCGCAGGCGAACCGACCAGTCCGCGCCGCGCCACTCAAGCTCCCGTAGTCCGGCGTTATGCATCTTCTGCGCCAGCTGGCGCACGTCCTCAAAAGCTATCAGTTCTTTTTCCATCATGATTCCATCGCGCTAAGGTCAGATCACGGCAGCGCCGCGCGCCAGAGTAGTGACTCTAGCGCGGGTATCGGGCGGGTTGATAAGAGGGTTTCGCTTTGAGGCAATAAGGGGGACTTATTATCCCACCAGGGTTAGCGGCCGGTTGTCCTCGGTCCGCTGCGCCATCAGGGAGAGCAAAATCCCCTTCACCGCCTCCGCGGGCTGCGAAAGCGGCAGATGGTCGGACATACAGAACGAGAGCGAGGTGAGCACATTGGGTTCGACAATTCTCGCCATCCAGGCATTGGCGGGCTGGAGCATGGTGCGCGCCGCGGATTCCGGCATGATGGTGCCGCCGAGCTCCGCCGCCAGCGCGGCGTTAAGCGTGGTCTGCGATTCAATCTCGCACTTCACCCGGTAGCTCAGTCCGGCCTGGGTAAAGGCGTCGTCCGCGGCTTTACGCATAATGTTATAAATGCGCGGCAGGAACAGATCGTAGCGGGCGACCTCCGCCAGGGCGATTTCACGCAGGGGCGCCCCCAACGCGTGCGGGCAGACGAAAAAGAGTTCCTCTTTCATCAGCGGCAGAAAACGCAAACCGTGAATATCGCGGTCGCCATAAATCACCGCCATATCCATTCGCCCGCTCATGATTAATTCGCTGAGGGTGGTGCCAAAGTTTTCATTGAAATAGAGCACGATCCCTGGATGCTGGCGCTGCACTTCGGTGAGCAGCGGGATCGCCAGCAGCTGGGCCGCGGTGCCAGGCGCCAGGCCGACGGAAACCTGGCCGCTCAGGGCCTGTCCCGCGCCGTCGATGGCGCTCTGCGCCTGCGCGCACTGGCGTAGAATCGCCTGGGCGTGGGTATAGAGAATTTTCCCGGCATCGGTCGGCGTAACCCCGCGTTTGGTGCGAATCAAGAGCTGCTGATCGACCTCACCTTCCAGCGTCGCCAGCTGCTGGCTGAGCGCCGGCTGGGCGATATGCAGAATGTCAGCGGCCTGCGTCAGGCTCCCGACGTCGACGATTTTGATGAAATATTTCAGGCGGCGAAGATTCATAATAGCGGTCCCAATCAATACGCATCTCTGATGACAAGCAAGATCGGTGCCACAACCTAAAAGCCCCGCAGGCCGCCAATCGCGCCACCCGTTCGGGCAAACCGCTTTTCAACGCGCCGCGTTTGCACCGTAGGGGTGCACCGGCGCATAGGCACGGCTCCGTTCATCGGCCGGTCGGCACGGGCCTTTCCCGTCAGTCATCGCATTGCGTTATGTCCCCACAACAAAGCGCTATTAGCTCGCCGCCTTTACCCCCCTCTATGCTGGTTGACGTGTATTGCCCCCCGCTCGCCGCACGCGGCGGATCGTTCTGCGCCGCGTGCGGGTTTGCTGACCTTATAACCAGGAACCGCAGCCTCATGCCTGATATCGCCGATCGTCTCAAAAATGTTACCGTCTCCGCCTCCGTCGCCATGACGCAAAAAGCGCGCGATCTCGCCGCGCAGGGAATCGACGTCGTCGGTCTCTCTACCGGCGAACCGGACTTCCCCACGCCGCCTCACGTGATCGATGCCGCCTATGCCGCGGCGTGCGCCGGGGATACCCGCTACCCGCCGACGGACGGCACGCCCGCGCTGCGCGCCGCCATTCAGCGCAAGTTCCTGCGCGATAATGAACTGCGCTACGACATCAGCCAGATCCTGACCGCCGGCGGCGCCCGACAGATTATCTTCAACGCCATGATGGCGACCATTAACCCCGGTGATGAAGTGATCATCCCCATGCCGTCGTGGATCAGCTACGCCGACATCGTTAAATTCGCCGGCGGAACGCCGGTTGCGGTGCCCTGTCATGAAGAGTACGGCTTTAAACCGCTGCCGCAGGACGTCGAAGCGGCGATCACGCCGAAGACCAAATGGCTGCTGCTGAACTATCCCAGCAATCCGACCGGCTCCGTCGCCACGCATGCCGAGCTCCTGGCGCTGGGCGAAATGCTGCTGCGTCATCCGCAGCTCTGGATCATGACCGACGACATTTATGAGCATCTCCTGTATGACGGCGTGAAATTCTGGACGCTGGCGCAGGTAGAGCCCCGGCTTTACGATCGCGTATTGACGGTGAACGGTGTCTCGAAAGCCTATTCAATGACCGGCTGGCGGCTGGGTTTTTGCGGCGGCCCACTGACGCTGATTAAGGCGATGAGCAACGTCAATACGCAAAACAGCGGCGGCGTGGCGACCCTGGCGCAGGCGGGGTCCGTCGCCGCGCTTGATGGCCCGCAGGATCTGCTGGCGGAACGCGCGGAAATCTATCGCCAGCGCCGCGATTACGTGCTTGAGCGCCTTGCCGGTATTCCCGGCCTGCGCTGCCATAAGCCGCAGGGGGCCTTCTATCTGTTCGTCAACATCGCGGAATTTATCGGTAAAACCAGCGCCGGCGGGCGTTTTATCGCCAGCGACGCCGATTTTGTGATGGCGCTTATCGAAGAGCAACACGTGGTGACGGTACAGGGGGCGGCCTACGGCATGAGCCCCTATTTCCGCCTTTCTTACGCCACCAGTATGGAACGCCTGCAAACCGGCTGCGATCGTCTTGCGGCCTTCTGCGCGGGTTGCCGTTAAGCTACAGCGCGCAGATTGCGCGCGCTGAGCGGAGTGAAATGCCTGCCTGGCGTCTGACCGGCAGGCATTTTTTATCCCGCCGGCGGGCGACGGGTTCACTTCATGCCTGACGGGAAGGAAAATCGTTTTGGCTGGATGAGGGCTGGAGTTCCACGGTGAAGGGAGAGCAGACGGTGGCGAGGAGCGCGGCGTGCGCCCCTCGCCACCGGGGAAATGCTTTACTGCGCCAGCACCTCCGCCGCCGGCGCAACCGTCGCGCCGCAGGCTTCAATCTCGCTGCGAACCAGCGTCGCCAGCGCCAGCGAGCCCGGGGTATCGCTATGAACCAGGATCGAACGCGCGCGTACCGGCAGCGTATTGCCGCTAAAGGTGGTCACCGTGCCCTGCTGCAGAAACTGACGTACTCTGGCGCGCACCGCCGTCTCCTCTTTGATCAGCGAACCGGGAATGCCGCGCGGAACCAGCTGTCCGCGATCGTCGTAGGCCCGGTCAGCGAGAAACAGCGTCAGCGTCGGCAGCCCCGCGGCCTGCGCCGCCCGTTCAATGATAGTGTCCGGCTGGCAGAAAATAATCAGTTGCGAATCGATCCGGGCGACGGTCTGCATCACCTGCAACGCCAGGGCGTCGTCACGGTTAATCATATTGCCCATCGCCGCATGAAAGCTCAGGTGGGCGACGCGGGTGCCCTCGGCGCGGGCAATGGCCGAGAGCGCGCCAAGCTGATATACCACCTGCTGGCAGATCTCATCTGCGGAGAACGCCATCTCTTTGCGCCCGAAGCCCTGGCGATCCGGCAGGCCGGGATGGGCCCCGATACCCACGCCGCGCGCCTTCGCCAGGCGCACCATCCGGGTCATGATTGCCGGATCCCCCGCGTGAAAACCGCAGGCGATGTTAGCGGAAGAGACCCTGTCCATTAGCGCCGAATCATCACATAACTGATAGACGCCAAAACCTTCTCCCATATCGGAGTTCACATCAATTTTCATGCTGAGTTCCTTATAAACCGACAACCCTGGTCAGCGGCGCTACGCTGACGCGCAAACGCTGCAGCCAGCGTTCAATCGCCTGCCGCACCGCGATGGCGGTACGCGTATCGCCCTGTACCAGTTGAATTGACTGACCAGCCTGCAGCTGGCCCAGACGCCAGAGGTCCTCTTCAATCACGCAGGCAATTTTGGGATAACCTCCCGCGGTGTTGGCATCGCTCAGCTGGATAATCGGTTCGCCGGCCGGCGGAACCTGTACGATGCCCGGGATCAGGCCGTAGGAGCGCATTTCAACCGTTTCGGCGGGCAGGATGGGCTCCCCCGCCAGGCGATAACCGGTCCGGTTGCTGTGCAGCGAAATTTTCCACGCCTGGCTCCAGAAGCGCGGCGCATCGGCGGCAAACAGCGGATATTCGCCGGCGGGGATGGCGCGGATCTGCGCATCGCCCTGCGCGTTGCGTGGGAAAAAGGCGCTCAGGGCCACTTCCGGCGGCTCAATGCCGATCCCCGAGGCCGGCAGCGGCGCGCCCTGCCACCGGCCGCACGCCAGCACGTCGCCGCGCTGCAGCGGCCGGCCCTCGAGTCCGCCGAAGCCGCCGCGCAGGGCGGTGCTGCGCGAGCCCAGCACCTGCGGGACATCAATGCCCCCGGCCACGCAGAGATAGCCGCGCGCGCCGCGACGGGGAAAGCGCAGTTCCAGCTGCTGGCCTTTACGTACCGCGCAGCCCCACCACGCCGGTAGCGCTGCGCCGTCAAGCCTTGCCCGGCAGTCGGCGCCGGTGAGCGCGATCCAGGTATCAGCCAGGAAACGCACGCGGAAGGGAAACATCTGCACTTCGATGGCCGCCGCGTTTTCCTCGTTCCCCAGCAGGGTGTTGCCGGCACGCAGCGCCAGCGGGTCCATCGCGCCGCTCACCGAGACGCCAAGGTGGCGCCACGCCGGGCGGCCTAAATCCTGGATCGTATTTAGCGATGCGCTTTGTTCAATCTCAATCACAGTTCGACCCTCTCAGGCAGAAAACGGATGATATCGCCTGGCGCCATCAGCGCAGGAATGGCGGCATGGGGATTGAATACCTCAATTTCCGCGTAGCCGATCGCGTTCCAGCCGTTCGGCCCGGTCAGCACCGAGACGCCCGCCTGCGGCCCGCCGATGGTGACCGTCCCCTTAAGCATATTCAGCGAAGGCACCTTTTTACGCGGCGTCGCCAGGCGCGGATCCAGACCGTGCAAATAGCCGAACCCCGGCGCGCTGCCAAGCGCGACCACGGTATAGATCCCCTGCGAATGACGACGAATGACTTCCCGGGCGGAAAACCCGGTATGGCGACATACCGCCTCCAGATCGGTGGCGTGTTCTCCGCCGTAGCACACCGGGATATCAATCTGTCGCCCTTCGACGTTGAGCGCCTGCGTCGCCAGCCAGCACTCGCGCAGACGGCGCTCCACCCCGGTCGGCTCCTCCGGCGTATCGCGTAGCAGCACCAGTAAATTGGTCACGCCGGGGATCAAGGACTCCACCTCCGGCCACTGCTGCAGGGTCTGCGCCAAAGACCAGATGCGCCGCTGCGCCGGCAGGTCGAAGGCGCCGGGCGCTTCGATAAGCCAGGCCCGGCTACCCATCATGGAGATCCGCGCCGGGGCGCCGGCGTGAAGCTCAATGCGGCGCTCGGGTAACAAGGTTTTCGATGTCGGCGTCATACTTATTCCAGCGGTTCAAACGTGAGGCTGGATAACGGTTGTACCCGTTCTTCGCGGACCATTTTGTATTCGGTGTTCGGTCCAATCCAGGTATTCCAGATCTTGTCGATCGTCCCGTTGTCATCCATCGCCTTCAGGCTTTCATTGACGCTGGTCAGCAGCTGCGGTTCGCCCTGCTTCATCCCCACGCCGATAGGTTCAAGCGCCATCGGCTCCTTAATCATCGCCAGATTGATGCCGTCCTTTTTCGCCTGGCCGATCATCTTGATACCGGTCATCGTGTTGGTGACGAAGCCCAGCGCTTTATTCTGCTCAAGGGCGAGGAAGGCCGACGCGGCGTCCTGGAAGGTGACCGGTTTGCCGCCCTTCAGCACGATGGATTGTTCAGAGGTGGTCCCCTTGGTGGCGCTGATGCGCTTGCCTTTAAAATCGGCGAGGGTTTTATCGGCGTTCGCCTCTTTCACCAGCAGCATCTCTTTCGCGACATAGTAAGGGTCGCTGAACTGAATCTGGCGGCCGCGCGTTTTGGTATAGGCAAGGTTGGCGATCAGCACATCGGCTCGCCCGGTAGCGATGACGGCGATACGCGCTTCCACGGAAGTGGGAACCAGCTGCGCCTTGACCCCCATCTGTTTCGCCAGCGCGTGACAGAGTTCAACGTCCATCCCGACCAGCTGACGGGTTTTCGGATCCGGGGCCGAAAACGGCGGCACATCGGAATAGACCGCGCACTTCAGCTCGCCGCGTGCATGAATATCCGCCAGCATGTCGGCGCGCGCGGCGCCGGACGCCGCGACCAGCGTCAAAGCCAGCGCTAAACCCGCATTTCGCTTCAGTTTCATTTTTGTTTCCCTCGGTCTGGATAAAAGAGTACCGACGTCTGCGAAGAGGTTCCCCGTTCGCCGGTATGGCTAACCACTTATCGCGACTATATCGACATTGCTTGCGCGACGGGTAAGAGGGAAACGCTGTCGGGAGATAGGCGATTTATATGACGGCGCCGGCGCCCAGAGATAAGCAAACATTATCCTGACAGAACGAAATTATCTTATCTGCCGGCCCTTCGCGCCCTCTACTGTAACGCCATGCGCGACATCCACCTCGCGTCCCTCCGCGACCGTTAACCAAAGGTAGTCACATGAATGCCCGACTTGGGATTTATCTAAAAATACTCTCCGCGCTGTGCGCGACGTTAATGCTGGCCTGCGTCAAAGGATTACAGGGGGCGATTCCCACCGGCGAAGTGATTTTCTTCCGCTCCTTTATCGCCATGTTCCCCCTGCTCATCTGGTTAAAAATTCAGGGTAACGTGCTGGCCAGTATTAAGACCAAAAATATTTTCGGCCATCTGATTCGCGGCTTTTCCGGTACCGGCGGGATGTACTTCAACTATCTGGCGCTGGTGTCGATTTCCCTCGCCGACGCCACCGCCCTGAGCTACGCCGCCCCGCTCTTCACCGTCATCATGGCGGCCTTGCTGCTGAAAGAGCGGGTGCGTTTTTCCCGCTGGCTGGGGGTGATTGTCGGTTTTTCCGGTATCCTGTTTATGCTCTCCGCCAGCTTAACCGCCCGCGGCTCTCTGTTCGCCGGCGGCCAGCTGCAGTCCGGGATGGCTCTCGGCGTCGCGTTCGCCCTGCTGGCCGCGCTCTGCACCGCCACCTCCAACATTCAGATCCGTTTTCTCAACGGCATTGAAAAACCCGGCGCCATCGTCTTTTACTTCTCGTTGATGACCACCCTGATTGGCCTGGCAACCAGCCTGTTCGGCTGGACGCGGCCAACGCCGGGCCAGCTTCTGTTGCTGGTGGGCTGCGGTTTCTTCGGCGGCATGGCGCAGATTCTGGTCACGCTAAGCCTGCGTTTTACCGACGCCTCGCTGCTGGCGCCGTTTGACTACACCACCCTGGTCTGGTCGATGGTGATTGGCTACCTGTTCTTAAACAGCCTGCCCGCTTCGTCAACGCTGATCGGCGCGGGGATCGTGGCGCTGGCGGGGATCTTCACCCTGTGGTGCGACCAGCGGCAGCGGCGGGCGCATATCGCGCGCGCCTCTTCCTGAGTTTGCTGATACCCATGGCCCCGCGCGGGCAGCGCAGGGCTTGTCTGCTCTCCGCGCCTCAGGAGTACAGCCCGCGGTCTTGACTCGCCAGCAGGATCCGTTCGCAGGCCAGGGCCCAGGCGGCGGTACGCAGGGGAATAGCCAGGGTCTGCGCTTTCAGCCAGACGCTTTCGATGGCATGGCGCATAATGGTATCCAGCCGCGCATCGATCTCCTCTTCGCTCCAGAAGAAGCTGGAGAAATCCTGCACCCATTCGAAATAGCTGACCGTCACCCCGCCGGCGTTGGCAATCACGTCGGGAACCAGCACGATCCCCCGCTCAACCAGCACATCGTCGGCCTCCGGCAGCGTCGGGCCGTTGGCCCCCTCCAGAATGAGGCGACAGCGCAGACCGGCGGCGCGCTCCGCGCTAATCTGCCCCTCCAGCGCTGCCGGAATCAGTATCTCGTAGCCGAGACTCCAGAAAGCCTCGTCCGCCACGCGATCGGCGCCCGGGAAACCGGCTATTGTGCCGTGAGCCTGCTGCCACGCCTGCAGCGCCGGAATATCGAGGCCGTCGTGCTGATACAGCGTCGCGCGATGATCCTGTACGGCCACCACCCGCGCGCCGGCGGCATGAAACAGCCCGGCGCTGACGCTCCCCACGTTGCCAAACCCCTGCACGGCGACCCGGCTTTGCGCCACGCACAGCCCCAGCTTTTCCGCGATGTGACAGCCGGTGATAAATACGCCGCGCCCGGTGGCCTGCACCCGCCCCAGCGAGCCGCCGAGGTGGACCGGTTTCCCCGTCACCACGCCGGTCGCGGCGATTCCGGCATGACGCGACCAGGTATCCATCATCCAGGCCATGACCTGGGCGTTGGTACCGACGTCCGGCGCCGGAATATCCTGCCGGGGACCGATCACCCGGCTGATTTCACAAGTGTAGCGGCGGGTCAACCGCTCCAGCTCTCTGTCGGATAGCGCCGTCGGGTCGACGCGTACGCCGCCTTTCGCCCCGCCGAACGGCAGATTGAGCGCCGCGCATTTCACGGTCATCCACGCCGCCAGCGCCATCACCTCCTGCAGACTGACGTCGGGGTGATAGCGCACGCCTCCCTTGCCGGGTCCGCGGGAGAGATTATGCTGAACGCGATAGCCTTCAAAATGGCGAATCGTCCCGTCGTCCATTTCCAGCGGAACATCGACAATCAGCGCCCTTTCCGGGTGACGCAGGGTATCGGCCCAGCGATTGAGATCGCCGGGCAGCGGCAGGACGCGTTCCACCTGGGCGAGATAGATAGCCCAGGCGCAATGGCTCTCACCCGTCACATAAGAGAGTACAGACACAACTTACCTCCGGTTTTCCAGTAGTGATATTGATAGCGATAGCGATAAATGAAGAAAGCCGCCCGGAGGCGGCTTTGCGGCGAAGTTCAGCGACTGAGCTCCAGTTTCTTTTCCAGATAATGGATGTTGCTGCCGCCGGCGCGAAAATGGTCATCAGCCATGATCCGCCGCTGCAGCTCAACGTTGGTTTTGATACCGTCGATCGCCAGCTCGTTCAGGGCATGTTCCATCCGCGCAATCGCCTCATTCCGGCTATCGCCGATGACGATCAGTTTGCCAATCATCGAGTCGTAGTACGGCGGGACGCAGTAGCCCGCGTAGATATGCGATTCCCAGCGTACACCAAAGCCACCAGGCGCATGAAAACGGGTAATTTTTCCGGGGCTGGGCATGAAGGTGCGTGGGTCTTCGGCATTAATCCGGCATTCAATCGCGTGACCGCGTATGCGCACCTGCTGCTGGCTGATAGAGAGCGGCAGTCCGGCGGCAATCCTCAACTGCTCTTTAATCAGGTCAACGCCGGTGATCATTTCCGTCACCGGATGCTCCACCTGAATGCGGGTATTCATTTCGATAAAGTAAAACTGGCCCTGCTCATAGAGAAATTCGAAGGTACCGGCGCCGCGATAGCCGATGTCCAGACAGGCTTTGGCGCAGCGCTCGCCGATAGCCTGGCGGATCTCGGCGGTGATCCCCGGCGCCGGAGCCTCCTCCACCACCTTCTGGTGGCGCCGCTGCATTGAACAATCGCGTTCGGCAAGATAAATCGCCTGCCCTTGCCCATCGGCCAGCACCTGGATTTCAATATGGCGCGGATTCTCCAGATACTTCTCCATGTAGACCATATCGTTGTTGAACGCCGCTTTCGCTTCGGCGCGCGTCATATCGATGGCCTGCGCCAGCTCTTTCTCCTGCCGGACGACCCGCATCCCGCGCCCGCCGCCTCCGCCGGAGGCCTTGACGATGATCGGGTAACCGATCCCGGCCGCCAGCCGGCGATTCTTCTCCCGGTCATCGTCCAGCGGGCCGTCCGATCCCGGCACGCACGGCACCCCGGCTTGCTTCATCGCCTGAATGGCCGAAACCTTGTCCCCCATCAGACGAATGGTGTCCGCTTTCGGGCCGATAAACACAAACCCTGAGCGCTCCACCTGTTCGGCAAAGTCGGCATTTTCCGCCAGAAAACCGTAACCTGGATGGATGGCCGCCGCGCCCGTCACTTCAGCGGCCGAAATCACCGCCGGAATATTGAGATAGCTTTTGGCGGACGGCGGCGGGCCAATGCAGACGCTTTCATCGGCCAGCAGCACGTGTTTTAACTCACGGTCGGCGGTAGAGTGAACCGCCACCGAGCGAATGTTAAGCTCCCGGCAGGCACGCAGAATACGCAGCGCGATTTCGCCGCGATTGGCAATCACAATTTTGTCCAGCATGGCGTCCCCCTATTCAATCACCATCAGCGGCTGGTCGAACTCAACCGGCTGACCATCGGTGGCCAGAATCGCTTTGACGATCCCGCTGTTATCCGCCGCGATCTGATTCATCATCTTCATCGCTTCAACGATACACAGAGTATCGCCGGCGTTGACCTGCTGACCGACAACCACAAATGGCGGCGCACCGGGCCCCGGAGAGAGATAAAAGGTTCCCACCATCGGGGACAGCGTGACGTGTTCCGGCGCTGGGCCCGGCGCGATAACCGGCGCCTGCACAGCCGGAATCGACATGGCCAGCTGCGGTTGAACGACGGCCGCAGGTTCGGCGGATGGCCCGACCACAGTCGGGCTGGTGATGACGCGGCTGATGCGCACGGAGCTGGCGCCTTCGGCAATTTCCAGTTCGCCAATGCCGGAGGCTTCGACTAAGGCGATCAATTTTTCAATGCTGGCAATATCCATAAGTAACGGGTTCCGCAGAAATTGGAAGTGATATACCCGATCGCGCAATCAGTGGTGGTGCAGTTATAGCAGAGCCAGCGGGCGGTATTTCATAGGAACTTCAGGTGGCGGGATAAGAAAATAGTAAGGTATCGAACAGACTACACGAAGCAAAGGCTACAGATTCGTCACCCGATTATGGCTGCCCGGAAAGCATGTTTAGTCAATAAGCGGATGTCGTCGAAGAAGTGCTGAAATAGCGATGAAGGGGTCATATTGCCTGACAGGCATCACTTAAAACACGACATTTTTCCCAGGCCAGAAGAGCCGGAGTCATACCTGGAAAAGCCCGGTATGCTTTTCTACTGTCAACAAAGCAGCCGCTCCTGCCATCGGCAGAGAAATCTCCCGTTGGTACAAACTACCTTCGGCGGCGCGGCTGAAATAGCGCTCCGCCGCCCGCTCCCCGACAACGCGCCAGAATGGATGCCTCGCGGAGTCAGCCGTGTATGTCGCACCTCTTTTCGCTGCGCTCACCGGCCGCAGCGAGATGCAGTAAAGCGCTCTGGAAGGAGGCATTAAACATCGGTCCGTGCGTGAGCCCAGGATAATGCCAGTAGGTCGCGGCCAGCCCGTTAGCGCTCAGGGCGGATACCGTCTTGCGCACCCTGCTCAGCACCTCGGTCGCGCCGGCGGCGGCGCTTCTTCCCGACGGATCGTCGCCCTCCATCAGATAGAGCTGCTTGTGACAGCCCCCCTGTTGATTAAGCGATGTCATTCTTTCCAGCAGGACGAAATTGTCTCTACCCAGCGAAGGGCTGGCCGCGTAATAAAAGTGGAAAAAAGAGGAGGTTAACCAGCTGTCCAGCACGAACAGCCCGCCGAAGGAGTGCCCCCAGATGCCCCGTTTATCGGGGTCGATGTTAATGTTTTTTTCGACCGTTGGCGCGATGCGCCCTTCCAGCAGCTGGCGGAACGTCGCGCTGCCGCCCCCTTCGCGCGCATAATGTCCGACGGCAACGGCCCCGCGCTGCTGCTGCGCCACGGGCGTATAGTCGTAGGCTCTGGCGTGGGTGTCGAAGGGCAGCGGCGTCTGGTAGCCAATCGCCACGATCACCGGCGGCGTTTTTTGGGTCAGTTGTTTCAGTAGATCTTCCGACAAACGGTCCATCAACGCATTACCATCCAGCATATACAGCACCGGATAGCCCGATGGCGGCGGCGATCTGTCCGGTACGCCGGTCCAGACCCGGTAGTGTCTTTTGCCATCCGCAGAGTCAAACTGATGCACGCTGAAGTGATAAACCGCAGACCCGCGATCGGCAATATTCGGCCCCAGCGGCTTCATATCCGGTTTCGCCGCGCTTTTTCCGGCGTACAGCAGCGCCATACAGGAGAGCATGCAAAACGCCGCGATGCGCTGAACTCTGTTTCGGGACGGATGCTCCTTCCCCTGTTGATACTCTCTCTTCACCTGTTTTTCCCGTATCACTCTGGCGGATAAGCCTTATTCACATAGCGCCATGATGATAATGGTTAGCAATATCATTTTCAATTAGACAAAAAATGACGGCACAGGCGCGCGTGGCACTCGACACGACGTATTGTATCGCCGGTCTTTTTTATTCATTATGCGGCCCATTATCTCCCCCGCCTTTGAACGTCGGGAGCGGCAACAGAGAGAAACATCGATGATCGATGAAAGTCGTAAAATTCAGTCCGTAGAACGGGCGATGAATCTCCTTGAGATCATCGCGGAGCTGGGTGGCGATGCCCGATTAGTCGATCTGGCCCGCCGGTCGGAACTGCATAAAAGCACGATATACGGGTTGCTGAACACTTTAGCAGCAATGGGGTATATCACCCGTAACGGCACCCGCTACTCGCTGGGTCTACGCTTAAGAACCATTGCTCAGACGCTGATTGATGCCGATCAGGATGTGAAATCCTTTTTCGCCCCCTTGCTACAATACGCGGCGGAGATCAGCGGCGAGGAGTGTTATCTGGCGGTGCCGTGCGGAACGCGCGAATACCTCTACCTGGACGCCATCGATGCTAACGGCCCTCTACCGGTATTCAGCGCGCGTGGTCGCAGAGAAGGCATGACCACCTCAGCCATCGGCAAGGTGCTCCTCGCGGATAAAGCGGAGATTATTCGCAGCCTGCGCCGGGCGGACGTGTTGTCCGCAGAGCTGGAAAAGGAGCTGCAGGCGATTATCCGTCAGGGCTATGCCGTTGATCTCGAAGAAGCCGAATGCGGATTGCACTGCCTGGCGCTACCGCTACGTCAACACGGGAAAATTGTCGCCGCGCTGGGTATTTCCGGCCCCTCTCAGCGCCTGAGCACAGAGCGAATCAGCCATCTCGTCACACAATTGATGCGGTGGAAAGTTTGACATTATCAAACAATAAGCGGATATCTCCCGCCCCTGTTTCTTCACTCCGGTAGTTCTGGAATCATCAAAACACCTGTTAAAACGAGGAGTTTTGAAAATGAAATTAGAGCAACTTTCCCGGGATGTTATTTTACGCGCCTCAACCCTGGCCCGTGAGCGAGGTTTTTCGGTTTCAATTTGCGTCGTCGACGATTCAGGCCTGCTGCGTCAGTTCCTGCGTATGGACGGGGCGGTTGCCGGAACCATTGACGTGTCGATCAAGAAAGCGCGAACCGCCGCCTTGTTCGGCGTCGACAGCATTGACCTTGGCGAACACGCCCAGCCCGGCGGGGCCATCTACAGTCTGGAACACACCAACGGCGGATTAATCAGCTTTGGCGGCGGTGTGGTATTACATGATACGAATGGCGACATCCTGGGCGCCGTCGGTGTCGCTGGCGCCACGGTTGAACAGGATCAGTCTATCGCCCAGGCCGCTGCAGGTGAACGATGAGTCAGAAAACGCCAATACATCCGGGGATTTGGGCCCTGGCGGTGACCTCTTTTGCCATTGGCGTAGCGGAGTTCATTGTTGTCGGGGTTCTTCCGGCCATCGCGCGAGATCTTCACGTCTCTTTGGCCGCGGCGGGTAAACTGGTCGGACTCTATGCGCTCGCGCTGGCGATTGGCACGCCGCTGGCGGTGCTGGGTCTGGCGCGGTTAGCGCGTAAAACGGTGCTGTTGAGCCTGATAACGCTGTTCCTGGCCGGTAATATCCTCTCCTCGCTGGCGGACAGCTACCCGCTGCTGCTGGCAGGCCGGGCCATCACTGCGGTGGCGCACGGCAGTTTCTTTGCCATCGGCGCGACCGTGGCCAGCCGCCTCGCGCCACCGGGGCAAGGCGGACGCGCGATTGCCCTGATGTTTTCCGGCCTGACGTTAGCCATGGTGATCGGCGTGCCGCTAGGCAGCCTGATCGGTAACAGCGTCGGGTGGCGGCTGCCGTTTTACGCTGTCGCCGGGCTGGCCGTGATGGCGTGGGTCGCCACGGCAATCTGGGTACCCCGGCTGGCCGTGCCTGAGGCGGGTAAAACCGTCACCCAACTCGCGGCGTTACTGCGGCCGGAAATTCTGGCTATGATGGCGATAACCATCACCGGCTTTGGCGCCAGCTTTGCCGCGTTCACGTTTATTACGCCGATCCTGACCGACATCAGCGGCTTTTCATCGCAAACCGCGAGTTTACTGCTGATTATTTTTGGCATCGCCACGCTCATCGGGAATCAACTCGGCGGCAAATTGACGGTGACCCAGGGCTGGACACCCGCATTACGCCGGATGCTATTGCTGCTGGCAGTCACCCTCATGTTACTGGCCGTGGCGTTACCCTGGCGCCTGCCGATGATGGTCCTGTTATTCCTGTGGGGAGTGCTGGCGTTCGGAATGTCGCCGGCTTTTCAGGCCGGCATGCTGAGCACCGCTGAACGCTGGACGCCAAAAGCCGTCGATTTTGCTTCGGCCTTAAATATTGCGGCGTTTAATTTGGGGATAACCCTCGGTGAAACGCTGGGCAGCGCTATCGTGGCGAAGGGGCTGATGGCGATGACGCCCTTAGCCGGTGTACTCCTGGCGACGATAGCTCAGCTTCCGCTGTACTGGTTAAGCACCCGATTGACCCGGGATGTACGCAGCGCCCATCAGGCGTAGGCCGCTGCTTTTTCCGCGTTCCCCTGCTGCCGGTAACGGCGTGACTGGTGGTTAATGAAATGTGATCCACGATCAAAAGTAACTAACAAGTTGGTTACTTTTGAATATCAGTGAACTATGGTACTGCGAACTCGTTACTCAGATAACAGGCGTATATCATGGCAAGAACAATCACGTTAAAACACTATCTCAGCTACGGCTCAGGGGATTTTTTTGGTATGGGAACGACGGCACTCACCGGTGCCTGGCTGCTGTTCTTTTATACCAACTTCTGTCACCTGAGCGCGGTTGAAGCCGCATCCATTTTCGCCATTGCGCGCGTCTTCGATGCCATCGCCAGTCCATTAATGGGCTATATTACCGACAACTTCGGCCACACTTTTCTGGGGAAAAAGTTTGGTCGCCGCAAATTCTTTATTTTGTCAGGTATCCCCGCCGTCTTTTCCTACTGTTTTATCTGGGTCAGCGATATGGGTTACCTCTATTACCTGTTGACCTATCTTGTCTTCGAACTGGTCTACAGCATGGTTCTGGTGCCGTATGAAACCCTGGTTCCGGAAATGACCGATGACTTCAAAAAGAAGACCCGCTTCTCAGGGGCGAGAATCTCTTTTGCCCAGCTGTCGTACATCATCACGGCCTACCTGCCGGCCCTGTTTTTTAGCTGGTATGGAAAAGATAACCCCCACGCCTTCTTTTATGCCGGACTGGTGATTGCCATCCTCTGCGCCATCGCCCTGACCCTGGTGTATTGCAATACGTGGGAACGAGAGCGCAGCGTTGACCACCAGGCGCCGCCTGCCGCGTCCGGATCTTTACTCAAGCGTTTTTTCAGCGACGCGCTCTCCACCCTGAAAGTTAAGGCCTTCCGCACCCATCTTGGGATGTACCTCGGCGGGTTTATCGCCCAGGACGTATTTAATGCCGTTTTCACCTACTACGTCATATATGTCCTGTTCCAGACCGCCACCGTCTCCTCCGAATTACTCGGCATCATGTCCATCATGCAGCTGATCGCCGTGCTCTGCATGATCCCACTGTGTATTCACTGGGGGCCAGCCCCGGCCTATCGTCTGGCGGTGGTCTTTTTTGCGCTTGCCTGCCTGACCTACGGTTTTTTATGGCTCGGGGATTTTACCCATCTTGCCGTATTGATGCTGGTCTCGGCGGTGGCGGGCTTCGGTCGCGGCGGCATTAACTATATCCCGTGGAATACCTACACCTATATGGCCGACGTCGACGAGGCGATCACCGGTCTGCGGCGCGAAGGTATTTTCGCCGGCGTCATGACCATGACGCGTAAGGCATCGCAGGCAATAGCGGTGATGCTCGTCGGCGTTCTGCTGCAGCTGGCGCATTTTAATCCCGGGCAGCCGCAGCAGCCGGAGTCGGTGCATTACGTTATCCTGGCCGTACTCAGTCTCGGCACCACGCTGCTACTGATTGCCGGTTACCTGGCATCACGTCGCTTTACGCTGAATATCAAAACGCATGCGGTACTGCGCGAGGAGTGCGACAGAATGCGCCTCGCCGGCGGGCCATTCGCCCCCGCAAACCCACAAAACCAGCGTATTCTCGAGGAGATTACCGGTCTGCGTTATCAGGAACTGTGGGGGAATAACTCGATTTCACGTCTTAGCCGCCGGCCGGACGCTGACACGGTCACATGGTCCAAATAAACAATAACGGGGAAGGCGCTACTCGCCTTCCCCGTCAGATAGCGCGTTGTAACCCGGCTTACAAGGTTACAACGCGATAATTGGCACTTTTTAATTCGGCTATCTGCTGCATGTGGATATGGGAGAGGGTGAAATCGAGGATCGCGAAGTTCTCAGCAATTCTCTGCGGATCGGAGGACATGGTATTTGACTGCACGCCCGACTGTAAAATCCAGCGCAAAATAATTTGCGCCGGCGTACGGGCATAATATTCCGCCAGACGGTGAATAAGCCCGTATTTAAGCACTTCCCCCCGGGCTATTGAACAGTATGAGGAGAGCGGGATTTGCGTAGCGACCGCGGCCAGCAATAAGTCGCTTTGATCCAGCAGCGGATGGAACTCCACCTGATTGACAACCAGCGGCGTGGCAATAACTTCACGTGCCCTGACCATCTGCTGGGGAGAGAAATTACTTAAGCCTATACATTGAGTCAGCCCCTGCCGCTGCGCCTGTTCCAGCAAACGCAACGTGGCGCTGAAGTCCTGCTTTGGCGGACTATGCAGCAACAACACATCCACCTGTTCAACATTCAATGCCGCCAGGCTTTGCGCCACCGAAGCCATAAACCGGTCGGCGGGGTAATTCGCCGGCAGCACTTTGGTGGTAATACAAAGTTCGCTGCGAGCGACGGGATGATGACGCAGAACTTGCCCAATCTCCCGTTCATTTTCGTACATCTGCGCGGTATCAATCGCCCGATAGCCCACGTTCAGCGCCTGTTCGAGGGCCGTCATTAATCTCTCTGCGCGCAGTTTATAGGTGCCAAAACCGCGGATAAATTCAGGCCGATAAAGAATATTCATGTTTTTTCCCTCAACGGAGGACGCAGGTGACAACCCGATTGGCTCGCCGCCAGATGCCATAGCGAGGCAATATTGAACGCCGTCGACTCCAGCAGAGCAGCGGCTTCGCGCAGCGCGCGCTCGTAGGAGATAATGCCGGGAACCAGCGAAAACGCCGAATTGAGTCCGATCGCGTACAGCGCTTCATAACCACTGCCGAGCGACCCGGCCAGCGCAATACTTGGGCAACCGTGGGCATGCGCACGGCCGATCACCCCGGCAGGCCCCTTACCGCTGCTGGTCTGGGCGTCAAGCCGCCCTTCGCCGGTAATCACCAGATCGGCCTCGCGCACCTGCTCATCAAAATTCAGCGTGTTAAGCACAAGATCGATGCCGCTGGACATTTCAGCACCCAGTATCCCCTGCAGCGTGGCGCCCATGCCGCCGGCCGCACCGCCGCCCTTGAGGCTGGCGATATCCGTTCCGGAGCGGGCGCTGAGAACGCGGGCGACCCGGGCGAGGTTGTTTTCAATCCTCAGCGCCGTGTGCGCGGTCACCCCTTTTTGCGGACCAAAAACCGCAGTAGCGCCCTGCTCGCCGAGCAGCGTATTGTTCACATCGCAGGCCAGCTGAAGCGTTACCCCGGCTAATCGCGGATCGAGACCGGCGCACTCAATCTCAGTCAGTTCATCGAGTCCCGCAGCGCCCCACGAGACTTCGTCTCCGCTGGCGGTGGTACAGCGACAGCCCAGCGCCTGCAGCATGCCAATCCCGCCCTCATTGGTGGCGCTGCCCCCCAGACCAATAATAATTTTGTCGACGCCTCGGTCCAACGCCGCCTTAATGAGCTCTCCGACCCCATAGCTGGTCGCGATTAGCGGGTCCCGGTCTTGCGGCGCCACCCACTGCAAACCGCAGGCGGCGGCCACTTCAATGACCGCCGTTTTCCCATCCCCCAGCAGGCCAAAAAAACCGTTCACCGGCCTCCCCATCGGCCCGGTGACCGGTACGAAAATCAGCTGTCCGGCGGTGGCATTAATCAGCGCGTCAACCGTACCTTCGCCGCCATCGGCGATCGGCAGTTTCACATATTGCGCATCAGGCAGCGCTCTGCGCAGACCCCGTTCGATAGCATCCGCCACCGCGCTGGCGGAGAGGCTCTCCTTGAAGGAGTCCGGGGCAATAATTATTTTCATCGCATTTACCTGCTTAAATCAGAAACGGGGAACCAGCATGCCGCCATCGGCGCTAATCACCTGACCGGTTAAATAGGGCATTCCCCCGCTGGCGAGGGTGGTCACGATGGTGCCTATCTGCGCGGGAGTCCCCAGCTCCGGCAACAGGGTTAAGCCTTCATCGACGCGCTGTTGATACATGGCCAGCGAAGGCTGGGTCATTTCGGTGACAATCAGCCCCGGCTGGATATCAAAAACCTGCACTCCGGCCTGCGCGAGACGCGCGGCAAACAATTTCGCCACCATCGCAGCCCCGGCTTTCGACACGCAATACTCTCCACGATTGATAGAGGCCGCGGAGGCGTTCGAAGAAGAGACCACGATCAGGCTGTAGTGCAGTTCTGGCAAGCAGGTGCGGGCGAGCAGGCGTCTGGCAAATGCCTGACAGAGGAAGAACGTAGCGCGGGCGTTAATCGCCTGGCAGCGATCGTAGCTTTCCGGCGTCACGTCGAGGAGATCGCCGCGGCTGGTCACCGAGACACCGGCGTTATTCACGAACGTCGTCAACGGCCCGAGCGCATTTTCCGCCCGCGCCAGCATCCTGTCGTGCAGGCTGATATCCGCCACATCCCCGGGGATCGCGACCGCTTTCACCCCCCACCCTTCTAGTCGCGCGACCGATGCCTGTAGCGTGGCGGAATCCTGATAATCATTCAGCGCAATATCAAAACCGGCCTGCGCCAGCTTCGCAGCAATCTCAAAACCAATGCCGCGAGCCCCGCCGGTGATAAACGCAACCTGTCGTGTTTTAACCGTCATTTTTTCGTCCCATTGTTGGTTGAGCATACGCCGAAATCATAGCGACGCCTCTCGCCACTTGTAAATAAATAGTTACTTACAAATATCAAATATGCGATCCAGGTAGACACCGGAGTTGAGGGGCTGATCGCCAACAAAATCTTTGTGACTGATCTCCCAAACGCAAGCAAAACACCGCCCGCAGAGACAGAGCAACAAAATCAATATAAATCATATAGATAATATTCATTCTCTGGCAAAAGACCGGCTCACGGGCACTGACGCATTTGCCAATAACGCATTCATAAATAATCATTAAAAACAAATAATTAGATAATTTCCTGCCAGATAAAAACGCCAGGCAAACGGCCTACCTTCCCCTTCATTGCCAATTACTTTCGTGGATGATATATCCTCAACTTGTAAGTAATTAGTTATTTACATGTTACGTGTTTTATCACCAGAAACGATTCTCCATGTGAACCGAAAAGACAGGAAATATCGCTATGTCATTTATTAAAAAATTCGTTGAAAAAAGCGTGATTAGCCGACGTGAATTCCTGCTGAAAAGCGCCCTTGGCATCGGCGGCATGGCTGCGCTCCCGCTTATCAGCCCACTCTCGAAAGCCATGGCTGCCGAAGGGGGGAATTTCACTCTGGCCTGGGGCTACCGCGATCCTGATAACTCCTACTGGAACGCGATTGCCGCCGGCGGGCAATCTTATGCGAAGAGTCAAAACTCGCCGATGGTGAGTCTGATTAACGGCGGCAATAACGAGAAGGTGCTCTCTGATATCAAAGCCCTGCTCTCGAAAACCGAAGGGAAACTGGCGATCGGCTGCGATCCGAACGATGCCCCTAACGCCCGGGCGGTGGTGACCGCCTGTCAGCAACGCGGGGCGTTTATTACCACCATCTGGAACAAAACCGAGGATCTGCATCCGTGGGATTTTGGCGACAACTACGTCGCCCATATCAGCTGGTCTGATTTCGAACCGGCGCAACAGTGCGCGCAGCTGCTGTTTGACGCGATGGGCAAAAAAGGCGGGATTGTCGGGCTGGGCGGCATCGCCTCTAACGTCCCGGCGATTGAACGCAAAGCGGGGTTGATGCACAAGCTGAAGGAGAATCCGGATATCAAACTGCTGGACTGGCAGGATGCGGACTGGAGTACTTCAAAAGCCAACGACATGATGTCGACGATGCTCACCCGCTTCGGGGATGATATCAAAGGCATTTTCTCTTCCAACGACAGCATGACTCTCGGCATTATTGAGGCGCTGCGCGCTGAAGGCCTCGCAGGGCAGATTCCGATCGTCTCCTACGACGGTACCCCGGATGCCGTTAAGCTGTGCATCAGCGGTGAAATACTCTGCACCGTCAGCACTGACCCCTACTGGGCTGGCGGCATCGCGCTATCCCTGGCGCACCATGCGGCTATCGGCAGCTTCAAACCTTCCGCCGAACCGCATGAGCATCGCGAATTTTATGGCCCGACGATCATGATAACCAAAGACGATGCGCAGAAGTGGTATCAGGAAAATATCGTCAATACGCCGGTAGTCGACTGGAATAATTTCTGGCAGGCGTCGAAAGGCCCCATTCAGTATCGCAAATTATAGTATCCCCCCTTCAGCGGATATTTATTCTCAATGAAGACGTTATACATTCAATGAGTGAAGGTCGAACATGTCATCACATTCCAGCTATAAAGAGTTTTTGCGCAAATGGGCGCCGCTGATGGTGCTACTGCTCCTGTGCACCATCATCAGCGTGATTTATCCCGGCTTTTTATCGGTGCGTAATTTCTCGCGTTTACTGACCGCCAGCGCCGCGCCGTTAATGATCGCCATTGGCGTGACGTTTATCATCATTATGGGTTCGATCGACCTGTCAATTGAAGGCATTATGGCTTTCTGCGGCTCGATGCTGGCCATTATTATGGTGAAACTGGGCGGCTTTAGCGAACTCGGTTATTTAGCCATCCCCGCAGCGATTCTTATTTCGGCCGCCTGCGGGCTCATTAATGGTCTGATTCACGTCAAGCTTAAAATCCCCTCATTTCTGGTCAGTCTGGGGATTGGTTTCAGCTTAATTGGCGTCACCATGGTGATTACCGGCGGCGAACGTATCCCCCTGCCCGACCGGACATTCCGGCTCCTGCTGACCGAGCGCATTTTTGATTTCCCGCTGATGGTCTATCTCGCCGGGGCGGCCCTGCTGTTTGCCTGGTTTATTCAACGCTATACCGCGCTGGGACGTAATTTTTATGCGGTCGGCGGCGGCGAGCATCTGGCCTACGCTTCCGGTCTGTCGGTACAGCGTATTCGCGTGCTCGGTTTTGCGCTGGCCGGGGTCTTTTACGGACTGGGCGCCGTCTTTGCGGTAGCCCGCCTGGGGTCGGTCGCCAGCAACCTGGGGGACGGTTATACCTTTATCGCCATCACCTCCGTGGTCGTCGGCGGCACCTCCTTAATGGGCGGCAACGGCGGCGTATGGCAAAGCCTGATCGGCGTGCTGATTATCAACGTGATTAACAATGGCATGGTGCTGGTCGGTTTCCCGACCTATATCCAACAGGGCGTTTTAGGTGCGTTAGTTATTATCTCGGTGGCCTTAGTCACTAATCGTAAACGTCTGCAAATAGTGAAGTGACGATTATGCTTGAATTTAAAAATGTTGGTAAATCGTTTCCGGGCGTTCTGGCTTTGCAAAATATCAATCTGCAAATTAATCCCGGAGAAATTGTTGGCTTAGTCGGTGAAAACGGTGCCGGAAAATCAACGCTGATGAAAATTATATACGGCGCCTATCAGCACGATAAAGGCGAAGTGCTGATTAATGGTCAGCCGGTGGTATTTCGCTCGCCGCGTGATGCCATGATGCAAGGCATCGGGATGGTGTTTCAGGAGCAGTCATTAATTTCCAATCTGAGCGTAATGGAGAATATTTTCCTCGGCTTTGAACAGCCGTTTAAAAAACTTGGAGTGATTAACTGGAAAAAGATGGCGGCGGCAGCCAGAAAGCAGCTGGCGAAAGTCAAACTGGATATCGACCCGAAAACAATCACCTCCGAGCTGTCGTTTACCCAACGTCAGCTGGTGGAGCTGGCGAAGGTTTTAACTCTCGAGGAGAGAAGCAGCGGCCATTTAATTATCCTGCTCGATGAGCCGACCTCGGTGTTACCTGCCCAGGAGATCGAGCTGCTGTTTGCGCTGGTCAGAGAGCTGAAAAGCCGGGCCTCTTTCATTTTTGTTTCGCATCGTCTTGATGAGGTGATGACCCTTTCCGACCGCATCTACGTGATGAAGGACGGGCAGGTCATGGATATGCTCACCCGCGACCGGTTTGATGTGGTGAATATTCAGCGTCAGATGGTCGGTCGGGATATCGATGAACGCTATTACCGCGAGCATCGCAAACACGGCATCCATAAAGCGACCACCCTGGTCGAGTTAAAAAATATCTCATTGCCGGGCCATTATCAGAATGTCTCGCTGTCGCTGCACGCTGGCGAAGTGCTGGCGCTGGTTGGCACCGAAGGGGCGGGGACCGAAGAGATCATCCGGACCATCTTCGGTTTGCTGCAGCCCGAGCAGGGAGTAGTGATTCTCAACGGTAGACCGGTCCGCAAATTCAGCCCCACGCACAGCATCGCTGAAGGGGTAGGATATATCCCGCGCGAGCGCAAAATCGAGGGCATCGTCGAAGGGATGTCGGTGGTGGAAAACATCACTCTCGCTAACCTGCAGGACTATTCCCGCGCCGGACTGCTGCAGGTGCATCACGAGCGCCAGCTGGCCAATGAGTGGGTTAAAAAGCTGTCGATAAAAACCGCCAGCATTGATACACAGTGCGGCAAGCTCTCCGGCGGCAATCAGCAAAAGGTGGTGCTGTCTAAATGGCGAACCGCCGAGGCGAAAATCATCCTCCTCGACCACCCTACCCGCGGCCTCGATATCGGCGCCAAAGAGGATGTCTACGACCTCGTGCGCGACTTCACCGATGAACAATGCGGCGTGATTTTGATCGCCGATTCTCTGGAGGAGGCCATCGGTCTCGCCCATACCATCGCTATTTTTAAGGACGGCCAGCTGAGATATCAGTTTACCGGCTGTGAAGAGAAGCGTCCGGAGCAATATGAATTATTGCAGCACTTCGTCTAGGTTATTAAGGCAAATCTCCATGAAAATCACCCGTTCTGATTTATTAGCAGTGCCGACAAAAAATAACACCGGTAGCCCGACCCGGCCGCCATTAACCGGGCGTGAAAAAATTACGCGTTATTTACCCATTCTGACTCTGGTGGTATTAGTCGCCCTGGTCAGCCTCTATAACCCGGATTTTCTTAAACCCGACAATATATTCCAGCTGCTGCAGGATGCGTCGACGCTGTTTATTATGGCGATTGGCATGACCTTTGTAATTTATATCGGCGGCATAGATTTATCCGCCCAGTCGATTGCCAGTATGTCGACGGTGGTGCTGGTCATTCTGTTGTCGCAAATTGGCGCGCTGGCGATTCCGCTCACCCTGCTCGTCGGCGCGCTGTTCGGCGCGATCTCCGGCTGGGTGCATACCCGCTTCAAAATATCGTCATTCATTACCACGCTCGCCGTCGGGGGCATTGCCTATGCCACCGGGCAGGTGATATCCGGACAACGCGCGTTCTATATCCCGGGCGATATTCGCAGCCAGACGGTTGGCTGGATGACCAGCACCGTCTTTACGCTGCCGATGGAAATCATTATCGCGGCGGTACTGCTGCTGCTGGCCCTGCTGATGGAAAGACGCACCGCGCTGGGACGCCACATGAAGGCGATTGGTGCCGGTGAATCCGCAGCGCTCGCCAGCGGCGTGAAGGTCATCAAGGTGAAGATTATCACCTTCGCCATTGCCGGGGCGTTCTCCGCCGCCGCCGGGGTGCTGCTGGCGACCCGTCTTTCCGGCGCATCGCCGACCATGGCCGACCAGTTCCTGCTACCGGCCATCGTTGCGGTGCTGCTGGGCGGCACCCCGCTGACCGGGGGCGTGGGCGGCGTATTGAGCACGCTTATCGGCACCCTCATCGTGGCCGTTATTCGTACCAGTATGACTTACCTGAACGTCGAAGCGCAGGCGCAGCAGATCTTCTTCGGCGTGCTGATGATTGTGGCGATCGCGATGACCATCGATCGCGCCAAAATTTCCACCGTTAAATAACCGGAGCGGGCTATGATCCCCAAATTAATGAAGGCCGCGGTGCTGACGGCGCCCAAAACGTTCGAAATTCGCCAGGTTCCGGTCCCCGCCTACGGCGACGACGAGGTACTGATTCGCGTCACCCGCTGTTCAATCTGCGGAACCGATATCCATATCTATAATGGCCATTACTCCCAGGATAAGCTGCCGTTAATTCCCGGCCACGAGTTCAGCGGAGAAATTGTTGCCGTTGGTCGCCAGGTCTCGACGCTGACGCCGGGCCAGCGGGTGGTCGCCGACATCAATATCGGCTGCGGCCACTGCTATTATTGTCGGCGGAACGAACTGCTGAACTGCCCGGAGATCCGCCAGCTCGGCATTCACACCCACGGCGCGTTTGCGCAGTACGTGGCGATTCCGGCCCGCCTGGTGATTCCGCTCGGCGATGAGATTGCGGATAGCGTTGCCTGTCTGACCGAACCGTTCTCCTGCGTGGTGCGCGCCAGTAAAAAAATAGGCCTTAGCGTGGCAGAGTCGGTGGTAGTGATTGGCGCGGGCCCGGTGGGCAATATGCATATTCAGATGGCGCGTTTGCTGGGCGCCGCGCCGATTATTGCCGTAGAGCTGAATCCGCAGCGGGCCGAACTCGCCAGACAGTGCGGAGCGGACAGCGTCATCACCGACCCCGAAGTCGCGCTGGAGCAGATCAAGGCGCTCACGGAGGGACGTGGCGCCGACGTGGTGATCGAAAGCGTCGGTCATCCGGAATTGTATAAACAGGCCCTGACGTTTATGCGCCCCGGTGGACGGCTGCTGGCCTTCGGTTTAACCGATGCGCAAACCGAGATAGCCATTAAACCGCTGGAGATCATTTTAAAAGAACAGAGGATTCAGGGCAGCGTGGCCGGAATGGGAGAAGATATGCACCAGGCGCTGCATCTGCTGAGCCATCAACGTTTTATTACCGCCCCTTTCCGCGAATCCGTCCACCCGCTGGAGGATATTCAGCAGGTTTTCTCCACCCTGCTCGCTCATCCGCAGCACCTGAAAATCCAGCTGCATATTGCCCACGAGTAAGATTTTCGCCACGCGGATAAGACGGCAGAATAAAAAAAGGTGCTCCTGAGGAGCACCTTTTTACCTTCCCGCATCGCTCAGATGAGGCGATCGGCCGGCGTTGGCGCCGCTTCATCCAGCAGCCCCTGTTGTTGCAGCGTACGCCAGAAATCATCCGGGATCGGCGCGGCAATCCACTCCAGGCAGTTTTCCAGCTGCGCTACCGTGCGGGTGCCAGGAATAATCGTCGGCACCGCCGGGTGAGCCAGAACAAACTGTAGCGCGGCCGCTGGCAGACTGACGTGATAATCGCGGCAGACGTTTTCAATTTTGCTGACCTTTTGCAAAATCGCCTGGCTGGCCGGGCCATAGTTATATTTCGCGTTCTCAACCGCCCCGGTCGCCAGTATCCCGCTGTTGAATCCCCCGCCGATCACCACCGCCGCATTGCGCTCTTCGCACAGCGGCAGAAACGCTTTTAACGCCTCCTGTTCCAGCAACGTATAGCGCCCGGCCAGCAGGAAACAGTCAAAGTCGGCTTCCTGCAGCGCCGCATGGCACACCTGCCATTCATTGACGCCCATCCCTACCGCTTTAATCACGCCTTCATCGCGCAGCTGCGCCAGCGCGCGCCATGCGCCGTCCATCGCCTGGCGAAAGTAGTGCGGCTGCTGATCCCCGTGGGTATAAAAATCGCAGTCGTGAATAAACGCGATATCGATATGCTCCAGCGCCATGCGCTGCAGACTGTCCTCGATGGATCGCATAGTTGCCGAATAGGAGTAATCAAAGACCGCCTCAAACGGCAGCGGATTGACCCACACCCCGGAATCAATTTCACTGCGTTTTTTCGGCTTCAGCAGACGACCGACCTTAGTGGACAACACATACTCATCGCGGGGATACCAGCGCAAACCGTGGCCAACCCTCGCTTCGCTCAGGCCATGGCCATACAGCGGCGCGGTATCAAAATAGCGCAGACCGTTGTCCCACGCCTGGCGAATCATGTTCTCCGATTCTTGTTCACTGATGGGGCGGAAAATATTGCCAATTGGCGCGGCGCCGTAACCCATTGCCGTGACCTGAATAGCGGTACGGCCAAACGCATTTTTCTGTGATGGATCCATGTCTGTACTCCTGCAGGCTGATGGTTTAATTAACTAACAAGATAGTTATATCAAAACGAATGTTGTGAAAATGTTACCTGGATAACAAAGCGGCATTAATGACGTTGATCCGGCTTTTACTTTCTGCAATTGTAACTAACTAGTTAGTTTATTTTGTACTGAGTTCAACGAGGATAACGAGCATGCATGGCAAACTAAAAAGCGTCGAAGAAGCTGTTGCTTTGATCAAAGACAACTCCACCGTTGCCTTCACCGGTTCCGGCGGCGGCCTGCTGGAGTCTGACTACGTCATGGCGGCCATCGCGACGCGCTACCGCGAAACCGGACACCCGCGCAATCTCACCCTGATTCATGCTTTAGGGATCGGAAACGGCAAAGGATCCGGACTTGGCCGCCTCGCTATACCGGGGCTGGTGAAACGGATCATCGGCGGCCACTGGTCATGGTCTTCCGAGCTACAAAAAATGGCCCGCGACAATCAGATAGAAGCCTACTGTTTACCCACCGGCATCATCATGACGCTGTATCGCGAAAGCGGCGCCGGGCGCCCGGGGGTCATTTCCAGCGTCGGGCTAGGCACTTTTGTCGACCCGTTGATAAGCGGTGGCAAATGCAATGACATCACCTGCGAGGATATCGTTTCGCGTATTGAACTCGACGGTAAAACCTGGCTGCATTACAAACCGTTTAAAGTCGATGTTGCGGTGATTCACGGCTCGCAGGCGGACGTCGTGGCGAATATCTCCACCAGCGAAGAGCCCGCGGACCTGGATACTTATGCCGTCGCCTTAGCGGCACACAACAACGGCGGGATGGTTATCGCCCAGGTGAAATCCACCGCGGATGAGCACTTTGTCCCGGCCCGTAAGGTCACCGTTCCCGGTGTGATGATCGACCATATCGTTAAGTGCCCGACGCAGTGGCAGAGCTATCTTGCCGAATACGATCCGGCCATCTCCGGACAGGTCGCCCCGCCGGATGAACACCCGCTCGACGTGCCAGCAGAGGGCATTCGCCGCCTGATCTCGGGCCTGGCGGTACGGGAGCTGAAACCGAATATGCGGGTCAATTATGGATTCGGCATCCCCGGTGGGATCTCCGCCATGGCCGACAAATCGCTGGTCGACTCCTGCTGGCAAATGGTGGAACAAGGCATTCACAACGGCCAGCTTCTCGACGGCGCGCTGTTCGGCGCGGCTAAATATCCGCAGGCCATTGTCAGTTCGCTCGATCAGTTCGATCTGTTTAGCGGCGGCGGGCTGGATATCACCTTCCTCGGCATGGGCGAGATGGATGCTGAAGGTAACGTCAACGTTTCGCAACTCGGCGACACTATCGTTGGACCGGGCGGCTTTATTGATATTACCTGCGGCGCCAAAAAGGTCGTTTTCTGCGGCACCTTCGAAGCAAAAGGCCTACAGGTGTGCCAGCAGGGCGAGCGTTTACAGATTGAGTCTCATGGGCAAATTCCCAAGCTGGTGCAAAAGGTTCGCCATATCACTTTCAGCGGGCCGGAAGCCATAAAACGCGGGCAGGAAGTGCTGTACGTCACGGAGCGCGCCATTTTCAGGCTAACGGAAGAAGGGGTGGAACTGGCGGCGATTGTCAGCGGGGTTAACCTCGAGCAGGATATTTTGCAGCGTATGCAATTCTGCCCGAAAGTCGATCGCCCCGCGCTGGTTTCTCTCTGAATACATCACGCAATGCGGATATCAGGGCTGCAGTATCCGCATTATCGTTTCGACGTTAAAATCAAGGCGCTGCTGAAGGGAATCAGCATCCATGAAATTGCGATCGAACAGAATGGCGCCGGTATATTTATTATTGAAGTAATAATAGTTGACCGCCGCAATGGTGATCACCAGCTGTTCCGCATCCACGCCCGCCCGGAAAACGCCCTGCTCCACACCGCGCTGCAGAATGCCTTCCATCAGGGTGACCATCGATTTCTGCGCCGACTTGATCGCCACCGATTTTTTCAGATGTACGGCGCGATGCAGGTTTTCGCTGTTCACCAGCGTCAGAAACTCCGGGTTTTTCAGGTAGTAGTTCCAGGTAAACCTGACCAGCGCTTCAACCGCTTCTTTCGGTTCCAGACTTTCGAGATTTAATTTTTTTTCCGCGGCACGAATATCAAGGTAGGAATCTTCGACAACTTTCTGGAAAAGCTGCTCTTTGCTACCAAAATAGTGATAAATCATACGCTTATTTGATTTTGCCTTTTCAGCGACAACGTCAATGCGTGCGCCGCCGAGTCCCTTTTGCGCGAACTCGCGTTTCGCGGCTTTCAGGATCCGATTTTGTGTCGCAACAGGGTCACGGACCTGTACTGTTTTTTCCGTAGCTGATTTAGTCATTACATCGTTTTGGTTGCGGATCTGGCTGATGATTAACCCTTACTCATTGGCGGAAATCAAGAAAAATTTTTCGCTAATCTCCTTTCTGCTAGCCGCTTAACAATTTCATTACAAGGGCTGGCGTTTCCTTATTCAATCCAAAAACAGCATGCTAATATATGTAACCATATAGTTATATATAAACAACATTATACTTATAAAACATAAAGTTAAAATCAAACACAACCAACCCATCTTGTCGGCATCTAAAAATGCATCGGACAGGATGACAACGATCACTCGCTGGCTCTTACCGACCGGTAAGGAAGGCTATGAACGATGGGAAGAGGACGATGAGTAATACATTTCACCCTGTAGACGTTAACCACCCTTTGCTGCCTGAAAAAGCGCGTGAATTTCAGATGTTCATCAATGGCAAATGGACCACGGGCCACAGCAGCGAAAGTTTTGTCCGTAAAAGCCCGGCCCACGATATTGTCGTTAGCACCTATCCGGCGGGGACCGTTGAAGACGTTGATGAGGCGGTAAAGGCAGCCAGAGACGCCTTTGATTGCGGAAAATGGTCGCGCATTAGCGGCGCGGCGCGTGCGGCGGTATTGCTGAAAACCGCCCAGCTCATTCGCGAGAACCTGGCGGAACTGGCGCTGCTGGAAACGCTGGAAACCGGTAAGCCTGTCGCCCAGTCGCGCGGCGAGATCCAGGGCGCGGCCGATATCTGGGAATATGCCGCCGGCCTGGCGCGCAGCGTCAATGGCGACAGCTTTAATAATCTCGGCGACAACATGCTGGGCCTGGTGACGCGCGAACCCATCGGCGTCGTCGGCGTCATCACGCCGTGGAACTTCCCTTTCTTTATTGGCGCAGAACGCTACCCCTATATTCTGGCCGCCGGCTGTACGCTGGTGGCGAAAGCCGCCGAGATCACATCCGGTACGACTCTGCTGCTGGCCGGCATTCTTAAAGAGGCCGGGCTGCCCGACGGCGTATTTAACGTGGTCACCGGCAGCGGTTCGGTCGTCGGCCAACGGATCACCGAACATGTTGATATCGATATGGTCTCTTTCACCGGATCCACCGCCGTCGGCCAGATGGCGCTGCACGCGTCGGCAAAAAATATCAAACGCCTTGGTCTGGAGCTGGGTGGTAAGAATCCGCAGGTGGTTTTTGCCGATGCCGATATTGACGCCGCGTTGGACGGTACGCTGTTTGGCTTCCTGTTCAATACCGGGCAGTGCTGCGTCAGCGGCAGTCGTTTACTGGTTGAACGTTCTATCCATAAGGATTTCTGCCAGAAGCTGGTTGAACGCGCGCAGAAAGTACGCAGCGGCGATCCGCTGAATGAAAACACCCAGATTGGCGCGATTATTACTGAGAAGCACTACCAGACCGTGCTCGGCTATATCGAACAGGGAAAAAATGAGGGTGCCACCCTGCTCACCGGCGGCAACGCGGTTGCCGCCGGGAATGGGCTGTTTATCGAACCCACCATTTTCGATGATGTGACCCCGGAAATGACCATTTTCCGCGAAGAGATCTTCGGCCCGGTGCTCTGCGTCACCCCGTTCGACAGCTATGAAGAGGCGATCGGCATTGCCAATGACACCTGCTACGGGCTGGCGGCCAGCATCTGGACGTCGAATCTGGATAAAGCGGTCCAGGGCTTCCGCGATCTGAAAGCGGGCAGACTGTGGGTGAATACCACTATCGCCGGCGGCCCTGAGCTCCCTTCCGGCGGCTTTAAACAGTCCGGTATCGGGCGCGAAAGCGGCAGCTATGGTCTGGATGAATATACCGAGATTAAATCCGTACATATCCAGTTGGGCAAGCGCGCTAAATGGCTCGCTGAGTGATGTTGGGGCGAGGATCAGACATGTACGACTACATTATTATTGGCGGCGGTTCGGCGGGCAGCGTCCTTGCGTCGCGCTTAAGCGAAAACGCCGACTGCAAAGTGCTGCTGGTTGAGGCCGGCCCGAAGGACAGTAACCCCTATATCCATTTACCGGTTGGCTTTAGCAAACTCACCGCCGGGCCGCTGACCTGGGGTTATAAAACGGTACCACAGCCCCAGCTCGGCAATCGTGAGCTGCTGTTTGCCCAGGGGCGAGTGCTGGGAGGCGGGAGTTCTATCAACGCCGAAGTGTTCACCCGCGGCACGCCGGCGGACTATGACCGCTGGGCGGCGGAAAAGGGCTGCGACGGTTGGTCATTTGCCGATATTCAGCGCTATTTTATTAAATCCGAAGATAACGACACCTTTTCCGACGCCTGGCACGGCGTCGGCGGCCCGCTCGGGGTCTCCAGTCCGATCGGCGCCAATCTGATGAGCAAAACCTTCAGTAAAGCCTGCCAGCAGGCGGGACTGCCCTATAATCCCGACTTCAACGGCGCGACCCAGGCCGGCTGCGGTCTGTATCAGACCACCACGCGCAACGCCCGTCGCTGTTCTGCGGCGGTGGGCTATCTGAAAGACGCGCGCCAGCGGAGCAATCTCACGATTAAGACCGGCTGCCATATTTCCCGGCTGCTTATCGATAACCAGCGCGCCGTCGGCGTAGAGATCTATCAGGATGGCAAACCGCAACGACTACATGCCAGCCGTGAAGTCATCGTCAGCGCCGGAGCCATTGGTTCTCCGAAACTGCTGCAGCTTTCGGGCATTGGCGCCGCCGATGAGCTGAGTAAAAAAGGCATTCCGGTGGTCGCCGATCTCCCGGGCGTCGGGGAAAACCTGCAGGACCATCTGGGTATCGACCTGATCTTTGAGCTCGGCAACGCGCTGAGCTATGACAAGTACAAGAAGACGCACTGGATGCTGTGGGCCGGGCTGGAGTATCTGCTGTTCCGCAAAGGGCCGGTGTGTTCAAACATCGTCGAAGGCGGCGCGTTCTGGTATGCCGATAAACAGTCCGTCAATCCCGATACGCAAATTCACTTCCTGGCGGGCGCCGGGGTGGAAGCCGGTATCGAACCGGTGCCTTCCGGCTCCGGCGTGACGATTAACAGCTACTTCCTGCGTCCGCGCAGCCGCGGTCGGGTAACATTACGCTCGGCAAACGCCAGCGAGGCTCCGCTTATCGACCCGAACTATCTCAGCGATCCTTACGATCTAAAAATGAGTGTCGAAGGCTGCAAGCTGATGCGCGATATCATGCAACAAAGCGCCTTCTCGCCCTATATTCGCCGCGAGCATATGCCGGGACAGGAGGCGCAAAGCGATAAAGATCTGGAAAACTACATCCGCCAGTTTGCGCGCACCTGCTATCACCCGGTGGGCACCTGCAAAATGGGCGTCGACGAGATGTCGGTGGTCGATACCCATTTGCGCGTTCGCGGTATTGAAGGGCTGCGCGTGGTGGACTCGTCGGTGATGCCCGATCTGGTCAGCTCCAACACCAATGCCCCCACCATTATGATCGCCGAGAAAGCCAGCGATCTGATTATCGCGTCGCACTGATCACAAATTGTCGCCCATGTTCGTTTTCATGGGCAAAAACCGGTTGAATAAATAACTAAATAGTTATTTACTTAAAGCCAGAAAGACATGTCAACATCCCGAGAGGTAACGATGAAAGTTCTCGTCCCCGTAAAACGCGTTGTCGATCATAACGTTAAGATCCGCGTACGAAACGATGGCAGCCAGGTTGATCTGACCAACGCCAAAATGGCGCTCAACCCGTTCTGTGAAATTGCGGTTGAAGAAGCCATTCGCCTGAAAGAGCTTGGCATCGCCAGCGAGATTGTGGTGGTCACCATCGGTGAAGAAGTGGCCCAGGAGCAGCTGCGCAGCGCGCTGGCGATGGGAGCCGACCGCGGATTGCTCATCGCGACCCCTTCGTCCCTCGAACCGCTCAACCTGGCAAAGCTGCTGGCGAAAGTGGTCGAACGTGAGCAGCCGTCGTTAATCCTGATGGGGAAACAGTCCATCGATGGCGACAATAACCAGACCGGACAAATGCTAGCCGCGCTGTGCGGTTATCCGCAGGGAACGTTTGCCGCCGAGCTGCGTATTGAGCATGGTCAGGCGATGGTCACCCGTGAAATTGACGGCGGCCTGCAGACCGTGTCGCTGACGCTGCCGGCGGTGATCACCACCGACCTGCGCCTTAACCAGCCGCGCTATACCTCCCTGCCCAACATGATGAAAGCCAAAAAGAAACCGCTCAGCATCCTGCCGGTGGAGGAATTTGGTCTTGAGCTACGCCCGCACACGACCTTGTTAAAAGTCGAAACTCCGCCAGTGCGCGAAGCCGGCGTGCGTGTCGGGAGTGTGGATGAACTGTTGAACAAGCTGAAAAACGAAGCGAAGGTGATTTGATATGGCTACTTTACTCCTTGTCGAACATGACAATAACCAGCTCAACGCGGTAACCAGAAACGCGGTCGGCGCCGCCCGGGAGCTGGGTGGCGAGGTGACCCTGCTGGTGGCGGGCGAAAACTGCCGACCGGTGGCGGAACAGGCGGCGCGCATTGCCGGGGTGGCGAAAGTGCTGCTCGCCGACGATAGCGCCTTTAAACATCAGCTGGCCGAAAACGTCGCCGCACTGATGCTCTCGCTCCGCGGGGATTACAGCCATCTGCTCGCCGTCGCCAGCGCAAACGGGAAAAACATCCTGCCGCGCGTGGCGGCCCTCGCCGACGTCGCACAAATCTCCGACGTGATTGCGGTGGTCGGCCCCAGGGTCTTCAAACGTCCCATTTATGCGGGCAGCGCAATCGCCACCGTCGAAAGTCTCGACCCGCAGGTGGTCATGACCCTGCGCGCCTCCAGCTTCCCGGCAGCGCAAGAAAGCGAATCCGCCGCGCCGATTGAGCCGGTAGCCGGCGTCGATCGCCAGCCGCTATCCCGCTTTATTCACGAAGAGCTGGCGCAATCCGATCGTCCGCAGCTTGCTACCGCCCGCGTGGTGGTTTCCGGCGGCCGTGCGCTGGGCAGCCGCGAAAACTTTGCCCTGATCGAACAGCTTGCCGACAAACTGCACGGCGCCGTCGGCGCATCGCGCGCGGCGGTCGATGCCGGCATGGTCGCCAACGATCTGCAGGTTGGACAGACCGGTAAAATTGTCGCGCCGGATCTGTATATCGCGGTGGGGATTTCCGGCGCAATTCAGCACCTGGCCGGGATGAGCAATGCCAAAGTCATCGTGGCGATCAACAGTGACGAAGAAGCGCCAATTTTCAAAATCGCCGACTACAGCCTGGTGGGCGATCTGTTTGAGATAGTACCGCAGCTGGTGGCGAAACTGTGATGAGCAAGGGGCAGGCAACTGAAGATGGAGGTTATGGTGGAACGTGAAACGATGGAATTTGACGTCCTCATTGTCGGTGGAGGGCCCGCCGGGCTATCGGCAGCCTGCCGGTTGATGCAAATGGCGCAGCAGGAGCAACGTCAGCTGAGCGTTTGCGTGATTGAAAAAGGGGCTGAAGTTGGCGCGCATATTCTTTCCGGAGCCCTGTTCGAACCCCGGGCGCTCAATGAACTCTTTCCCGACTGGCAGTCGCTCGGCGCACCGCTGAACACCCCCGTGACGCAAGATGAACTCTTGCTGCTGCGCGATGGCGAAAAAGCGTGGAAGATCCCGGCGGCTTTAATCCCTGCCCCAATGCATAACGCGGGCAATTACGTCATTAGCCTGGGGGATTTTTGCCGCTGGCTGGCCCGCCAGGCAGAAGCAATGGGGGTAGATATCTTCCCCGGTTTTGCCGCCGCCAGCATCCTGTATGACGATGCTGGCGCCGTCGCCGGTATCACCACCGGCGATATGGGGATCAATGCCCAGGGAGAAGAAAAACCCGGTTTTACCCCAGGTATGAACCTGCTGGCGAAATATACGCTGTTCGCCGAGGGCTGCCGCGGTCATCTGGGCAAACAGCTGATCGCGAATTATCAACTTGATGCCGGCCGGGATCCGCAGCACTACGCGCTGGGTATTAAAGAGCTCTGGGAGATCGCGCCGGAAAAAAGTCGTCCCGGAGAGGTCATCCACGCTTCCGGCTGGCCGCTTAGCGAAGGTGCGTCGGGGGGGAGTTTTCTGTACCACACCGGGAATAACCAGGTGGTCGTCGGGCTGATTGTCGATCTCAACTACCGTAACCCTTATTTAAGCCCGTTCGATGAGTTTCAGCGCATGAAACACCACCCGGCATTCCGTGCAACCTTAAGTGGCGGAAAACGTCTCTCCTACGGCGCGCGCGCCATCACCAAAGGGGGCATCAACGCGCTTCCCAAAATGCATTTCCCCGGCGGGCTGCTGATTGGCTGCGATGCGGGAACGCTCAATTTCGCTAAAATTAAGGGCAGCCACACGGCGATGAAAAGCGGGATGCTGGCCGCCGAATCGGTCTATCGGGCGCTGAGACACCCCCCCGATGATAAACGGGACCTTGCGGATTTTGCGCAGGCGTTTCATGAATCATGGCTCGGGGAAGAGCTACGCCAATCACGTAACTTTGGCCCGCTGCTGCACCGCTTTGGTACGCTGGCAGGCGGGGCGCTTAACTATATCGATCAGAACTGGTTTAAAGGCAAGCTACCGTTCACGCTGCATGACCGCAAAGCGGATCACTTACAGCTGCAGACAGCGGAACAAAGCGCCGTCATTCACTATCCCAAACCGGATAACCAGCTGAGCTTTGATAAGCCCTCCTCCGTCTATCTGGCGAACACGGCGCACGATGAAGATCAGCCCTGCCATCTCAAGTTAAAAGACCCCGAGCTGTCGGTACGAGAAACGCTGCCGCGTTTTGCTGAACCGGCGCAGCGTTATTGCCCGGCGGGCGTTTATGAAATCATCACCCTTGCCGGAAAGCCAAAATTACAGATTAATGCGCAAAACTGCGTGCACTGTAAAACCTGCGACATCAAAGATCCTCTGCAGAATATCGTCTGGACGGTGCCCGAAGGGGGCTGCGGCCCCAACTACCCGAATATGTGATCTGTTTTCCGCCCCGGCAGCGCCGGGGTTTTCTGTGCCTGCGTTCTGCCCCCTTCCCACCATATGCCGGTTACCGGCAAAAAAAAAAGCACCCCGTCTGGGGTGCCTGTTCTGTCGGGCAATAGGGATTACGCCAGTAAATTGCGGCCGATAATCATGCGCTGAATCTGGTTAGTCCCTTCATAGATTTGAGTTATCTTGGCATCACGGTACAGGCGTTCCACCTCCACGCCGCGAATATAGCCGCCGCCGCCAAAAATTTGCACCGCATTGCCGCTGTGCTGCACCGCGACATCGCCGGCAAAGCATTTCGCCATCGAGCAGGCAATCGAAGTATCTGGCGCATCGGTGTCAATTTTATAGGCCGCGCTATGCACCAGCAGGCGAGCAGCCTCGGTGTCTTTGGCGATATCCGCCAGCATAAACTGTACGCCCTGGAAATCAGCAATCGGTTTGCCGAACTGTTCGCGCTGTTTCGCATACGCGATTGCCGCTTCCAGCCCGGCGCGGGCAATGCCGACCGCCAGCGCGCCGATGCCCACCCGACCTTTATTCAGCACGCTCATCATAATGTGGAAGCCGCGGTTTTCCGGCCCCAGCAGCGCCTGTGCCGGCAGCCTGACCTGGTTGAAATGCAGTTCGCCCACCTGTGATGAGCGCTGACCCATTTTGTGCTCTTTCGGGCCACGGGAGACACCGTCGCGGGAGCAATCGACAATAAAGATGCTCATGCCGCGGTGACCGGCATCTTTATCCGTGCGCGCCAGCACAAAGGCCACATCGGCCACCGGCGCATTATGGATCCACAGCTTACTTCCGTTCAGCACCCAGCCATCCGCAGTACGGGTCGCGGTGGTTTTAATCCCTGAAACATCGGAACCGGCCCCGGCTTCGGTGATGCAGTAGGCCCCTTTCAACGATGCATTCAGCAGGCCCGGCAGCCACTGGGCGCGTTGCGCATCATCACCGTATTTTGACAACAGCGTTCCCAGCAACTCGACCAGGCCGCACTGATCGGCAATCGAGGCGTAACCGCGCGACAGTTCTTCCATCACCACGGCATAGGCAACCGCATCCAGTCCGACGCCGCCGTACTCTTCCGGAACGGTGATACCGAACAGCCCCAGTTCCCCCATTTGTTGGTAGATCTCCGCGGCAAAACGCTCTTCTCTGTCCAGCTCTTCCGCCTGAGGCCGAATGACCTCGTCGGCAAACTTACGGGTCATCTCGCGGATCTGTTGATGGGTTTCAGTCAAATACATGGTCATCCTCCTGCCAGCTATTAGTCATGCCGTCTGTTTTTCACGACATCCGAACACATTAATTAAATAACCAGATAGTTACTACAATGGATAAATATGGTTGTCAATCCTGTTAAATAATTGTTGTTAACTGGGCGACAAATATTGCAATGACAGGCAGCGGCCAGCTCACCATTGGCTGCCCGGCTTATCACTTTAGCCGTGAGTATCTTGACTTTTCTGTGGGCAAAAAGTACACCTAGAAGTAACTAAACAGATACTTAACTAAGGAGTCAGTATGCTTAACATTCACCTGCCTACCCTACAAGGGACTATCACCGATTATCAGCTGGTGACCACAGAAGAACGCCCGACGGTTATCACCCCCGCGTTTAACCGTATCGCCTATGCCGCCGCCCACGTGGTGATCGACCCGCAGCATCAGGGGGCGGACTGGCTGAACAATCCGCGCATAGACTGGGACTCGACTCTGGCCTATCGCCACCATCTCTGGCGCCTGGGGTTTAATATTGCCGAAGCAATGGACACCGCGCAGCGCGGGATGGGAGTAAGCTGGGAGATCGCCAAAGAGCTGATTATCCGCTCGCTGCAAGAGGCGCAAACCGTACCCAGTGCCGACCTTGCCGCCGGCGTGGGAACCGATCAGCTGGAGGCGGCCCACGCCACCACGCTGGAACAGGTTATCGCGGCCTATGAAGAGCAGATGGAACTGGTCGAAAAACATAACGGCAAAATCATTTTGATGGCCAGCCGGGCCTTAGCCAAAGTGGCCAAAACGCCGCAGGATTATCTTGCCGTCTATAACCGTCTGCTGGAACAGAGCAAGGATAAAATTATTCTCCACTGGCTGGGAGAGATGTTTGACCCGGCGCTAACCGGCTACTGGGGATCGACGGATTTTGCCGCCGCCGCGGATACCGTGCTTGAGATCATCGCCAACAACGTCGATAAAGTGGAAGGGATTAAGATTTCGCTGCTGAGTAAAGAAAAAGAGGTCGCCTTCCGTAAGCGTCTGCCTTCGCAGGTGAAAATGTACACCGGCGACGATTTCAACTATCCCGAACTGATTGCCGGAGAGGATGGCTATTACTCGCATGCGCTGTTAGGTATTTTCGACGCTATCGCCCCGGTTGCCGCCGCGGCGCTCAACGAACTGGCGCAGGGCAATAGCGGGGAATACTATCGTCTGATGAACCCCACTGTCGCCCTGTCGCGGGAAATCTTTAAAGCGCCGACGCAGTATTACAAAGCGGGCATTGTATTTCTGGCGTGGCTCAACGGCCACCAGAGCCATTTCTCGATGGCCGGCGGGATGCAGGCGGCACGCGAGATTAGCCACTATGCCGAGATTTTCCGCCTGGCGGACCAGGCCGGTCTGTTGCAAAATCCGCAGCTGGCTACCCGGCGAATGAAAAATCTGCTGACGGTTTATGGCCTCTGAGGATTATAAGACGAGGCGTTGATTTCCCAGAGTAACCGCTCTGGGAACCCCCTCCCCTAGCCAAATTCGCGGTGGCGTTGCTTGCAGATGGCCAGCACCTCATCCGGATCCCGCTGCCACCAGTTGTTACTGGAGAAGATCTCCACTTCGTGCAGACCGGTGTAGCCCAGCGCCTCGATAGCCTGGCGATGGCTACGGATGTCGATAACTCCGTCCCCCATCATGCCGCGATCCAGCAGCATATCCGTAGTGGGCACTAACCAGTCGCAAATATGAAAAGCCAACAGCCGCTCGACGCCGGCCCGTTCAATCTGCTGCTGAAACTGCGGATCCCACCAGGTGTGATAGAGATCCACGGCGATACCCAGCCCCTCGTCGCCTAATTCGTCGCAAAGATCGTTGGCCTGGGCCAGAGTATTTACGCAGGCGCGCTCGGCGGCGTACATCGGATGCAGGGGCTCGATCGCCAGCGGCATGCCGAGCGGGCGCGCATAGTCCAGCAGCTCGCTCAGGCCATCGCGCACCTGCTGCCTGGCGGCGAGTAAATCTTTCGATCCCGCAGGCAGCCCTCCGACCACCAGCACCAGGCAGGGTGCGCCAAGCTCCAGCGCTTCGTCCACCGCCCGTCGGTTATCCAGCGCTTTTTCCCTGCGTTCCTCCGGGGTGCTACCGGGAAACATCCCGCCGCGGCAATAGCCGCTCAGCAGCAGGTCATGATGGCGGATAAGACGCGCAGACTCTTTTAGCCCCAGCGCTTGCACCTGATCCCGCCATGGCGCAATGCCACGGATCTCATGCCGGGCGCACCCTTCAATGATCTGATCAAGTTTCCATTTCTGCCGCACCGTGGCGGTATTGAGGGATAGTTTACGGCTGTCGGGTTGACTCATCTGTGTGACCTCAGTGTTTTATGCCTGAAAAACGTTAAACCAGATAAATTGAGCATCAATTTTCTCAACAAAGCATTATATAAATTAATATGTTGGGTAAATACGACGACAATCACATAACCAACTAGTTAGTTATATAAACAAACAGAGACGCGCATAAAAACGAGGGAACAGCAGGCGACGGGACCGTACCGGGAACATAAGCCTGTCGTACGAAAATCTATCCGAAGGAGCGTCAGATACGGCTTTTCAGATGACAGAGGTAAGCGCGGAAATGACAAGATCACCCGCTAAGATGGCTGGCCGGTGAAGAAAGCAGACACCCAGGGTGTCTGCCCGATGTTTCGCGTGTAAACTACCAGCCGCAGACGTTGGTCTCTTCATCCGATTCATAACCGCGCACGATATTAATCAGATCTTTGACGGCATCGGCAGCCACGCCCGGCGCCTGCAGCTCATTCAGGGAGGCAAACTCTTTATCCACCGATACGCCATTATTATTATTGGTCACCGACAGCGTGAACCCCTTTCCCTGCGTATTGTCAGAGGACAGCGGGGCAACAAGTTCTGCCAGCGCCTGCTCAGCCATGGCGGGAATATATAGCGCCATCGGCTTCAAATAGACTTTCTCTTGCCTGTCATTATTGTTGCCGTTAGCAACAGCCAGGGAATAACCTCTATTTTCGTTGTTCATAGGTGCAGCCTTATCCCTCTATCAGAATTTGAGGATCGACATAAAAATCCACATTGAAGACGGTGTCTTCAGTCAATGCTTCAATTCGGTGCCATTTCTCCGGCGGAAATACGCCAAACTGTCCGGCTTCAATCGTCAGCGTTGCCACCGGCTGCGGGCTGGTCTCATCGGCATAGCCGTAATAGCGGATAGCCCCCTGCATCACAGCCAGACGGGGATAGACCCCCTGCCGTGTTCCGGCATCAAGATGCCGCTGCCAGATAGAGGCGGGCGCCGTCTCTTTCGTCCACAGGGGCGTGGTTCGCGTATGAACATAATGGGTGGGAATAATAATTCGCTGCATGATTCGGCCTCGCTTTCCGCACCCTTGCGTGCGGTGGGAACGGTGAAATATGTTGCATATGATATACCCCTTTTAATCACTGAGGGTATTATTTTTAAAGATGATAAGTTTCTACCCCTGTTAATACTCAATAAGGGTTAGTTTTTTTGAAATATAAGAATGGACGGACCTGTGAATCAGATCCGCGATAAGACAGGAGAGGCGATAATTTATTTTGCCGGTGTGTTCAGAGGGCCAGGTTTACCAATTAGATAACCCTGAACCAGATCGCAACCTAATTGTTGCAGCGAATGGAGTTGTTCTTCTGTTTCGACGCCTTCGGCGACAATACGCATATGTAAACTTTTCCCCATGCTGATGATCAGACGCACAATATCGAGATCGTCTTTTTGCAGAGGAATATTAATCACAAACGAGCGATCGATTTTTATCTTATCGAACGGGAAATAGCTCAGCCGCGACAATGACGAGTAGCCGGTACCAAAATCATCAATCGAAATCTGAATCCCGAGCTCACGCAGTTGGCTGAGGATCTCTAAGGAGCGGGTGTTTTCATTGAACACATCCGACTCGGTAATTTCCAGATCCAGACGATGCGGGTCGAGGCCGGTTTTTTTCAATACGCTGACAATCACATCGGTCAACGAACTGTTAATCAACTGAATAGGCGACACGTTTACCGAGACCTTAAGCGGCGATGACCAGCGCGCCGCCTCTTCGCAGGCGGTGCTGAGCACCCACTCGCCGAGGGCGTTTATCATGCCCGTTTTCTCGGCAATCGGAATGAAGGTGCTCGGCGGAACCACGCCGCGCACCGGATGGAACCAGCGCACCAGCGCTTCATAACCGTAAATTTCGCCGCTGACCGTGTCGGCTATCGGTTGGTAATAAACCCGGAATTCACCATTACCGAGCGCCTGCAGCAGGTCATCCTCAAACGATTTATTCTCCTGCAGACGTTGCAGCATGCCGGCACGGAACACCTTGACGGTACCTGCGCCCTCTTTTTTCGCCTCATACAGCGCCAGATCGGCGCATTTATATAAATAATCGGTGCGCGTTTCGCGATCGGAAAGCACGATGCCGATGCAGGCATCAATGTTGATCATCGAGTCATAGATTTGATAGGGCTGGATGATTTTTTCCCGGATCACCATCGCCCGTTCCAGCGCCATCTCTTCGCTCAGGTCACAGGAGATCAGGGCGAATTCATCGCCTCCCAGACGATAGAGCGTTTCCGCGGTTTTACGGAAAAACGACAGGCGGCTGGCCAGTTCCTGCAGCAGTTTATCGCCGGAATCGTGGCCCAGCGTATCGTTTACATCTTTAAAATTATCGAGGTCGAAAAGCATCACCACGGCACAGCCATCGTAAGGCCTGACCTGATTGACAATTTCCTGCAGCTTTTGCCAGAAGGAGAGCCGGTTAGGCATCCCGGTCAGCGAGTCATGGTAGGCATCGTACTGCAGACGGCGGTTTTGCACCTGCAGTTTCTCTTTTGACAGCTGCAGATCGTCGGCCAGCAGCTTCATTCGCACGTGGGCGCGCCGCAGATTGTTATTCTGTCGCAGCATCAACAGCCCCAACGTGATACAGGTTGTAATCAACAGGATGGAGATAATTGAATAGATGTAATACAGATTCTGAATTTTATCGTGCGTATGATTAACAACGTCAATCCCCTGCACCAGCGAGGTGGAGGCAAGCGAGGTCATCGGGCCGTCAATCTCTCGCATCTTGCCTAACACCGCCTTAATCTGAGCAGGTGTCATTTTATCCAGCCCGCTATCGAGCTGCTGCAAAATAGCGATCAAACTATCGACGGTGGCCTGGCGCCCGGCATCTTTATGAATAAAATTCTTCAGTTCGCCCTGCTGCAACAGCTCTATCTGGCTCAACATAATATCGAGACGCAGACGTACCTGATCGCGGTCCGCGCTCTCCACGCCGAGTGCGAATGCGCCTAAACTCGACTCCAGCCGCATATACTCGGAAACTATCTGGGCGACTGACCAGGAGTCCGTATAGCGGGTTAATTTCTGTAACTCACTTTGCCGCTCATGCACCAGATACGTAATGTATCCGGTGATGATGAACAGCGACAAAATAATCCCGGTAAGTATTCGATTCAAGATCAAACCCTTACTCAATGATAATTTTTGAGACTTGCCACGCCGAACGGGAATAATAAACCTGGTTTTGCAGTTCAGGGCTGCTATCGTACGGATAAACAATAAATAAAGGGCCTTTATCGCGGATGTGCATATATTCGCCATTTAATTTTAGCGCGAGGATAACAGGGAACTGGCGAAAATCATCGAGCGGGACCATCGTCGTATAGTCGTTTAAGGCAATGACCTTGGCCGTCTTGCCCCTGGCACCGACTAAATCCATGAGTTTGCTAAGGGAAACGCCCTCAAAACGCACTTTTCCTGAGTACCAGGGCGTGGTGGTGACAATAGTCTCCATCCCCAGTTTTTCTAATGCCGCCAGGTCAAAAACCGCGGTATCGCCTGCATTTGTATTTCCAATCAAGCCGGAAATGGTTAAAACGGGCTTCCCCGTAGGGGCAGGCAGTTTTTCTGCAAAAGCATTAGGCAAAACCATAACACAAAATAAAACTGCGAAAAGTAGACGCATTTAGCTCACCATTCCGGAATTGGAGATAAGTTAATTGTAAACCATTAAGGTCAATTCTTAAAAGACGTCAGCAGCGGGTTGTGAGGTTCTCGATTAAAAATATTTTCTCTTTCCAGAACACTCTGAACCTTTGTTTACACCTGACGATAAAAAGCACATTTTTTGCCATTAAGGCAGCACTTTCGGTAAAAATCTTTTCTCTCATCCTGGAGCGCGGTAGTCTTTGTACTGACGCCGCTAAGACTGCGTCTCATTCCAATAATGATAAACACGGCAACAGACAGGACAGGTATGGACTCAACGCTTATTTCCTCCCGCCCCGGCAAGGAGACATGTTCACTCAATCGCGCCAGAAGAGCGGCCTGGGGCAGCTTTGCCGGCGCCGTGGTTGACTGGTACGATTTTTTACTCTACGGCATCACCGCCGCGCTGGTGTTTAACCGCGAATTTTTCCCGCAGATTAGCCCGGCAATGGGCACGCTGGCCGCCTTTGCCACTTTCGGCGTCGGCTTTCTGTTTCGTCCCCTCGGCGGCATTATCTTCGGTCATTTCGGCGATCGCCTTGGCCGCAAACGGATGCTGATGATGACCGTCTGGATGATGGGAATTGCGACCGCCTGCATTGGTCTGCTCCCTTCCTTCAACCAAATCGGCTGGTGGGCCCCCGTGCTGCTCGTCACCCTACGCGCTATTCAGGGCTTCGCCGTCGGCGGAGAATGGGGCGGTGCGGCGCTGCTGGCGGTAGAAAGTGCGCCCAAAAATAAAAAAGCCTTCTACAGCAGCGGGGTTCAGGTGGGCTACGGCATTGGCCTGCTGCTTTCCACCGGCCTGGTCTCGCTGATCAGCGCGAACACCACCAACGAGCAGTTTCTCAGCTGGGGCTGGCGCCTGCCGTTCTTGTTCAGCGTGGTGCTGGTGTTAGTCGCGCTGTGGATCCGCAACGGCATGGCCGAATCTGCCGAGTTTGAACATCAGCAGCAGGAAGCGCAGCTAAAGACGGCCAAAAAGCGCCTGCCGGTCGTCGAGGCCCTGCTCCGTCACCCCGGCGCGTTTTTACTGATTATCGCCCTGCGTCTGTGCGAACTGCTGACCATGTATATTGTCACCGCCTTCGCCCTGAATTACTCAACGCAGAACCTCGGCCTGCCGCGTGAACTGTTCCTTAATATTGGTCTGCTGGTCGGCGGAATCAGCTGTCTGACAATCCCCTGCTTCGCCTGGCTTGCGGATCGCTTCGGCCGCCGGCGGATCTACATTACCGGTGCGCTCATCGGCACGCTCAGCGCGTTCCCGTTCTTTATGGCGCTGGAAAGCCAGTCGTACTTCTGGATCCTCTTTTTTGCCCTGATGCTGGCCAATATCGCCCATGATATGGTGGTTTGTGTTCAGCAACCGATGTTCACCGAGATGTTTGGCGCCAGCTATCGTTACAGCGGGGCCGGCGTCGGATATCAGGTCGCCAGCGTCATTGGCGGCGGCTTTACGCCATTTATTGCCGCGGCATTGGTCACCTTCTCCGGTGGCTCCTGGCACAGCGTGGCGATTTACCTGACCGGCGGCTGTCTGCTCTCTGCCCTCACCGCCATGTTGATGAAAAAGAACCCTCATCCCTGATTGCACGGTGCGCGGCGGGAAACCGCCGTGAACATGGAGACCTTATGACTCAGGACAACCGCCCGGCCTGCTGGCCCGCACAGTTTCATCCCCAACCGCTACCGCTGCTCTATTGCCCTGATCCGACGCTGGCTGAGCAGCCGCTGTTTGAGCGAGCTCGCCGCGGCGAAGCGGTGGCGCAACTCTGGCAGGCTCCACAAGGACTGGTGGTGCCTGGCAGCTATCGTCAATTCAGTGAACTCAGTGCCGTCAGCGCGCTTTTTTCCCGCCGCGGCTGGCCGGTGTGGCTTCGCCGCTCCGGCGGTGGCCTGGTCCCACAGGGCCCCGGGATTATCAATCTCAGCCTCGCCTGGCCGGTCACGCAACCGCTGGGCGAAGCGGCAGAACCTATCTATCTGCAGCTCTGCGGGCTACTTCAGCGCACGCTGGCGACGTTTGGCGTCGGGAGTCATTATCAGGCGGTGACGGGGTCATTTTGCGACGGCCGCTACAACCTGGCCTGCGGCGAGGGCGATCATGCCCGCAAAATTGTCGGTACTGCCCAGTACTGGCGACCGCTGGCCGAGGATCGAGGACATGTGGTCCTTGCTCATGCGGTGATTTTAGTGGATACCGATCTGATCGGCGCACATCAGGCCGCGAACGATTTTGAAGCCCGCCTCAACAGTGGCCGGGTCTATCGTACTGATAAGACCGTGACGCTGGCGCAGCTGCTGCCCGGCGAAACAGACTTACTTCCCCGCTTTCACCAGGCGTTGACGGAACAGCTGGCGCTTTTCAGCTGAAGGTATGCTTCAAATAGTGGCTGAATGTCTCTACCGCACGTGACACGCGCGGTGCATAGGGCCGAATGACGTACAGCTGTGGCGCGAAAACCTCAACCGGCCGCCAGCCTGGAAGCAACTCCTGCACCAGCCCGCGGCCGATGGCCTCCCGGGCGCTGAAATCAGGCAGCAGCGCAATACCCAGCCCTGCCAGCACCGCATCACGCAGCGATTCGCTGTTGTTGGTGGCGAAGGGGCCATGAACCTTGACACTCACCCGTTCGGCCGGTTGCTCGCGGGACTCAAACGTCCACTGCGGGCTTTGCGCCCCGCGCGGATAGGTCAGACACTGATGATGGCGCAACATCTCCGGGGAGTCCGGACGACCAAAACGGCGGATATACTCTGCCGAGGCGACGATCAGCGTCGCCGTACTGCACAGCGACCAGGCCACGTGGGTCTCCGGCAACGCTTCGCGGCGGCAGTGACGAATCGCCAGATCAAATCCCTCGCTGGCCAGTGATACCAGCCGGTCGGTCACCTCCAGCTGCAGTTGAAGCTGCGGATGCTGGTGCAAAAATGGCGTAATCGCCGGGACCAGCTGTTGACGGGAAAAGGCGACCGGCGCCGTGACCCGTAGCGTTCCCCGCAGCGGCCCGCCTTCATCACAGGTACCGGCGAAAATATCGCGCAGCTGCCCGAAAGGTTCGTTCAGCTCCGCCACCAGCCGCAGGCCATCCTCGCTGAGCGTCACATTCCGCGTGGTGCGATGCACCAGCTTTTTGCCGGTGATCCGTTCCAGCTCGCTAATTTTCTGACTGATCGCCGACTTGCTGACCGCCAGTTTTTCCGCCGCGCGGGTATAGCTTTTTTGCTCTTCCAGCACCGTCAGCCAGTACAGATGGGTCCAGTAACTCTCCGGGCGAATCTCACTCATCTCGATTGTTCACCTGTATAAACAATGAATTCCACTATAGCGGTTTTTGCCCGGCAGAACATGGATTAGCATCGCGGAAGTCAGCTTATCCACCCCGGAAGTAAGGAGTACCTGCCATGCCGTTACTGATATTTGATGTGATTGAAGGTCGTAGCGAACGCGAACTTACCACTCTGCTGGATGCCGCACATCGCGCGGTTATTCATGCGTTTAAGGTGCCGGAGCGCGATCGCTACCAGATTGTTCACGAAAACAAAGCTCACCATATGGTGATTGAGGATACCGGACTGGGATTCACGCGCAGCAACAAGCTGCTGGTCGTGCGGGTGTACACCAGCCCGCGTAGCGAAGAACAAAAGCAGCTCTTCTACGCTACCCTGCTCGCTGAGCTGCAGGAACATTGCGGACTGAGCGCTGATGACCTGATGATTTCCGTGATCGGTAACCAGAAAGGCGACTGGAGTTTTGGCCGCGGCGTCGCCCAATATATGACCGGAGAGCTTTAACCTTCCCGGGCCCCGTGCCGTTATGCCTTCGGCGCGGCGGCCATCCGCATCCGTGCCTTTTGCTCGATATTTTCCAGCAGTTCCTGCACGTCATCTTCATCAATATCAAGGAACTGACCGTCGAGTAACGCGGCATGAATATCTTCACGAGTCACCGGTAGCCCCAGCGGCACCACTTTGGGCTTAACCTCTTCAGCCGCCAAAGAGTGGGGATAGCGGCGCCCGACCAGGTTGTTGAAGATGATTGCCAGTAGCGCCAGCATCGCTGAATTTAGCAGTACCGGCGTCAGCACGAAGTGGTATCCCGCGCTGTGAACCCCCGCTCCGCCGAGGATCGCCGTCAGCGCAACGGCGCCGCCGGGCGGATGCAGACAGCGCAGAAAATACATGGCGGCGATGGCCAGTCCGGCTGCCAGACCGCAGGCCAGGGCAAGCTGAGGCACCCACATCCCGACGGTAACACCGATCAACGCCGAAACCACGTTGCCCCCGACGATTGACCACGGCTGCGCCAACGGACTGCTTGGCACGCCGAACAGCAAGACCGCAGAGGCTCCCATCGGCGCAATAAACCACAGATTCATCTCACCCAGCAGCCAGTGACTGAACATGCTGGTGACGGCCAGCCCCGTACCGGCACCTATCGAACCGAGGAGGATATGTTTTCTGGCAACGGGCAGAGCATGCGGCTTTAATCGCCCAAGAAAAATGCGGACCCGCGAAAACAGTGCGGTCGGTAAAACGCTTAACATCGAACGGCTCACTCACGTCATATAAATTACTTATATTTTATTTTCATTTTTTAACCATATTTTAACAACCATATCTTTCGCAGGGCTACTTCCCCCCACTGAATTTAGCGATACGCCGCCGTTATGCGATCCCGGAACACTACGTTAGAATCATTTCCCCACCGGGATTTAACCCACTCTACGGATTGAAGGTCACAATACAGTGAATAATAAGACAAATTTAGTGAAAGACGTGGCATGGGCCAGCCAGAATATGCCGCGCACGCTGCGTCAGGTCGCCGCCCTTCCCGATCTGAGCCATGTCCGACTGGCCTGCTGCATGCATCTGGATATGAAAATGATCCCGCTGGTGCAGGGGATACTGGAGAAAGGGGCGCAAGTCTTTCTGACCACCTGTAACCCCACCACCGTTCAGGACGACGTTGTCGCCTGGCTGGTAGAGCGCGGCGCACAAGCCTGCGCCTGGCGCGACATGAGCGATGCCGACTGGCAGCACTCCTGGGAAAAAGCGATCGCCTGGGGCCCGACCCATCTGTGTGAAATGGGCGCCGATATCACCACCCTGCTGCACCAGCGCGGCGAATTTGGCAACATCGTCGCCGGTCTGGAAGCAACCGGCTCCGGCGTCAGCCGCCTGGGCGATATTCGTCCCGGCTACCCTATCTTTAACTGGGACGATCTCCCGGTTAAAGAGGGACTGCATAACCGCCATATGGTGGGTCTTACGGCCTGGCATACCTTCTTCCAGACGACTCATCTGACGCTGCATGAGAAGAAAGTGCTGGTTATTGGCTACGGTCTGGTGGGACAAGGCGTTGCCGCGGCAGCAAAAGCCTTTGGCGGACAGGTGATGGTGGCAGAGATCGATCCCGCCCGTCGCCTGCAGGCGGCCTATGATGGCTGGCATGTTGTTGATTTACAGGATGCCATCGCCTCGGCAGATGTGGTCGCCACGGCAACCGGTGCGAAGAAAGTGGTCAATAGCACGGCGCTGGATAACGCCAAAGATGGCGTATTTATTCTCAATGTCGGCCACGTTGCGGAAGAGATTGACTGCGGCTACCTGCGTCAGTTCAGCCACGATGAGGTGATGCCGTATATTAATGCGTACCGGATGGGCGATAAAACCGTCTACCTGATGGCCAACGGCTCAATGCTGAACCTGACCGCGGGATTTGGTGACAGCCTCAACGCCTTTGACGTGACTCTGGCCGTCATGGCCAGCGGGATTCATCACATCGTAACGGACGGCATGAACGCGGAAGCGAATGTCTATCTGCTGCCGCAAAGCGTATGGCAAAAAGCGCTGTAAATCCGCAAAGATTCAGGGCGACGGCCGTCGCCCTGAGACCGGCTTAGCGGCTTTCCGGCAGGACGATATTACTCTCCGCCAGCGTCCCCATTTCGTTAAATACCGTGCACGCCGCCTGCACAAGATGCATCGCCAGCGCGGCGCCGCTCCCCTCTCCCAGCCGCATATCCATATCCAGATAGGGCTTCAGCTGCAGATGTTCCAGCGCAATACGCGCCCCTTTTTCCGCCGACAGATGCGAAGGGATCAGATATGAATGCACGCCAGGAGCCAGACGACAGGCTGCCAGGGCGGAGGCATAGGAGAGGAAACCGTCCAGCACAACCGGCAGTCCGCAGGAGGCGGCGCCCAGCATCACGCCGGTCATCCCCACCAAATCAAATCCGCCGACTTTCGCCAGCACGTCCAGGCCATCGTCTGCCTGCGGCTGATTCACAGCAATTGCCCGGCGGACGACATCGGCTTTGTGTCCCAGCTGCGATACCGGCAGGTTAGCGCCGATGCCCACCACATCCTGCGCATCGTTACCGGTAAGCACGCTGACGACCGCCGCCGCAGGCGTGGTGTTCGCCATCCCCAGTTCACCAACGCCGAACACGCGTACGCCCTGCGCCGCCAGTTCTCGCGTATAGCGAATGCTGGCCAGCAGCAGCGCCGTTGCCTGTTCCCGGCTCATTGCCGCCGTCCGGGCAATATTGCCGCTGCCGCGCGCCACTTTCATATCCACCAGACCAGCGATCGGATCCGCGTCGATACCGGCATCGACCACATGCACCTGCGCGCCCGCCTGGGCCGCCAGTACGCAGACGCCGGTATTTTTGCGGGTCATGTTTATCGCCTGAATCGCCGTGACGGCCTGCGGCGAGATCGCCACCCCTTCGTGCCAGACGCCGTGATCGGCGCACATCACCACAATGGCTTTTTCCGCCAGCTGCAGCTGTCCCCGCAGCCCCGGCATTCCGGCCAGCTGGACTGCCAGCGCCTCCAGTCGCCCCAGGCTGCCCGGTGGTTTTAATAAACCATCCAGATGTTGTTGCGCCTGAGCCATCGCCGCGCGGTCCGGCAGCGGAATGTCGGCGATCAAGGCCGAAAGATTGTCCATCATGTTCCTCGTAGCACTTTCAGGTGATTTGCCATAGCCCGTTGTGAACGCGGTCGCGCATGAAAACTGGCGTGACGCCGCGGTTCGCCGCCGGGAGAAGGAGATAAATCAGAGAGGGGATAATTCCCGACGGCGAGAGCCGCCGCCGGGCAGGTACGATGCGATTACTCTTCGACCTTCGCTTCGCCCATGACTTTCAGCTTTTTAGAAATGTCGCGACGTTCTTTCGACAGTTCGGCATTTTTGATGATGTAGTCATCAACACGATCTTCGTAATCGCTTTTCATGCTGGCGATGATGCCCTGAATAGCTTCAACGCTCATGCCCGGTTTGATGTAGTCACTGAGGTTGTCCAGCAGCAGTACGCGCTTCTGGTTATCACGGATCTTTTTCTCAACGTCCTGAATTTCACGCTGCAATTTGTTCTTACGACGATACAGACGAACAAACTCCAGTACGTCCTGGAAAGAAGGCTTAGTTGTTTCCATTTTTACACCCCTAATATTTGAGATTCGGATTCGCTAAAGCGACTGCTATATAGGGCTAACATAACTGTTAGCAGCCGCGGATGACAATGTTTTTTCCTTTACGTTTATCATAACCCTAAATGCTGCTGAATCGAAGCAACCTGTGGGCAAATTGCGCGCATCTGGTTTTTATTTACGCAAAGCCCGGCAGATTAAATTCGACAACAGTTCAAGCTGGCGCGCCAGTTCTATCGTCAGCCAGACGTAGCCGTGGATCGGGGTTTCCGCCAGGCTATCTCCCTGGTGCTCTTTCATGAGTTCGCGCAGTTCGGCGACGATATCATTGAGTTTTTCCGTGTTGGCGCGAATCGGCTGTGGATTACCTTCATACAGCGCATGCGCAATCGTCAGCAGCGTTTGCTGGGTCATCTGCTGGGTCTCACGCAGCGTGTGGGCGTTCAGCATCACAAAATGACCGGGACGCGAGCTCCAGTATGCATTGATCTGCAGTTCCAGCATGCAGACCAGGTTACGACTCACGGTTTGAATGGCTTCAAAAATGGCTTTCTGAATATGGGTTTCTTTACTCGCCGGGGTAATCAGCCCGCGCATCTTCACCACATCGTTAAGCACTTTTTGCAGATGTTTTTCCAGCCGCGGTCTTTCCACCAGATTAGGGGAGAACCCGGCCTGATAAAGCCGGTTGAAGGCGGTGACGTAATTTGCCATCTGGATTCGCCAGTGCAAGAACGCCCGCTGCGGCCAGATGCCGGTGAACAGCATGGCCAGCAGGGAACCAAAGATAACATCGCCGCTTCGCCATAGCGCGGTGTGCATATCGCCAGGCGGCGCGCCCACCACCACCGCCAGCGTAATGCCGATGAGCAGCGCCTGGTACGGTTTTTTCCCTAACGCCAGCCAGCCGCAGAGGAACATCGCCACCGCGCACCACAGCACCATGACGGGTAAGGAGATAAGCTCAAGCTTTAACGCCACCAGCCCGAGTGCCGAGCCGAGGATAGTGCCACCGATACGCTCGAAGGCGCGCGGCACCACGTTGCCCCAGAACGAAATCGGCCCCATCACCACCACCAGGGTGATCAGAGGCCACGTCCCTTCCGGTACATTCAGCAAACGAACCAGTAAAAAAGTGAGGACAAAGGCCAAAGCAATTCGAATGCCATGCACCACGCGATAGTGGCGATACAAACGGATTTCGAAAGGCTTAAGTGATTTATCAGCGCGCACAGACCTCTCCAGCAAGCAAACGGCGGCAGGAAGCAAAGGCCAATTGTAACTGCTTTTTCAATGTAAGCAGTACGCTAATGTAAAAAACCTTGTCCACTGCGGGGGTAAACGCTTATTTCACCACCCGTTCGACCGCGACATACATTTCGATGTCCCAGTAACCGTCCTGATTGCCGTCGTTGAGATAGACCTCAAAACAGGGTTTTTCCGCCAGCTGATACTCTTTGCTCTGCATCAGGCTATTGAAGAACGCCAGCCACGGCGTCGAGAAGTCGTGATTCTCCACCCGCGCGCTGGCGACTGCATACTCTCCCCCGGCAATCTCAGTGAGGATGACCCCTTCGCTGTTGGGTGGAATGACGAAATCGTCTGCCACGGTGACCACCGTATCGCAGCGCAGCTTCTCCGCTGGAACCCGATCGGGATTGTCATAGTAAACGGCTACCCACTCCTGTGCCGGAATCTGACGGCCGCTGACCCATGCCATGAGCTGCTCAAACCCCTGTTTAACGGTCTGATCCCAGGGTCCCACCATATGAAAACCGGCAATGGTACGTTTGCCGACGGACTTCACGCTGTAGTTCATATTGCCTCCACCAGTGATAACAACTGTATAAATGTACATATACTGTAGCCAGGTGATGCACATCAGTATGTGCGCTGATTCACAGAGTGGCCAATGGAGGGGAGCGAAAAATGAGCCCAAAAAAACGCCCCGTGCGGGGCGTGGCGGTTACAGCACGTGATGCAGATAATCGCTCATCCGCGAGAACACCCCGCCCTTGCCAACGCTTTCCAGCGTCACCAGCGGCCAGTGCGCGACCACTTTGTCGCCGTCATAGAGTGAGATTTCTCCGACCCGTTGATTTGCGGCAATGGGCGCCTCGAGATCTTTTTTGTCCAGCACGTACCTGGCTTTAATACGCGGCACTTCCGACTTCGGCAGCGCCAGCCAGAAATCCTGATCGGTGCCCAGCTGAATTTGTTCTTTATCACCGTACCAGATACGTTCGCTGCCGACCTTTTTGCCCTTTTGCAGCACCTGAACGGTGTCGAAATTTTGCTGACCCCAGTGCAGTAGTTTTGCCGCCTGCTGTTCGCGCCCTTTCGGGCTATCGGCGCCCATCACTACGGCAATCAGGCGCCGCTGGCCGTCCACCGCGGAGGCAATCAGGTTAAAGCCGGCGCCGGAGGTATGCCCGGTCTTTAATCCATCAACATTCATGGTCTTATCCCACAGCAGCCCGTTGCGGTTTTGCTGGGTAATCCCGTTCCACGTCAGACTTTTTTGGCTGTACATGTGATAAACGTCAGGCTCGCCGTGAATGATAGCCCGCGACAGCACCGCAAGATCGTACGCCGAGCTGTGTTGGCCCGGCGCATCCAGGCCATGCACGGTTTCAAAGTGGGTATCCTGCAGATGCAGTTTTTTTACGTACTCGTTCATCATCGCCACGAACTGCGGCTGGCCGCCCGCGACATAATCAGCCAGCGCCACGCAGGCATCATTGCCGGAGTCGACGATGAGGCCGCGGCTTAAATCACGTACGCTGACCCGATCGCCGGCCTTAAGGAACATCAGCGACGAGCCGTCGAAGACAGGGTTGCCTTTCGCCCAGGCGTCGCGGCCGACGGTCACCATATCGTCAAAGGAGATGCGATGGCTGTCGATGGCGCGATCGACGACGTATCCGGTCATGAGTTTGGTCAGGCTGGCAGGGTTGCGCTGCTGGTGTTCATTACCCGCAGTCAGGATCTGCCCGGTCGTGTAATCCATCAGTACCCAGGAGCCCGCCTGAATGGACGGTGGCGGCACGGTGACGGGGAAATCATTGGCAGCAAATGCGCAAGAAACGCTCGAAGCGAGCAAAGTTACAGCAATAAAAAAACGGCCTTTCAACGGCATATCCTCTAAATTGACAGATTCGCCGTCCTTTTTACGGAAGTTCTCCTTTCAAATCAGGGTTTAATTGCAAGAAAATATGACACGGCGGAAGCGCCGCGTAGCCAACGCCCTTCTGATGCCCAGGTAAATCGTTTACCATAACGGGTGCCAGCCACCATGGAAAATGAACAGATTATGCAAGATAGCGCCAACCAGCCCGGATTTTTATTCCACGATTACGAAACCTTCGGCACCCACCCTGCGCTCGATCGACCGGCCCAGTTCGCCGCCATTCGTACCGATGCCGAACTGAATATCATCGGTGAACCGGAGGTTTTCTACTGCAAACTGGCCGACGACTATCTGCCGCAGCCGCAGGCGGTGATGATAACCGGGATCACCCCGCAGGAAGCGAACGCCAAAGGCGACAATGAAGCCGCCTTTGCCCGCCGGATTCACGATCTGTTCACGGTGCCGAAAACCTGCATCGTCGGCTATAACAATGTGCGCTTCGATGATGAGGTCAGCCGTAATATTTTCTATCGTAACTTTTACGATCCCTACGCCTGGAGCTGGCAGCACGACAACTCGCGCTGGGATCTGCTGGATGTGATGCGCGCCTGCTATGCCCTGCGCCCGGAAGGGATCAACTGGCCGGAGAACGACGAGGGTCTGCCGAGTTTTCGCCTTGAGCATCTGACCGTCGCTAACGACATTGAACACAGCAACGCCCACGACGCGATGGCCGACGTTTATGCCACCATCGCCATGGCAAAACTGGTCAAAGCCCGGCAACCGCGTCTGTTTGACTATCTCTACAGTCATCGGAACAAGCGCAAGCTGGCGACGCTGATCGACGTTGCGCACATGAAGCCGCTGGTTCATGTCTCCGGCATGTTCGGCGCGGCGCGCGGCAACACCAGCCTGGTGGCACCGCTGGCCTGGCATCCGGATAACCGCAATGCGGTGATCATGGTCGATCTGGCCGGCGACATGACGCCGCTGCTGGAACTGGATGCCGATACCCTGCGCGAGCGGCTGTACACGCCAAAAGCCGATTTGGGCGAGCTGGCGGCGGTGCCGGTTAAGCTGGTTCATCTCAATAAATGCCCGGTACTGGCCCAGGATAATACGTTACGCCCGCAGGATGCCGACCGTCTGGGGATTAACCGCCAGCGCTGTCTGGATAACCTGCAGCTGTTGCGCAGTCATCCGCAGGTGCGGGAAAACGTGGTGGCTATTTTCGCTGAAGCGGAGCCGTTTGTTCCCTCCGACAACGTCGATACTCAGCTTTATAACGGCTTTTTCAGCGATGCCGACCGCGCGGCGATGAAAATTGTGCTGGAAACCGAGCCGCGTAACCTGCCGGCGCTGGATATTACTTTTGCCGACCAACGGATAGAGCGTCTGCTGTTTAACTACCGCGCCCGTAACTTCCCCGGCAGCCTTGACGAGGCCGAGCAGCAGCGCTGGTTAGAGCATCGTCGCGAGGTGTTTACGCCGGCGTTTTTGCAGGCCTATGCCGATGAGCTGCAGATGCTGTATCAACAGCATCAACAGGACAGTGAAAAGCTCGGGCAGTTGAAGGCGCTGTGGCAGTACGCGCAGGAGATTGTCTAAGTTGCGGGAGTGCCCGGAGGCGGCGCTTGCTGCGCCTTGTCCGGGCGATAACCCCCCATGCCGCACGGTCCCGTCGCCCGGATCAGGCGAGAGCCGCAACCCGGGAACGGTGATTTAGCCTTTGGCGCGGCTGGCGATAATCGTGTCTGCCACGTTGCGCGGGGCTTCCGCGTAGTGATGGAACTCCATACTGTATGTCGCTCGTCCCTGCGACATCGAGCGCAGCGTAGTGGAATAGCCAAACATTTCCGCCAGCGGAACGTCCGCGCGGATAATCTGGCTGCCGAATCGCTCTTCCATCCCCTGCACCATGCCACGACGAGAAGAGAGATCGCCCATAATATTCCCGGCGTACTCTTCCGGCGTTTCCACCTCCACATGCATCACCGGTTCGAGAATCACCGGATCGGCTCTGCGCGCCCCCTCCTTGAAGCCGAAAATCGCCGCCATGCGGAAGGCCATTTCCGATGAGTCGACATCATGATACGAACCAAATGTCAGGGTCGCTTTGACATCGACCACCGGATAACCCGCCAGCACGCCGGTGCCCATCGCTTCGCGCAAGCCTTTCTCCACCGAAGGAATGTACTCGCGCGGCACCACGCCGCCTTTCGTTGCGTCTTCAAACACAAAGCCGCTCCCCGGCGCCAGCGGTTCGAGGGTCAGTACAACATGACCATATTGCCCTTTCCCGCCGGACTGACGGACAAATTTCCCTTCCACCTCTTTCACCGTTTTACGCAGTGTCTCGCGGTAGGTCACCTGTGGACGGCCGATATTCGCCTCAACGCCGAACTCACGCTTCATCCGGTCGACGATAATTTCCAGATGCAGTTCGCCCATCCCGGAGATAATTGTCTGCCCGGACTCTTCATCAGTATGCAGGCGGAAAGAGGGATCCTCAGAGGCCAGGCGCTGGAGGGCAATCCCCATTTTTTCCTGATCCGCTTTGGTTTTCGGCTCAATCGCTAACGAAATCACCGGTTCCGGGAACTCCATCCGTTCCAGGGTAATGATCGCATTCGGATCGCACAGGGTGTCGCCGGTGGTGACATCTTTCAACCCGACGCAGGCGGCAATATCCCCGGCATGCAGCTCATCCACTTCGTGGCGATCGTTGGCATGCATCAGCACAATACGCCCGATGCGTTCTTTCTTACCTTTGACCGGGTTGTAAACCGCGTCGCCTTTTTTCAGGGTGCCGGAATAGACACGAATAAAGGTCAGCTGGCCGACATACGGGTCAGTCATCAGTTTAAACGCCAGCGCCGAGAATGGTTCGTCGTCGCCAGGATGGCGTTCCGCCGGCTGCCCTTTCTCATCAACGCCGTCAATCGCCGGCACATCCTGCGGCGAAGGCATCAGTTCGATAACCGCATCCAGCATCCGCTGTACGCCTTTATTTTTAAAGGCGCTGCCGCACAGCACCGGCTGAATTTCGCCGCCAACGGTACGTTTACGCAGCCCGGCCACAATATCGGCCTCGCTCAGTTCGCCGCTCTCAAGATATTTATCCATCAGCTCATCGTTAGCTTCCGCCGCTGCGGAGACCATTTTCTCTCGCCACTGTCGGGCGGTTGCCAGCAGCTCGTCCGGTACCGGCGCATAGCTGAAGGTCATCCCCTGGGTCGCGTCATCCCATAAAATGGCGCGCATTTTGATGAGGTCCACCACGCCGGTGAAATGCTCCTCGGCGCCAACAGGGATCACGATCGGCACAGGATTTGCCTTCAGGCGGTCAATCATCATCTGCACGACGCGGAAGAAATCAGCGCCCGGACGGTCCATTTTATTGACGAAGGCCAGCCGCGGAACGTGATATTTATTCGCCTGTCGCCACACGGTTTCCGACTGCGGCTGCACGCCGCCGACGGAGTCGTAGACCATCACCGCACCGTCCAGCACGCGCATCGAGCGCTCCACTTCAATGGTGAAATCCACGTGGCCCGGGGTGTCGATAATATTGATGCGATGCGGCTCGAAGCTACGGTCCATGCCGGGCCAGAAACAGCTCACCGCGGCGGAGGTAATGGTAATTCCACGCTCTTGCTCCTGCGCCATCCAGTCAGTGGTTGCCGCGCCATCGTGTACTTCACCCAGTTTGTGGCTCATTCCGGTGTAAAACAGAATGCGCTCGGTGGTGGTGGTTTTACCGGCATCGATATGCGCGGAGATACCGATGTTGCGATAACGTTCGAGAGGGATGGGTCGGGGCATGATGCGTCCTTAGTCATTTTGACTGTCAGTAAGCGGCCAAATTGTGCCGCAGAGTGGTTAACTGCCGCCATCATAGTACAATTGTACGAGTATATTCGAACTATTTTTACTATCACTGTCATTGGTGAAGCGGCGGCTTGCACGCGTGGCGTTAGACCCTCAGTTTGGATATATTACCTGCCAGCCGCCGATACGGGCTGCGACTCCCGGGAGCCGCGCAACCGCCGACACAGGAATATTATGATCGCCAATCACCCCGAACGTGAACACATTCGCCTGGAAAATGTTCTTTTTGCCCTTGGTAACCCGATGCGCCTGGAGATCGTTCGCATCCTGGCCGACGGCAGCGAGCAGAGTTGTAACGCATTGCGTCATGAAGACATCGCCAAGTCGACGATGACCCACCACTGGCGCGTCCTGCGCGATAGCGGGGTCATCTGGCAGCGCCCTCAGGGACGGGAGAATATGATTTCCTTGCGCCGGGAGGATCTCGACGCGCGCTTTCCCGGGCTGCTGGATGCGCTTTTGAAGGTGATGTAGCAGGTGAAGTCAACCCTTCGGGATATGTGCCCGCACTTCTACCGGCTGGCGGCTGACGCCTTTCCCGGCCTACTGGCTCTGTACTAGCGACCCGGTCTGTCGCTTCTTTCCGGCTACCGGACAGCTCTCCCCTGTAGCCCCGGTAAGGCGTCAGCCACCACGGGGAAATCCGCGAGCGACGGAAACAAAAAAGCCGGAGGGAAACCTCCGGCTTTTTGAATCACTACGGGCGATGGTTACGCCACGTCTTCGTACTGCGGTACCGGGTTGCGGAAGCTTTTGGTCACGCAGGCCAGGTATACCAGACCAATACCGCCCCAGATCAGGCCCAGAATCATTGAGCTCTCTTCCAGGTTAATCCACAGCGCACCCACGGTCAGGGCGCCGCACACCGGCAAGAACAGGTAGTTAAAGTGGTCTTTCAGCGTCTTGTTACGCTTTTCACGGATCCAGAACTGGGAGATCACCGACAGGTTAACGAAGGTAAATGCCACCAGCGCCCCGAAGTTAATCAGCGCCGTCGCCGTCACCAGGTCGAATTTAATCGCCAGCAGAGCAATCGCGCCAACCAGCAGCACGTTCCACGCCGGAGTACGCCATTTCGGGTGGACGTAGCCGAAGAAACGGGTCGGGAACACGCCGTCGCGGCCCATGACGTACATCAGACGAGAAACGCCTGCATGCGCGGCCATACCGGAAGCCAGCACGGTCACGCTGGAGAAGATCAGCACGCCCCACTGGAAGGTTTTACCCGCGACGTACAGCATAATTTCAGGCTGTGATGCGTCAGGATCTTTAAAGCGCGAGATATCCGGGAAATAGAGCTGCAGGAAGTAAGAGGCACCGATGAAAATCAGGCCGCCAATCAGCGCAGTCAGGAAGATAGCCTTCGGAATCACGCGCTCAGCGTCTTTGGTCTCTTCAGACAGCGAAGAGATGCCATCAAAGCCGAGGAACGAGAAGCACAGAATGGTCGCACCGGTAATCATCGGCACCACGTGCGCCCCTTCAGACCAGAACGGACGGGTGCTGGTCAGTGTGCCTGCACCTTCGCCGTGCATCACGCCGTAGATAATCAGGCCAACAATCACCGCCACGATCCCCATCTGCAGGATAACGATCAGGGTGTTGAAGTTCGCTACGGTCTTGATGCTGCGCAGGTTAGAGATGGTCATAAAGGCCACCAGCGCGACAACGAAGATCCACGAAGGAATTGAAGGCACCAGCGCTTCAAAGTAAATTTTGGCCAGCAGAATATTGATCATCGGCATGAACAGATAGTCCAGCAGCGATGACCAGCCCACCATAAAGCCCACGGCCGGGCTGATGGATTTCTGAGCGTAGGTGTAAGCGGAACCCGCTGACGGGAAACGACGAACCAGTTTACCGTAGCTCAGTGCCGTAAAGAGAATGGCGATCAGTGCGAAGGCGTAAGCCGTCGCGACGTGACCGTCGGTCAAACCAGAGACGATACCAAACGTATCGAACAGCGTCATCGGCTGCATATAGGCCAGGCCCATCATTACAACCGGAATCAACGTAAGCGTTTTACGTAATTCCACGCGAGAGGTTTTTGGAGTAGCGTTATGCGACATGGTGGTTATCCCCTTTTACGGCGAAGGCCAGCGCGTAAGCAAAAAATTGCCCCATTTTAGTGTATTCCTCAGCGACAACGACTGTCGGTTTTTAGTAAATATCTATCCGGTACGAAGCCCGGCCTCTTGGTATTGAATGATGTGTCTTTAAAGCAAAAAAATAACCGACACTTTAAAAAAGCGTCGGCTAGTTTCTATTTTTTCAGGCCGCGTATTTTGCAACACTTACTGGCCAAATGACAAGATGTTGGAGCGCCAAATCGTCGCCACAATTACTTAACAGATTAATATTTATACAATTTTAATATCATAGATCGTATGGATAGCATTATTTGCTAAAATCTCGCTGCGCCACCATGCGCAAGAGAGTCCGGCGGCGTCTTCATTCCAGCCCAGCCATGCCCGATGCGCGGGTAAATGAGCGGCCACCTCTTTCTCTATCAGCTCACCGCTTTCCAGCTGAGCCTGCACCAGATACCTTGGCACATACCCCCATCCCAGCCCCGCGCTAATCAACATCAGCTGGCCGGCAAAATCGTACGTCACCAGGCTTTCCTGATCGTCAACCGACGGCCACTCCCCGCCGCTCACGATAGCCCGATAGTGTTTCATCGCCCGCCAGCTTAGCGGCGCATCCATTTTTGCCAGCGGATGCTGCGGCGCGATAACGAAGATGTGCGCCAGCTCACCTAGCTGGCTAAAGCCATAGCCGACCCGCGCCGGCGGATCGCTTAATACCCCAACGACAATATCTGCCCGCCCTTCCACCAGCGCATTCCAGCCACTGGCCGGCGTATCGCGGACAAAACGCAGTCGGGCAGCGGTATGCTGCTGATAGAACCGGCTGACCAGAGGCGCCAGTAAAAAGAAGGGGAAAGTGTTATCCACCGCCAGCACCAGCGCATTTTCCCAGCCCTGATGCAGTTTAATCGCCTGTTGTTCCAGCTCGCGGACGGTATGCAGAACTTCGCGCCCCTTTTCCAGCAGCATCTGTCCGGTGGGGGTAAAGCGCGCCCGATGGCCGCTGCGGTCAAGCAGCTGAATATTGAGATCGCTTTCCAGCTTATGAATGGTATAGCTCAGCGCAGAAGGCGTTTTGTACAGCTTTGCCGACGCAGCGGCAAAGCTCCCCTCTTTTTCCAGCGCATCCAGAATGACGAGCACATCCAGCAGTGGTTTCATCGCCGCCCCCTCAGGTTCGCGATTCCCCGCTGGCGGATTACTCCATCGGCATCACCAGCGGATCGGGGTACTGATAGTCAAACCCCAGTTCATAGCAGATACGGTTACCATCAATAATTTTTCCGGCGCCGCCGTTTGGGCTATCGGCAAACACCGGGGCCGGTAAGCCAAGTTCACGGGCCATTTGCGGATAGAACACGCCGCGCGCCGGATGTTTGGGCGCACATATATTATAGATGTGTCCGCCCTTCGGGGCCTGCAGCAGCAGCTCGATTGCTGAAATGACATCCTGCAGGTGTACCAGGTTCACGCCGTGCTGACCGTCCGGCGCGGACTTCCCGGCAAAGAAACGCCCGGGATGACGAGAGGGCCCCACCAGTCCGGCCAGACGCAAAATATCCACCGAGGTACCCGGAAGGTTGTGCAGCCAGTCCTCCAGCTCCTTCAACACCCTGCCGCTGGCGGTTTGCGGATCGCGCGGCGAATTTTCTTTTAACGTCCCGCTGGCATTGCCGTATACGGAAGTGGAACTGGTGAAGACAATCCGCGGGATATGGTAGGCCAGCGCCGTATCGACGAGCTCCTGTACCGCCTGCAGATAAAAATCCTCCCCAGGCCCGCTGCGGCGTGCCGGCAGCGTAATTACCAGCGCATCCACGTTCATCAATGCATCCAGATCTTCGGCATCGCAGACCAGCTGCGGCTCCAGGCGTAACGGATAGCTGTCGATACCGCACATCCTCGCCGCCTCCACGCCGTCCTGGGTGGTTTTGCTGCCGGTAACCTGCCATCCCCGCGCGCTCAATGACAAAGCGAGCGGCATGCCCAGCCATCCTAAACCGACAATTGCGACCTTTTTCATACCTGGCTCCTGACTCTTTCGCTGTGCTGACTTAAGGCTACGCCAGCCAGCGGCAACTGACAATTTCTTCAGTAAAGATGAAATGAATTAATGATGGTAAAAAGCCCTTGCTTTCTGCGCTTGAAGTGGTTTAGGTTAAAAGGCATCAAATGCATAGTCATTCAAAGAGAATTTTATGAACAGCGTTCAATTTAAACACCATCATCATCACCATCATCCTGACTAGTCTTTCAGGCGATGTGTGCTGGAAGACGTTTAGATCTTCCAGAGGTGCATGAGCGCGAATAGAGCCCCCGGAAGATTTACTTCCGGGGGCTTTTTTTTGAACCAAATTCGGACAGATTCAGACAGGAATTAAGAGGAAATAAGAATGTTAGACAACAGCCGTTTACGCATAGCTATTCAAAAATCAGGCCGCCTGAGCGAAGATTCACGCGAATTACTGAGCCGTTGTGGCATTAAAGTGAATTTGCACACCCAGCGTCTGATTGCGCTGGCGGAAAATATGCCGATCGACATTCTGCGTGTCCGCGATGACGATATCCCGGGGCTGATTATGGACGGCGTGGTGGATCTCGGCATCATTGGCGAGAACGTGCTGGAAGAAGAGTTGCTGAGCCGTCGCGCTCAGGGTGAGGATCCGCGCTATTTCACTCTGCGTCGCCTTGATTTTGGCGGCTGCCGCCTGTCGCTGGCCACTCCGGCGGATGAACGCTGGGAAGGCCCGTCGTCGCTGGACGGCAAACGTATTGCCACCTCCTATCCGCACCTGCTCAAGCGCTACCTCGATCAGAAAGGCATCTCCTTTAAATCCTGTCTGCTGAACGGTTCCGTTGAAGTCGCCCCGCGCGCTGGCCTGGCCGACGCGATTTGCGACCTGGTCTCCACCGGCGCCACCCTGGAAGCCAACGGTCTGCGCGAAGTGGAAGTGATGTTCCGCTCTAAAGCCTGTCTGATCCAGCGCGATGGCGAAATGGCCGATGCTAAACAGCAGCTCATCGACCGTCTGCTGACCCGTATTCAGGGGGTGATTCAGGCGCGCGAATCCAAATACATCATGATGCACGCCCCGACCGAACGTCTGGAGGAAGTGGTGGCCCTGCTGCCAGGCGCTGAACGCCCGACTATTCTGCCGCTGGCAGGTGACAAACAGCGTGTTGCCATGCATATGGTCAGCAGCGAAACCCTGTTCTGGGAAACCATGGAAAAACTGAAAGCGCTGGGTGCCAGCTCCATTCTGGTACTGCCCATCGAGAAAATGATGGAGTAATCCACGGGGAACAGGCCCGACGGGGGCCTGTCTCAGAGATTAGACAGGGGAAACGACCATGAGCTTCAATACCATCATCGACTGGAACAGCTGCAGCGCAGAACAACAGCAACAACTCTTAATGCGCCCGGCGATTTCTGCCTCCGACAGCATCACCCGTACGGTGGCGGACATTCTTGATAACGTCAAAACCAATGGCGACGCGGCGCTGCGCGAATACAGCGCAAAGTTTGATAAAACCGATGTCAAAACGCTGCAAGTCAGCGAAGAAGAAATTGCCGCTGCCGGCGCTCGCCTCAGCGATGAGCTGAAACAAGCCATGGCGGTCGCAGTCAGCAATATCGAGACCTTCCACAACGCGCAAAAATTGCCGGGCGTGGACGTGGAGACGCTGCCGGGCGTACGTTGCCAGCAGGTGACCCGCCCTATCGCCTCCGTCGGCCTCTATATTCCCGGCGGTTCTGCGCCGCTGTTCTCGACGGTACTGATGCTGGCGACGCCGGCGCGCATCGCGGGATGCCAGCAGGTCGTTCTGTGCTCCCCGCCGCCGATTGCCGATGAGATTCTTTACGCGGCCCAGCTTTGCGGCGTGCGCACCATCTTCAACGTCGGCGGCGCTCAGGCGATTGCCGCGCTGGCTTTCGGCACCGAGTCAGTGGCCAAAGTCGATAAAATTTTTGGCCCGGGCAACGCCTTCGTCACCGAAGCCAAGCGCCAGGTCAGCCAGCGTCTGGACGGCGCGGCGATCGATATGCCGGCAGGACCGTCAGAAGTGCTGGTGATTGCCGACAGCGGCGCGACGCCGGACTTTGTCGCCTCCGACCTGCTGTCGCAGGCGGAACACGGCCCGGATTCTCAGGTGATCCTGCTGACTCCGGATGCGGCGATGGGACAACAGGTCGCCCGCGCCGTTGAGCGCCAACTGGCGGAGCTGCCGCGCGCTGAGACCGCCCGGGAAGCGCTCTCGGCCAGCCGTATTATCGTGGCCCGCGATCTCGCCCAGTGCGTAGAAATCTCCAACCAGTACGGTCCGGAACACCTGATTATCCAGACCCGTAACGCCCGTGAACTGGTTGACAGCATTACCAGCGCCGGTTCGGTGTTCCTCGGCGACTGGTCGCCGGAATCCGCCGGTGATTATGCCTCCGGCACCAACCACGTGCTACCGACCTATGGCTATACCGCCACCTGCTCAAGTCTGGGACTGGCGGACTTCCAGAAACGCATGACCGTGCAGGAGCTGTCGCGCGAAGGCTTTGCCGCCCTCGCCTCGACCATTGAGATCCTCGCCGCCGCAGAGCGCCTGACCGCCCACAAAAATGCCGTTACGCTGCGCGTTGCAGCCCTTAAGGAGCAAGCATGAGCATCGAAGATTTAGCCCGCGCTAACGTGCGCGATCTGACGCCTTATCAGTCTGCTCGCCGTCTGGGCGGCAAAGGCGATGTCTGGCTGAACGCCAATGAGTACCCGACCGCCGTCGAATTTCAGCTGACCCAGCAGACGCTGAACCGCTACCCGGAATGCCAGCCGAAAGCGGTGATTGAGAATTATGCCCGCTATGCCGGCGTTAAGCCGGAGCAGGTTCTGGTCAGCCGCGGCGCCGATGAAGGTATCGAGCTGCTGATCCGCGCCTTCTGCGAACCGGGACAAGATGCGGTGCTCTATTGTCCGCCAACCTACGGCATGTACAGCGTTAGCGCTGAAACCATCGGCGTGGCCTGCCGGACGGTACCGAGCCTGAGCGACTGGCAGCTCGATCTGCCGGGCATCGCCGCGAATCTCGATGGCGTGAAGGTGGTGTTTGTCTGCAGCCCGAACAACCCGACCGGGCAGATTATTAACCCCAACGATATGCGCACGCTGCTGGAGATGACCCGCGGGAAAGCGATTGTGGTGGCCGATGAAGCCTATATCGAGTTCTGTCCGCAGGCGACGCTGGCCGGCTGGCTGAACGACTATCCGCACCTGGTGGTCCTGCGCACGCTGTCAAAAGCCTTTGCCCTCGCCGGACTGCGCTGCGGGTTTACCCTGGCGAATGCCGAGGTGATTAGTCTGTTAATGAAAGTCATCGCCCCCTACCCGCTGTCAACGCCGGTGGCCGACATTGCCGCCCAGGCGCTCAACGAGCAGGGTATCGCCGCGATGCGCGCGCGCGTGGCGCAGATTCTCGACGAGCGTGAGTATCTGATCGGTCAGCTGCGCGATATCCCGTGCGTTGAACAGGTCTTCGACGCCGAGACTAACTATGTACTCGTACGCTTTAAAGCGTCCAGCGCAGTGTTTAAATCTTTGTGGGATCAGGGCATTATCTTACGAGACCAGAATAAACAACCCTCATTAAGCGGCTGTTTGCGTATCACTATCGGTACCCGTGCAGAGAGCCAGCGCGTGATTGACGCTTTGACTGCGGAGAATGTATGACCCAGAAGTTTCTCTTTATTGACCGTGACGGTACGCTGATTTCCGAGCCACCGGTTGATTTTCAGGTAGACCGCTTTGAAAAGCTGGCCTTTGAGCCACAGGTGATCCCTGCCCTGCTGAAACTGCAGCAGGAAGGTTACAAGCTGGTGATGATCACCAATCAGGACGGTCTGGGGACCGACAGTCTGCCGCAGGCGGAGTTTGACGGCCCGCACAATCTGATGATGCAGGTGTTCTCTTCCCAGGGCGTCAGTTTCGACGAGGTGCTGATTTGTCCGCATCTGCCGGCCGACAACTGCGAATGCCGCAAGCCTAAAACCCAGCTGGTGCTGCCGTGGCTGGAAGAGGGCGTCATGGATAAAGCCCGCAGCTACGTTATCGGCGATCGCGCCACCGACATCGAGCTGGCGGATAACATGGGCATTACTGGCCTGCGCTATGACCGCGAGACGCTGAACTGGCCGACTATCTGCGAACAGCTGACTCGCCGCGACCGCTATGCCCACGTTGAGCGCAACACCAAAGAGACCCAGGTGGATGTCAAAGTCTGGCTGGATCGCGAAGGCGGCAGCAAAATCCACACCGGCGTCGGCTTCTTCGATCATATGCTCGATCAAATCGCCACCCACGGCGGTTTCCGTCTGGAGATTAACGTCGGCGGCGACCTCTATATCGACGATCACCACACCGTGGAAGATACCGGTCTGGCGCTGGGCGAGGCATTAAGGCTGGCGCTGGGCGATAAGCGCGGGATCAACCGTTTTGGGTTTGTGCTGCCGATGGACGAATGTCTGGCCCGCTGCGCGCTGGATATTTCCGGCCGCCCGCACCTGGAATATAAAGCCGACTTCGCCTATCAGCGCGTCGGCGATCTGAGCACCGAGATGGTGGAGCACTTCTTCCGTTCGCTCTCCTACACCATGGCGGTCACGCTGCACCTGAAAACGAAGGGCAAGAATGACCATCATCGCGTCGAAAGCCTGTTTAAGGCCTTTGGCCGTACGCTGCGTCAGGCCATCCGCGTGCAGGGCGATACGCTCCCCTCGTCGAAAGGAGTCCTGTGATGAACGTGGTGATCCTCGACACCGGCTGTGCCAACCTCAATTCGGTAAAGTCGGCAATCGGCCGCCACGGCTACCAGCCGGCGGTCAGCCGCGATCCGGATGTGGTGCTGCGCGCCGATAAACTGTTTTTACCCGGCGTCGGTACCGCGCAGGCGGCTATGGATCAGATTCGCGAACGCGAGCTGATTGAGCTGGTGAAAGCCTGTACCCAGCCGGTGCTCGGCATCTGCCTCGGCATGCAGCTGCTGGGGCGGCGCAGCGAAGAGAGCAACGGCGTGGATTTGCTGGGCATTATCGAAGAAGACGTGCCGAAAATGACCGACCACGGGCTGCCGCTGCCGCATATGGGCTGGAACCGGGTCTACCCGAAAGCCGGGAACCGTCTGTTCCGCGGTATCGATGACGGCGCGTATTTTTATTTCGTTCACAGCTATGCCATGCCGGTGAATCCTTACACCATCGCCCAGTGTCATTACGGCGAGCCGTTCACCGCGGCGGTACAGAAAGATAACTTTTTTGGCGTCCAGTTTCACCCTGAACGCTCGGGCAGCGCCGGGGCGCAGCTGCTGAAAAACTTCCTGGAGATGTGATGATCATTCCTGCTTTAGATTTAATTGACGGCACGGTTGTCCGTCTCCATCAGGGCGATTACGGCCAGCAGCGCGACTACGGCAACGATCCGCTGCCGCGCCTGCAGTCCTACGCCGCGCAAGGGGCCGAAGTGCTGCACCTGGTCGACCTGACCGGCGCGAAAGACCCGGCGAAGCGCCAGATCCCGCTGCTGAAAACGCTGGTTGCCGGAGTGAACGTGCCGGTGCAGGTTGGCGGCGGCGTGCGGACGGAAGAAGATGTGGCAGCCCTGCTTGCCGCAGGCGTGGCGCGCGTGGTGGTGAGTTCAACGGCGGTGAAATCGCCGGAAGTGGTAAAAGGCTGGTTTACGCGTTTTGGCCCGCAGCATCTGGTGCTGGCGCTGGACGTGCGTATCGACGCGCAAGGCAACAAGCAGGTAGCAGTCAGCGGCTGGCAGGAAAACTCCGGCGTGACGCTGGAAGAGCTGGTGGAGAGCTATCAATCCGTCGGCCTGCAGCACGTCCTGTGCACCGATATCTCTCGCGATGGCACTCTGGCGGGGTCCAACGTCGCGCTGTATGAAGAAGTGTGCGCCCGCTATCCGCAGGTGGCCTTTCAGTCTTCTGGTGGTATCGGCGACCTTAAGGATATTGCCGCGTTGCGCGGAACCGGTGTGCGCGGCGTGATTGTCGGTCGCGCGCTGCTGGAAGGTAAATTTAACGTAACGGAGGCCATTCAATGCTGGCAAAACGGATAATCCCCTGCCTCGACGTTCGCGACGGCCAGGTAGTGAAAGGCGTGCAGTTCCGTAATCACGAAATCATCGGCGATATCGTCCCGCTGGCGAAACGCTATGCCGACGAAGGCGCTGATGAGCTGGTGTTCTACGATATCACCGCCTCCAGCGACGGCCGCGTCGTCGATAAAAGCTGGGTGTCGCGGGTAGCGGAAGTGATCGATATTCCTTTCTGTGTCGCAGGCGGAATTAAATCCCTCGACGATGCGGCGCAGATCCTCTCCTTCGGCGCCGACAAGATTTCGATTAACTCCCCGGCGCTGGCCGATCCGACGCTGATTACCCGTCTGGCCGATCGTTTTGGCGTGCAGTGTATTGTGGTGGGCATCGACACCTGGTTTGATGCCGAGAGCGGTAAATATCACGTTAACCAGTACACCGGCGATGAGAGCCGCACGCGAGTGACTCAGTGGGAGACTCTCGACTGGGTGCAGGAAGTGCAGAAACGTGGCGCCGGCGAGATCGTGCTGAACATGATGAATCAGGATGGCGTGCGTAACGGCTACGATCTTGAGCAGTTGCGTAAAGTCCGCGCCGTCTGTCACGTGCCGCTTATCGCTTCCGGCGGCGCCGGCACCATGGAGCACTTCCTTGAAGCCTTCCGCGACGCCAACGTCGACGGCGCGCTGGCCGCGTCGGTGTTCCACAAGCAGATTATTAATATTGGTGAACTAAAAACGTACCTGGCAGCACAGGGCGTGGAGATTAGGGTATGTTAACTGAACAGCTGGACTGGGAAAAAACCGACGGCATGATGCCGGCCATCGTACAGCACGCCATCTCCGGCGAAGTCCTGATGCTGGGCTACATGAATCAGGATGCGCTGGCGAAGACCGAAGAGAGCGGTAAAGTGACCTTTTATTCGCGGACCAAACAGCGTCTGTGGACCAAAGGGGAAACCTCCGGCAACTTTCTCAACGTGGTGAGCATTACTCCGGATTGTGATAACGATACCCTGCTGGTGCTGGTGAACCCAATCGGCCCGACCTGCCATAAAGGCACTTCCAGCTGCTTCGGTGACGCCGGCCACCAGTGGCTGTTCCTGTATCAGCTGGAACAACTGCTGGCCGAGCGTAAGCATGCGGATCCGGAAAGTTCATATACCGCGAAGCTGTACGCCAGCGGTACCAAGCGTATTGCGCAAAAGGTCGGGGAAGAAGGCGTGGAAACCGCGCTGGCGGCAACGGTGCACGACCAGTTTGAGCTGAAGAACGAAGCGTCGGATCTGATGTATCACCTGCTGGTACTGCTGCAGGATCAGGGGCTGGATTTGACGGCGGTGGTCGAGAACCTGCGTAGCAGGCATAAATAAAAAAAGGATGTTGGGGCCAACCCCAACATCCTTTAATAAACCACTGTATTTTAAATGCGCGTAAATTCACAAATCTTCATTAAGCATTCTAAAACAGTGTCAATAATAATCGATCACCATCTTAGGCACTTTCACATCATCCAAATTACGCTTAAATTCCCAGATCACTAATGGTTGGCTACCATTTTCGGGCATGAATTTAAACTGTAACTGCAAATCATGACTTACAATATTAAGTGGTTTATTAAACTTAAACTCAACAAATGAGTTATCCACCATATTATTAATATTCAAACTGGTTTCAACACATTGGCCATCACTGCATGCATTCAGCGAAGCAATACCTTTACTCGTGTTGTTATAATTTGCCATGTAAAATGCGACCGATTTCATCGCCCCCTTAGGCACATCCAGATGATACTGAACAACCTCATCTGCCTTAATATTTTTAACTTCAGCAACGCTTGATATTTCACTGGCATGCGGTAATTCAACCTTTGAACTAAGGTAACGTTGAGCCATACTAGAGTGAACCGTGTAGGTTGAAAAAACTGCCAGCAATAAAATTAAAAACACATATTTACTTTGATGTTTTGCATTAACAGAAAACGCGTAACCAAAGATAATTGCAGGAATAATAAAATAGCGCCCCTGGACTCCATCAATATACGTCGCAGGGAATGACGTCCATTGAACAAGAAGTGCCGGGAAGATCAGTAATGCACCAGACAATGCTAACAGGATAATAAAAACTTCAAATTTCCCAATTCGATTATTTCCGCGAATAATCAAAGACGATAAAAAGATAAACAACATCGATATTGTAAAAACGTTACGTTGATTGTCTTTTATCGGAGCATCCAGAGTACCAAGCACACCTATAAACGAGTGGTAATAACCTGTCACCAGGGCGGAGTTTGTCAACGTATTAAAAATAACTGAGACAAGCTCAACCGGATGGCTAATATAATAGATAATAAGATCAAAATTAGAATAACCTGGATGACGCCCCATGGCTGAATCATGAACACTGACTATATTAAAAACTGTCCAACCGAACGTTGAAATTATCTGCAATACAAACAATACCAGATTTGATTTTTTTCTATTAGAGTAATATAACCACAATGGAATAAATGACATCAGGAGTAGGTTAGCACGACTACCTGCCGAAGCAAAAATACACACCGACATCAAAATCAACAATGACAGATACTTTTCAGTCTGAGGATTTTTCTCAAGTTTGAAGAGGATAGAAAGTGCCAGCACTGTTAATGCTACACTTATTCCGTCGATCGTTGGTGACATTAATTGATAAGCCATCATCGGCATCGTAATGAAAAACATCGCCAATGGTGGTATCGGATAGATAAAATATGCAATAAACAGCAACGCTATACAAACGGCAAATGTTAAGTAATTGCTGATTATATAAGTATCATAGAAATTAATGTCAAAGGCTTTGCCAATGCCATAGGCTAGCGATTGTGGAAAATAAACAAGCGGAGCGTAAAACGTGACATTAGGAATTTGAATAGCAGAATCATGTCCTGACCATTTCAGTTCCTTCATCTTTTCGATGCCGGATTTAAACGATCTTGCATCACCAGAATCAGCGATTCCATCACGATATATTTTTGCCGCATCAAACAAGGTATGATCAACATAAGTACCTGAAGTACCATCATCACCAACAGGCTTTAATAACATGTATCCGTTCAAAATCCCATAAGCTCTTGCCGTGTGATTTAGCTCATCAGGAGAACCAAATGGAGGTTTTACGATTAATACCCATGATAAACAAACCATCAATAGCAAAAATATACCGGATAAACACAGTTTCTGTCGCAAACCCATCTTATCTTGCCTTAAATATTAATAATTTTGAAATTGCAAAGTTAAAGACCATTCCTGCAATACTTCCTAATGCAAGAGCAATTAACAGATAACCTGCTGACTTACCTAGCATTACAACAACCAAAGAATAAACAGCGAGGTTTACCCCTCCCCCAACCAGCATACTCATCACGTAGCTGATAAATTCTTTGAGAATGCTTTTCGGTCTGGCAGCAATATTAAAGGTAAATGTCCGATTTAAGATCCATGTGGCACAAACAGCGCAGAAAAAGGAAAATAGCCGAGCAAGATAAGGACCCAACGGTGACTTCAATATATATAAGAAGCCAGCATCAACAACAAAGCCAGCTATCCCTACCAGACCAAATTTAATGAACTCCTTTTGAATTGAGGTCATTTTACTTCCTATCAGTGTTAGCGATCATCAGATATGCTAATCTCCTGCTTTCGTGTCGACCGATGTTAACATTGTCCAGAATTAGGCCACAGGCGATTGATAAGAACATTGCCAGCATTAACAATGCTGAAAGTATTGCCGTTGGAAGTCGCGGAACGAGACCTGTCTCGAAGTATTCAGCAAACACAGGGAAAGAAAGGGTCATTGATGTGATAAACAGCACCACAGCAATAATACTAAAGAAGAATAGCGGTTTTTCCCTCATAAACAGTCTGAAAATAGTTTTTAAGATCCGAAAACCATCTTTATAAGTTGAAAGTTTGCTGGTCGAACCTTCAGGTCTTTCTCCATACGCAGTGATGATTTCACCGTATGGCATGCGTAATTCAAGGGCATGAACCGTCAGTTCAGTTTCAATCTCAAAACCTTTTGATAAAGCCGGGAATGATTTTACATATCGACGGGTAAATGCCCGATAACCTGAAAGCATATCAGTGAATTGACCACCAAAGATCTGCGTAACGCTTTGGGTTAATAATTTATTGCCGAACTCATGCCCTAATCGATAGGCATTAACATTTTCTTCCGCAATAACTTTCCTACACCCGACAACCATATCCAGCCGTGAATCAATTAACTCATCAACTAACGCATTGACAGAGGTTGCATCATAAGTGGCATCTCCATCAACCATGACATATACATCCGCATCAACATCCGCGAACATTCGTCTTACAACATTTCCCTTACCTTTTTGCTTTACACTAATGACTTTCGCACCAGACCGCAGAGCCTCGCTTTGTGTATTATCAGTGGAGCAATTATCAAAAACGTAAGTGTCAATTTCAGGCATTTGCTGTTTAAAGTCGCTGACCACCTGATAGATGGTTTTTTCTTCGTTATAACATGGAACAATCAAAGCAATACTCAACCCACGGTAAAGCATTATATTTTCCTTTAAAATTGACATAATATTTCAACTTAATTATTAATAACTTATAAACTACAGACACCTAAAAAGTATTACTTTTCAATTTAACTCGAGCATACAATAAACAATATTTATGAGAAATGAAATTATAATATTTTCCAACCATGTTTACTGAAAAACTTCACCATTGATGACGTAAAGAAGAGAATGTGTTTAATTCCTTTTCTCGATACATTTCCGCCGTGATGCAGCATCCTGACTTCAGGTACATAGGCTACATCTGTCATTTTTGTGGCTCTTAAACTTAAATCAGTATCTTCAAAATACAAAAAGAAGTCTTTATCGAACCCCCCCAAAGCTGTCAGCACAGAGGTTCTAAAAAGCATAAAGCAACCGGTGACAATTGGCGGATTCCATAGAATGGTTTCAGCCTGCATTTCATCCTTCATGCAATAATATTCCAGCTTCTTTCGGAACATGTCCTGAATAACTCTTGGTGCAAAAGCGCGAATCAACAGAACAGATACATCAGGATATCTTTTACACAGATACTGACGGTCGCCATTTCTCCAGTGACACTGTGGTGAGAGCAGACCACAATGGGTATTTTGCTCCATAAATTCAAATGCCACACGTAAAGAATCAGGAGCAAACTCAATGTCAGGATTTAACACCAGATGGTAATCAAAGTTGGAATCGATGGTTAAATTATGAGCACGACCATACCCTAAATTTTCACCGGTAATGGTGACTGTGCAGAATGGATATTTCTTTTCGACCTGCCGATGTATTTCTGTTTTCTCTTTATAACCATTTTCAACAATCGCAATTTTATAGTTCAAATAGGGTGTTTTTTGTGCTGCGATTAAAAATGACTCTATTAACGGAAATATATCATCATCGATATAATAAGTAACAATCGAGATTTTTACAGATACTTCTTTGTCCACAACATTATACCCACTGCAGTTATCACTTATATTTTCCGCTGATATTCCTGAAAGCATCAAGAAACCCCTTTGAAATCATTTTTATCTCCGAGCTTTTATTTTCAGCTGAGAGAATAAAAACAGCTAACTTAGCAACTAACTTATAGGCGTCTACTACCTTCCAGTTAACCGGGATATAATTTCTTTTATACAACAATATTGCATTACGCACCTGATAGTAATGACGCACAGGAGCATGGATAGCCACACTGCTCTTGAAGACTGCAACCCGGCGCTCCCCTAATGAGTGCGTCATACCAGCATTCAATACGCCGTAGCAGCGTAGTCCTTGATGTCGTGCGCGTAGTGACCACTCAACATCAACATAGTCAATAAACAGCGAGTCATCCATGCCACCAATTTTTTCAAAAACATCGACTGGTATTAATGACCCGGAGGCAATTAAATGGTCAACGTCGACACATCCGGTGCTATCGGCCTCAAGGTTTTTATTCACCCGAAGCCCCTCAACGCGAATAAAGCGAGAATGTTTAGCCCCATTGCTATCAATAAATACAGGGCCAACGGCAGCAGCATCATCGTGGTTCTGAAGCGCATGATAAAGTGTATCAACCATATCGTCGGAAGGTACACTATCTTGATCCATTAAGAGAACATATCTGTAGCCTTGTGCCCTGGCATACTCAATCCCATGGTTCTGAGCAGTCGCAATCCCAACATTGCTACCAATTAAACGAAGATTCACAGTTGCTGATTCTTGCTTCAACAGCGCTGAAACCTCAGCGCTGTTGTCTGAACCATTATCGACAATCAAAATATCAACACCGCTGCTATCTAATTGTCGAATCTGTGTCTCTAAACGCTCAATTTCAGGATTAAATGTTACTGTGATTGCAAGGATTTCGTTACTCACAAGTAATATCCATAAAAGGGCCAAAGGCCCTTTACTTTAAAACATCCAAATAAATTGAAGACAACTCTTCATATTGCTCATCAAAATTTCGAATGTGCGAATGAGGAAGAGTGAGAGGTCTGGTAGGATCTCTCTTCGCAAAATATTCAATCGTTTCTGACACAGCCTTAGATAGATCTTTACTTTCATTATTGAAGGGAATCACTAAACCATTCTCACCAACAATGATATCCTCTGCCGCACCGCCAGCATCACTGGTAATAACCCATACATCACGGATAAGGGCCTCGCGAACAGTCAAGCCAAAACTCTCTTTGGATTGTGTTGGATAGAGTAAAACATCAATCCCGGCATAAAAATCATCAATTTCAGCTTGAGTAAATGCCGGCACAACCTCAACAGAATTGATACCATCAAGATCGTCCGGACTAAACGATGGGAAACCAAGATTGAGAGTATTATCGACTATGACTAAGCAGGCCTGACTTGCCGGAATGCTAGAAAATACCTTCTTGATCAGATGGAAACCTTTGATATTCGTGTTTCCGCCCACGTAACCAAACTTCAACGGTTGATGAGGGTGACGTACTCGTTCTGAAGAAGGAGCAGCGACGCCGTTCTTATTCAGGCGAACATTGTCAAAGCCTTCGCTTTTATACACCTCTGAGGTGAACAGACTTGGCGCAAGTATGACATCTGCAAGTTTTAATGCACTTCTTTTCTTCATCTGATAATAGTCATCGTTATCATCAAGATGTTGAGCACTATCTAATTTTTTACTCAAACCCCTGAACTTATGTTTTTCATCAAAGCTCAGAATGAATTGATGTTCATATAGCCACCAGTAATCATGGGCAGTAACAACAATAGGAATATTACGCTGATGACAAATATCAAGCATCGTAACGCCGAGTCCTTGAATCGAGTGGAAATGCACCAGGTCTGGCTTGACTAAATCGAGCACATGTTTAAATTCCGCATCGATGTCATTATTCACGATCTGCTTCTTCGACGGCAATACGTCCGGGATAACCATCCCATAGCAGTCTTGCCCATCAAATTCATAGCGGCGAAGTTTATTTAGCTGACCATAATCTTGATTTAACGCCGTAAACACATGAATATCAAACTGTTCATTTGTATTTAAGCGTTTATTTAGTGCTTCAGCAACAACAGTCGCACCACCAAAAGAACGTGGTCCATAATAGCAGTTTACGGATAAAATCTGCTTTTTAGCCGTCTCCACAGGATGATTAAAGTCATCAACCAGTGGCATAACCTGATTTTCGGCGATAAATTCCTGGGAGTAACGAGCCAGAACGGTCTGCTTACCCTGCAGACCAACAGCATGACGTAACTCGGCAGAATCTATTAATGTCTCAATAACTGATACCCATTGTTCCGTGCCATCACACAAGAAACCATTTTCGCCATGATTAATAACGTTGGAAAAATTAGGTCGCGGTGAACAAATGCATGGAATACCTAAAATGGAAGCCTCAATGTATTTAATATTACTTTTCGAATCATTAAATACATAGTTTTCCAACGGCGCGATACTAATATCACATTCATTGAGAATTTTCAGGTAATCAGTATATGGGCAGAATTCTATTCTTTCTATCTGCGCTTGTACAATATCGTATTCTTTTGGTAACCCTAAAGTTCCAATCAAACGGAAATGGACATTTTTATGCTTTTTAAGAATTGCCAGAATCGCATCAGAGGCTTCAAGGAAATCAACGTTATGCGTGCTGGTTCCAGAACCATAGACGATTCGGATAATATTGTCTTCGTTACTTTTTCGTGTTTCTGGCAATGACGAGGCTGTCACCACAGTTTCTGGATCAAGCGCATTTTCAACAACAAACGCATATTTCACACCGGCAGCGACCATTTCTTCTGCAAGATGAGGCGTCGATGCGATAGCAAACTTGCAACGTGACATTGCCGATTTATATAAATGAGCACCATCCAGTAACCCCTGGAAGACATCTTTATCTAGCTCATTTAAGGTACGACTATTCCTCATCACTTCAGCATCAAAGATAAGGTCATCGACTTCCCAGTACGTTGGGAGATTAAGTCTATCGCATTCATCAAAAATACGATGAACACTGTCAAATGCCGGTACTCGATAAAAAATTATCAAGGAATGACTCTGTAACGCATCAATACATGACTGCCAATCATGCCAGTTGAGTACTGTTACAGGTATATTGAGCTTTTTAAATAACTCAACTTTCTGATCAACACGATACTTACGACACTGAGGTATTGATAGCTCTGCAATGATCAGTACTCGCAGGCTCAGTATCTTAGTGGCATCGAGATTAATTGCAGGTAATTCCTTCTGAACGCGTACTGCTTGCATACTCTGGAATGCCGCAACATGCCTGATTCGCTGTAATGCGCCCGAAATACCTTCACGCTTAAATACCGCCATGCCCTTTTTGTAGGTGTAAGCAACACCGTGAGTTTTCGTCACATGCGTTACGGTTTTGGCCGCTTTTTTAGCCCGGCGGAGATTAAGCATGGCTAAACGTATCGGTTTGGTTATACGCCAGCTCGTTGAATCCCGTAACGCCTGGTTATCAAAACTCAGGCGTTGGATGAGATGCTCTTTTTCTTCAAGTACTGTATTAACTTCCTGAATATGCTGCTCTTGTTTACTTATGTGGTTTTGAAGTTCTTTCAGTCTTTTCTGTTGAGCCAGAATCTCTTTAGTCAGCTCCTGCTCTGCAACAACTAATTTCTGCCATTCCATTTCTGGATGAAGTGGTAATGAACTCCAAAAATTATGAGCCTGCAGCATTGCCGGCATATAAGTACCGTTGTGGGCCTTATTACCCTGGACAACGCTTTCTTCGTCTCCGACAATATGCCGAATACCGAGAAGATTAGATTTTGCTTTACCTTTTTGAATGATACACAGCGAGTTTATAAAAGTAACTGAATGAATTTCGCTATAGTCGATAGGGCCTAAGTGTTCACAACCATAGTGTTCATAATAAGGCTGTAAGAATTCATCAGCACTTAGCTCAACCCCCCAATGCTCATGGTTTTGCACATCGGCTAATTTTTTAAGAAATGCCATTGAAGAAAATGGGTCATAGAGTCCCCCTTCAAAGTTTTGCCAGTAGCTACAATGTAAATCTTCGATAATATAAATTCCCTCATCATTAACCAGAGGGAAGTACAGCAAGAAAGATTTAATAATATCGGATGAATCATGAGAACCATCATCGATAATCAAATCAAATGATTGTGCAATATCCTGAATCCGGTTTTTCACGTCTTCAGTTGACGAGTTTCCAATTACAATCTTTATTGTATCATCATTATATTTTAATTTTTCACAATCAGGATTGATATCGCAACCAACGATATTCTCGGCGGCAGGGAAATACTTTCTCCATATTTCTAATGAACCACCGTTTTGCACACCAATTTCTAGAAAATTCTTGACAGACATTCTGGAACTGGAAAGGTACTGGTGATATGTATGGAGATAAATATCCCATTTATCTGATGATTTTCCGTTATGCTCGTCATAGAGCTCAATTAAATTTTTCATTCTTTTTCCAGTTTCACATCATCAAACTTAATACCGACCAGTCCCCAACGTACATCACTTGAAGAGACATTGATTATCAAGGCATCATGTAACCAGTGGTGCTGGACATGGCTATTTATATCACCGTTAGCCAATGAGACCATCATCGAATATTCCCCATTGGGCAGCATCGGTAATGTAAACACATACTCAGCAGTCATTTTCTCACCTGCACCTACAGAAAATGCATTTTTATTGGTGAATGGTAACGTGTTCTCTCCGAATAGCACCTGACCCAAACGATCTTTAACCAGAAAACCTAATATCGGTGAGTCAAATGACTCATTTATACTAGCGGTGATTCGTAGTTTGACTTTTTCTCCACCTTTGTAAAGGTGGTGGGTGTTCCCGGTTGCCACATCACTGAATGACACATCGATAATTTCGCCGGCACCGGTTTTCCAGCCATTAGCATCTGATAGATTGTTATCAATACCGTATTGAGAGTTATAGTCGAAGGTATCATTAGCAGTCGTATTTTCAGCAATGGCAACTTGGGATTGCTCAGTAGAAACGTCATCTTGTTTATTATTTTTAATATCATCAAGTTTAGTTTCATCACCGTAAACCTCTTGCAAGGTATACTGCAGATACTTTTCTGTAATAGCCTTGGCTTTACCAGATGAAATCATTTCACCCTTATGAAGCCAGATAGCTTTATCACATAAGTTAATTACTGATTGAGTATCATGGCTCACAAACAGTAAGGTGCCATTCTCTTTAAACTTACGGATAAAGCGCATGCATTTCTGGGTAAATACAGCATCACCAACAGCAAGCGCCTCATCAACGACAAGAATATCAGCATCAACGTGAGCAATAACGGCAAATGCCAGTCGGACATACATACCACTGGAATAAGTTTTTACCGGTTGATCGATGTAGTCGCCGATATCAGCAAAAGCCAGAATTTTATCGTAGCGTTGTCTGATTTGCTCGTTCGTCAAACCATACAAAGAGGCCGCCATAAAAATGTTTTCATGACCGGTAAACTCAGGGTTAAACCCCGCACCAAGCTCCAACAATGCAGCTATACGGCCATTAACCTTCACCGTACCATCTGTAGGTGTCAGCGTGCCGCAAATCATTTGCAACAAAGTAGATTTGCCCGAGCCATTACGGCCGATAATGCCAACCGTTTCACCCTTTTTTAGGGAAAAACTAACATTTTTTAAAGCCCAGAATTCACGGTAAAGCTGTTTACGAGATCGAAAGAACATCTGCATCAAACGATCTTTTGGTGAGTCATAAATTTGATAACATTTACTTAAACCCGTTATCTCAATAATATTATCAGATGACATCTGCAAACCCTTTCCGTGTTTTCTGGAACCAAAGGAATCCAGCCCATGCAATTGCTGCATTGACGATTAACCCAACTAAGTATGGTCTAATTTCTGGAATCCGCCCCCAATACATTACATCTCTGGCTTGTTCAATAAATTGAGCCAGTGGATTAAGTAATAATAGTGGCCTTACTGATTCGGGAAGAGCAGACGTCGGGAAAAATATTGGCGATAAGAACATCAGCACCATAGTGGCTATACCAACTATTTGGCTAACATCACGCAAATAAACACCTAAAGAACCTAAAAACCAGCTCAGTCCCATAATCATTAAAACCAATGGCAGGAGGACAAACGGTAGTAAAAGGATGGTGATATGAGGCATGCCGACTTCTACAATATAGAAGATAAGCCAAACCAGGCAGCTAATTGAAAAATGGAATAATGCAGCGAATAAATTGACCCAAGGTAATACCTCCAATGGGAATATTACCTTTTTCACATAATTCGCATTTGCAAGTATGGCAGTCGGAGCCCGATTAATACATTCAGAAAATAAGTTGAATATAATTAACCCTGAAAACAGTACTAATGCAAATGCTGTACGCGACGTGCTCCCCTCACTCCATTTTGCCTGGAATACGACACTAAATACAAAGGTGTATACCACAAGCATAAGGACAGGTGTGAAAAATGACCAGAGCAGCCCTAATACTGAACCGCGGTACCGGCTAATCACTTCACGACGAGTTAATGTATATATTAACCGCCGGTTAGAAATGAGTGACTTAAATAGCTCACGGGTTTGGTTAACGACAAAACTCATTCATAGACCTCAGCATCAAGGAACAATGCACCGACTTTATCTTTATCGGAAATCAATACATCCTGGTTTGGCCATTCAATATTTATCTCTGGGTCATTCCAGAGAATACTGCGCTCAGACTGTGGCGCATAGTAGTTGGTCGCTTTATAGACAAACTGCACCGTCTCACTCAGGGCCATAAAACCATGCGCAAATCCTTCCGGGATCCACAGTTGACGTTTGTTTTCCGCACTCAGCACCACGCCCACCCACTGACCAAACGTCGGCGATGAGCGGCGTACATCGACGGCCACATCAAACACTTCACCTTCAACGCAGCGCACCAGTTTGCCTTGCGCATGCGGATCCAGCTGATAATGCAGGCCCCGCAGCACGCCCTTCTGAGACTGCGAGTGGTTGTCCTGCACAAACTCGACATGACGGCCCACCACCTCATCAAACACCTTGCTGCTGAAACTCTCAAAGAAGAAACCGCGCGCATCACCAAACACCCGGGGTTCAAATACCAGTACGTCAGGAATGTCTGTTTTAATAATATTCATTTTGTCTGCTTACCTACTTGCCTGAAACTTCCACAATCACCCGCTCGACGCCCTGGCGCCAGTCCGGGAGCGTCACGCCAAATACGCGCTGGAACTTCTCATTCGACAACCGCGAGTTCAGCGGCCGTTTTGCCGGGGTCGGATACGCCGTTGTCGGGATACCGTTCACCTCTTTGATGGCCAGCTGCACGCCGTTAGCTCTCGCCACATCAAACACAAAGCGCGCATAGTCATACCAGCTCGTCTCACCGCTAGCCACCAGATGGTAGATCCCGGCAACCGCCTTATTGCGCAGCGCTTCCCGGATGGCGATGGCAGTGCAGTCCGCCAGCAGCTCTGCCCCGGTCGGCGCGCCGTGCTGATCGTTAATGATCGATAGCGTCTCTTTCTCACCGGCCAGGCGCAGCATGGTTTTGGCAAAGTTCGCCCCACGGGTCGCGTACACCCAGCTGGTGCGGAAAATCAGATGGCGGGGGTTTGCCTGCTGCAGCGCCAGCTCACCGGCACGCTTGGTTTCACCGTAGACATTCAGCGGCCCGGTGGCCTCCTCTTCCTGACGATAGTGGCTCCCCTCCCCGTCGAACACATAATCGGTGGAGTAATGCACCATCAGGGCGCCCAGCTTCGCCGACTCTTCTGCCAGCACCGCCACGCCGCGGTCATTCAGCAGGTCAGACAGTTCACGCTCGCTTTCGGCTTTATCGACGGCAGTGTGCGCTGCCGCATTCACAATCACATCCGGTTTCACCTGGCGGACGGTCTGAGCAATGCCGTCCAGATTGGTCAGGTCACCGCACAGTTCTGTATCGAAGTAGTCAACCGCCACCACCTCTCCCAGCGTCGACAGCGAGCGCTGAAGCTCCCAGCCCACCTGGCCGTTCTTGCCAATCAGTAAAATTTTCATGATTAAATACCCTGTAAACGGTTGGCAGGTGATTAATATCCGCTGAGCAGACGCTTGAGATAGGCACCGTATTCAGTTTTCTTTAACTTTTCAGCCTGCATCGCCACCCCTTCTGCAGACAGCCATTTATTTCTAAAGGCGATCTCTTCCAGACAGGCCACTTTCATCCCCTGACGCTTCTCAATGGTATGAATGAACTGTGAGGCCTCAATCAGGCTGTCATGCGTACCGGTGTCCAGCCAGGCAAAACCACGTCCAAGCAGCTCCACCTGCAGATCGCCGCGCTCCAGATACATCTGGTTCAGGGAGGTGATTTCCAGCTCGCCGCGCGCAGACGGTTTCACGGCTTTCGCCATCTCCACCACGTCGTTGTCGTAGAAATACAGGCCGGTTACCGCCCAGTCAGATTTGGGCTTCAGCGGTTTCTCTTCAATAGACAGCGCCCGGAAGTGCTCGTCAAATTCCACCACGCCGAAACGTTCCGGGTCGAGCACCTGATAACCAAACACGGTAGCGCCAGACGTTTTGCCGGCCGCTGCATCCAGTTTCTTGCTAAAACTCTGGCCAAAATAGATGTTGTCGCCCAGCACCAGCGCACAGGCATCATTCCCGATGAACTCTTCACCGATAATAAAAGCCTGCGCCAGACCGTCCGGTGACGGCTGAATGGCGTAGCTGAAGTTCACCCCGAACTGCGAACCGTCGCCCAGCAGACGCTGGAATGCCGGCATATCTTCCGGGGTGGTGATGATCAAAATATCGCGGATCCCGGCCAGCATCAGCACCGATACCGGGTAATAAATCATCGGTTTATCGTAAATCGGCAACAGCTGTTTAGACACGCCCTGGGTGATCGGATATAAACGGGTGCCGGAGCCGCCGGCCAGAACAATACCTTTCATGGGTTTATATCCTTAATCAGTTATTCAGGCCAAGACGTTCGCCGGCGTAGGAGCCGTCCAGCACGCGCTGCCACCAGGTCGGGTTATCCAGATACCAGCGGACCGTTTTCTCAATCCCGCTTTCAAAGGTCTCCTCCGGTACCCAGCCCAGATCGCGCGCAATTTTTGACGCGTCGATCGCGTAGCGCAGGTCATGACCCGGGCGGTCTTTGACAAAGGTGATCAGATCAGCAAAGTGGCTGATAGTGGCCGGCTTCTGCTCCACCACCTTGTCCAGGATGCTGCAGATGGTTCGGACCACATCAATATTCTGCCGCTCGTTATGGCCGCCGATATTGTAGGTTTCTCCGCTCTCACCTTCGGTCGCCACTTTATACAGGGCGCGGGCGTGATCTTCGACGTAAAGCCAGTCGCGGATCTGCTGCCCGTTGCCGTATACCGGCAGCGGTTTGCCGGCCAGCGCATTGAGAATAGTCAGCGGGATCAGTTTTTCCGGGAAGTGGTACGGACCGTAGTTATTGGAGCAGTTGGTCACCACCACCGGCAGGCCGTAGGTGCGGTTCCAGGCACGGACCAGATGATCGCTGCCGGCTTTGGAGGCCGAGTACGGGCTGCTCGGCGCGTACGGGGTCTCTTCGGTAAACAGATCGTCGGTGCCGTCGAGGTCACCGTAGACTTCATCGGTGGAGATATGGTGGAAGCGGAAGGCCGGCTTCGCAGCCGCATCGAGCGTGGACCAGTAGTGACGGGCCGCTTCCAGCAGAGTAAAGGTGCCGATCAGGTTGGTCTGAATAAAGGCTGCCGGACCGTCGATGGAGCGGTCCACATGGCTTTCGGCCGCCAGGTGCATCACGATATCAGGCCGGAATTCACTGAACTGCTGAGCAACGCCCTGGGCATCGGTAATATCCGTACGCGAGAAAGAATAGCGCGTATTGTCGGCCACGGAGGCCAGAGACTCGAGATTACCTGCGTAAGTCAGGCAGTCCACGACGCGGACTTCATCCTGGGTATTCTCAATAATATGACGAACGACGGCAGAACCAATAAACCCAGCGCCACCGGTGACAAGGATCTTCATACTCTCTCTCGTTTTTCAATGAGTAAAATGCCACTCTGGCACATTTTTAGAAATTTCAGACACGCTACCGCCATTGGCTATCGCAACCAAAATGCGTAACGCTACCGTACTGTATGCGTGGCTTACAGCGTCAACGTCTACAGGGTGACAGACTGTCTCCTTGTACCATTTTGATGATGTAAAACTCACACTGCACAAAGCAGACTAGTCAGCTTTGTGCATAAAAGCTAAAAACAGAGATATATCAATCAGTAGATATAGCTCTGTTTTCAAACTTGCGCCCGCTGAAAACATGGCAGATCGAGTTCGTCACTCTCACTGTTTTGCGCCATTCTATCCATCAGGACTTTCTCATTTTCACATCTGTGCGCGGTAAACCAGAGGGATGGCCGGCGTCGAGATTGCGCGAAAAGCAGTCCAGCAAGTGCCGACAACTCGCCATATAATCTTTACCGAGGCGCAAGCTGCGCTGAACTGCGCTAACGCCTTGCCAACGACACTCGTTTACGACTCCTCACGCGAGCTATCGCGGATTCGCCCTGGTTCAATTATGCAACTCACCCGTTATGCTGGAGAAATTGATCGTTGATCTTCCTCAATAACACATCCGTATAAGAGATGAATTACGCGCGCATTATAGCTCTGCTCAGTAAGAATAAAAATGAAAAAGCATGACGAATCAGTACAGGTTAAAATTAAACATTATCGGCACATTATTTGAACAATCGACATAGTAATTCATAATTAATTGATTTTAAATGAAAAAAAAGAAAAAACAACGGTAGACATAACAATACCGAATGATTTAGATGAAATGTTCGGAAAATATATATATCGGAAGGATATTGAAAGGAGCGGCCTGATGCCTGGATCATGGCTGTACTCCAGAATCTCGAGCATTAATTTTCATAACAACATCAGGAATTATTATTACGCTAACTTATTTTACAAACGATAATCATTATCGTTTATACCAAATCATATTCATCACACTCGTCACCTAAACCGTCCTCTGCTGAACGTCCACAACTTACATCAACATCTGCGCTTATATCCTGCAACGGTAAAGCAGATGATCCCGAAGGCAAGCCAGTGTAAAATCGACAAATATATATAGCGGGGAACACCGATCCCGGAGGATGAATATGAAGTTTTTAGTCACTGGAGCCGCAGGATTTATCGGCTTTCATGCAAGTCAGCGCCTTCTGGAGGCGGGTCATGAGGTTGTTGGCATCGACAACATGAACGATTACTACGATGTCAATCTCAAGCAGTCTCGCCTGGATCTTTTACAGTCCCCTCTGTTCAGTTTTTACAAAACCGATCTTGCCGATCGCGAGGGCATTGCCCAAATTTTTGCTACTGAGAAGTTTGATCGCGTGATCCATTTGGCAGCGCAGGCTGGCGTACGTTATTCGCTGGAAAATCCGCATGCCTATGCCGATGCCAACCTGATTGGTTATCTGAACATTCTGGAAGGCTGCCGGCATACCAAGGTACAGCACCTGCTGTATGCCTCTTCTAGTTCAGTGTATGGGCTGAACCGCAAGATGCCGTTCTCCACGGATGATTCGGTCGATCACCCGGTGTCACTGTATGCGGCAACCAAAAAAGCCAATGAACTGATGGCGCATACCTACTCTCATCTCTATGGTATCCCCACCACCGGCTTACGTTTCTTCACCGTGTATGGCCCGTGGGGACGCCCGGATATGGCGCTGTTCAAATTTACCAAAGCCATGCTGGAAGGTAAGAGCATCGACGTCTACAACTACGGCAAGATGAAGCGTGATTTCACCTACATTGATGACATTGTAGAAGCGATTGTCCGCGTGCAGGATGTCATTCCGCAGGCAGATCCTGCATGGACCGTAGAAAACGGCTCACCGGCCACCAGTTCAGCCCCTTATCGAATCTATAATATCGGTAACAGCTCGCCGGTGGAGTTGATGGACTACATTACCGCTCTGGAAGAAGCGCTGGGGATGGAAGCTGAGAAAAACATGATGCCGATCCAGCCAGGCGATGTCCTGGAAACCAGCGCGGATACCAAGCCACTGTATGATCTGGTTGGCTTTAAACCGCAGACATCCGTTAAGGATGGCGTGAAGAACTTCGTGGACTGGTACAAGGCGTATTACAACGCCTGAGTGGTTACCTGATTCTTTCTGAACCGCAATCGCAGGGTTGCGGTTTTTTTTGTTCCCGCGTTTTACAGAAGCTTTGATGAGCCTCTGCTTTGGTCGGAACTCATGCTTGATTAGTGCCCAAGCCCTGAGTACAAAAACAAAAAAAGCCTGCATAGCAGGCTTCTTTTCCCTTCCGGCGCTTATCTCCGGCATCTACATCTCAGTGACGGTAGCTCTTCACAAGGTATGATTTAACATATCTGACCACCGTAAGCCGGGCAATGGTTTTAGCATAAAATTACAGACTGCATCACACTACCGAGGTCGTCGTTATAGAAAATTTGTAAAAGCGGAGGCAAGGGAGAGATGAGACCAGCGGCAGCACCGCTGGCACTCAGGATCGAAAGGACTAATCGTTGCCAAAGAGATCGCGGGTATAAACCTTATCCGCAACATCAGCCAGCTCTTCCGCCATACGGTTAGAAATGATGACATCAGCTTCTTGCTTAAAGGCATCCAGATCGCGAACGACGCGAGAATTAAAGAATTCATCTTCTTGCATCACCGGTTCGTAAATAATAACCGGGATACCTTTGGCTTTAATACGCTTCATAATCCCTTGGATTGAAGAGGCGCGGAAGTTATCTGAGCCGCTCTTCATGATCAGACGATAAACCCCAACCACTTTCGGTTTACGCGCAAGGATAGAGTCAGCAATAAAGTCTTTACGGGTACGGTTAGCATCCACAATAGCGCCAATGATATTGTTTGGCACCGATTCGTAGTTCGCCAGCAGCTGTTTAGTATCTTTCGGCAGGCAGTATCCACCGTAACCGAATGACGGGTTGTTATAGTGATTGCCGATCCGCGGGTCCAGGCACACGCCTTCAATAATCTGCTTGCTGTTGAGACCCTGGCTTTCTGCATAGCTATCCAGCTCATTAAAATAAGCGACACGCAGAGCAAGGTAGGTATTGGCAAACAGCTTGATCGCCTCCGCTTCGGTCGAGTCGGTAAACAGCGTCGGGATATCCTGCTTGATAGCACCTTCTTTCAGCAGATTGGCAAAACGCTCTGCCCGCTCCGAACGTTCACCGATGACAATACGAGAAGGATGCAGGTTGTCATACAGCGCACGACCTTCGCGCAGAAACTCCGGGGAGAAGATAACATTGTCGATGCCCAGACGCTCTTTGATATCACGGATGAAACCGACCGGAATGGTCGATTTAATGATCATGACGGCATTGGGGTTAATCTCAGTGACATCACGAATAACGGCTTCAACCGTTGAGGTATTGAAGTAGTTAGTTTTCGGATCGTAGTCAGTCGGTGTGGCGATAATGACATAGTCAGCATTGCGATATGCATCTTGTTTGTCAGTTGTCGCACGAAAATTCAGCGGTTTTTCGGCCAGATATTCCTGAATCTCTTTATCGACAATCGGCGACATCTTCTGGTTAAGCATATCGACTTTAGATTGTACGATATCCAGCGCAACCACTTCGTGGTTCTGCGCAATCAGGATGCCGTTCGATAAACCAACATAACCGGTACCGGAAATAGTAATTTTCATTCGATCACACTTTAATCAGTTAACTGGACGGCGGCATAGTAGCCACCCTGTAATCAACACTTCTGGCGGTTTTACTCTTTGAGAAGATAAGTGTCAAGAAAGGCACAAAATGGTGCTATTTAAAAAGGCCCGAATTGGGCCTTTTCAGGAAGCACAAACAATCATCAATAGAATATTTATTTATACACTTCAGCTGTTGCCAGAATATGGGCTTGCATATCTTTCTCTGACAAAGAAAGCGTGCAGCCGTCCATCTCAGGCCACTCAATGCCAATGTCAGGGTCATTCCACAGAATGCTGCGCTCTGACTGCGGCGCATAGTAGTTCGTCGCTTTATAGACAAACTGCACCGTCTCGCTCAGCGCCATAAAACCATGCGCAAACCCTTCCGGGATCCACAGTTGACGTTTGTTTTCCGCACTCAGCACCACCCCGACCCACTGACCGAACGTCGGTGACGAGCGGCGTACATCCACCGCCACATCAAAGACTTCACCTTCCGTGCAACGCACCAGTTTTCCCTGCGAGTGCGGATCCAGCTGATAGTGCAGGCCCCGCAGCACGCCCTTCTGCGACTGCGAATGGTTATCCTGTACAAACTCAACATGACGACCGACCGCCTCGTCAAACACCTTGCTGCTGAAGCTTTCGAAGAAAAAACCACGCGCATCACCGAACACGCGAGGTTCGAAAATCAGTACGTCAGGAATGTCTGTTTTAATAATATTCATCTTGTATGCCCTTACTTGCCTGAAACTTCAACGACCACACGCTCTACACCCTGACGCCAGTCCGGGAGCGTGACACCAAATACGCGCTGGAATTTCTCATTCGACAGGCGGGAATTCAGCGGACGTTTTGCCGGTGTTGGATAGGCCGTTGTCGGGATCCCGTTAACCTCATTGATAGCCAGCTGCACGCCGTTAGCTCGTGCCACGTCAAAAACAAAGCGGGCATAGTCATACCAGCTCGTTTCACCGCTGGCGACCAGATGGTAGGTTCCGGCAACCGCTTTATTACGCAACTCTTCACGGATGGCGATGGCAGTGCAGTCCGCCAGCAGCTCTGCCCCGGTCGGCGCGCCGTGCTGATCGTTAATGATCGACAGCGTCTCTTTTTCAGCGGCCAGGCGCAGCATGGTTTTGGCAAAGTTCGCCCCACGCGTTGCGTAGACCCAACTGGTGCGGAAGATCAGATGTCGGGGATTCCCCCGCTCCAGCGCAATTTCTCCGGCACGTTTGGTTTCGCCATAAACGTTGAGCGGCCCGGTGGCCTCATCTTCCTGGCGATAATGGCTACCCAGACCGTCAAACACATAATCGGTAGAGTAGTGGACCATCAGCGCCCCCAGTTTTGCCGACTCTTCCGCCAGCACTGCCACGCCCTTATCATTCAGCAGGTCAGACAGTTCACGCTCGCTTTCAGCTTTATCTACCGCGGTGTGGGCCGCTGCATTGACAATGACGTCCGGTTTTACCTGACGAACAGTTTGCGCAATGCCTTCAAGATTCGTTAAATCACCGCATAATTCTTTATCGAAATAATCAACGGCGACCACCTCACCCAGCGTCGACAGCGAACGCTGCAGCTCCCAGCCAACCTGGCCGTTTTTACCAATCAGTAAAATTTTCATTATTGAATACCCTGTATGCGATCGGCAGGCGATTAACGTTCGTTAAGCAGGCGTTTGAGATAAGCGCCATATTCGGTTTTCTTCAACCGTTCTGCCTGTGCCGCAACCCCTTCGGCGCTCAGCCAGTCATTGCGGTAGGCAATCTCTTCCAGACAGGCCACTTTCATGCCCTGGCGCTTCTCAATAGTGTGAATGAACTGCGAAGCCTCAATCAGGCTGTCATGAGTACCGGTATCAAGCCAGGCAAAACCACGGCCCAGCAGTTCAACCTGCAGATCTCCACGATCCAGATACATCTGGTTCAGGGTGGTGATTTCCAGCTCGCCACGCTCAGACGGCTTCACCTCTTTCGCCATTTCCACAACATTGTTGTCGTAGAAATAGAGCCCGGTGACTGCCCAGTCTGATTTTGGTTTTAGCGGCTTTTCTTCAATCGACAAGGCGCGGAAGTTTTCATCAAACTCCACCACACCAAAACGTTCCGGATCGAGCACCTGATAGCCAAACACGGTGGCGCCCGATGTTTTGCTGGCAGCGGCTTCCAGTTTTTTACCAAAACTCTGACCGAAATAAATATTGTCACCCAGCACTAACGCACAGGCATCATTACCGATAAATTTCTCACCGATAATAAAGGCCTGCGCCAGACCGTCCGGAGACGGCTGAATGGCGTAGCTGAAGTTAACCCCAAACTGAGAACCATCGCCCAGCAGACGCTGGAAGGCTGGCATATCTTCCGGCGTGGTGATGATCAGAATATCGCGGATCCCCGATAACATCAGCACAGACACCGGATAATAAATCATCGGCTTATCGTAAATCGGCAGAAGCTGTTTAGAGACACCCTGGGTAATCGGGTACAGACGCGTACCGGAGCCACCGGCCAGAACAATACCTTTCATTTGTCAGTTTCCTTAATAAGTGAGCCAAGCCAGGACAATTAGTTATTCAGACCAAGACGTTCACCGGCATAGGAGCCGTCCAGCACACGCTGCCACCAGTTCTGATTGTTCAGATACCAGTGAACCGTTTTTTCAATTCCACTTTCAAAAGTTTCTTGCGGAACCCAGCCCAGGTCGCGCTGAATTTTTGCCGCATCGATCGCGTAGCGCAGATCATGGCCCGGACGATCTTTCACAAAGGTGATGAGATCGGCAAACTGGCTGATGTTACCCGGCTTCTGCTCTACGACTTGATCGAGAATGGCGCAGATAGTACGTACTACATCAATATTCTTACGTTCGTTATGGCCGCCAATGTTGTAAGTTTCACCGCTCTCACCCTCGGTAGCGACTTTATAGAGCGCACGTGCGTGATCTTCCACATAGAGCCAGTCACGAATCTGTTCGCCATTGCCATACACTGGCAGCGGTTTACCCGCCAGCGCATTGAGAATGGTCAGCGGGATCAGTTTTTCCGGGAAGTGATACGGGCCATAGTTATTGGAGCAGTTAGTCACCACTACCGGCAGACCGTAGGTACGGTTCCAGGCACGAACCAGGTGATCGCTACCGGCCTTAGAGGCAGAGTACGGGCTGCTTGGCGCATACGGCGTTTCTTCCGTAAACAGGTCATCAGTGCCGTGCAGGTCACCATAAACTTCATCAGTAGAGATATGGTGGAAACGGAACGCCTGCTTCTGCGCGGCATCCAGGGTAGAGTAATAGTGACGTGCCGCCTCCAGCAGGGTAAAGGTACCGATCAGGTTAGTCTGAATAAAGGCTGCCGGACCATCAATTGAGCGGTCGACATGACTTTCTGCCGCCAGGTGCATCACGATATCCGGGCGGAAATCGCTGAACTGCTCCGAGACGGATTTAGCATCGGTGATATCAGTTTGAGTAAAGGAGTAACGTTCGCTGTCGGCAACCGTCGCCAGAGATTCAAGATTCCCCGCATAAGTCAGGCAATCCATCACGCGTACTTCGTCCTGGGTATTTTCAATAATATGACGAACAACTGCAGAACCAATAAAACCCGCGCCGCCAGTGACAAGGATCTTCATATTTAATCTACCTTTAATGTTAAATACAGACTTCAAATTAATAGTTATAAAAGCTCAGTATATTAGATTTAATACACTAGCCTTACTCAGACTGCTGCATCAAGAAATATATTCAGAAGAGAGTATAGTCAAATTATAAAATTACTAACACTTAACGCTAAAATATAAGGGAACGTTTATGTTTATAGAATAATAATCAGAAAATCCTGGGGTATTCCCCCAGGATTAAAGCAGAATGGAATTACTCCATCCACTCGGTATGGAATACACCTTCTTTATCAGTGCGTTTATAGGTATGAGCACCGAAATAGTCGCGCTGAGCCTGGATCAGGTTAGCTGGCAGTACTGCAGAGCGATAGCTGTCGTAGTAGGCAATAGCAGCAGAGAATGTCGGAACCGGGATACCGTTCTGAACAGCATAAGCCACGACATCACGCAGCGCCTGCTGGTATTCATCAGCAATCTGTTTGAAGTACGGCGCCAGCAGCAGGTTAGCAATGCTTGCATTCTGCTCGTAAGCATCAGTGATCTTCTGCAGGAACTGCGCACGAATGATACAACCGGCACGGAAGATTTTGGCAATCTCACCGTAGTTCAGATCCCAGTTGTATTCGTCAGATGCAGCACGCAGTTGGGAGAAGCCTTGAGCATAAGAAACGATCTTGCCCAGATACAAAGCGCGACGAACTTTCTCTACAAACTCAGCCTTATCACCTGCTGGTTGAGCTTCTGGCCCCGTCAGGACTTTAGAAGCCGCAACACGCTGATCTTTCAGAGAAGAGATGTAACGAGCGAAAACGGACTCGGTAATCAGGGACAGCGGTTCGCCCAGATCCAGTGAACTCTGGCTGGTCCATTTACCGGTACCTTTGTTGGCTGCTTCATCAAGAATCACATCAACCAGGTATTTACCTTCTTCATCTTTTTTAGTGAAGATGTCTTTGGTGATATCAATCAGATAGCTACTGAGCTCACCTGCGTTCCATTCAGTAAAGGTTGCCGCCAGTTCTTCATTAGAAAGCGCCAGACCACCTTTCAGTAACGCATAGGCTTCGGCAATCAGCTGCATGTCACCATATTCGATACCGTTGTGAACCATTTTGACATAGTGACCCGCACCATCAGCACCGATATAGGCGACACAAGGTTCACCATCTTCTGCACGTGCAGCGATCTGCTCGAGAATTGGCGCTACCAGCTCATAGGCTTCTTTCTGCCCACCAGGCATGATAGAAGGGCCTTTCAGTGCACCCTCTTCACCACCAGAAACACCGGTACCGATAAAGTTAAAACCTTCGGCAGACAGTTCACGGTTACGACGGATGGTGTCCTGGAAGAAGGTGTTGCCACCATCGATGATGATGTCGCCTTTATCCAGATACGGTTTAAGGGAATCGATCGCGCTGTCGGTACCTGCGCCTGCTTTCACCATCAACAGGATGCGGCGTGGAGTTTCGAGGGATTCAACAAACTCTTTAACGGTATAATGCGGGACCAGTTTCTTGCCCGGATTCTCGGCAATCACTTCTTCGGTCTTTTCACGGGAGCGGTTGAAAACAGAGACGGTATAACCACGGCTTTCGATGTTGAGCGCAAGGTTGCGCCCCATCACTGCCATACCGACAACCCCGATCTGTTGCTTGGACATTACATACTCCTGTCAGGTGTGGTCACTGCGACACGTTCGCAGTTTAAATGTAGCCTAGCATATTAGCTCAAGGTAGAGAGATCGCATAGAGCAATTTTAGTTCTATTATTCAACAGATATTATGGAATATTAATTAAACACGGCTAAAGAAAATCAAAATAAAACACATCAAAGACAACGACTCTTTTTACGAATTTTCCCTAGAACAAATCCTCTAACAAGTGAAGATGTAAGCATAAGAGATAAGAAATATACTATAGCTCCTGAAAAAGCAAAAAGAATTAAAGAAAAGATAGAATCAATTTGACTTGAACTATAAAAATAATCCAGCAAAAATAAAAAAACCAACATTATTAATGTGGAAAAAATAATAGAAGCCATCTTATTAAAAAAACAATAAATATTACCACCAATTGTCTTCATTAAAAAATACATAACAGGAAAGAAATTGCATATATTAGCAATCATGTAGCACATTGCAAACTTACCAATATCGTAATTAACGCCAATAAGGAATGAACCAACCTGCAAAAATGTACCTAAAATACCTAACCGCATTAGGGTATCCGTTCGCCCTTTAGCCATAAAAACAGCACCACTAATGCTTAGAACTGCTTGTAAAATTGCGGTTGGCCCTAGCCACTTTAACACATCGGATGTAAGATGCCATTGAGGTCCGAATATAATTTCTACAAACGGCTGACTATAAAATGCAAGACCTGTCATTAAAGGAGATGTAATAAGCAATACAATGAATGCGCAATTTAGATACGTATTTAGAATAGTTTCATTATCATCTTGTGTTTTACTCAATATTGGGTATAAGGATCGTGTTGTAACGAACGTAAGACTTTGCAATGGGAAAAGCATTATCCTATATGCAAGATTATAACTCCCGAGCACAGCCGAAGACATAAACTTGCCAATAATGAAACTATCCGCATTTCTTGAAAAATAGTTAATAAAATTAAAAAGGGAAAGGTTTGCGCTAAAACCAAAGATCATCCTAACTTGTTTTAACTCAATAAACTTGTTAAACGATGGTCTCCACTTTGAAATATACCAAAACTGCAGCGCAGAAATCAAATTTAGAGCTATAGCCTGTCCAACAAGACTATAAACACCAAAACCAGAATAAGCTAATATTAATGCAATAATGACGGAAATAGCAGAAGAAGAAACTTCAACCATCGAGATTTTTTTAAACGCAGACTCTCGCTCAAGAAGAGCCAAATGTGCAGATGCACTACAAGATAATGGAAAAGTAATACTTAAAAGGATAAGAACATACATTAATTTAGGTTGATTATATACCATGGAAATAAATGGTGACATTAATAGTATAAAAAATGCCAATCCAAATCCCATAGTAATATTCAACCAAAAAACTGTGTTAACTAAATCATGAGATAAATCTTTTCGCTGTATTATGGCTGCTGATGTTCCCAAATCTCTCAAAAGAATGCCTAGGTTAACTACAACTAATGCCATAGCCATTATGCCATACTCTGAAGGAGGAATTAATTTGGCTAAATATATAATATTAACCAACTGAGCTATCATTTTAAAAAACTGGGATGACATATTCCACTTAGCATTAGAAGCTAAACTCATAATTTTGGACCCTAATCTATCAAAAGTGTTCAGCACATTACAATGCTTTTTTTCCATTGAACCTATATATATTTTGGATTTTTTTACCTATATTTATACAGGGTGCCTCTATAAATCTATATGTGAGTGAAGAAATAAATACCACAGCAATGGTGACCAAAGGCATAAGAATTAAATATTCAGACAAAGATAAGCCAGAGAATTTATTCATTAATATAAAAATTGAAAAGATAACACAACCGTGAATTAAATAAATACTATAACTTATTTCACCAAGCAACCTTGCTCCTATTAAAGTTAAAGCACCAAAAAGATTATTTCCACAAACAATTGCAATAAAGAATAGCAGCAAAATGATTATACTAAAAATATTAAATATACCTACCCCTGAGAAAAAGACATAGATTAACAAGACCATTAAAATTATGGAAATTAATCTGTTGCGAAGAATCTCTATGAGTTTTATATTATTCTCAAGTAACTTACAGATATAGTTACTAATGCCACCAATCATAAAGAAGATAAAATATCTAGAGTCAATAATAGAATGGAACTTGAAATTATTAATAAGAAGGAGCATACAGACGATTATAATTAATGTTGTAGCAACTTTATTTTTTAAAATAAGAAACAGGAGTGGCAAAGAAAAATAAAATAGCCACTCATACTTTAACGTCCATGTCACACCTGCCGTTATTCTCTTCGCATCTGTATAGCCATTTACAGAATCACCAACAAAAAGCAACCACCTAACGATATCTTTTAAAAGCTCACTATGCGGTATTTGAATAGAAAGACCAGTAAGCAAAAATGAATAAAACAAAGTAATCATAACAACAAGAAGGTAAAGGGGCATTATTCTAAAAAATCTAGAAATATAGACAGAAAAAAAATCAAAATGTCTACCTGAAGTGATCTTTCCTATAAACAAAAAGCCAGTAATTATGAAAAAAATAGCGACGGAAACCTGCCCTAAATCATCAATAAATAAAATTTCTGGCTTTTCCCATTTACCAGATTCTTTCCATTTATAAAAAATAAAAAAGTGATGAAAAAAAACGAATAATGATAAATATGCTCTTAACCCATCAATTGCTGTAAAGCGGCCCGAATTGATTAGTTCTATACCTAATTCATTAGAAATATACTTTATAATCACTAACGAGATAACAACAGATAAAAATACTGCTAATAAAAAAATAAGTCCTATCATCTATCACCTCTTAAAATAGTGCAGAATAGATAAATTCATGGTTTGGCATTCAAATTTTTTATATTTATGTCAATACCAATCATGCATTTTTTTCTATCCGAAACTCGATTATCAATTGAATAACTGGTATTTTTTATTTTCGAGAAATTCCCGGTCTGTTGATTTATAACCATATAAGGCCTACTACCTAAAGTATGTACGGCTAAACAATCTCGCATAATCGATCCAGGACCAACTAAAGTAAGCTCAACTCCACCGAAAAATTGCCCATTATTAATGGCCTGGCAATGTAACATTTGTACATTTTCACTTTCTTTCGAAATAATTCCATGAGAACCATTCAACTCGGCAAAACAATTGTTAAAAATATTCCCCCCCCCTTGGGAAACAATACCTGCATGATAATTTTTTATTGTAATGCAATCCTCAATTTTAACAAAAGAGTCCAAATGCATATAAGAACCACTGCCATAGGCATTTTGTACATCAAATCCATCATAATATTGACCAGAAGAAAAACAACCTTTGATAAAAACATTCGTACAACAACTGGTTGTTGATGTCCATGATCTTTTTACATATTGCGCAGTTTTAATCCCCGACTCACCATTATTAATAAATCGGCAATGCTTTACTACAACGTTGTCTGAGCCACTTAAATATAGTCCGTTATTGTTACATTCATGAAAAATGCAATTTATGATGTTATGATTTTTCCCACGACAAAATATAAACGGATTAATATCAGTAGTCGAGTATGCCCATAATAATGGTTCCCTAGTCCCATTCATAATACTAATACCACCTATATGGTTTCCACCTCTAATATTGCAGTTTATAAAATTGCAATTATCAAAGCCCGCAACGACTACATTACCATAGTTTGTACTCAATCCTTGGACCAACAAGCCATGTTGTACACTTTGAGTTGAAGAGCGGAAAATAATAGCACAGCCTATCATTTGTGATTGATATTTAGCAGGGATGCGTTTTTCATCATTGAAAGGCATTCGGCCATTACCAATAGGCCCTTGCTGAATTATGTTCCAATGTGAATCATATATAACCGTATATGGTACTGTATCACTAATTAACTTACCACCATTCCAAATACTTCCGCCACCATCGATAACCTCCATAAAACATCCATCGCATTTGATAGATGCGTTCCTAGCATCAACCACAATAGCACCAGAAACTATAATTTTAGAAGTAATACGATAAGTTGCATTTTCTCTAAAAACTATATTATTTTTAATTTTAAAACATTTCGTCATGGCTAATGTATCGTCTGCGATACCATCACCGATTGCACCAAAAACTTCAGGTGTCACATTCTTCTTATAAAAATAAAAGTCAACATAAGAAACCTCATTAACTGAAAGCTCTTTAAAATATGACTTTTGGTTATTCCATTGACTAATGGAAACTCTAACTGGGATACTATAGCTAGTAACTTCTCTATCTAGCTTATAAAATTTTCCATTTACAGATATAATTTGACTGAAAGATGAAATAGTTAGATCATCTATCGATAAATCGCCAAAAAAACGGAGCATCCCGTTATCTATTTCTTTACCAAATACCTTATTCTTGTAAGAAATAAAAACAAAAGAAGAAATCACAAATAAAAAAACACGTCGTGAATATTTCCTCATAAAATCGCCTTATTTACAAGAATGGACCTACCACATACAGCGCCGAATTACTCCATTTATCTCATTGCGATTCAATATATTACACTTAATATTTATTACACTTTCAATATCAGCCTTTGATGATAGGATATTAACATGATAATCAGCACCCTTCATATAAGTATAGTCCCAAAATGGCATGGTTGAAATTATTAGTAAAATTGAGAGATAGGCAAGTTTGAATAAGGAAAAATGACCATCGCGCCCTTTGCTATCAAGATAATTGTCCATAGATAAGACTAAAACTGGAGGTAAGTAATATCCAAATCGCAGTAACACGGGAGTCATCCTTGAAAGTGTTAAAAAATACACAACACTTATCGCACTGTATATTCGGTTCTTCTTCTGTAAGATTTGGAATAAAAACAACATTAACAAGAAGAATATATACAAGAAAAAAACCCTAGACTTCAATAACCAATCAACAAAGCCTCCATCTGCCCATGCATACATGGAACTATATATGGCAAATTTTGGACCAACAACAGGTATGAAAGAAAGATAAGAAGGGTTATATAGGAAAAATAGAAACAGTGCTACAAATGTTGTTGAAGTAATGGTAAATCGATAAAAACTTTTCTGTCCTGGATTTAATAAAATAAAATAAAGAAATGTAAACAATGATGATGCATGAAAAAGTGACGCAACTGATATAATAACTATAGCCCTTAATCGTAAATTAGACCTTAATGCATTTAAGGCAAAAAGGCATATAGAAAAAGCCACACCCTGTCTTATACCTTCAGAAAAAACATAAAAACCTAAAAAACAAAATAAAGTAAAAAAAGCAATTGCTGGTGACTTTGTCTTAATACAGAATTTATATACACTAAAATAAATAAATAAAACAGTTAGTCCATAAAAAATTTGAAAATCCACGCCAAAATAAGAAAATAAACTCATACACCACAGGTAACCTGGCTCATAAAAAAAGAAGTCATAACCAGGTGTATTAATATTTAAATATGAATCATAATAATTCATCCAATCGTATCCAAATCCGAAATTTAAAACATAAAAACCTCCTGTAATAAGAAAAAGAGAGTTGAAAATAAGTTTACTTCGAGAAAAAGAAGCAATAAAAAATAAAAACGAAAAAAACAAAAATATCATAACTTATCCTGATTAGATATATACATGAATTTTATTTTTTTATTTCCCGGACAAAGGCTGCAATAGAATTAACGACAGGAAAGCAAAGCCTCATATTGTGCTTAAAACTTGCCACTTTTCTCCCGGAGGATAAAAGTGTTTTTAAAGGTATTTTTTTATTCCTGTTAATTAAATCCCTTATAAATAAAGAACTTTTCATTTCTTCATTTAATGTTTCAGAATGTTTTTCAATAAATGATCTATATCCAATATGGGCCTTACTTGATGTTGATATTCTTTTTCTATCATTTTCAACATCCATTACATAAGTTGCTTCATTTGTTTTAATACATGGCCCAAATTTCATTATAATGCGATACCACAAATCATAATCTTGCCATGCAGGGAAATTTGTATCAAAGCCACCAACATCTTCAAAATAAGATAAACGGGTTAGTAACTGGTTTCCAACTAGATTTTCATAACCCATATCAATACTCGTAATTACACCAGAATTATTTTTACCTCGCTTAAGCTTGTTCCCATCCTTAAATATCAAATTAGAACAAACCAGATCTATTTTACGTTCATTACAAACCTTAATTAATGATTCAATTCTATTTGGTAAAAAATAATCATCATCATCTAGTCCAGTCAAATAATATCCAGATGCTGCAGCAATACATCTATTCCGGCTGAAACATGCCCCCATAGGGCTATCATTTTTCAAATATACAAAGGGAATGTCTTTATATTCTTTTTGCAACTTATTAACCACATCATCAGTATTATCGCCTGACCCATCATTGCATATAATAATTTCAATATTCTTATAAGTCTGATTAATCACAGATTTCACTGCATTACTAAGCAACTCAGCACGATTATGAGTTGGTATATATACTGAAACCAATGGTTTTTTATTCATATTTTTCCCATATCCTTAGTTCGTAAGTCAATTACAGCGGGGGTGTTTCCCTAAGAAAAGACCTTTAAATAAAATCATGAAATAGTCAAGCTTGCAGTATTTAAAAAGCAGAAGAAAATTCTTCATAAACATGTACGATTGCCAAACAGAAGGGTAGCGTCGTGTAGATATCGCAGCATCCCATAAACGCTCTTTAAACCTGAAATCATTAAATTTTTCTTCTGTCAAGGATAATGAATGCCTGATATAACAGGAAGTCTTGATATCAAAGTAAGCACCTTTATTTAATAATTTCTTAAGCCTTTTAAAGAAAGATGAATCAACTCCATATAATGCATATCGTTCATCAAATAACTGCAGATTATTTTTATAAAACTCTTTTACTAAATCCCTACTAATAATCAACCCTGATGCAATTGAAACACAGAAAAAATTGTATGGATCTAAGTCGCCATATTTTTCTGAAATTACACCTGATGACATTGGATAATATGTCTTCTCAGTTTCTTTACTAATAACTCTAGGCAGCTCTAAATCTGCCTTTGATGAGTGAATAATGTCGACAAAGCTCTGAGTTATTTCGGTATCATCGTCTAATAGTATAAAATATTTTGCTTCTTTATTCCCTTCTATAAACTGATTATATACTAAGGATAATGGCCTATTATTTAAATCATTAATAACATTTACTTTATCGAAAACATTACTAAATTGTAGTTTTTTCTCATCGCTAATAATTATTTCTTTCGGACCATTGTTATAAATAGTTAGCTGAGAATTTTTATAATGAAACCTCATTAAAGTATTAATCGTTTCAGACTCATCGATAGTCTTATTATAAATAATTACTAAAAATGCATTATAAAACGCATTGCTCATATTTCTACCCCACTTTTACCAAAGTATCTTCCAAAATAAGTCAGCTGATTTTCCGAGGAAAATTTAGGAAATCGTTTTTTTATTGTTAATTTATAAATACCAATTTTGTCATTTGCCAGTAAATCATTATTTTCAGGGGTCACCGCTTTTGGTAACAACCATTCTAGTAAAAAACGATTATCGCCATGATAACCAAGTTTATCAATATCTGTGCGTAACAATTCCGAATATTCAAAGGCAAGAAGCATAAGATAATCAACTAAAAAATAATCAATTAAAATATTATTTTTTTCCCAATACTTATTAAAGCAATCTCTAATTAAGATAAATGGTTTATAGTTCGGTGGGCATTTTAAAAAATATCCAGTCCAAAGACCTTTAGATATACTATTCACATTATCAAAATTTTTAGATTTTAACGTAAAAAAATCGGCGTCAGTTATGAATGATAATTCTTTCGTACAAAATATTGTCGCATCAACCCAAACTCCACCATACGTAGCTAATAGATTGAATCTAAGAATATCACTTAACTGTGCTTTTGAAATAAGACCTGAAGAATACTTCTCAAGAACAATGGCTGGAAAAGTCACATAATTAGGAATGTTAATATCATCGAGAATCACTACTTCATATTCGGAAGGAGCATTTGTTTTTATTGAATTAATACAATGTTTAACTAACTCAGGTGCTTCATCTATTCCTTGAAACCAGCATACCCATATATACTTTTTGAGAGTGCCCGCAACATCTCTATTATTAACTTGTTTCTCTATTGATTTAATATTTAAATTTGATTTTAAAAACCTCAATATTAAATATTTCTTAACTACGAAAAACTTACTTTTTACAGTATCAAAGGGTATCCCTCTCTTCATAAGATCGATAAAGTTTATAAAAAGCAATAGTAATCTCACCTTAACCTCTCACATATATGTCATTTTATATCGGATACTTCTTCATATAAGTCTTGATATGCCTTAGCCATTATCGCCGATGTGTAATTTTTTTCAAAAACATCTCTTGCAATTTTTGATTGTTTATTTTTGTCAATAGAAAAGTAATATTCATCAAGCTTTTGGATATAATCTTCATAGCTATCATCAAGTTTAAATAGATAACCACAAGTTTCTTGGCATTTTTCGTAGACTTCCTTATGTGGATCAATATCAGAACAAATAAAGACATTGCCGATAGAAAGAGACTCAAGTAGAGCTAATGGCATACCTTCTGCTTTCGATGCTGAAACAAAACAATCAAATTCGGTGAGTTTGCTGATTGGATTATTTATTTTACCATAAAAACAAATATTCTCACTTTCAAACTTTTTTTCCAAATGCTTTCGATTTTCGCCATCACCAATAATATGCAATCTCGTATTCTTTCCTTTACTCCATAGGTCAAACCCCTGTAGGATAAAATCAACGTTCTTCCGGTTATTTAAAGAACCTAGATAATAAAAATCACAACACTTGTCATTATCTTTCAATCTCAGATCAATAAACAAATCATCAACACCATTAGAAATGGAATTAATTTTAAACATTCCTAATTCTCGTTCACAATAAAGCTTCACAGAATTAGAACACGCAACTTTCGTAAAGCGCGAAATACATTTCTTTTGGACTAAATATAATAAACCACCAATAAACTTACCTCGCCGAAAAATAGAATCTTGATCAAGATAATTATGTAACGTGGTAAATAAACTTGCTTTTGGAAATGACAAAGATAAAAATATATCAGCTATTATACAGTGACTATGTATAATATCAAATTTCTCTTTTCTTACTTGGTATGCAAACGTTAGAAAATTCTTCCTAGAAAATATTGCCACCCGTCCATATTTAGAAAACTCATTAACTAGATGTCCACCACCTAAAGAAAAAATTGATATGTCATATTTTCTATTATCAATTTCCCTAACTAGACTTAGACACATATTTATCGGCCCAGCATTACTCATATCTGGTAATACATAGAGTATTTTTATTTTCCTCATGTCTCATCCTGTTTATAAAAATAAAATTAGCATATGAAAATATATCAATAGTCAAGTGAATAATAAAGACCAGAAGAAAAAAATATAATTTTATATAGATGTATTTATTTCCAAAATCTCTTGTGCATACTGATCTTCCTTCTCATTTCTAATGGAAGTTTTTTATAGTGCCCACCTAATTTGTAACCTACAAACTTCATGATATTATTAATACAAGCTTGTGGTATCCATAAAAAACCATTTTTTAGCAAATAAGAAAATTCAGATAAGATAAATCGTTTCCCTTCCCCAGTAGCCCCTCCAAACTGCGCCCTTATCCATGGTTCATCTTGATGGAACACTCCAATATCAAAATAACGCTTAAACTCTTCTAATGGACTATAGTTATGTGAGTGTCTTACAATTGCGCTTGGTACGTACGCTGATTTATAGCCACCGAGCAATGCCTTTGCAGCGAAATACATATCCTCGCATAATATAGTATTTGAAGGAAACCCTCCTAATGACTTAAATGCAGATAAGCGATATGCTGAAAACGAATTTGACATAAATACCGATTTTAGCCCTAAAGAAGTCACACTTTCTTTACTACTTTCATATTTAATATCAGGATAATTAAAATATCTTGCATGCTTGGCTATCGCGTTAGCATCCAAATGAGGAATTTGCTTACCATAAGCGCAAACAATATCAGGATTATTGAATATATTAATAATGTTTTCAACAAAACCTTCCAGAGGTATAGCATCCTGAGTTAAAAAAATAACCACATCATATTCACCAATATACTGCTCGACGATTTTATTTCTCGTACCACCATGATTGAACTCAGTACTTGATATGATATCCACATCAAATCCTGCTGCTTTTGCTATTGCTACTGTATTATCTGTACTACCAGAATCAATCACTTTTACAAATGTATCCTTCGGAGCATGCTTTTTTATTTCTTTAACTGTTTTTTCCCATAATGAAGAACCATTATATGTTGGAACTGCAATGTAAAATTTCATTCTTCACCTGTTAATATGAATATAGAAAATACTAATACGCACCATCTTTCTTCAGAACTACACTTATTGTTTTAAACAGAATCGCAATATCATTCCACATTGACCAGTTCTTAACATACCACGCATCAAGATATACACGAGTTTCGTAATCAACATCACTTCGCCCACTAACCTGCCATAACCCAGTCATACCAGGCTTGCTCAGCAGATAATAATCTACCTCATCGTTATACCTTATTAATTCAGCAGTAATGATTGGCCTCGGCCCAACCAGACTCATCTCACCTTTCAAGACATTGAACAACTGAGGTAATTCATCCAAACTAGTTCTACGTAGGAATGCCCCTATTTTTGTAATTCGCGGATCGTTTTTTAATTTAAAAGTTGCATCCCATTCTTTTTTCGCTTCAGAATCACTATCTAGTAATTTTTCAAGGACTTCTTTAGAATTTATTACCATTGAACGAAATTTGAGGCATTTAAATGATTTACCACCTTTGCCAATACGCTCATGCCCATATATAGAAGGACCACCATCCCTCTTTACTTTCCTACTTATATATATTAATGCAGGCGAAAGAATGATAATAATGGCTAAAGATCCAACGATATCAAAGGCTCTCTTAAGAATCCGCGATGACCATTTTGCAAGATTCTGTTGAACACGAAATATCATCACTTCATGACTAAAAATAAAAGACATATCTGTACTGTCGAGAGGCATCCCACGCAATGTTGGAATAACAGAGATATATCGATAGCCTTTAATCATAAAATTACGCAACCAAGCATTACGGACTTCGCTCTGGTGCGACTCAACGGCCACAATAAATTGCGTTTTTTTGTCCATTGATGATAACCAGTCAGGATCATGTGCCAGAACAGGAACACCATTAATGTCTTTATTTTCCGAACGCTCCCCGGTTACTGCAATGAATCCTACAATAACAAGCCCAAGGTTACGCTCACTATTTATTGCTTTATAGGCCTCTTGCGCATTAGCCCCACTGCCAATTATCCATGTGTCTCTATGCCATAATCCGAATACGTCTAACACCCGTTTGGTCACCATCCTTGCCAAGGGCACCAGTAACAAAACAAAAAACCACGTAAGTACCCACAAATATCTTGAAAAGGACCAGCTTGCAAATGCCATAACCGCAATTTCAATGATTGCAAAAATGACTAATGTACGTAATATTTCTTTTAGTTCAAACCAAAAGGTCTTACGGTAAAAATAATGGCGTAGTCTCATTGAATACCAAGCTATGCAGCATAAACCTAATAGCCAATGAAGTGCTTTCCATCCTTCAAGTTGATTGACTGAGATGACTGTTTCATAATCGCTAATTGTAATAGATAAGACACCTATCGCTAAATATAATGAAATAACAAAACTAAACAAATCAGATATTGCCAATGCTATACTGACAATAAAATTCCTGACGAGAAGCGTCATATTCCCCTCTCTTTTCATTTAACCAAGCCAGTTTGAAATAGAAAAAGCAAGGACGGATATTACCCGTCCTTTTAGTTTATTAAATTTTATCGGTTTTCCGAATTATTTGTTATCCTTGTAGGAATAACCATAGTGGTTATATCCATAACCATAATAACTACTTGCTTTTTTAACAACACCATTAAGAATGCAACCTTTTACGACTACACCAGTTTGCTCGAAGCGTTTAATACCGACCTCTATTTCTTTCGCCGTATTCAGCTCAAATCGGGCAACCATTAATGTTGTTCCCGCATAATTACCAATTACTGCTGCATCCGTGACGGCTAATATCGGTGGAGTATCGAGAACAACAATATCGTAGTTTTCACTGGCCCAATTCAGCAGTTCACCAAAACGCCTGTGCATTAATAATTCAGCTGGGTTTGGTGGAGCCATTCCTCGTGAAATATAATCAAAACCAGCTGATGTGATCGTTTTTATTGCTTTATTAATTTCAATTTTACCTGACAGAATATCAGACAGGCCATTGGTATTGCTTTCATTGAACAACTTATGCGTATAGCCTTTGCGCATATCGGTATCAATAAACAATACTTTTTTCCCTGTCTGAGAAATCACTGCGGCTAAGTTCGAACTTACAAAGGTTTTCCCTGCATTAGGGCTTGCACCAGAAATCATTAGCACATTATTTCTTGCCTCCATCATGGCGAAATGGAGACTGGTGCGCAAACTGCGGATAGCTTCAATTGCCAGATCCGCTGGGTTATCAACTGCCAGGAAGCCCTGAATTTCATCAACAGACTTTTTATTCCACCCTTTTCTCTGCACCACACTTTTCGTAAATGTTTCTGCTACTGGGATACTTGCATAGACATTAATACCAAGTTCTTCAAGCTGCTCGGGGGTTTCTATTCCTCTACGCAAGAAAACTCTAAGTAGTACAATTCCTGCAGAGAACACAATACCGAATATAATCCCTGAAAGAACAATAAATACTTTTTTCGGTTTAACAGGTTTAGGTTGAGTGACGGCATTATCAATAATCCGCACATTACCAATGGCACTGGATTTAGCAATATTTAACTCTTGCTGCCGGTTTAATAATTGCATATATACAGCACGACCAGATTCTACATCACGACTTAAACGCAATATTTCCTGCTGCGTTTCAGGCATAGCAGAAACGCGCTTATTAAGCTTAGCTTTTTCATCTTGTAGAGTCTTTCTTTTTTCCATCAATGCTTTATACGTAGGATGTTCCTTGGTATAGAGCTGGGATATCTCTGACTCACGAAAAGTTAATTCGTTAAGCTGATTATCGACATTAACTATTTGATCAAGAACGGCTTTTGCCTCAAGAGATAAATCAACGGAATCACTCTTTCTCCGATATTGGTTTAATTTATCTTCGGCCTGATCCAAATCACTACGAACCTGGGGTAGTTGCTTACTCAAAAACTCCAGACTTTTCGCGTCTTGTGCGGCTTGCCGTGCAATATTCTGAGCTAAATAGTTTTCACTAATGCTATTAAGAATACGTTCAATTAATACTGGATTATCGCCGGTCAAGGAGAGTGTTAGCATCCCAGTATCTTTTCCCTGATCAGCTACGGCTATATCGTCCTGAAGATCAGTTATAGCCTTCAATCGACTAACATAGGCAATTGAAAACTCAGTCCCTGGCTTTGCACTGATTTCATCAACTTTGAGCGAAATTCCTCGCTCATCAAGTAGCTCTCCAACTTTACCATTGATAATAAAGTCACCCACGGAGATAGAAAAACTATTTTTATCTTTGACAGTTAGTAAGATCTCAGGAGTATCATCATCATTTTCAGGTATATACAACCGAGAAATAGATAGACTACCAGGTTTATCTCCTGATAAGCGTGCAAAACCACGCCCTAATAGTGGGAAGTATTTTTGTTTTACCCTCGCCTGCAGGTTAAGATCATCAACTGTTTTTCCTAAAATCATCCGGGAACGAATCAACGCAATTTCTGGAGCCGATTGAGGTTGGCTATCCGGAAGCATCTGGGTAAGATTGCTAAGTATAGCGTTCGCTTGTTTCTGCTCAACCTGAATTAAAGCATCAGCCTGATATATAGGCGTGGAGAAAATAGCATAAATTAATGCGACTAATGTGAATAGGGAAGTAACAGAAATAATAAGCTTCCGATGATCTATAAACTCACCAATAAGGCGACCTAAATCAATTTCATCCGCATCTTTAGATATAGCTTTATTTGTAACTGATGACATGCGATTTTTCCTGAATTATGCACCTAACTTTTGGGCCCACAGTTTACCGGACTGCTCAATAAGTTTATAAACTGATAAGAAGGCTTCGTCACTTTTACGATAAGGGTCAGGTATATCTCGTTGTTCCAACCAATGACCAAATAGCATCGTTTTTCCCCTTGCTTCAGGTGCTATATTCCCTATCTGCTCAATATGAGATTTTTCCATTGCTAATATCAAATCGTATTGACGCCCAAGAGATGATGTAAACTGCCTGGAGAGGTGTCCTTCCAAAGAAAGCCCATGGATCTGAGCAACCTTAATCGCACTATTATCAGCCGCATGCTCAATGAGTGCTCCAGTCCCTGCTGAATCGATTTTTTTATCAGGTAATAAGTTTCGTAAATATCGCTCTCCAATCGGAGAGCGGCATATATTACCTGTACAAACCACAAGAATTGAATCAAACATTTCTATCACCAAGTCCGAATGAATTTACCTGTTTCTGTCATATCATGAACTCCCGTAATAGTTGGCACAAGTTGAGATATAACTCGATTCCAACGAACCAACGGAGCAGTAGTCACGTAAACTATATCGTACGGCTGTAATTGGAATTCGGTTCCTAAAACCATAGCAGAGGCATCCTGCGCATTTAGCTGATAGATATTAGCAATTTTCCCTTGCTTATCCCCTTTCAGCTGACGGACAACGAATACGCCTGTAGCATCGCTGAATGCCTGGGACATCCCTTCGGCATTACCAATGGCTTCAGCTAAAGTCATACCACTGCGATCCATCTTCATAGTACTTTGCTTGCCAACTTCGCCCATCACAAAGACTTTAAGATCATCATTACGAGGTACAAACAGGATATCCCCTGGATACAAGAGATGATTCTGTGTCAAATCACCTTTCTGCATCAATGCATACAAAGAAATTTTGGTATCTTTACCATTATGCGTCAAAACAACATTTCGCCAGTCTGCATCAGGAGCCAACCCACCAGCCGCATTAATAGCATCCATCACCGTTAATGGAATATTTGTAATGGGTTGCTGTCCAGATTTGATAACTTCACCAGTAACATATGCTTTTTGCGAACGGAAAGCAGCTACACTGATATCCACCTGTGGACTTTCAATATAGGTTGTCAAACGGCTGGCAATGATTTGTCTGACTTCAGCCAATGTTTTTCCGGCAACCTGAACCTTGCCAATATAAGGATAGAAGATCGTACCATCGGCATTTACCCAGTTACCAGTATCACTGGCGCTACGATACTGGCCAGCAGGTGTTGTTAACTCCGGGTGATCCCATACAGTTACCATCAGTACATCACCCACGCCAATACGATACTCATAGCTTTTCAGTAGATTATCTAATTGCGGGTTAGATTGTGCCATAACCGCTTCCGGGCGTAACTGATCGATCAATCCTGGTGTCATCGGATAAACGTTAACCAGCTTATCCAAATCGTAATCACTATCTGGTAATTCAACAACATTCTTACGCAAGCTATTTAAACCCTGTCCTGGCATAATAGTACAGCCCGCTAATAACCCTATCGCCAATGCTAAAGCCGAAAATTTAACTATTTTTTTCTTCATAATGTCACATCATCAGTAAACTAAAATTTTCTAATTTCTGAGCTACATAGCGTCCACCAGCTTGTTCCCAACTGGCTTCATGCAGACAATGGTAGACTAAAGCCCATTCTCTGATTTTCCTGTAGTATTCAGCCTATAGACTAAATGGGATCTCGATCCCGGCGCTTGCGCCAACATCATCGCTATCGCTATGGTCCGCATTGGTATACCACAGCGACGTATTCAGACGAACGGTCTTATAGACATCCCCGCTCCACCCCAACTGTACACCTTTCAATGTATCGGAGTGCGGGAATGCCTTATTAATTGATTGATCCTTCGGGTTCACTTTGGCATAGACCAGACGAGTGCTCCAGCGCTGATTATCTTCGGTCACCAGTTCAACTTTACCGGCAAACAGCTGCCCATCTCCACCCATCGCGTCTCCCAGCGGGTAGCCCTGTTGGTAGTAACCATCTTTATAGATATGGTGGGTATAACTGTAGTTGGTTCGGCTCATATTTGTGCGCGTGTCGTGGGCCTCCACATACCAGTTCACCGCATCTTTCCCCCAGCCATGGTGCCCTTCCACACCACCAAGGTACATATTAGCCGAAGGCAAGAAACCTGATTCATCCTCACCAATCATCTGGCCATATAGGCTAACTGGCAAACCGAGAGTCGGTTCTAGTTTCAGCTTAAAGTCAAACCCTGCCAGCTGGTTGCCAGGCTCATTCGGATCGTTTGCCGTGGTATTGTCTTTCCCGGTAAAACCATCCCAGAAATTACTCAGCGATTGCGGACGCCCCTCTCCTCCCCACTGCATAATACGTGAAGCCCCTAGTTCCAGAGACTGGAATGGGGAGAAGGTCAAACGGCCGCCGATAATCTTGGCATGCGGTACCGCCGTGTACTGGTTCATCTGGCTGGCGGAAATCTGGTATTGCCAGGGGCCAATCCAGCGCAACCACCAGGTTTCCGGGGCAGCCTGTTCAGCGCGCTGCATCAGGAATCCGGTCATAGGTCTTGCGGCATCGCCGCGGATCAGGCTCCCTTCATAGCCCGGTCCCCACCACTGTGGTACCTGACCGAACGACAGCCACTGGTTCCAGAACTTCACCGCGCCGTACGCGCCGTTGGCATTGAACCGGGAGCCGTTGCTGATACGCTCACCGCCTTCCACATTGCCCTGCAGATGAACATCCCACCAGTCGCCACTGTTGTTAAAGGCCAGCGATAGCGAGTTATCTGCCGGTTGACTTTGCGCAAAGCCCTGAGGTGTTCCAGGCTGATCGGTAGAGGTGTAACCGCTGACGCGAAAATCAGCCTTTAATGAGGAAAGCCGCTGATTAATACGCGCCAGCACCACCTGTTCAGAAGAATAGGAAGGTTTGGCCTTTTTTAACGCCCGGGTAATCTCTTCCTGGCTCAGGGGCCAGGTAGAAAGGCTAAGCTGGATAACTCCCCGGTCAGACAGCCAGGAGAGATCGTTACGCAGTTCGTTATCATTGAGTACCAGACCAGAGGCATAAACCTGCGCACTCACCGATGTCAACAGCCCCAAAGCAAGTGCAAGACGCGCGATTTTCATCATTATACAAGATCCATTTTTAGCCCCGTTTCCGCAAGCTAGCGAGTCATGGGGAATATGAGTTTAGAGAGCGCACGCTGACGCCAGTCGTAGTATGTTAGTTCAGCAGTGATGATGCAATAAGCAGTCCCTTCGAACGTAATCAGCCACGCAGTATTTGAAATGTCAGTGCAACAGCCAAAGCGCCAACGACTCCCCTCACACCGATCACCACCCACCGCGGACATGAGCTATCTCCAGTCAACCAGAGGGATAACACGCTGTAGAGTCAGAAAGATTGCCGATTATATACGGTGCTTGCGGATAATCATCCGTCGCAACCGGTTTTAGGAATTTCGAACATATAGAAGATGACTGCAGAATTGACGCTGGCGGTTTCGATACGCTACCGCCCTTGGCTTAACAGCTACCAATGCACTGTACTTCATTTATACATTTTTGCTGGCACAGCGCCCGCGTGATTATTAGTCACTGACAATATTTTTGCGGCACCAAGTTTACGAGATTCTGCCGGCAAATGGGAGTAAAAATGACAACTATTCGCTTATAAAAACAACCCAATCTGACTCCTCCGACAAGCGGACGACACCTCAATAAGATTGTTTAATAATATCTCGTCGATCCACCTCAAGATGCATGCTTACGCACCACAACCAAAGCAACACTATGTTTTTTAATACTTTTATCGGATGAGTATATTAACCACGCTAATTCTCGTCACTTCCGTCAACTACAAAAATTAATACCTGCCATTCATTTTTTATACTTGACAAACATAATTTAATTTCAAGAATAAGGGGCAGCCTGTCTATTTAGGATTGTTCTCAGCCACGTTATTTCCTGTGCCAGCAAAAATATTGCTGCAGAATGTAGTAGCAACTATTTATTTCACGAATATGAATGTACGAAACCGGGACTGATTCTATTATTTTCTCTGGTCCCATTCATCGTCAGCAGCACACTCAGTAAAAACGCTTATGCAAATCCGCGCGGGTAAAGGGCTTTTCCAGCGGACCCAGCTTAACGGCAATTTCACCCAGCAGAGACTGAGTCGGCGCTTTAGCGCCAGTATTTAGCAGCACAACGGGGATGATAATCAGACTGAGCACCCCGCCCCAGGAGAGCTGTGCATCGACCACACGCGACGAATTCCGCTGCAGCAGCAGAAACAGCGCGCTACCGCAGGCGCCAAGCAGCAGCCCGGCAATCACTTCAGATGGGGAGTGGGCATGAATCGCCAGACGGGAATACCCCACGAGGATAGCCAGCAAATACCCTATAACCATGGCAGTCCGGCGTAAAGCAATGCTACCGCGGGCACAGAGCAGCCATAAGAAAATGGGCCAGAAGGCGGTAGATAAAGCGGTGTGCCCGCTAAAACCAGTGAAATCGAGCTCGCGGATGCCGATGCCCCAGCCCATAAAAGCCAGTTTTGATGCACTGACGATGGCGCCGGTAATACCAAACAGCAACCCCCACTGCCAGGCAATCTGTCTGGAAGGCCTGCGCAGAAATAAAACCATGAACACTGCTGCCGCGCTGGGTAACAGCACGGTACTATCGCCAAAAAAAGAGACCCACTGCCAGTTCATTTATTTTTCATCCTTTGACGATTTTCCAGTTCGCAGCGCCTTTGTCCATGACGTTGGTATGGGCATACACATCCGATAACTTCACATTTTTATGCATGCATCACTGTTGTTTAATGCGTAAGCATGATCTCAGTCAAGTTTTATTTTTTTATGACAGCCAGCGACATGCATATTTTTTTAAGAAGATTCTGACTAACTCATTATTAGCAAACATAAAATTATGCTACTCCGACCATTCCATCACAGGAGGGCCAGCACAACAACCAGATGTCTCTGAAGTCGCTTTTTGTTTACACATTAAGTGTGTTTCAGCAAATCAGCATAACCATCTGATTTATATTGATTAATATTTGTCTAAAATATGCTGTTTTAATCAGCAGGGTTATCTACAGAAGCATGCAACATCGCGGTCTTATGCCACATACTTCTGTAAACCCTACATTTTCACACTTCTGAAATCCGGCGTAGCCTATTTACGCGAGTAACTTCTTAATGCTCTCGCGGAATTTCGTGCCTTCTTTATGGTTACGCAGCCCGTAGTTTACGAAGGCCTGCATATAGCCCATTTTTTTCCCGCAGTCGTAGCTTTCGCCGGTCATTAACATGGCGTCAACGGGCTGCTTCTTCGCCAGTTCAGCAATCGCATCGGTCAGCTGAATACGGCCCCATGCGCCGGGTTGAGTGCGCTCCAGCTCAGCCCACACATCGGCGGAAAGAACATAGCGCCCTACCGCCATCAGATCGGAATCCAGCGTCTGCGGCTCGTCAGGCTTCTCGATAAACTCAACGATTCTGCCAATCTGCCCTTCAACATTCAGCGGGTCTTTGGTCTGGATTACCGAATACTCCGACAGGTCGCCGTCCATTCTCTTGGCCAGCACCTGACTACGCCCGGTTTCGTTAAAGCGGGCCACCATGGCTGCCAGGTTATAGCGCAGCGGGTCAGCGCTGGCATCATCCAGAACGATGTCCGGCAGCACCACAACAAATGGGTTATCACCGACGATCGGGCGGGCGCAGAGAATGGAGTGTCCCAGTCCCAGCGGCTGCGCCTGGCGTACGTTCATGATGGTCACGCCCGGCGGGCAGATTGCCTGTACCTCAGCCAGCAGCTGACGTTTGACACGCTGCTCAAGCAGCGCTTCCAGTTCATAGGAGGTATCGAAATGGTTTTCCACGGCATTCTTAGACGAGTGGGTAACCAGTACAATCTCCTTGATGCCTGCAGCCACAATCTCGTCGACGATATACTGAACCATTGGCTTATCAACGATTGGCAGCATCTCCTTCGGAATCGCCTTGGTGGCCGGCAACATATGCATCCCCAATCCGGCTACCGGAATAACTGCTTTCAAACTTGCCATTCTCATATCCACCCATATAGTGATAAATCTTCGATACCCACCTGATTACAGGTTCTCCTGGTATCAATCTGTGATATTACCGTTTTGCTCTCAGTCCGACTTCCAGCAAAATTCCGAAACTACATGTTTCATCAGAGAATACACGCAAAGTATTAGGTCCGACAGAGCGGTTTAAGAAAATTCTGATGACGCAGATGCCATATAGCGCCCTGCCTCAGGATTTTCTTCTGTTCTCGTACCACCAGCAGGACTTATCGCTGCATTCCCGGTAGAGAATACTGTAGAGGATACACCTGGATAATTCGCAAAACGTAGGGAAAAAGAGGATTTATTCTTATGAACGCCGGTCCATAATTCATAAAAATAATCTGCAGGCGCTATTTTCAATAGAAAATAGCGCAGAAAGCTCACCGCTGCGCTCATCATGCCCTCCCTCGCCTCTTGCCCGCTGTCCATGTCATCCATCGGCACTGACTTTTACACCTGATTAAAAGCTACTGATATCGTCTGATTAAACAAGATATTTTGCAAGCCACGACATTCAGTAGTATCAAAAACTGGATCGCTACGATTAAGTAATTGAATTGGGCGTTTACCCCCGGCGTCTGAATCCGTCTGATTTTCATACCGCTATGCGACCAGAGAGAGCAATAACCGGCATTATTGATCCAGTACACTTTTTGCAAGTTTATATTCAGTCGTCCACAGTCATGCCTTTTATTAATAAGCTTATTTGCATAAAAAATAAGCTCGCGCGTCTATAATTCATGCAGTCTAATATTGCGATCCGCAGCATTTCTCCCGCAGTTGTACCCGCCCGACGTCATGAGACGAGAATATATTGCAATTTATCTGTCGCTTATCCATGATCGTCGGATGGCACTCTCAGGTAGTATAGGTTTTAGCTAATGATGGAATGGATTGCCGACCCCTCAATTTGGGCCGGTCTCATAACGCTGGTGGTTATAGAGCTGGTCCTCGGTATTGATAACCTTGTTTTTATCGCGATCCTCGCGGAAAAACTCCCTCCGACTCAGCGTGACCGCGCGCGGGTGATTGGCCTGCTGCTGGCGATGCTGATGCGTCTGCTACTGCTCGCCTCGATATCCTGGCTGGTCACCCTGACCACACCGCTGTTCACCTACCACGACCTCAGCTTTAGCGCGCGAGATTTGATTATGTTGTCTGGTGGGTTATTCCTGCTGTTTAAAGCCACCGTTGAGCTGAATGAACGGCTGGAGGGCAAAGACAGCGATAATCCGGTTCAGCGCAAGGGCGCGAGGTTCTGGGGGGTGGTCGCTCAGATTGTGGTACTGGATGCCATTTTCTCCCTCGATTCGGTGATCACCGCCGTAGGCATGGTCGACCATCTGGCGGTGATGATGGCGGCAGTGGTTATTGCCATGAGTTTGATGCTGCTCGCCAGCAAAGCGCTGACGCGGTTTGTCAACAGCCACCCGACTATCGTTATTCTCTGTCTGAGTTTCCTGCTGATGATTGGTTTCAGCCTGATTGCCGAAGGGTTTGGGTTCCCCATCCCGAAAGGTTATCTGTATGCGGCCATCGGCTTCTCCGTCATCATTGAGTCGCTGAACCAGCTGGCGCTGTTCAACCGCCGTCGCTTCCTCTCCGCCAATCTCACGCTACGCCAGCGCACGACCGAAGCGGTGATGAATTTACTCAGTGGGCATAAAGAACATGCCGAGCTCAGTAGCGATACGGCCGCGCTGATCGACAGCCAGGCCGATAACCCGCTGTTCAACCCCCAGGAACGCCGGATGATTGGGCGGGTGCTTAATCTCAACCAGCGCACCGTCAGCAGTATTATGACCTCGCGCCATGATATCGAGCATATAGACCTTAGCGCACCGGAGGAGGAAATCCGCGCCTTGCTGGAGAAAAACCAGCACACCCGGCTGGTCGTCACCGGCGGAAATGATGATGAAGATCTGCTCGGCGTGGTTCACGTCATCGACCTGTTACAGCAATCGCTGCGCCATGAACCGCTCGACCTGCGCGTCCTGCTTCGTCAGCCGCTGGTGTTCCCTGAGACGTTGCCTCTGCTGCCGGCACTGGAGCAGTTCCGCCATGCCAGGACCCATTTCGCCTTTGTGGTGGACGAGTTTGGTTCCGTTGAGGGGGTGGTGACCCTGAGCGATGTCATGGAAACCATCGCCGGCAATTTACCCAACGAGGCTGAAGAGATTGATGCCCGCCACGATATCGCGAAAAATCCTGACGGCAGCTGGACCGCCAATGGGCATATGCCGCTGGAAGATTTAGTGCAGTACATTCCCCTGCCGCTCGATGATAAGCGCGAGTATCACACGATTGCCGGTTTGTTGATGGAAAATCTGCAGCATGTCCCTGAAGCGGGTGAAGAGGTGAAAATCGGCGACTACATCGTACGCACGCTGCAGGTCGAGAGTCACCGGGTACAGAAAGTGCAGATTATCCCGCCGCCGCCGCGGGAAGATGAGCTGAGCTACGAAGTGTAATCCCCGCAGTCGGCAGATACTCCCCGGTGGCGCTGCGCTTACCGGGGTTACAGAGAGAGTCCGCTCAGGTAGCCCGGATAAGGCGTTCGCGCCGCTATACGGGAAAACCACCGTCCTGCATCTGTCTGCTTCCCCGGTGGCGCTGCGCATACCGGGGCTACAGGGAGAGTCCGCTCGGGTAGCCCGGATAAGGCATTCGCGCCGCTATACGGGAAAACCACCGTGATAACCTTTCAACCTGCATCTGTCTGCTTCCCCGGTGGCGCTGCGCTTAGCGGGGCTACAGAGGGAGTGCGATCAGGTCACCCGGATAAGGCGTTCGCGCCGCTATCCGGGAAAACCACCGTGATAACCTTTCAACCTGCATCTGTCTGCTTGCCCCCGGTGGCGCTGCGCTTACCGGGGCTACGGAGGGAGTGCGATCAGGTCGCCCGGATAAGGCGTTTGCGCCGCTATCCGGGCCGGTAAAATCGCTCCGCCGGTCAATCCTGGTTAGTGTTTCTCAAGCAGCTTCTTCACTTCTTTCCCGTCCTGGGTGTTTTTATTACGCTCAATCCAGTCATTAAGCCGCTGTTTAGCTTCATCCTGCAGCTGTTTACGCAGCACCTGGTCGACCTGCAGGCTATAGCTCAGCGCCTGCCATTTTCCGTAGATACGCAGCGGAATCGCGGTCTGTTTGAGCTTGTCGATAAGCTTGCTTTCGCCTTTCCAGCCGCCCAGCACGCGCACGTTAAAGCGCATATCGCACTCTTCTTTCAGCAAATTCAGGTCGCCCTGCCCGGTCAGCGCCATCATCTCTGATTGCCCCTGCAGGCTTTGCAACGTGACCTGTCCCTGCGCCAGCTGCAGCTCGCTGCTCATGGAGTCGAGGCGGGTCGCGTTGTCGTAATTTTCCTGCGCCTGCACATTGGTGCTGCGCTCAACGGCCTGCTGCACGAGCTGCTGGAAGTTAAGCCCTTCGGTGCGGGTATTCGCCATCTGTATCTGCGCATCCCCTTGCCAGCGACGACGGAAATCGTCGGCATCAATTTTTTCGCCGGAGAAATCCCCGGTTAACGAGAGCTTACCGGTCAGATTGAGCGAATAGTTAAATGCTTTCAGGATGGTGGCAATCTCAACGTTATCCAGTTTGGGCTGGAAAGAGGCTTGCGATGTCTCTCCCCGCGCGTCAAGGGTGCCGGGCAACGATATCAGGCCGCCATCCAGTTCGCCCTGAAGCTGGTTGATGGTCAGCAGTCCGAGCTGGTTACTGATGTCGCTTTTCACCTGAGTAAAGGTCATCCCACGCCACTGAAGCTGGTCGGCCGTCAGCGCCATATGGGCGGTAAATCCGCGCAGGCTGTTGTAATCTTCCTGAATATCGCTGTCGGCAATCACCGGGCGCAGCTGCCTCGGCTGGCTTTGTCCCTGCTGGCTGGCGCCAGAATCCGTTGCCGGAGAACCGTGCGTCAGCAGAGTGTCGAGGTCAAGAGTCGTGGCATGAAGATTGAGGTTCCAGTCGGCCCGGTCACCTAAAATCACGCTGGCGCTGCCGGCAATCGTGCTGCCGTTCGCCGTCAGATTGAGGTTATCAAAGCTCAGCTTTTTCTCGTCCTCCTGCCAGTTCGCCTGCATACTGCCCTGCCCGCTCACGCCGTCAGCCGGCAGCTCGGCGCCGCGCAGCTGCCAGTCGAGCCGGGAGATGTCAGCCTTCAGAGAGTGTGGATAGTCACCGCCCTGAACCTCGGCGGTGAAAGAGAGCGCGAGATCGCGCTGGTCGCGGTTGATTCGCCCGGCAAAGTCGAGCGTCGCGTGATGATGTTCATCTTGATCCATCTGCAGGCGAATATCGCGCACGGTCACCTGTTCGCCATCTTCATGCTGGAAAAAGAGGACGCTGTCCACCACCTGCAGCTGCCGCACGTCGTAGGACCAGCCGCTGTCTTCCGCCACCAGCGGCAGCGAATTGTCGTGAGGAACCACCGGCGCATCCTGGCCGCGTACGGCTTCGGTCTTCGGCGTCAGCTGAATGACCGCTCCCTTAAGCATCACCTGTTTGACCTGCAGCTGATGAGAAATCAGCGGCATAAGGGCGACATCAAGACGCATATTGTCCGCGCGCACCACCGGTTCAGCCGCCCCCGGTGCCGTCAGCGTCATGCGGCCGGAAAGAATACTCAGCTGCGGCCAGACATGCCAGCGTAGCGGGCCATCGAGTTCGAGCTGATAACCGCTACGTTCCGCCACCTTATGCACCATATAGGCGCGAAAATCGTTGGGATTGACCAGCAATACCAACGCGGTCAGCCCGGCGACAACCACCGCCAGCAAGATCATCAGCGTCGTCAGAATTCGTCTCATGGCACCCTCAGTACACCGCTTACGTTATCAATCCTTGTCGATTCGACTCGCCACCGCGCCCTGCTGGTCGCGATATTTGGCGTCTTCACGGCGGTTATAGGGCCGTGCCGCAGGGCCTGACAGCGGTTCAAAGCTCAGTGCGCCGATCGGCATCCCCGGACGCAGCGCCAGCGGCAGCTTGCCGGAGTTGAAGAACTCGAGCACGATGCAGCCAGACCAGCCGGGATCGATACGGTGAGCGGTGACGTGCACCATCAGCCCCAGACGCGCCAGAGAGGAGCGTCCGTCCAGCCAGCCGACCAGATCGGCCGGTAGCGTCACCGACTCATAGGTCACCGCCAGCGCCAGCTCTCCCGGATGCAGATAGAAGGCTTCGCCTTCCGGCAGCACGATCTCTTCGCTCATCACCCGATCCAGCGCCGCGGTCACTTCTGCTTTTGGCCCGCTCAGATCGATAAAGGGCGCCGTGTGGCCGCGAAACGTGCGGAATTTATTCCCCAGCCGAACGTCGACGGTCGCGCCGTTAATACGTTCAATGGGCGGGCGCGGGCTGATAGATAGCCGCCCCTCATCCAACCAGGCTTCTATATCTCGGTCGCACAGACGCATGAGCTCTCTCCTTTATGGCATCGCGCCCCTACACCTTCCGGGGCTAAGGGCAATTTGGGTTCTCTTTGCACGTTACACAATTCGTCTGTGTTATTCAAAGAACTGACTGATTTTTGCCTTCAGAATATCAATCGCGATGCGGTTTTTACCACCGCGCGGCACAATAATGTCGGCATACTGCTTGGAAGGGTCAATAAACTGCAGGAACATCGGACGAACCGTTTTCTGATATTGCGCCATCACCGAGTCCATCGAGCGCCCGCGTTCATTCACATCGCGCTTGATGCGGCGCATCAGGCAGATATCCAGCGGCGTATCAACGAAGATAGAGAAGCTCAGCTCATTGCGCAGGCGAACATCCGTCAGCAATAAAATTCCTTCGAGGATGATCACTTTTTTCGGTTCGATGTGGATCGTTTCCGGCATACGCGTATGTTCAACGTAGCTGTAAACCGGTAATTCAATCGGCTGGCCGCTTTTCAACATCTGCAAATGTTGAAACAGTAAACTGTGATCCATCGAGCTGGGATGGTCATAGTTCGTTTTAACACGCTCTTCCATCGACAAATGACTTTGATCTTTGTAGTAGCTGTCTTCCGGAATAACGCCAATATGTTCATCACCAACCTGTTCGCGCAATTCGCGATACAGCGTGCTGGCGATAAGACTTTTTCCCGAAGCCGATGCGCCGGCGATACCTATAATGACGCACTGATGAGACGTATCAGTCATAACTTTTTTGCGACCTGATTAACCTGGATGTATATACACATAACCCTTCGAGCTGCCGCCGCGTGACTCGGCTTGCAGCCTCGCCCCTGTGGGGTTTGTTCAAAACGCTAACGAGTTTTGAGGCGCATCTCGAATAATTTCATGTATTGGAAGGGTGACGTTTGACCGTCAAACGCGGCAATTATAGGGATTTCAGCGCGTCGATACCAGTGATATGCGCCCTGCATGGCTATTCCTCCGTCGGCGCCCATCCTTCGCTATACCAGATATGCAATAACGCATAGGAACGCCACGGCTGCCAGCGGCTGGCGTAACGGGCAATACGCGCCGGGGTCATGCCGCTAAACCGCTGCTTAATCAGGTAATCATCCGGCAGAAAAATGTCCTTCGCCTGCCAGCCGCGCAGGGCAAAATAGCTGGCGGTCCAGCGGCCGATACCGGGCAGCGTTTGCAGCTGTTTCATCCCGGCCTCAATGTCGTCCGGCGCCGTCAGCGGCAGCTGACCGTCAATCACCGCCTGCGCCAGATGGATCAGGGCCTCGGCGCGCCGCAGCGACATCCCCAGAGCTTTAAGCGCTAATGGATCCGCGCGCGCCAGGGTTTGTGGTTCAGGAAAGAGCCGGTATTCCGGCGCCTCCGCCAACTGTTCCCCGTAAGCCGCCGCCACTTTTGCCGTCAGCTTCGCCGCCATCGCCACGCTGACCAGCTGCCCCAGCACCGCGCGTACCCCTTGTTCAAAGGCATCAAGCGATCCCGGTAGCCGCAGCCCAGGACGCGCGCTGGCCAGCGTGCCCAGCGTCTGGGCCACCCGATGCGGGTCGCAGGCTAAATCAAACAAGCGCGCAACCCGATCGTGGCACGCATCGGCCACCGGCAGCAGGCCGGCAGATAAGGTCACGCGTAATCCCTGCGCCGCCATATCGGGCTCAACCGCGATCAGGCCACGATGGCCCGCCAGGGAAAAGCTGCGGGTGTAACGCCCCTCGCTGAACGTTTCAATACCCGCCACCGCACGGGCGCATAGAAAACCGAATATCCATTGCGGGTCGTAGGGGGGGTGCCAGGGTAACAGCGTCATCATTTCTCCTTCTTTAATTGCCTCAATGATAGACGCTCCACGTCCGACATACCTTGCTTTTAAATTCCAGTTGTCGCCGTGGCGGCAATCCGCTAAAGTCGCCCCCCTTCTTCACTGGCATGGGGATTTTTCAGGTCATGTTTATTGGTTTTGACTACGGAACCGCCAACTGTTCGGTTGCCGTAATGCGCGATAATCTTCCGCAATTGTTAACGCTGGAAAACGGCAGCAAGCTGCTGCCGTCAATGCTGTCGGCGCCAACCCGCGAAGCGGTCAGCGAATGGCTCTATCGCCATCATGACGTGCCGACCAACGGCGCTGAAAACCAGGCGCTGCTGCGTCGCGCCATCAACTATAACCGCGATGAAGACATCGATGTCCTCGGCAACAGCGTCCAGTTTGGTCTGGCCTCGCTGCATCAATATGTCGACGATCCGGAAGAAGTGTACTTCGTTAAATCCCCGAAATCGTTCCTCGGCGCCAGCGGCCTGAAGCCGCAGCAGGTTGCGCTGTTTGAAGATCTGGTGTGCGCCATGATGCTGCATATTAAACAGCAGGCGCAGACGCAGCTTCCGGAAACCATTGATCAGGCGGTAATTGGCCGGCCGATCAACTTTCAGGGTCTGGGTGGCGATGACGCCAATGCCCAGGCGCAGGGGATCCTCGAGCGCGCGGCGAAGCGCGCCGGTTTCCGCGACGTCGTTTTCCAGTTTGAACCGGTTGCCGCCGGGCTGGATTTCGAAGCGACGCTCAACGAAGAAAAACGGGTGCTGGTCGTCGATATCGGCGGCGGCACCACCGACTGTTCGCTGCTGCTGATGGGGCCGCAGTGGCGGCAGAAAGCCGATCGCCAGCAAAGTTTACTCGGCCACAGCGGCTGCCGCGTCGGCGGGAACGATCTCGACATCGCTCTGGCCTTTAAATGCCTGATGCCGCTGCTGGGGATGGGTGGCGAAACTGAAAAAGGGATCGCCTTACCGGTACTGCCGTGGTGGAACGCCGTCGCGATCAACGATGTGCCGGCGCAAACCGATTTCTACAGCAGCGCCAACGGTCGCTTGCTCAATGATTTACTGCGTGATGCCCGCGACGCCGATAAAGTCGCGCTGCTGCTGAAAGTCTGGCGCCAGCGTCTGAGCTATCGCCTGGTACGCAGTGCGGAGGAGAGTAAAATCGCCCTCTCCGCGCAGGAGCAGGTGACCGCCGGACTACCGTTTATCGGCAATGAACTGGCCACGGCTATCAGCCAACAGGGGCTGGAAGCTGCGTTGAATCAGCCGCTGACGCGTATTATGGAACAGGTTCAGCTGGCGCTCGACAACAGCCGCGAAACGCCGGATGTGATCTACCTGACCGGGGGGAGCGCCCGCTCACCGCTGATTAAGAAAGCGCTGGCAGCCCACCTGCCGGGTATACCGATCGCCGGCGGAGATGATTTTGGCTCCGTTACCGCCGGTCTGGCCCGCTGGGCGCAGGTCGTTTTCGCTTAACGTTCACGGGGCAGTCCTGCCCCGTTTTCTCCTGCTGCCCCCCCTCCCGGAACGCCACTGCCCAAAATCGCGCCATGGCATAAATCAGCTTCCCTCGAATGGACTCTCGCCAGGCGAACATGCACTCCCCCGGTTTTATCATCGTCCTGGTTTCCCCGGCAGTAGCGTTTTATATCGCCGCATGGCCAAAGCGACATCATGTTACGCCGTTTTGAGCTCGTCATGCCGGATACCATCACGACGCATGCCTTGTCTGACGCGGCGTAGAGGACAGGTCTGGCCAGTATGACCTGTTACAAATAACGCTGGTACAATCTCCCCGCCCCCTGCAGAATGCTGTGCCGTCTGAAACTTCGCATTTATTTCCCGACATCCGGGGGGACCGCCTGTGCATGTCGCAGACATGATTGATTATTCCTGTCACCATTATTCATCCATGCCGCAGGGGGAGATTTGAATCATCTACGCGCCGTTCCTGGCTTCGCCGCTTCGCTCGCCTGGAGCTACAGAGTGCTCTTTTGGATCGGCTTTGGCATTGCGACCAGCCTGATGTTTTCTCCCCCCGCCGCGGCGCAAAGTCGTCAGGTTGGCATTGATATTCCCGTGCAGTGGGTTGCCGACATTGACGGTTCGATGACGCTGGAGACATTTCTCGCCCTGCCGGAGAGTGCGCTCACTACGGGGCAGCGCATCCCGTCATTTGGTTACTCAGCAAAAACGTACTGGTTTAAGAGCCACCTGCCGGCGGCCGATTTTGACGGTGAACCTCGCTGGCTGCAGCTCGGCCCCTCCTTTATCGATCACCTCAGCGTTTTCTACCGCCCTGCCGGCAGCAATCTCCCGTGGACGCATAAAGAGTTTGGCGACCATGCCTCGACCCGCGATAGCGACCTGGACTACCGCGAAAGCGTACTGATTTTAGCGCCGCCCCCTGACGACGCGGGATACGATATGGTCTTTCGCCTGCGCAGCAGCAGTACCCTGATCCTGCTGGCGACGCTCTCTTCCCCCCAGGAGTTTGTCCGCACCGCAACCCGGGATACCGCATTCTGGAGCTTTTATTTTGGCCTGGCGGCGATTGCCAGCGGAATTGCCCTGTGGCTTGCCTTATTGTTACGTCGCCGCCTGCTGTGGGGAATTTGCCTGTTTTCCCTCAACTATCCGCTGGTGGCGGCGCTACACGGCTACCCGGAGTGGTTTTTTGGCGATGCCGCTCTCCCCGTGCAGGATGCGATGATCAGCTACCTGTCATTGCTCAGCTACGCCACTGCGCTGTGGTTGCATAGCGAGGTTTTTGATCTTAAAAACAATATGCCGCGCTTGCACCGGCTGCTGCTCGTTGCTATTGGCGTCAATATTGTGCTTCTCGCCAGCGTTCCCCTCGGCTTTTACGGGCAGGCCATGCAGATCGAGGCGGCGATGTTCTTTATTGCCGCTCCGATTCTGCTGATCACCTCATGGCTGCTCTGGCGACGCAAAGCCATTGATTTGAATACGCTGCTGTTGGGACTGCTTCCGCCGGTCTACGTGGCCTCCGCCGCGCTGGTGCTGCTCTCCATTCACGGGGTGATCCCTTTTCATAACACTATCTATTCCGCCTGGCAGTACGCGCTGATTGTTCATATTGTCACCGTCCTCATCATTGCGGTCCGGCGAGTACGGGCCGAAAATCGCAGGCTGGTGCAAAAACAACAGCTGACGCGAGAACTGCAGATCGAACGCGAGGCAAGCTTTCATCAACGTCAGTTTATGGGGATGGTGGCGCACGAATTCAGAACGCCGCTCTCGGTTATTCAGGCCGCGCTGGAGAACCTGCGCTTATGTTCTCCGGATCCGGCGCAACGGCCGCGCCTGGACCGCATGCAGCGCGCCACCACACGTCTGGTCCAGTTAACCGATAACTGTCTGGCCGATGCCCGGCTCTCATCCAGCGCGCTGCATGTCGATAAACAAAATGCCGACCTGCTAGCGATCATTCGCATGGCGGCAACAGTGGTTGAACTCTCGTCAAATCATTATCTGACGATCACGCTGGCCGGGCACAGCGTCGACGCCACGACCCGCTCGCCTCCACTCTTTGCCGATAGCGCACTGCTGTGCATTGCGCTGGCCAACCTCCTGGACAATGCGGTGAAGTACACGCCGTCCGGCGAGATTGCAATTGCGATTCGCCCAAAGGCAAACTGCTGCGAGATTGGGATTCGTGACCAGGGGCCCGGTATTGCCGCTGATCATGTCGACCAGATCTTTGAGCGTTACCGGCGCGGCGCAGTCCGCACCGCGACGCCCGCCGGCACCGGTCTTGGGCTGTATGTCGCCCGGCAAATCATACAAGCTCACGGCGGTGAGCTTTGGCTGGCAATTAACGGTCCGACGGGATGCGAATTTGCGCTCACGCTGCCCCAGGATGACCTACCACAGCAGAAGGGTAAATCATGACATTACGCGTGGCCATCATTGAAGATAGCGCCGATCTCCTCGATGAACTGCTGGCCTTCCTGCGCTTTCGCGGCTTCGACGCATGGGGGGTGCACAGCGCGGAAGCCTTCTGGCGGCAGCTGCATCGCGACCCGGTGGATATTGTACTGGTTGATATTGGCTTACCTGGCGAAGACGGCTTCAGCGTTCTGGATTATCTGCATGAGATTGGCGAGTACGGGCTGATTGTGATGACGGCCAGGGGGCATGAGCAGGATAAACTGCAGGCGTTCAATCTTGGCGCAGATTTCTATCTCATCAAGCCGGTCAATTTTTCCGTGCTGGCGGAGACCATCCATGCGCTGGGCGCCCGGCTGATGCAGCAAAACCCCCGCTCCCCGGCCGCGCCCCCCGTAGCCGAGAAATTAGCCTCTTCATCCTGGATTCTGCAGCCGGAAAGTCTGGTGGCGCCGTCCGGTACCGCGCTGCCGCTGACGCAGCAGGAGTACCGGCTGATGGCGCGCTTAATGCGCAATCCAAGTGAAGTCTGTCGCAAAGTGGATCTGCACGCGCATCTTTTCCCCGATGAAGTTGAGGCGGAGCTACACCGCATTGACGTCGTGATCAGCCGACTGCGCAACAAAGCGCGGCTGCACGGCATGACGTTGCCCATCCGGGCAATTTTTGGCAAAGGCCTGGCGTTTATTCCCTGAGGTTTCTCATCGCCGCCGTGCAAGCGACCTGATGCGCTCTCCACCCGTTTTATTATCCATAAGTTATTCATTTATCTGTTGTTGTTAATTTTTCTTATTTTTTGAGAGAAATGAGAGAAATGAGACTGACAGAGAATTAAGAATTTTCTTACATTGACCTCATGCCGCAAATGTCGTGACCGAAATCAGCCATGCTGCGGGAGGGGAACGCGCCCCCCTTTCGCTCTAGCCAACCTGCGGACAGACCGGGTTTCACTCTGCCAGGGTTGCGTTCAAGGCGGCGACGTTACGCGAATATTCTATGCGGCAGACGCCGCGACGGTAGCAGCTTCACGCTGAATAACAGAATAATAATATTCGCATGCGCACTGTTGCGTATTTATCACAGCATAAAACTCAGTTAAGGATTATTCATTATGGCCTTACAAACGTGGCTGGCCTTATTGCTATGCCTGTTTTTCTTCGCGGTCTCCGTTTACAGCCTTATTTCTTATATAAAAGACAGGAGAAAAGAGCGTATTCCCTTTGCAGACAGAAAAATGCGCAGAAAATAATCCTGGCAGGCGCCTGCTACTGCCATCGTAGTTATGAAAGGTCATGCTTCCGTTCATAAATACGATATTCCCGAGACACGGCAATTGCCGTAAACGCCCGTAAGGTTGCTCGCAGCATGGCATGATGTCAGTGCCGCAGGATAGTCACGTCATGAGAAAAATAAGTATCGCGATTATCAGCCGCAACACCTTCCTTAGGGCGTCGCTAATGGCAATTATCCACGATCTCACCCGGGTCAGCGACGCCCTGAAGATTGAGTTCAGCGGCCACTCAAGCGAGTTGTCCGCTCAGGACATCATCATCGCTGAGATTCTCCCGGGTGAGATTCACCTGTGTAACACCAGCATTAAAAACCGTAAGAAAAACAGTTCGGTGATCATTTTGCATCGCTATGATGAGCTGCCGGAAAAGACGCGGATCGTCAACTGTCTGAAAGATGTCACCTTCGTTCCCGTCAGAACGGTCAATGTTGACAGCCTGCGCGAGATTATTGGCCGGGCGCTATCGAAGAGTGAACAGCCGGAGTCAAAACGGGCGCTCGACTCAGCATCCATATGCGCCAACTGCCCGCACAAAAGCCTGTCGCCTTCGCAGGTCGTCGTTGCCCATGGCCTGATGAATGGCTTTGATATTGGTAAAATCTCTGCACTTCATCAGCTCAGCCCGAAGACCGTGATTTATCATAAAAATCAGATCATGGAAAAATACGGACTGAATAATCATTATGACTTCTTTCAGTTCATTAGCGTGTTAAAAGAACGCGGATAAGATCAATCAGCGCGACTGAACACACCATTGAAACAGGGAAAATTAGGAATCCAACGGGTTGCTCAGGTTATCCATTCTGAAAAGAAGCGTGCCAGCGGGAAATAACTTCTCATCCACCGTAGCTAACCGATAAAATTATTCGCCACCCGGGTATAAAGATACTGCCGCGTATTTTTGTACCATGAAAATAATAGGTTAATCGGGGTGAGTTCGTTTCGTCACATTGCCCCTTGCGTGCCTGTTGGGGGCCTCTTTTTCCACAACACTTTCCACAACATACGGGAAATACGCCCTCCGCGAAGAGGGCGTTGAGCTATTAGGCCTGTACCTGCTGAGGTTCCACTTCCGGTTCCTCTTCCTGCAGCAGCCCCTCGTTTTTCGACAGCATCGCCGTGGCAATCCCATTGCCCAGCACATTGATCGCCGAACGGCCCATATCAAGGAAATGGTCGATGCCCATCAACAGCAGAATCCCGGCAACGGGGATATTGAAACTCGGGATCGTGGCGGCCAGTACCACCAGCGCAGAACGCGGGACCCCGGCAATCCCTTTTGATGCCAGCATCAAGGTCAGCATCATGACGGTAATTTCGCTAAAACTCAGCTGGATGTTATAAGCCTGGGCAATAAACATCGAGGCAAACGAGCAGTAGACCATCGACCCCACCAGGTTAAAGGAGTAGCCAATCGGCAGCACGAAGGAGACGATGTTGCGCGAGCAGCCAAAACTGACCAACCGCTCCAGGGTCTTCGGATACGCCGCCTCAGAGCTGCTGGTGGTAAACGCCACCAGCACCGGATCTTTGAGCATGTTGAGCAGGCGGAAGACCTCTTTTTTCAGCACCATATAGCCTACCGCCAGCAGCACCGCGCTGGTGAGCAGCACCGCAATGTAGTAGCCGCCGATAAAGGAGGCATAGTTAAGCAAAATGCCCATCCCCTGCGAGGCGATAACCGATGAAATCGCGGCAAAAATAGCCAACGGAGCCACGTACATCACATATCCGGTGACCTTCAGCATGATATGAGAGACGACGTTCAGCGCGGCGACCAGCGGCGCGTTGAATTTCTCCCCCAACGAGGCCCCGGCGATGCCAAAGAACATCGAGAACACCACGATTTGCAGAATTTCGTTGTTCGCCATCGCCTCGGTAATACTGGTCGGGATGGTATGAGACAGGAATCCTTTTAAGCTCATTCCGCTGACCGCAAGGCCGGTATCCACCGACTCTTTTGGAATCGCCAGGTTTAAGCCTGCGCCGGGATGTTCAAGAGTCACAATCACCAGCCCGACCAGAATAGAGAGGATTGACGAGGTGATGAACCACACCATCGCCTTGCCGCCCACTCGCCCGATAGTCGCGGTTTCTCCCAGACGCATAATGCCCACCGTCAGCGTACTGAAGACTAATGGCGCAATGACCATCTTAATCAGCCGCAAGAACATGTCGGTAAAGAGCGTAATATTTTCTGCCCATGACGTAATTGTGCCCGGAGAGGCATACGCATGAATCACCGCGCCGGAGAGGATCCCCAACAGCATGAAAATAACGATAAACAGCGTGAGTTTGTTTGCACTTGCCACAACAATGAACCCCTGATTTATTTAATGTATTGATTTTAATGCACATATGTTTTTTTTATCCGTATGCATTAAACATTCACCACATAAATTGAATAAAAGACGCAAGGGTTACAACTCTTTTTTAGTTATTTATCTCTGCAGTTGATAAAACTCTTGATGCATATCAATCCTCACCCGCTCCGCGGCGGCCGCGCATTCGGGCGCCCGACGGCTGAGGTCCCCCGGCCGCACGTATTACATCGCCAGCCCGCCGCCGCCGGCATAAGGCTGCTTGCCGACTATTTTCATCACCTCGGCGCCAAAGGTGACAAATGGCGCCCGACGGCTGGCGTAAATTAACCCGCCGGCCTGCGGACGGACCGATTGAATCATATCGGTGAGAGGATCGATAATCTCGGCGACCACCTCATCGGCGCTGACCCACTCGCCGGGCTGTTTCAACAGTACGAGGATCCCGCTGGCTGGCGCGGTGACGATCTCTCCCCCGGCAAACGGCAGCATCAGCGTCTCCTGCTGCGGGACAGACGGGCATGCGCCCGCCAGCACGCCGCGGTATTGCAGATAACGGTACAGACGTTCGGCATCCTCGCGGGCCAGCGCGTGATTCACATCCTGCTGACCGCGCAGCTCCACGGTCACCGCCATACAGCCAGGCTGGCCCTGCTGCCATTGCGGAAAGCGCGCTGCCAGGCGATGCCAGGGCAGTCCGCAGGCCTCATCAAACGAGTTACCGCCGCTCTCTTGCGCCAGCAGTACCGTTCCAATACCTAAAAAGGCGGCCATCACACCGGCCTCCGCCTGCCAGGCCGGATCGGCATACAGGTGCAAAATGGCCCGATCGTCGCAGTGCAGATCCAGCACCACGTCGGCATCACAGGCCAGAGTCAGCAGATGGTGACGTAGCGCCTGAACTTCGCTGCGCAGCGGTTCGGCGGTCAGCGCCTCGCGCATCGCCCCGCGGACCTGCTGCAGGTACGCTTCACGGGTCAGCGGTACATCGGCGCAGAGATACTGCTGTGCAAGGTGGGCCAGATCGGGAAAATCGCGATTGAAGTTGCGACCGCTCGTCAGGTCAAATCGCCCGATACCGCCGTTGAGCACGACCTGAGCCAGGCCCGGCGGGTTAGCCACCGGGACGAGAATAATTTCACCGCGCAGCTCGGCGCGCCGTTCCGCCTGGTTGAGTAATCTTTTAAGATAATGCAGCACCAGCATGCCCGGGATTTCATCGGCGTGCAGTCCCGCCTGCAGATAAATTTTCTCTCCGCGGCCGGGTTCGCCAAAGTGAAAATGGGTTAATTGCCGCTGCCCACTCAACGCATGTTCGGGTAAGGTATAGTGTTTAATTTTCATTGGACATCCTATCTGTGGAAAAGAAAGCCCGGCTTGACCGTATCGATCATAAGATCCTTGAAATCCTGCGCCGGGATGGCCGCATTTCTTATCAAAAGCTCTCGGAGCAGGTAAACCTCACCGCCCGTCCCTGCCTGGAACGCGTACGTGGCCTTGAGCGTGACGGCATTATCCGTGGCTACAGCGCGGTGATTGAACTCCCCGAGCCGGAGCATGCTTTCGTGGTGCAGGCGCAAATTGCGCTGGCCGACCACGGCCGCTCACAGCCGGTATTTGAACAGGAGATGCGCCAGACGCCGGAGGTGCTCGACTGCTGGCTGGTCAGCGGCAGCTTTGACTTTCTGGTGCGTATCGGCTGTCGCAGCATGGCGCACTACTGCCAGCTGGCCGACAGCTGGCTGACCAGCAAAAAATTTCGCGTCGATAAAATCGTCACCCTGACGGAACTGCAGTCCATCAAACGCTCCTGATCAGGGGCGCTTGATAAACGCCAGCCAGCGTCGTTCCGCCCGCGAAAAGACGAAAATCAGCAAAAAGGTGCACACTAAATAGAGCGCGGCGGCCATCAGGAACGGGATAAACGGCGAGTAGGTAATGGCGTAGAAGGCGCGCGCCACGCCGGTGATATCCAGCAACGTCACGGTACTGGCCAGCGAAGTGGCGTGGAGTAAAAATACCATCTCATTGTTCAGCGCCGGGATCCCCCGCCGCAGCGTAGCGGGCAGGACCAGTCGGCGAATAATCTGCCACTTAGTCATGCCATAGGCTTCCCCGGCCACCCACTCCTGGCGCGGAAACGTCGCCATCATCCCCGCCAGCAATTCCGCGACGTACGCCGCGGTATTCAGCACCAGCGCCAGCGTGGCGCAGAAGGTTGCGTCGCGGAACAGCAGCCAGAACGGTCGATCGTTTTGCCAGCCCAGTTGGACGATGTCGAACTGAGACAGCCCGTAATAGATCAGCATCAGCTGCAGATAAAGCGGGGTGCTGCGGAAAAACCAGGTGAAGCCGCGGACGGGCCAGGCCAGCAGACGCGGACCGTAGGCCTGGCTAATCGCCAACAGCACCGCCAGCGCCATTCCGGGCACCAGGGAGAGCAAAAACAGCTCCGCCGTCATCGCCAGCCCGCTCGTGGAACCGTTGCCGTCACTCCACAGATAGCCCGGTACTGCCTCGATAAAGGTCTGCAGATTCATTGTGTCGCCCCCGCCGTTGACGAACGCAGCGCGTAGCGCTTCGCCAGGAGGCTAAACAGCCAGCTGGACAAGGCGGTGATGACCATATAAATCAGCGAGACCAGGAAGTAGAACAAAAAAGGTTTCTGCGTGGCGCGCCCGGCCTGTTCCGCCAGCCACACCATATCTTCTAAACCGAGAATGGAGACCAGCGCCGACGCTTTCATCAGCCCCAGCCAGTTATTATTGATGCCCGGAATGGCAAAGCTCAGCATCTGCGGCAGCATAATACGCCGGAAGACCAGCCACGGCCGCATACCGTAGGCTTCAGCCGCCTCAGTTTGTCCGCGATCGACGGTGAGAAACGCGCCGCGAAACGTCTCGGTGTAATAGGCGCCAAAAACGAAGCCAATCGCCAGCACGCCGGAAATAAAGGTATTAAAGCGCACCGGCCCAAGTCCCACCAGCGACAGCAGCGCGTTGACCAGCATCTCGCCGCCAAAAAACAGCAGCAGCATAATCACCAGCTCCGGGATGCCGCGCACCAGCGTGGTATAGCCGGTGGAAAACCAACGCAGCCAGCGCGGTCCGAACAGCTTAATCAGCGCATTCACCAACCCCAACAGCAGCGCCACCAGCAGTGAGACCAGCATCACGCACAACGACACCCCCGCGCCGCGTAACAGTAGCGGTAAATAATCTGCAACCATATTCTGTCTTCCACCCGTTGCGTAAAGGGGCGCCGGTCGCCGACCGCGCCCTCCCCTTTACGGCTTAATTGCCGTAGATATCGAAGCTAAAGTACTTTTTCTCAATCGCGGCGTAGGTGCCGTCGGCGCGGATTTGCTTGATGGCCCCGTTGAGGGCGTCGCGCAATGCCGGATTGTCTTTATTGACCGCAATGCCGACATCAGACGAGATGCTGCCGTCGCTGATGACCGGGCCGGCGAAGGCGAATTTTTGCCCGCGCGGCGTGTCGACAAAGCTGGTCGCCGCCTGGATATTGTCCTGTAAGGAGGCATCGATACGCCCGGAGAGCAGATCCAGATAGACGTTGTCCTGGTTGGCGTAACCCACGATCTTCACGCCGTGACTGGCCCAGTGGGTTCTGGCGTAGGCTTCATGCGTTGAGCCGGTTTGTACGCCGACGGTCTTGCCCTTAAGACTGGCGGCCTCCGGCAGCAGCGGACTCCCCTTGCGCGCCACCAGCTGCGCCGCGCTGCGATAGTAGCGGTCGGTGAAATCCACTTCCTTCTTACGTTCATCGGTAATATTCAGCGAAGCAATGATTGCATCAAATTTATGCGCATTCAGCGCGGCGATCATGCTCTCAAACGGCTGCTTCACGAAGACGCACTTCGCTTTCAGCTGCGTACAGAGCGCATTGGCAATATCGATATCAAAGCCGGTGATCTCGCCGCTGGGCGCCAATACGTCAAAGGGCGGATAGCCACCATCAACGCCAAAGCTGATGGTGTCAAACTGCTGGGCGGCCAGCGGCGCGCTCAGCGCCATACAGGCCAGTAAAGCGGCAATACGTGTTTTCATATTCTGTTACCCCTGATGTCAACGACGTGGCTAAAAACGCAGTGAAAGGCAGGTCAGGCCGCCATCCATTTTCTTAAATTCGCTGGTGTCGAGTTGCACAACCGGCATCCCCAGCTTGCTGATTTCGCCCAGGGTATAGGGGTACCCCTGAGGCGTAATTAATGTGTCGTTGATCCAGAGCGTATTCCCGGCGTACGACTCCTCTTGCGGGATCACAATGGTATTGAACCCGCTAAACGCCGGGTGATTGACGTACCCTTCCGTCAGCAGCAGCGTATTGCGTCCGACATAGTTGACGATGGACTTCAGGTGCAGCCCGGCACTCACTTCAATGGATGTCACCTGATAGCCATGCGGTTCAACGGCGGCGGCAAACTCGCGGATCCCCTGCTCATCCGTACGCGCCGTCTGGCCAACAAAGAACTGCTTACCAACCAGCAGCACGTCGCCGCCATCCATATGACCCCGCTCGCTCATGTGCACCAGTGAACGAAAACCGGCCAGCACCGGCGCTATCGAGGCCACTTCCCCCTGGCGACTCGGCGCACCGGGATGGGTGATGACCGCCAGTTCCGGCATGACCACGGCGGTATCTTCAACAAAATGGGCATCCGGATAGTCCGCAGCCGCAGGCAATACGGTCACTTTCAGGCCGAGTTGCAGCAAGGTTTCCACATAAGCGAGGAACTGACGTGTGGTGCCGGCAATATCCGGCGCGCCGAGCCGGGCGGTGGTTTGACCGGCGGCACAGGTTGCGGCCGGCAGGCGGGCGATAGCCTGGTTAAAATGCATAGAGAACCCTCAGGTGACTAGTGATCGTTATTGTTCCCGACATGCCGGTAAAGCAACGGGTTTTCTTGATTATCAAACAGATGTTGTCACCAGTCCGGCTGAATAGCCGGCCACAGCGGTCAATTTACGCTGTATATTGCCGGGGAAACGACGCATTCCGCTGTCGGATGACGGGCCCCTGGCAAAGGCTAGAGCGGCGCGTTTGCCGCCGGATGAGAGGGAGTGACGGGCAGGAGTAGCGCGGTGAGTTTTTCGATTGGCATCGACTTGTAAAAATACCATCCCTGAATTAAAGCATTTTCATCGAAGGATTTGACGAACTCAAAATCAATTTTACTTTCTACGCCTTCAAAAACGATTTGCTTATTCAACCTGCAGACGACATCCAGAAGCGAGGTCAAAATGGCTCGTTTATACTCATTCTTAAGTCCGTTAACGAAAAATTTATCCAGTTTTATCTCATCATAAAACACTTCGGTTAACCACTGCAGGTTTGAAGAGCCCGTGCCGAAATCATCGAGGGCGATGCGCAATCCGCGGTTCCTCGCCTGTAAGGAAAAGGCGGCGATTTTTTTATAGTATTCGCCGCTTCTTTCGGTAATCTCAATTTTAATCTGCTGAGGGCGAATCGCATTATGTTGCAAAACCCGCAGGAGGTTATCTAAAAAAAGCGGGTCATTAATTTCATATTTGCCGATATTAATCGCGAGGGTAAACTGCGCGTCGGCGAGCAGAAGCGGTTTCAACTCGCTGGTGGCCTTCTCCATTACCAGCTTAGAGATATCGGGATAAAGATTCAGCTGTTCGGCCATTGAAATAAACAGCTCCGGGGAGATGTGACCATAGAGCGGATCATGCCAGCGAACCAGCGCCTCGACGCCGACCACCCGTTCGTTTTTAGCGCACACCAACGGCTGATATTCCATGTAAAGACGCTGATTCATAATCGCTTTTTTTAAGCGAAACTCCAGCGATCGCCGTTCGCTGAGATAGCTCAGAATAGAATAGAAGATAGCGGCGCCGAGAATAAAAGCCGCGCTCACAATGAGGGCGATCAGGAGCGCAGAGAGTGAGAAAAAGCCCTGTTTTCGTTCCGTCAGATGGCTGCAAATATCATATTTACCGCTGCATAAGCTCACGCTTACCGACGCCCCTGTCCCGACTGCGGATTTCACATCATTAAGAAAAACGTGCTCGCCGTTTAAGCTGGTTAAAGAAAAATTAAAGCCGTGGTGCTGCCGGGAAAATGCGCTAAAAGCAAATGAGGACGTAAAAGAAACAATATTGCCTTGCTGGCTCATATCGAGAACCACTCCGTACGGGAGATAATTTTTAACTCCTTTGTAAATATTATAGCCATTTGGCACGACATATTTTTCGGCGGGAAGCGGCAGCGGTTTATCCAGCATGCCCCAGTTGGCGGTGCAGGCCAGCTTACCGTTCTCCACGATGCCAATGTCTTCCACCCTGGCATACTTCCAGATAACCTCCCGCAAGGCCGCGATCGCCTGCTTGTTACAGCCATCAAGCTGTCGCATCTGCGCGTGATGAATAGAAGAGATGATTTGCGTGGTCACCTCTTCGGCGTGGGCGAGAAGTTCATGGCTCAGCGTATCAAGCTGAGCGCGCTGATTATTTAACATGACAACGTTGGTCAGCAAAACGGAAAAGAGCACGGCAATACCACCGCCCGTCAACAGCCATTTTGTCTTCTGGAAAAATTTCATCGTCGCTGCACAACTCCTGATGGATGCCGGCATTCGCGTTACCAATCCGGACACCCGACGTACCCGTCCCTGCAGTACAGACCTATAATCTTGATAGTAATGGCGTCAGGGCGGTTATACCAGGCTTGAAAAGTCGCCCCGTCCAGCCAGAACCGGGAGCAACCGCGCGGGCCACGGTGAAGACTGGCCAGTTACCCCGCTTTTTTTTAGCCTAACCGGCTCATCGAAAAGCGTTTTATCCAGACATATCTCAACAGTCTTTTCATAATTCCTCCATTTTTGCGGGGCGTTTGGTCACTAAACTAGTATCATTTCGCGAAACGTTTCAGGATGAGATAGCAAATTAATGAAAGGCAGTCATACACTCCGTTGGGGCATCGCGCTGGCGGTCATCGTCATTGCCGGTGCCGGGTACTGGTTCTGGCAGAGTCGTGAAGCGACAAATGCGGCGCCTGCTGCAGCAAATGGCTCACCGCCGCAGGCGCCAGGCGGCGCTCGTCACGGTCGCTTCGGCGCGGCCCTGGCGCCGGTTCAGGCGGCGACGGCCACCAGCGAATCGGTGCCTCGCTATCTCAGCGGCCTCGGTACGGTGACGGCAGCCAATACGGTGACCGTGCGCAGCCGGGTGGATGGCCAGCTGTTAGCTATCCACTTCCAGGAAGGTCAACAGGTCAAAGCGGGCGATCTGCTCGCCGAAATTGACCCCAGCCAGTTTAAAGTCGCGCTGGCGCAGGCCCAGGGCCAGTTGGCGAAAGATAAAGCCACGCTCGCTAACGCCCGACGCGATCTCACCCGCTATCAACAGCTGGTGAAGAGCAATCTTGTTTCCCGCCAGGAGCTGGATACCCAGCAGTCGCTGGTCAGCGAAACGGAAGGCACCATCAAAGCCGACGAGGCCGCCGTGGCCAGCGCCCAACTGCAGCTGAACTGGAGCCGCATCACCGCGCCGATTGACGGCCGCGTTGGCTTAAAACAGGTGGATATCGGCAATCAGATTTCAAGCAGCGATACCACTGGCATCGTGGTGTTAACCCAAACCCACCCGATCGATTTGGTCTTCACGCTGCCGGAAAATGACATCGCCACCGTTGTCCAGGCGCAGAAGGCCGGGAAAACGCTGCAGGTTGAGGCCTGGGACCGCACCAACAAACAAAAAATCAGCGAAGGGTCGCTACTGAGTCTGGATAACCAGATTGACGCCACCACCGGGACCATCAAACTGAAAGCGCGCTTTAACAACCAGGACGACGCCCTGTTCCCGAATCAGTTCGTGAACGCCCGTATGCTGGTAGACACGCAACAGAACGCCATCGTCATCCCGACTGCCGCACTGCAAATGGGCAATGAAGGCCACTTCGTCTGGGTGCTGAACGATGAGAATAAAGTCAGCAAGCACACCGTCACGCCGGGTATTCAGGACAGCCTGAAGGTGGTGATTACCGCCGGGTTGTCGGCAGGTGACCGGGTGGTCACTGACGGTATCGATCGTCTGACCGAAGGGGCGAAAGTGGAAGTGGTGGGCCCGCACAGCGCGCCGGCCGCCGCAGCGGAGAAGGCCACCAACCGTGAATACGGCCACCAGGGAGCGCGCTCCTGATGCAGGTATTACCCCCAGGCAGTACGGGCGGCCCTTCCCGACTGTTTATTCTGCGCCCGGTCGCCACCACGCTGCTGATGGTGGCGATTATGCTGGCCGGGATCATCGGCTATCGATTCCTGCCGGTTTCCGCCCTGCCGGAAGTGGACTATCCGACCATTCAGGTGGTCACCCTCTATCCCGGCGCCAGCCCGGACGTCGTCACCTCGGCGATTACCGCCCCGCTGGAACGCCAGTTTGGCCAGATGTCCGGCCTGAAGCAGATGTCGTCGCAAAGCTCCGGCGGCGCCTCGGTGGTCACGCTCCAGTTCCAGCTGACCCTGCCGCTGGACGTGGCCGAACAGGAGGTCCAGGCCGCGATCAACGCCGCCACCAACCTGCTGCCGTCCGACCTGCCGAACCCGCCGGTGTACAGTAAAGTTAACCCGGCCGATCCGCCAATCATGACCCTCGCGGTCACCTCATCCGCCATTCCGATGACCCAGGTGGAAGATATGGTGGAGACCCGCGTGGCGCAGAAAATTTCCCAGGTCTCCGGCGTCGGGCTGGTAACCCTCGCGGGCGGTCAACGCCCGGCGGTGCGGGTGAAGCTCAATGCCGAGGCGATTGCCGCCCTCGGGCTGACCAGCGAAACCATTCGCACCGCCATCACCAGCGCCAACGTCAACTCGGCGAAAGGCAGCCTTGACGGCCCTTCTCGCGCCGTGACCCTCTCCGCTAACGACCAGATGCAGTCGGCGGAAGATTATCGCCGCCTGATCATCGCCTACCAGAACGGCGCGCCGATTCGTCTCGGCGATGTCGCCACCATTGAGCAAGGGGCGGAAAACAGCTGGCTCGGCGCATGGGCGAACAACCAGCAGGCGATCGTCATGAACGTCCAACGCCAGCCGGGAGCGAACATCATCGCCACCGCCGATAGCGTGCGTCAGATGCTGCCGCAGCTGACGGAAAGTCTGCCGAAATCGGTCAAGGTGCAGGTACTTTCCGACCGCACCACCAACATCCGCGCGTCGGTGAGCGATACTCAGTTTGAGCTGATGCTGGCAATTGCGCTGGTGGTGATGATCATCTACCTGTTCCTGCGCAACGTACCGGCGACCATTATCCCGGGCGTCGCCGTGCCGCTGTCGCTGGTGGGCACTTTCGCGGTGATGGTGTTCCTCGACTTCTCGATCAACAATCTGACGCTGATGGCGCTCACCATCGCCACCGGCTTCGTCGTCGATGACGCCATCGTGGTGATCGAAAACATCTCGCGCTATATCGAAAAGGGCGAAAAGCCGCTCGCCGCCGCGCTAAAGGGCGCCGGAGAAATCGGCTTTACCATCATCTCGTTGACCTTCTCGCTGATTGCGGTACTGATCCCGCTACTGTTTATGGGCGATATCGTTGGCCGGCTGTTCCGCGAGTTCGCCATTACCCTGGCGGTGGCGATATTGATTTCCGCCGTCGTCTCGCTGACGCTGACGCCAATGATGTGCGCGCGCATGCTCAGCCACGAGTCGCTGCGTAAGCAAAACCGCTTCTCGCGGGCCAGCGAGCGCTTCTTCGAGCGGGTCATCGCCGCCTATGGTCGGATGCTCAGCCGGGTGCTGAATCACCCGTGGCTGACCCTGAGCGTGGCCTTAGGCACGCTGGTGCTGTCCATTATGCTGTGGGTCTTCATTCCGAAAGGCTTCTTCCCGATTCAGGACAATGGCATTATTCAGGGGACATTACAGGCTCCGCAGTCCGCTTCGTTTGCGAATATGGCGCAGCGCCAGGAGCAGGTTTCCGCGGCGATCCTCAAAGACCCGGCCGTTGAGAGTCTGACCTCCTACGTCGGAGTGGACGGCACCAACCCGGCGCTGAACAGCGCCCGCCTGCAGATTAACCTCAAACCGCTGGATGAACGCGATGACCGCGTGCAGACCGTGATTAGTCGCCTGCAGAAATCGGTGGACGGGATTCCCGGGGTCGAGCTCTACCTACAGCCGACCCAGGATCTGACTATCGATACCACCGTCAGCCGGACCCAGTATCAGTTCACCTTACAGGCGAACTCGCTGGATGCCCTCAGTAACTGGGTGCCGCAGCTGCTGACGCGTCTCCAGGCGCTTCCGCAGCTCTCCGACGTCAGCAGCGACTGGCAGGATAAGGGCCTCGCCGCCTATATCAAAGTCGATCGCGACAGCGCCAGCCGTCTCGGTATCAGCATGGCCGATGTCGATAATGCGCTGTATAACGCCTTCGGCCAGCGGCTGATCTCGACCATCTACACTCAGGCCAATCAGTATCGCGTGGTGCTGGAGCATGACACCCTGGCGACGCCGGGGCTGGCGGCGCTGGACAACATTCGCCTGACCAGCAGCGGGGGCGGCATCGTGCCGCTGAAATCCATCGCCAGCGTCGAGCAGCGCTTCGCGCCGCTGTCGATTAACCATCTCGATCAGTTCCCGGTAACCACCATTTCGTTCAACGTCCCGGATAACTACTCGCTGGGCGATGCGGTCGACGCCATCCTCGCCGCCGAACAGGCGCTGGATTTGCCGACCGATATCCGCACCCAGTTCCAGGGCAGCACCCTCGCCTTCCAGTCGGCGCTCGGCAACACCGTCTGGCTGGTGGTAGCGGCGGTGGTGGCGATGTATATCGTGCTCGGCGTACTGTATGAAAGCTTTATCCACCCGATTACCATTCTGTCGACCTTACCGACCGCCGGCGTCGGCGCGCTGCTGGCGCTGTGGCTGGCGGGCAGCGAGCTGGACGTTATCGCCATTATCGGGATTATCCTGCTGATTGGTATCGTCAAAAAGAACGCCATCATGATGATTGACTTTGCGCTGGCCGCTGAACGCGAACAGGGCATGCCGCCACGTGAGGCGATTTATCAGGCCTGTCTGCTACGTTTTCGCCCGATTCTGATGACCACGCTCGCCGCTCTGCTCGGCGCGCTGCCGCTGATGCTGAGCACCGGCGTCGGCGCCGAGCTGCGCCGTCCTCTGGGTATCGGGATGGTGGGCGGTCTGTTGTTAAGCCAGGTGCTGACGCTGTTCACCACCCCGGTTATCTATCTGCTCTTCGACCGCCTGTCGCTGTATATCAAGAGCCGCTTCCCACGGCATGAGGAGGAGGCGTAAATGAAGTTTTTCGCCCTCTTCATTTACCGCCCGGTGGCGACGATTCTGATTTCGCTCGCCATCACCCTGTGCGGGGTACTCGGTTTCCGTCTGCTGCCGGTCGCCCCGCTGCCGCAGGTGGATTTCCCGGTGATCATGATCAGCGCCTCGCTACCCGGCGCATCGCCGGAAACCATGGCCTCGTCGGTGGCCACGCCGCTTGAACGCTCGCTCGGCCGGATCGCCGGGGTGTCGGAAATGACCTCCACCAGTTCGCTGGGCAGCACGCGCATTATTATGGAGTTCAATTTCGACCGCGATATCAACGGCGCCGCCCGCGATGTGCAGGCGGCGATCAACGCCGCGCAAAGCCTGCTGCCGAGCGGCATGCCAAGTCGCCCGACCTATCGCAAGGCCAACCCTTCCGATGCGCCGATTATGATCCTCACGCTCACCTCGGATACCTACTCCCAGGGCGAGCTGTACGATTTTGCCTCGACTCAACTGGCGCAAACCATCGCCCAAATTGACGGCGTCGGCGACGTCGACGTGGGCGGCAGCTCGCTGCCCGCGGTGCGCGTCGACCTCAACCCGCAGGCGCTGTTTAACCAGGGCGTGTCGCTGGACGCCGTGCGCACCGCTATCGATAACGCCAACGTCCGCAAGCCGCAGGGGGCGCTGGAGGATCACAGCTCGCGCTGGCAGGTACAAACTAACGATGAGCTCAAAACCGCGGCGGAATACCAGCCGCTGATCGTGCACTACAACAACGGCGCGGCGGTGCGTCTTGGCGACGTCGCACAGATCAGCGATTCGGTGCAGGATGTACGCAACGCCGGGATGACCAACGCGAAGCCGGCCATTTTGCTGATGATCCGCAAGCTGCCGGAAGCCAATATCATCCAGACGGTCGACAGCATTCGCGCCCGCCTGCCGGAGCTGCAAAAAACCATTCCGGCGGCGATCGATCTGCAAATCGCCCAGGACCGTTCGCCGACCATCCGCGCCTCGCTGGAGGAAGTCGAGCAGACGCTGGTGATCTCGGTGGCGCTGGTGATCCTCGTGGTGTTCCTGTTTCTGCGCTCCGGGCGGGCGACGCTGATCCCGGCGGTGGCCGTTCCGGTCTCGCTGATTGGCACCTTTGCGGCGATGTATCTCTGCGATTTCAGCCTCAACAACCTGTCGCTGATGGCCCTGACCATCGCCACCGGTTTCGTGGTCGACGATGCTATCGTGGTGCTGGAGAATATCTCCCGTCATCTTGAGGCCGGAATGAAGCCGCTGCAGGCGGCGCTGCAGGGGAGCCGTGAAGTCGGCTTCACCGTGCTGTCGATGAGTCTCTCGCTGGTGGCGGTCTTTTTACCGCTGCTGCTGATGGGCGGCCTGCCGGGGCGGTTGTTACGCGAATTCGCCGTCACCCTGTCGGTAGCGATCGGCATCTCGCTGGCGGTCTCCCTTACCCTGACGCCGATGATGTGCGGCTGGCTGCTGAAGAGCGGTAAACCTTCTGAACCCACGCGCAACCGCGGTTTCGGCCGCCTGCTGGTCGCCGTGCAGGGCGGCTACGGTAAATCGCTGAAGTGGGTGCTCAAACATAGCCGCATCACCGGTCTGGTGCTGCTGGGGACCATGGCGCTCAGCGTCTGGCTCTATATCTCGATTCCAAAAACCTTCTTCCCGGAGCAGGATACCGGCGTGCTGATGGGCGGCATTCAGGCTGACCAGAGCATCTCTTTCCAGGCGATGCGCGGCAAACTGCAGGACTTTATGCAAATCATCCGCGAAGATCCGGCGGTGGATAACGTCACCGGCTTTACCGGCGGCTCACGGGTGAACAGCGGGATGATGTTTATCACCCTCAAACCTCGCGACCAGCGGCATGAAACGGCGCAGCAGATTATTGACCGGCTGCGTAAAAAACTGGCGAAAGAACCAGGCGCCAACCTGTTCTTAATGGCGGTGCAGGATATCCGCGTCGGCGGCCGCCAGGCCAACGCCAGCTATCAGTACAGCCTGCTGTCAGACGATCTTTCGGCGCTGCGCGAATGGGAACCGAAGATTCGTAAAGCGCTGGCCGCGCTGCCGGAGCTGGCGGACGTCAACTCTGACCAACAGGATAACGGCGCCGAAATGGATCTCATCTACGACCGCGATACCATGTCGCGCCTCGGGATCAGCGTTCAGGATGCCAACAATCTGCTGAATAACGCCTTCGGTCAGCGGCAGATCTCGACGATTTACCAGCCGCTGAACCAGTATAAAGTGGTGATGGAGGTCGATCCGGTGTATACCCAGGATGTCAGCGCGCTGGATAAAATGTTTGTGATCAACAGTGAAGGTAAGCCGATCCCCCTCGCCTATTTCGCCCGATGGCAGCCGGCTAACGCGCCGCTGTCGGTCAACCACCAGGGGCTGTCGGCGGCGTCGACGATCTCCTTTAACCTGCCGACCGGTAAATCGCTGTCGGAAGCCAGCGATGCCATCAACCGCGCGATGACGCAGCTTGGAGTGCCTTCCAGCGTCCGGGGCTCCTATGCCGGTACCGCGCAGGTCTTCCAGCAGACCATGAATTCGCAGGTTATTTTGATTCTGGCCGCCATTGCGACAGTCTATATCGTGCTGGGGATCCTCTACGAAAGCTATGTGCATCCGTTAACGATTCTCTCCACCCTCCCCTCGGCAGGGGTGGGGGCGCTGCTGGCGCTGGAGCTCTTTGGCGCGCCGTTTAGCCTGATTGCGCTGATCGGCATCATGCTATTAATTGGGATAGTGAAGAAAAACGCCATCATGATGGTCGACTTTGCCCTCGAGGCGCAGCGCAACGGCAATCTGCCGCCGGAAGAGGCGATCTTCCAGGCCTGCCTGCTGCGTTTCCGCCCGATAATGATGACCACCTTAGCGGCGCTGTTTGGCGCGCTGCCGCTGGTGCTCTCGGGCGGCGACGGCTCGGAACTGCGTCAGCCGCTGGGGATCACCATTGTCGGCGGGCTGGTGATGAGTCAGCTGTTAACCCTCTACACGACGCCGGTGGTCTATCTGTTCTTTGACCGTCTGCGGTTGCGTTTTTCGCGAAAACTCAGCCAACCGGTAAGCGAATAATATGACAGAACTGCCCTCCAGCGTCCGCTGGCAATTATGGATAGTGGCTTTCGGCTTCTTTATGCAGTCGCTGGACACCACTATCGTTAATACCGCCCTCCCCTCGATGGCTAAAAGCCTTGGGGAGAGCCCCCTGCACATGCATATGGTTATCGTCTCCTACGTCCTGACGGTGGCGATTATGCTGCCCGCCAGCGGCTGGCTGGCGGACCGGGTGGGGGTACGCAATATCTTCTTTAGCGCCATCATTCTGTTTACGCTCGGGTCGCTGTTTTGTGCCCAGGCGGCAACCCTCGATCAGTTGGTGCTGGCCCGTGTACTGCAAGGCGTCGGCGGCGCCATGATGGTGCCTGTCGGTCGCCTGACGGTGATGAAAATCGTTCCGCGCGCCCAGTATATGGCGGCGATGACCTTTGTGACGCTCCCCGGCCAGGTCGGCCCGCTGCTTGGTCCGGCACTCGGCGGCCTGCTGGTGGAATACGCCTCCTGGCACTGGATTTTCTTAATCAATATTCCGGTGGGCATTATCGGCGCCATCGCCACCTTGTGGCTGATGCCAAACTACACGCTGCAGACCCGGCGCTTCGATATGTTTGGCTTTATCCTGCTGGCGCTGGGGATGGCGACCTTAACCCTCGCGCTCGACGGTAAAAAAGGGCTGGGGATATCCCCGCTGCTGCTGAGCGCGCTGGTGGTCATTGGGGTGGCCTCGATTCTGCTCTATTTATGGTACGCCCGGGGCAACGACAACGCCCTGTTCAGCCTGAACCTGTTTCGCAATCGCACCTTCTCTCTCGGGCTCGGCGGCAGCTTTGCCGGACGCATCGGCAGCGGTATGTTGCCCTTTATGACGCCGGTATTCCTGCAAATTGGCCTTGGCTTTACGCCGTTTCACGCCGGGATGATGATGATTCCGATGGTGCTTGGCAGTATGGGCATGAAACGTATCGTGGTGCAGGTAGTGAACCGCTTTGGCTACCGCCGCGTCTTAATGGTGGCGACCGTGGGTCTCGCGCTGGTTAGCCTGCTGTTTATGGCCGTCGCCCTGGCGGGCTGGTACTGGCTGCTGCCGGTGGTGCTGTTTGTGCAGGGGATGATCAACTCCAGCCGCTTTTCATCAATGAATACCCTGACGCTGAAAGATTTGCCGGATGATCTCGCCAGCAGCGGCAACAGCATGCTGTCGATGGTCATGCAGCTGTCGATGAGTATTGGCGTGACCCTCGCCGGGATGCTGCTCGGCCTGTTCGGTCAACAGCATATCAGCGCCGATGCCGCCGCCACCCATCAGGTCTTTCTCTATACCTACCTGAGCATGGCGGTGATTATCGCGCTGCCGGCATGCCTTTTTTCCCGCGTTCCGGATGATACTGCCAGCAATACCGCTATCGCCCGACATAACAGGAGTGAACCGTGAAGCTATGGCGTCCCGGTATTACCGGCAAGCTGTTCCTGGCTATTTTGGCCACCTGCATCGTGCTGCTCATCAGCATGCACTGGGCGGTGCGCATCAGTTTTGAACGCGGATTTATCGATTATATCAAGCGCGGAAATGAACAGCGGCTGACGATGCTGGGCGATGCGCTGAGCGAGCAGTATGCCCTGCACGGCAACTGGAAATTTCTGCGCAATAACGATCGGTTTATTTTCCAGCTGTTAAAGTCGTTCGATCGCGATAACGACGATCGCTTCCCCGGCGGGCGCAAAACAAACGCCGGCGGCATGCCTGACGGCCGTCTGGACCTCGGCCCCCCTGACACCGATGGCCCCCCGCCGGATGGTCCTCCGCCTAACGGTCCACGCGGCCCTGGCCCGGATATGCCCCCGCACGGCTGGCGCACGCTTTTCTGGGTTGTTGATCAGAAAGGACGGGTGCTGGTTGGCCCCCGCGAGCGGGTGCCTGAAGATGGCAGCCGTCGCAACATTGTGGTGAACGGCGTGTCGGTGGGCGCGGTTATCGCGTCACCGGTCGAGCGTCTGACGCGCAACACCGATATTAACTTTGACCGTCAGCAAAAGCGCACCAGCTGGCTGATTGTTGCCCTGTCGACGATCCTTGCGGCGCTGGCCACGTTCCCGCTGGCGCGCGGCCTGCTGGCGCCGGTCAAACGTCTGGTCGAAGGGACCCACCGCCTGGCGGCGGGAGATTTCACCACCCGCGTGGCGGTCAGTAGCAGCGATGAACTCGGCCGCCTGGCGCAGGATTTTAACCAGCTCGCCAGCACCCTGGAACGCAACCAGCAAATGCGTCGCGACCTGATGGCGGATATTTCGCATGAGCTGCGGACCCCGCTGGCGGTGCTGCGCGGCGAACTGGAAGCGATTCAGGACGGGGTACGTAAATTCACCCCGGATTCCGTCACCTCGCTACAGGCGGAGGTCGCCACCCTGACCAAACTGGTCGACGATCTACACCAGCTATCAATGTCCGACGAAGGCGCATTGGCCTATCAAAAAACCTCCGTGGATATCATTACGCTGCTGGAAGTCGCGGCGGGCGCCTTCCGTGAACGCTTTGCCAGCCGGGGGCTGACCATCGCCGTTTCGCTTCCGGAAAACGCGACGGTATTTGGCGACGGCGATCGCCTGATGCAGCTTTTTAACAACCTGCTGGAAAACAGTCTCCGCTATACCGATAGCGGCGGACGTCTGCTGATCAGCGCCAGCCAGACAGGCCGTCGCATCATCCTTGATTTTGCCGACAGCGGTCCGGGCGTCAGCGACCAACAGCTGGAGCGGTTGTGCGAGCGCTTTTATCGAGCCGAAGGTTCGCGCAACCGCGCCAGCGGCGGCTCCGGACTGGGGCTGGCGATTTGTGTCAACATTGTGGCTGCCCACGGCGGCACCTTACGGGCCGACCATTCGCCTTTTGGCGGGGTTAGCATTAAAGTAGAGTTACCTCTGGAACGTGATACACCGAGAGACGTATGAGTGAATTACCTGTTGATGAAAATACCCCACGCATTCTTGTCGTGGAAGATGAACCCAAACTGGGTCAGTTGCTGCTCGACTATCTGTTCGCAGCAGGTTATGCGCCAACGCTGATTAATCACGGCGATAAGGTCCTGCCTTACGTTCGCCAGACCCCGCCGCATTTGATTTTGTTAGATCTGATGCTGCCGGGAACCGATGGCCTGACGCTGTGCCGGGAGATCCGTCGCTTTTCCGACGTTCCGGTAGTGATGGTGACGGCGAAAATTGAGGAAATCGATCGGCTGCTTGGACTGGAGATCGGCGCCGACGACTATATCTGCAAGCCCTACAGCCCGCGCGAAGTTGTCGCCAGGGTGAAAACGATCCTCCGCCGCTGCCGACCGCGGCGGGATCTGCTGGCGCTGGATGCGGAAAGCCCGCTGATTGTCGATGAGGGCCGTTTTCAGGCCTCATGGCGCGATAAGCTGCTGGATCTGACCCCTGCCGAATTTCGTCTGCTGAAAACGCTGTCGCAGGAGCCGGGCAAGGTTTTCTCCCGCGAGCAGCTGCTCAATCACCTGTATGATGACTATCGGGTGGTGACCGACAGAACGATCGACAGCCATATCAAAAACCTGCGGCGTAAGCTGGAGTCGCTGGACGCCGAGCAGTCCTTTATCCGCGCCGTCTACGGCGTTGGCTACCGCTGGGAGGCCGACGCCTGCCGTCTGGCGTAAGTCCCCTCCTCGTTTCGCAAGGGCAGATTGGGGTAAGGGGAAAGGTTTACTCTCCTTACCCACAGCGCTACAATGCCCGCCCTTAATGTGTGGGCACTGTTCATAACGGTGCTTCCCCAAGTCGCCGCATCAGGTGTGGCGAATCTGACCTGTCATCAGAACGAGAACATCATGTTTAAACCGGAACTCCTTTCCCCGGCGGGAACGCTGAAAAATATGCGTTACGCCTTCGCTTATGGCGCAGACGCCGTTTATGCTGGCCAGCCGCGTTACTCTCTGCGCGTGCGCAACAACGAATTCAACCATGAAAACCTGCAGCAGGGCATTAATGAAGCTCATCAGCTGGGGAAAAAATTCTACGTGGTCGTCAACATTGCGCCGCACAACGCCAAGCTGAAAACCTTCATTCGCGATCTGAAGCCGGTGGTGGATATGGGGCCGGATGCACTGATTATGTCCGATCCGGGTTTAATCATGCTGGTACGGGAAAACTTCCCCGATATGCAGATTCATCTGTCGGTACAGGCCAACGCCGTCAACTGGGCGACCGTTAAATTCTGGCAGCAGATGGGGCTGAGCCGGGTCATTCTTTCCCGCGAACTGTCGCTGGATGAAATCGGCGAAATCCGCAGCCAGGTCCCGGAGATGGAGCTTGAGATTTTCGTCCACGGCGCCCTGTGCATGGCCTATTCCGGCCGCTGCCTGCTCTCGGGATATATCAACAAACGCGACCCGAACCAGGGCACCTGCACCAACGCCTGCCGCTGGGAATATAACGTCCAGGAAGGCAAAGAAGATGATGTCGGCAATATCGTCCACCAGCATCAGCCGATTCCGGTCAAGACCGTCGAACCGACGCTGGGGATCGGCGCGCCAACCGACCGGGTGTTTATGATTGAAGAGGCCAAACGGCCTGGCGAATACATGACCGCCTTCGAAGATGAACACGGCACCTACATCATGAATTCCAAAGACCTGCGCGCCATTGCGCACGTCGAGCGTCTGACGCAGATGGGCGTGCACTCGCTGAAAATCGAAGGCCGCACCAAATCGTTCTATTACTGCGCGCGCACCGCTCAGGTTTACCGCAAGGCTATCGATGACGCCGCGGCGGGTAAACCGTTTGACGAAAGCCTGCTGGAAACCCTGGAAGGGCTGGCCCACCGCGGCTACACCGAAGGTTTCCTGCGCCGTCATACCCATGACGATTATCAGAACTACGAGTACGGTTATTCCCTCTCCGAGCGCCAGCAGTTTGTCGGTGAATTTACCGGCGAGCGCAACGGCCAGCTGGCCGCCGTGGCGGTGAAGAATAAATTTTCCGTCGGCGACAGCCTTGAGCTGATGACCCCGCAGGGCAACGTTAACTTCACCCTTGAACAGATGGTGAATGCCAAAGGCGAAGCGATGCCGGTCGCCCCTGGCGATGGCTATACAGTATGGTTACCGGTGCCGGAAGAGATGGAACTGCAGTATGCTCTGCTGATGCGCAACTTTACTGGTCAGACGACCAGAAATCCGCATAGTAACTAGTTTATCAGGGTTATTTTTTCAGGATGCACGGATATTAGAAACGGATCACACACCGTTTCGTTTGAAGCGGGTATCATCCATCCTGCTGAAAAACATAACCCATAAATGCTAGCTGTACCAGGAACCACCTCCTTAGCCTGCGTAATCTCCCTTACGCGGGCTTATTTTTTTCACGCCGCTGGGCGTTCCCCCCTTCTCGTCGCCGTCCGCTTTTACAAAATGTCCATCCTCGCCTTCATGGGGTACACTTTCTGCATCTTGTACAAAAAGGAAGCCATAACTATGCCCGTGTTTCCAGCCAGCTTACTGATTCTCAATGGCAAAGGAGCTAACGAGCCGCAGTTGCGCGAAGCGATCGCGCTGTTGCGCGAGGAAGGTGTCGACATCCATGTCCGTGTGACCTGGGAAAAAGGCGATGCCGTCCGTTTTGTCGATGAAGCGCTGCAGCTTAAGGTAGGGACGGTGATTGCCGGCGGCGGCGATGGCACCATCAATGAAGTCGCCACGGCGCTGGTCCAACGCGAGAGCCAGGTGCCGCTCGGTATCCTGCCGCTGGGTACCGCCAATGATTTCGCCACCAGCGTCGGGATCCCGCAAGATCTCGCCAGCGCCCTGAAACTGGCGATCGTCGGCCGCGATATCGCCATCGACGTGGCGCGGGTGAATGACAAAACCGGCTTTATTAATATGGCGACCGGTGGCTTCGGCACGCGGATTACCACCGAAACGCCGGAGAAACTCAAAGCCGCGCTCGGCGGCGTCTCCTATCTGATTCATGGCCTGATGCGTATGGACACCCTGAAACCCGACCGCTGCGAAATCCGCGGCGAAAACTTTAGCTGGTGCGGAAACGCGCTGGTTATTGGTATCGGTAATGGTCGTCAGGCCGGCGGCGGTCAGCAGCTTTGCCCGCAGGCCCTGATTAACGACGGTCTGCTGCATTTGCGGGTTTTTACCGGCGAAGAGCTGCTCCCCGCGCTGTTTACTACCCTGGCGAATCCCGACAACTCCCCTAACCTGGTGGACGGCGTGTCGTCGTGGTTTGAAGTCACCGCGCCGCACGAGATGACCTTTAACCTCGATGGCGAGCCGCTGAGCGGTAAACATTTCCGCATGGAAATTCTTCCTGGCGCCCTGCGCTGTCGCCTGCCGCCGGACTGCGCGCTGCTGAAATAATAGCTGGTGGAAAGTGAGCGCAGAACGAAGAGATTAAAAGACCGTTTACATCTCCAGGGCTTCTGCGCTCACCGATAAGGTCGTTATCCGAGAGCCAGAGCAGGCTCAGCGCGCGTCTGCAGCAGTTCCGGTAACGAGTGATGGCGGGCGACGGCGGCGGCAAAACGCGGATGCTGGCAGTCAGGCGCAATCACGACCGTGGCAATGCCCGCCGCCTGCGCCGCGCAAAAGCCATGAAAACTGTCCTCGATAACCAGACACTCCCCGGCGCTCAGCCCCAGTTTGTCCAGAGTCGAGAGGTAGACCGCCGGGTGCGGTTTGCCCCACGCCTCATCATCGGCGCTGGAAATCACATCAAAACAGGACCGCAGAGAGAGCTTATCGAGTACCGCAGAAATCACCGGGTGAGATGAGGAGGTCGCCAGCGCAATCCGGTAGCCCAGACGACGAAAATGCGCCAATGTCTCGTTGACGCCGCCCATCGCCTCTCCTTTGACAGCAATCAATCCAACGATGCGTTGTAAAATGAGCGCCTCCAGCTGCTGTGGCGCAATCGCCAGCCGGCAGTGCCGACACCACACGCGGGCAATATCGTCCAGTCGTCTACCTTTCGTCAGCGTTTCACACTCCTCCTCGCTGACCGTTGCGCCCCAGCAGGCCAGCGCCTCCCGTTGCGCCTGCCGCCACAGGGCTTCTGAATCAATAATCACGCCATCCATGTCAAAAATTACCGCTTTGATGCTCATCTTTTACCTCAAACCGGGCTGACGGGACTCGCCTGTCAGCCCGGGAACTGTGTCAGGAAAACTCAACGCTTTTGCGGGCAGCCACAGGCTTCAGGGTAAAGCCCGGCTGCTCGACGCGAATAAAGGCGCAGAGGAAAAAGGCCAGCACGTACAGCGCGGTATACGCCACCACCACCCCAATCGTGCTGAAGTACGGCAGCAGCACCACCGCAATCGCCGGCGCCAGGAAGTTGGACAGCCCCGCCGACAGGTTGTAGACCGAGATCGCCGCCCCTTTATGCTGCGGCTCCAGCGCCGGGAAGACCGCCGCCATCGGCACAAACGCCGCAACAAAAATCCCCAGCGCAATCGCCGGCACCAGCGCCATGGCAAAGTTATGCCCGAAGTGCTGGGGGATGTAGTAAAACGCCAGGCTCGACAGCGCCATGCCGATGCAGCCAAACCAGCGCACTACCTTCATCCAGCCCAGTTTCTCGCCGAGGATCCCCCACAGTACGTTGGAGAAAATGGTGGTGAAGAAGAAAGCCGCCCACACCTGAAGCCACTCGGAGGTGGTAAAGCCCAGCTCATCGACAAACATCAATGGCATGATCACCGCAAAGCCGAACAGCGACAGGGTGTTGATGATGCGCACCATGCTGGAAAGCAGGATATTGCGGTTGGTGTAGAGCAGCGTGGCGGCGCGCCCCAGTTCGGCAAACTTCTCGCGGGTGGTGAGATTCTGCATATGGCGCGGCGTCTGAATATGGCGCAGCGACACCAGGGCGA